>Ga0172375_10011313_pt1 | contig 11381 bp, 5 predicted proteins | sample LakKiv1m_FD_114537 | JGI IMG/M metagenome (GOLD analysis project Ga0172375, IMG submission 114537) | Freshwater microbial communities from Kabuno Bay, South-Kivu, Congo - kab_092012_11.1m | ecosystem: Environmental > Aquatic > Freshwater > Lake | place: Democratic Republic of the Congo... | reverse complement strand
GTCAGCCCCGAGATACGGTCCGAGGAGCGGGGTTCCTTCAGCCTCTCCGATGAACGACTGGTCTACAGCAGCACCCTCGCCGTGGAGGTGGCGAAAGCCGGCATCTTCGCCATCGACATCGAGGTCCCTGATGGCTATGACGTGGACAGCCTGGCCTGCCCCGAGTTGAGCCACTGGGACGAGACCACGGCGGACGGCCGCCGCGTCGTGCGCGCCCACCTGCAGAAGAGGCTCCTGGGGGCGGCTGAGGTGGCCATCGCGCTGAGCCGGGCCGTCTCGGCGCTGCCGGAGACCGTGGACGTGCCCCGCCTCGTGGTTGCCGGCGCGGCCAAACACCACGGTGAACTGGTGGTGTCGGCTGAGCGCGGCGTGCGGCTGTCCGCCTTGGATCGTGACGGGGTGAGCGAGGTCGAGGCCACCCAGCCAGGCATCCGCGAACAGGGCGCGCTGGTCTTCCGCGTCCTGCGCCAGCCCTGGGCCCTGCGCCTGCGCAGCGAGGTCATGACCCCGCGCATCAACGTCGAGGCCCTGCACGTGGCCGAGGTCACCGAAGGGCTCGTGCGGCACCGCCAGTACCTGCGCTTCCGGCTGCAGAACGCGGGCGCCCGGGCGTTCGAGATCGAGGTGCCTGCCGCGGCGCTGGGGCTGGTCATCACGGGCCCCGAGATCGCGCGGCGGCAACTGCTGGACCAAGCCAGCGGCCGCTGGCGGATCGAGCTCAGCCAGAAGTGGTTCGACCAGCCCTACGCGCTCGCCCTTACCTACGAGACGCGCTTCAGCCAGGAGGAGGGAGCGCTGCAGATCACCCCGGTCAAGGCGGTGGGCGCCGAACAGCAGCGCGGCTTCGTCGTGGTGCGGACCTCGGGCCGCGTGGAGTTGACCGTGGCCCAGGCCGCCGGCAGCCTGCAGCCGTCCGAGGCCCGCTCCGTCCCCGGCCGCTTCGGGGCCGGGGACCTGGCCGACGCGGCGCTCTGCTATGCGACCACTGCCGCCGACTATGACCTGAGCCTGCGAGCGACCCGGCACGAAGCAGCTCAAGTACTTGATGCAGAGGTACTTGAAGCACGACTGACGTCGGTTGTCAATGAGCGTTTGGACAGCCTGCACCAAGTCACTCTCGCCCTGCGTGCCGGGGGCCGTCGGATCCTGCGCTGCCGTCTGCCTGGCGAGGCCGAGGTCTGGAGCCTGCTGGTGGACCGCCAGTCCCGCACTCCCACCTTTGCCGGTCCGGCTGCCGGCGGTGCCGGTCGCGAGCTTCTGATCCCGCTGCCACAGGGCGCGGGCAGCGACATCCCGGTCGCCGTGGACCTGACCTACATCCTCGCGCCGCCGGCTGGCAGAGACGCGCGCGGTTTCGCCTTTGACGGCCCTCGCTTCGACCTGCCGCTACGCGATATCGGTTGGGTGTTCTATGTGCCGTCCCGGTACCGCTATCACGACTTCAAGGGGACTCTTACCCCCGATCTGGAGTGGGTGAGTGCCGAGCGTGTTTCCCGCTATGACCTGAGCGCCTACCAGGAGGCCAATCGTCGTCTCAAGACCGCGGACCTGCAGAAGGCGGTGGCGATGCAGGAGCGTGGTCTGCGCCTGGCCCGCGAGGGCAGCCAGAAGGAGGCCCGCCAGGCCCTCGAACAGGCCTTCAACTACTCCCAGGCTGACCGGGCGCTCAACGAGGATGCCCGGGTGAACCTGCGCCAACTCCTGCGGCAGCAGGCCGTCGTTGGCCTAGTCAACCGCCGGGGTGACGTCCGTCAGGCCGACGAGCAGGGCGCGGCGGCTCAGGCCATGCCCGCGGCCGACCGTTTCACCCAGGAGGAAGCCGAGCGGGTACAGAGTTCCCTCAGCAAGACCGATAGTGAGAACCTGGACCGGATCACCGGCCGCATGCTCGACATCCAGGAGGCCGCGGCGGCGGCCACGATGCAGCTGATGGTGGGACCGCCGTTGCATGGCCGTGTGCTCGCTTTCCGTCGGGCCCTGCAGGTGGAGAAAGACGCGCCGATGCGAGTGATCTTCAAGGCTTCGTTGCCGGTGGTAGCCCGGCTCATCCCCTTTGCCCGGTTCGCGCTGGCGGTGGTGGCGGTCCTCCTGACCGCCTGGCTGGTGGCTGTCGGCTCAGGGGTCGCACTGAGGGCGGGCTGGCCGCCTGTTCCTGCCGCCGCCGCGACGGCGACGGGACCCCACCCCGCGTCGCCGCCGCCGCCGGCCCCACCGCCACCGCCGGTCTCACCGCCACCGGCGCCGCCGGCCCCACCGCCACCGGCGCCGCCGGCCCCACCGCAGGAGCCGCCGTCGACCGGCCCCGGCAGTGAGGCGGCCCGGAGTTGACCACAATGCACAGCGCATGGGAGATACGAGCGATGAGGAAGACCAGCGCGATCGCCGGCCTCCGTGCCTGCGTGTTCGGGGGAGCCCTGGCCGCCACAGCGGGGCTGGCCGCGGAGCCGGTCCAGGCCCCGCCGTCGCCAGCGCCGGCTGCGTCTGCCGTCACCGTTTTTGCGCCGACGGTCAGTCGAGTGACTGTGCACCCCGGCTGGGCGCGGATCGAGCGCGAGGGCATGTGCCCGCTTCAGGCCGGCCAGACCGCGGTCAGCTTCAGTCCGCGTGGGAGTCGGATCGTGCCGGGGTCTGTCTCTGCCTGGGTTGCCGGGGGTGATGCCCGGGTGGTGGGGGTCCAGGCCAGTGAGCGGCTGGCGAAGGAAGAGCACGAGGCCGCCTTGCGGGCCCTCGCGAAGGAGGTCGCGACGCTCAGTCAGGCCCTGGACGGGGCCCGGTCCGACCAGGAGGGCGCCAAGCTCGACCTGGCCTACCTCGAGAAGCTCACGCCCTGGCAGGCGCAGGAGGCGCTGCCCAGGGAACGCGCGGTCCGCCAGGTCACGGCCGCCGAGGTCAGCGAGCTGGCCGAGTACCTCTCCAAGGCTCGCACCCAGGCCTTGACGCGTCAGGCCGAGGCCGGCCAGCGCCTGCGCGCGGCCGAAGAGGAGCTCGCCCCGAAGCAGAAGGAGCTCGATGACCTGCGCCAGCGGGGCCCGGCCCGGGTCGTCGCCATGGGGATCGACCTGGCCGCCAGTGCTCCGGGCACGGCGCGTCTCACGGTGAGCTACACGGTCCCTGGCGCGAGCTGGTACCCGCAATACGTCCTCGATGATAGCGCCACGCCGGACGGGCTTCGCTTCCGACTGGTGGGCGTGGTGCAGCAGGCCACCGGCGAGGACTGGGATCAGGCCAGGGTGACGCTGTCGCTCCTGCCGCCGCTGCGTGGCGGTGCCTGGCGCCCTGAGGACGCCGGATGGCTCGTCGAGGTGGCCGGTGTCCTGGCCCAAGCCCCGCCCGAGTCCGGCTATCCGGCGCCCCCGTCCGGATGGAAGGAACTGACGGCGGCCTGGACTGAATGGACGGGCGCCAAGGAGCCGGACGCACAGGCCGCCGCCGGGGCCCGCGTCCGCGGCAATCTGGCCGCCGCGGCTGATCTCGGCCGGCAGCTCGGGATCCGCGGTACGGCCTGGGAACTGGCCTGCACCACCGAGGCGACCATCCGTGCCGACGGCAGCCCGACCCTGGTCACGGCCCAGGAAGGGGACCTGACGCCGAAGCGGGTGTTTCATCTTGCCCCGGGGACCTCCGCCCGGGCGGCGGTGAGCGGCAGGGCCCGCAATGCGTGGCCCATGGCCTGGCTGCCGGGGTCTGTGGTCACGCCGCGCCTGGGGCCCGGGGCGGCCCTGGGGACAGTCCCGTTCACCGCCACGGGCGAGGAGGCCGACGTCCCGCTCGGGCCCGGCGAAACGATCACCGGCGAGAAACGCGTGGGCGAGCCACGGCCGGCCGAAGCGGTGGCCGAAGGGAAGGTCCGGAGTGCCTGGCCCTGTCGCCTGACCGTGCACAACGGCGGCACGGAGCCTGCCGAGGTGGACCTGGCGGACTGCCTGCCGGTGGCTGACGTCGGCGCCGAGGTGCGGCTGACCGAGAGCGCCCCGCGGGCCAGCGTCGGTCCCGGCGGCCGGCTCACCTGGTCCCTCACGGTGCCGCCCAACGGCAGCCTGGAGGTCACCTACACGGTCCAGGCCGTCTACCCAGCCGACAAGCCCCCGGCCCTTCTGCGCGCCCTGCTGTCCCGGGAGCCGTAGCGGCGCTTCATGACGCAGCGTCTGCACGTCCCAGCCAGATCCCCGGCCACGCCGGGAACGCCTGGCGGGCGGCTTCTCCGTAAGCCGCCGCGCGGACACGGAGATCCGCGCCTCCAGACCGCGGGGAGCTCTCGGCGGGAAGGTCAGTGCCACGGACGGAGCGCGGTGGTTTGGACGGCCCCCTCGGGGGGCCTGGATCAAGCCACGGGCTCGGCCCGTGGTCGATGGCCACGTCGTGGGCAGTCCAGGCTAGACAGGCCCGGCACACTCCCCCTACGAGCCGGGGTTCCGCAACGTCCTACACGCCTCCCGGCGAACTCGGATTCCGGGCCAGGGCGAGATAGGTATCGCGCGTGATCAGGTTCGCCGAGAACAGGTCTTTCAGCGCGCGGTCCATGGTCACCATGCCGTCCTTGGAGGCGGTTTCCATGACGCCGAGGAGCTGGTGGGTCCGTTTGTCGCGGATCTGCGAGCGCACGGCGGTGGTGCCGAGCATGATCTCGAAGGACGCGATGCGGCCCTGGCCATCCTTGCGCGGCAGGAGTCGTTGCGAGACCACCGCTTCGAGGGCCGCCGCGAGCTGAGTGCGGACCTGGTTCTGCCGTTCCGCCGGGAAGACGTCGATGATGCGGTCCACGGTCTGCGTGCAGTCGTTGGTGTGCAGGGTAGCGAAGACCAGGTGACCGGTCTCGGCGGCGGTGAGGGCCGCGGCAATGGTCTCGGGGTCCCGCATCTCGCCGATGAGGATCACGTCCGGGGCCTGGCGGAGGACGTACTTGAGGGCGTTGGCAAAGCTCTGCGTATCGGCGTTGACCTCGCGCTGGTCGACGATGGCCGTCTTGTTGCTGTGAACGAACTCGATGGGGTCCTCGATGGTGACGATGTGGCAGCCGCGGGTGCGGTTGATCTCATCGATCAGACAGGCGAGGGTCGTGGACTTCCCGTGGCCCGTGGGCCCGGTCACCAGGATCAGCCCCTGCACGCGCAGCGCCAGCCGCATGACGATGGTCGGGACCCGCAGTTCCTCGGCCGATGGGATGCGCTGCGGGATCAGCCGGAAGGCGGCCGCGACGCAGCCCTTCTGGAAGTAACCATTCACGCGGAAGCGGCAATCGGTCTTGAAGCCGTCTTCCAGGCCGAAGCGTTCCCGGATGCTGAGCGCGAAGTCGACCTCCCGGTCCGCCTCGAAGCCGGCGCGCTGGCCAGAACTCAGGACGCTGAACAGGAGTCGTCGCGTATCGCCCGCGTTGAGTTCCCGCATATCGAACGCGCGCAGGCTGCCGTCGATGCGGAGCATGGGCGGGCTGCCGACGGTCAACAGCAGGTCGCTGGCGTTGTAGCGGACGGCATCCCGCAGCAGCTTCTTCATGCTGAGGTTCTGGCCGGAGTCGTCCTGCAGGCGCCGGAGGCTGTCGATGCCTGTCTCCATGCCCTGTGCGGCGAGCAGGAACTCGTCGCGGTTGGTGGCGCCGGCGGCGGCGGCTTCGACACGGAGGAGTCCCTCCTGGCAGCGGCTCACCAGGCTGCGGGGGAGGGTCACCATGCCGTCGGCTTCGCTGGGCTTGAGGACCTCAGAGATCTGTTCGAGGGTGCGCTGGGCGAGGGCCCGGCGGGCCAGGGGTGTAGCCACGAGGATCTCGAAGACGGGGACGCGCCCCTTGCCATCGGCCCGCGCCAGCAGACGCTGGCAGACGATCCCCGCCAGGGCCAGGGACAGGTCCTGCGCCACCTGGTCACGCATCTCCGCAGGGAAGTAGTTCAGGATGCGCTCCAGGGTCTGCATCACATCCACCGTGTGCATGGTGGTGACCACCAGATGGCCCGTCATGGCGGCTGACACCGCCGTACGGATGCTCTCCAGGTCCCGCATCTCGCCGATGAAGATGACGTCCGGGTTCTGGCGCACGACGTGGCGGAGGGCCGAGGCGAAGTCGCGGGTATCGCCGCCGACCTCCCGCTGCGAGACGACGCTCTGCTTGTCGCGGTGGGTGAACTCGATGGGGTCTTCGACCGTGACGATGTGGCGATGGAACTGAGTGTTGATGTGGTTGAGCATGGCGGCCATGGTCGTGGACTTGCCGCTGCCGGTGGAGCCGGTGATAAGCACCAGGCCGCGAGGCTGTTCGGCGAGGGTCCGGACGGCGGCGGGGATGTGCAGTTCGCCGAAGTCCAGTTCGCCCATGGGCACACGCCGGACGGCCATGCAGGGCTGGCTGCGCTGGAAGAAGAGGTTCAGGCGGTAGCGCTCGTCCGCACCCATGGACACGCCGATATCGAGGTCGCGTTCGCGCTCGAAGCGTTCCACGGCCTCGGCGGGCAACCAGGCGGCGAGGAAGGCGCGGATGTCTTCCTCGCTGACGGGCGTCGGGTCGGGTTCCTGCAGGGCGCCGACGATCCGGGCGGCAACCGGCTTGCCGGCGCTGATGAACAGGTCCGAGGCGCCCTTTGTCTCCATCTCGCGGCAGAGACGGGCGATGTCCATGGGAGAAGCTCCGACTGCTCGGCACACCATCGTACCAGCGGAGGAAACCTACCACCGCGGTGGCCGGGGTCAATGGCCGGTGGGGAGGGGCCGGGGTTCGGGGCCGGTCCGTTCTCGCGATGCGGGCCCCCGTCACGGTGCGGGAGTGCGTGAATGCGTGAGTGCGGAGAGGGGCTGGGGCGCTGGCCTGCTGCCAGGCACGGGTGGATCGCGCCCCTGCAGGGCTTGGCCGGTGGGGGATGCCCACCCAGCCCGCTGGCTTGGGCTGAGGAATGGCCGCACCGTTGGTGCTGATGAGGCGACCCGGCGTATCCCGCACCGGGCAGAGCCCGGCAAGGTGGGAGGCGCGCTCTGTCGCGGCGACTCTCATGGCGGTGGAGGCCCACCGCATCTCCACCGGGCAGAGCCCGGTTGCGGCGGCCGTGGTTGCGGGCTACACTCCGGGCCGTGACGCGCTCCCGGGACTGGCCGGCGGCGAGACCCCTCGAGGTGACACGATGGCATGCCCCACCCGGTTCGTCCCCACGGTTCTGACGTGTGCTTTCTGCCTGGCTTCCGGGGCGGCGTCTGTGGACCCCGGGGCCCTGGTGCGTCACTGCCTGGTGCTGGCCGACGGATACGCCTCGGAGTACGCCTGGGGTGGCTACCAGGAGGCGCAGTTTCCGTTGCACCATCCTGGCCACGAGTTCCTGATGCGCGGGCTGCTGCGCTACGGTGACCGCTTTGAGCGCTGGTTGCCGGCTGAGCGCTGGCAGGTGAAGCGCCTCGACCTGGAGACCCAGCGCGGGCCGCTGCCACTGCGGGGGGTCGACCTGGTGATCCTCGATGACGTGCGCCAGTGCGTCTGCGATCCCTTCGAGCCGGCCCTGGTGGAGTTCGTGCGCGCCGGCGGCGCGTTGTTGGTCTACGCGGGCCACTGGGGGCTGGGGGGTTGCCCCAAGACCGAGTACTGCGTGCCGACGGTGGTCAGCAGCTACGAGAAGACGCCCCTGGGCGCGATCCTGCCTGTGGTCATCGCGGCGACCCCCGACCTGGAGATGCTCAGCGGCAAGCCTGCGGCCGCCCGGCGTCCGGCGTTCCTGGACACGGCTCTGGGCGCGGGCATCGGTGGGGCCGGGTGGGAGGTCCTCGGCCTGCATGCTGGCGCCGCCCGCGGCGAGGTCCTGGTGACGCTGGATGACCGGCCGCTGATCAGCCGTGGCCGCTTTGGGGAGGGTCGCGTGCTGGTCTACGGCGGCGACGACCTGGCCTGGGTGCGGGCGGGCACCGAGGCCTACGTCAATCGCTTTGCCGGCTGCCTCTGGCAGCGCCTGGCGGTCCTGGCCGTGGGTGATCCCGCGCCTGTCCCGGCCCAGGCGGACCCTGAACCCGCATGGGAGCTCCCCGCGGCGTTCGCCCACCCGGACCAGCCCATGAACTTCCAGTGGGGCGGCTACTTCTACTGGAAGGAGCCCATGATGCAGCGCCTCTGGGCCCGGGACCTGGTGACGCATTCGGCGACGCTGTACTACGGGGCCACGCCAGCGCTGGGCGAGGCGGGGATCCAGGGCTGGGCCTCCTGCGGGCCGCCTCTTGGCAATCCTATCTCACGCGAAGCCCCGGAAACGTGGATGGTGGATGCCGCCGGTAAGCCCATCGCCAAGGCGCCTTGCTTCAACAACCCACAGGCGCTGGCCCATGTCGAGGCGGCCCTGAGCGAGTGGGCCGCCCAGCAGGCCGCCTCGCCATGGGTGACCTACGGCCACATGGGGGACGAGACGGATTACGGCCTGTGCTTCTGCGAGCACTGCCGCCGGGCCTTCCGCGAGCAGTCGGGCCACGATCTCCCGGAACTGCGGAACGACAGGTCGGCTGCTTACCTCGACCTGTGGATCGAGTACCAGGTGTTTCGCAACCGTGCCATCGGCGCCATGTATGCCCGGGCGGCCCGGGCGGCCCACGCCGCCAACCCTCGGCTGCGGATGTTCGCTTCGCTGCCCATCGCGGGCGGCATGTGCCACGGCGATGACCAGTTCCACACCCAGTCCGGCTTCGACCTGCTGTGGGACCACACCTACCCCGGGACCATGGCCCTCTGCGTCGGGCTCAACGCCTCTCTGCTCGAGGAGACCGCCCTCCTGCAGGGGCGCCCGGAAGTCCCCATCCTCGACCTGCTGCAGGGCTTCGATTCCTACGACCGGGTGCCGCACATGCCGCCGCCGGAGTACCTGCGCGAGATGGTCTGGCAGGCCATTGCGCATGGTGTGGACTCGGTGGGCTGGTTCGTGTACCACGCCTTCTTCTGGAATCTGCCCGGCACCCCTGCCTGGGAGGAGTGCGGTCGCCTGGGCCGGGACCTCCTCGAGCCCATGACCCCGACGCTCTACGAGATGCGGAACGCCCAGCAGCCCATCGCCCTGCTGTACAGCTACTCCCAGGAGGCCGTCGAGGGCCTGAAAGAGCAGGTCTACGAGAAGGACGATCCCTACAAGGGCGTCATCCGCTGGTGGTCGCACCACGCCACCCAGGAGGCCTACGAGGTGCTGACCTACGCCCACGTCCCGCTCAATGTCGTCAGCGAGTTCCGGCTCATGGAAGGGCGCGAGCTGCCTTGGAGGGCGATCGTCATCCCCTATGTCGAGCACCTGCACGCCAGCACCCGGGAAGCCCTGGCCGGCTTCATCGCCCGCGGGGGCAAGGTCTACCTTGGTGCCAACTCCACGCTGGATCTGCCAGGGGCCGAGTGCTTGCCGGTGAGCTTCGACACCACCTTCACCACCTGGTGGCCCCGCGACCGCCGCGACGAGTGGAACCAGCGCCGCGTCCGCGCGTACCTGATCGACGCGTTCCTGGCGAAGGCCGAGCGGCTTGCGGCCTTCCTGATGCCGTTGCTGGCCGAGGTGGGGGTCAACGTCCTCGATCCGGAGGTGATCTGGAGCGAGCGCCAGGCGGGCGTGGCCACCTACTTTTTCTTCGTCAACGACCACCAGCTCAACCCCATCTCGCCCGAACTGCGGCGCCAGCGCCGGAAGTATAACCATTTCATGCTCATGCCCATGGAGTTCCCGGCAGTCCAGACGACCGCGACCGTGCCCGGGCCGGGGTACCTCTACCGTCTCCCAGCGGCGCCAGGCAAGCCCGTGGTTCTGCGGGCGGGACAGGCTCACGCCGTGCCGCTGACGCTGGCCGGAGGCGATGGGGCTCTGTTCGTGCGGTTGCCTGAGCCCATCACGCGGGTTGAGTTCGTCGGGGCGCCAGTCCGGGAGACGGGTGGGGTCCGGGTCGAGGCCCGCGTGCTGGGCCGCCGCGCTGTGCTGGAGGCGGCCCTGCCGTTGCGTGTCGAGTTGCGCTCCGGTGATGTCCAGCAGACCGTTTTCGCGACGACTCGCGGCGGCGTTCTCTCGTGGAGCGTGCCGTTCCTCAAGGAGTTCCCCGCCGGGTCCATCGAGGTGAGCGTGACCGACCTTGCGACCGGCCGCCAGGACCGGCTAGGGACGCAGTGACCGGGGGCCGGGGCCGGCCCGGCGGTTAATCAGCCCCTTGCCGGGGCCCAACGCCGACGTTATACTGATGGTATGAAAACGGCTGTGTCCATACCGGATGCCGTGTTCGCCGCCGCGGAGCGTCTGGCACGCCGTCGCAGGACGTCGCGGAGCGAGCTCTATAGCAGCGCCTTGGCCGAGTATGTCGCCCGGCACGCCCCCGACGATGTCACCGAGGCCATGGACCGGACCCTCGCTGAGGTTGGCGAGGTGGCTGATGCCTTCGTAGCCAGGGCGTCACGCCGGGTCCTGGAGCGGACCGAATGGTGATCTCTCAGGGGGACGTCTGGTGGGCAGACCTGCCTGATCCGGCCGGTTCGGGGCCAGGCTTCCGGCGTCCCATCGTGGTGGTGCAGGGAGACCCTCTGAACCGCAGCCGCATCGCCACGGTAGTCTGCGTCCCACTGACCGGGAATACCACGTGGGCCGGTGCCCCCGGGAACGCTCTGCTGTCCCCGGAGGCCACGGGGCTTCCGCGGGAGTCGGTCGCCAATGTGTCCTTACTGGTAGCCCTGGACAAGGGTCTGCTCACGGACCGGGTGGGGAGGTTACCCAAGGCCAAGCTGGACCTGCTCTTGCGGGGCATCGACGTTGTCCTGGGTCGCTGAGGGGGCCCTGTAGCGTGCTGGCCGTTGTCGCCGGCCGCGCGACCGTCCCCCGGGCGGCCGGGGGGGTGGGCCCGGTGTCCGGCGGTGCGCTGTTTGCCTTGGCCAGCCGTTCGCGCGATAGTGCCGGGGCAAGGAGGCACGGTGAGCTATGCGCACGACGGCGGTCCTGGCAGTGTCGCTCTGGCTGACCTGTGTGGGCCTGTGCCGAGCCCAGCCGCGGGTGATCGCGTCATGGGACTTCGATCAGGGGTCTGGGGACATCCTCCGGGACATCTCGGGGAATGGCCATGACGGGAGGATCCTCGGGGCGACGTGGGCGCAGGGCCGGTTCAGCGGCGGCCTGCACTTCGATGGGCAGGATGACTCCGTCGAGGTACCGGCAAGCCCTGCCTTCGACGTCGGCGACGCGCTGAGCCTCGAGGTCTGGGCCAAGCTCGAGGACCTCGGGGCGGTGCAGGACCGCGTCATCATGGCGCGGGCAGACCATCCCCTGGCCACCGGCGGCTGGGGGCTCAACTGGGGTTACGGCCCGGATTTCTGGTGGGGTCAGGATGGCGATTACCGACACCTCGCGAAGTTGCCCCAGGGCGAATGGGTGCACCTTGTCCTGGTGACCAGCCTGCGCGGCTACCGGGTCACGCTCTAC
>Ga0172375_10011312_pt1 | contig 11382 bp, 8 predicted proteins | sample LakKiv1m_FD_114537 | JGI IMG/M metagenome (GOLD analysis project Ga0172375, IMG submission 114537) | Freshwater microbial communities from Kabuno Bay, South-Kivu, Congo - kab_092012_11.1m | ecosystem: Environmental > Aquatic > Freshwater > Lake | place: Democratic Republic of the Congo... | reverse complement strand
GCGTGCGGATGGAAGTTCTTTCAAGTTTCGAGAATAAACCGGGAACACTGGTCAAGGAAGAGGTGAGTGATATGGAAAACATTGTGGTACGCGGGGTAGTAGCAGATAAAAAACAGGCAAAGGTAACGATCCTCAGGGTTCCGGACCGGCCGGGCATCGCCGCGGGTATTTTTACAGCGCTTGCAAAAGCGAATATCAATGTGGACATGATCGTGCTGAATGTAAGCAACCAGGGACAGCTTGCAGATATTTCTTTTACCATTCCCAGCGCCGACCTGCAGCAGGCGCTGAAGGTGGTCGAATCGGTTGTTCCGGAAGTAGCATCCAGCGGCGTGACGCATGATCAGAATATCGCCAAGGTCAGCATTGTCGGCGTGGGCATGCGCAGCCACTCCGGTATTGCGGCCAGGATGTTTTCGGTGCTCGCCGCGAACGGGATCGATATCCACATGATCTCGACATCCGAAATAAAGATTTCCGTGGTCATTTCGAAAAAACAGGCCGACAAGGCCGTAAGGGTTCTCCACAGGGAATTCAAACTAAGCAGGTAATCCTTACCTCAGCTTAGACAGCTTGCGGCGGGACAAATAAGTATCCACGTTGGCCAGGATAAAACGGGCAAGACGCTCGACGATTTTCTCCCAGGGGCCCCTGGCCTTCTCCCATTCATCATGTTCGATGGCGCGGCAAAGGGGAAGATAGCCGTCGAAAATACGGCAGGCCTGGCTCACAAGGCCGGGATCATCGATCCGCACGAGCAGCTCGTAGTTGATGTTCAGGCTGCGGTTGTCCATGTTGGCGGACCCGGCGTATACCGCGTTATCAACCACGATCAGTTTCGTGTGAAGAACCTGCGCATCGTATTCAAATATCTTAACGCCTGCGTGGAGAAGGCGGTCATATAGCGACCTGCCGGCATAACGCGCCATCATGATGTCGGTCTTGCCTGACGTGATGATTTGAACACTTCCGCCGTGTCTGGCCACCTTCCGCAGGGATCTTATCATCTGCCAGGAAGGCAGGAAGTAGGCTGAAATTATGCGGATGTTCCGGGCGTTCTTCATATTGGCCTGCAGTGTTCTCTTTATCGGACTGTTCCATCCCCCGGGTGAACCTGCCAGAAGGCAGAAGGACGGCCAGGCTGCGGGCTTCTTCCACCGGCAAAACAGGGAAGAACCCAGGCGATGCAGACGCCTGTGCCTGAACCCAGCCATATCGAACATCCTGTCGAAAGTTTCCTCGAGTTCCGATACTTTTCCGCCGCGGATGCAGAGCGCAAGGTCCCGCCAGCCGCTCTTTATGCCGTCACCCGCCTCCTCGCCGGTGATGTTGAAACCTCCTATGAATGCCACGGAGGAATCACAGGCAAGCATCTTGCGGTGGTCGCGAAACATTATGCGGCCGGGATCAAGGGGATTGAAAATTCTCAATTCGCCGCCGGCGGCCTTGAGACTGTTCCAATAGTCATCCGGCAGGTCCATGGAACCGAAACCGTCGATGAGCACCCGTACCGCGACGCCGCGTTTTGCGGCGGCTGCAAGGGCCGAGCGGATTTCATCCCCGGGGCTGCCTTCCGCAAAGATATAAGTCTCGAGCCGGATGGACCTGGCCGCGGAAGAAATTGCCGACACCAGTGCCGCGTAGTATCCGTCGCCCGTTTCCAGCCATTCATACTGACAGTTGTCATTCATAAGTTATTCCCTGACACTCCTAGCGCAGCCAGGAGGCCGCCCGTTCTTTCGCGTCGTCCGCCGTGGCGGACAAGCGACCAAACGAAAGGGCATCGAGCCTCTTGCCCTTCTCCCGCCAAGGCCGAGTTACTACCAAGGTATAGGATTTTCACCACCCGGCCTTCGCGAAAGAACCACGCTACGGCGGGCAGGGCAAAAAACACCCATGCTTCGCTGAGAAGCTTCCCGCGTCGCCAAGGCTATGCAGGACAAGTCGCAGGGCAAGCATAATCCGCAAAATATACAAAAATAATTCTTTTTATGTGCTCTATGCCTGCCCTACATAGTCTCCTGACGTAGCGGGGTCGGAGAGGTAGGGACGGCTCTCCGAGCCGTCCCTACCAGGATTAATGGACATCGTTCACCGGTGCCCGCGGGCGCCGCCGAGCAGCGCCCCTACATTATTTTGCTCTGGGCAGAACGCGGCTCATGTCGTACGGTAACTACCTGTTGTTTGCGGGTAACACGCAGGGGGACAATGAATATAAGGGAAATGTTCAGCGCCATAGCACCTTCATACGATCTCGGCAATAACGTCCTCTCTCTTGGTATTCACCACGGCTGGCGGAGAAAAGCGGTCCGGCTGTCAGGGGCAAAACCAGGGGACCGGGTCCTTGATTGCGCCACCGGCACCGGCGCCTTGGCCCTGCTTTTCAAAAAGGCGGTTGGAGAGAAAGGTGAAGTGACGGGCGTAGATTTTTGCCCGGAGATGCTTGATATCGCCAGGAAGAAAAGTGCCGCAGCAGGAATCCATTTCGAAACCGCGGATATCCTGGAACTGCCTTTTACGGACAATCAATTCGACATCGCTTCCATTGCTTTTGGAATACGCAACATGGAGGAACCCATTGCCTGTTTGAAAGAAATGGGGCGCGTGGTGAAAAAAGGGGGCCGGGTTGTGATACTCGAACTCGGCCAGCCGCGTGGTCTCACGAAACCGCCCTTCAACTTGTATCGCAAGTGGATTATTCCTTCTATAGGAGGACTTCTTACCGGCAACCGGGCCGCTTATGAATACCTGCTGGAAAGCAGTTCCACCTTTCCCTGCGGGGATAAGTTCCTGGAACTTATGAAAGAGGCCGGAGTATTCACCGAAACAGGCGCAACATCCTTATGGCCGGGGCTGGCGTATGTCTATACGGGTACGAAATGAAGGCTTATAACAACTTATCGTCACCCTCACCTAACCTCTCCCCTAAAGGGAGAGGAATTCTTCTTCCTCGCCCCTTGGGGGGCCGCCTTCGCTCGAGAGCTATGGCGAGCCAGGGAGGATTGATGGCGCGTTCCGCGCCATTGAGGTGAGGGGTGTTTCCGCATTCTCCGGCTTAGGTTGACGCGCATCAGCCCCTTCGGGGCGGAACTAAGATTCCGGAAATATCTGCATACGGATTAGGCTTGGGTCCTGGCCGGCATTAGATAAGATGAATTCATGAAAGCTGAGAAACGGGCCGTTCTGGGAATTGTTCTGCTGGTGATTCTTTTCCATGCGAACGGGCTCTTGAACGGCATCGCATGGGACGACATATACTACATTGAACGGAATGCCGTAATCAGGTCACTTTCCAGCTGGGCCGGACATTTTGCGCTGCCGGATGACAGCGTGCAGGGACAAACCATTCCTTTATGGCGGCCCATCCGGGATCTTTCCTATACACTGGATTACCAGTTATGGATGTTGCGGTCGTTCGGTTATCACCTCACAAATCTCCTGCTTCATGCGCTGAATTGCCTGCTTCTGTATTTTCTTGCGCGGAGGCTTACGAAATCAGACCTGGCTGGTTTTGCCGCCGGGGCGCTGTTTGCCGTGCATCCGGTTCTCACCGAGGCCGTGGCCTGGATCAAGGGCCGGGATGACCTGCTCGCCACCGCGTTCTTCCTTGGCGGCTTACTCTGTTACCTTGATATTCAGGACCGGCCAGCCGGCAGGACATGGACTAAGATATCTTTTCTTGCATTGCTGGTACTTGGCCTTCTCTCAAAAGAGGCGGCGTTATGCCTGGTGCCGGCCGCAGCCCTGACCGGATGGTGGCGCCTGCACATGTCCGGTTGTTCCGGTACTAACCGGCCCGAAACTAGTGAGCCGGTAATAAGTCAGAAGGGCTTTTTCGCTGCGGGTCTGGCGCTGACTCTGCTTTATCTTTTCTGTCGTACTGTTGTTCTTGGCCGGTTCGGCCAGGTTGATACGGTACCCGGCAGCCTTGGCAATGTGTATCCGACAATGGTTCATGTAATGGCTTTTTACCTGAACCTGGCAGTATTTCCGGTCAACCTTGTATGCGATTATTCCCATTTCCCCGTGCACGCTTCTTTCCTTGATCCGGCAGTTCTGCTTTCGCTGCTGGGATTCGTGCTTCTCGGGATTTTGCTGTACCGGTTTCGTTACCGCGCCCCATGGCTGGTACTTGGTATCGCCTTGTTTTACCTCAACCTGCTGCCGGTTTCCAACCTGGTGCCAACAATGCAGTGGCTTGCCGAAAGATTTCTGTACCTGCCGATGACCGGTTTCTGCCTTGCTGCAGGTTCGGTTGTCGAGCTGGCGGCACTGCGGCTTGGGGTGCATTCCGATCGCGCCCGGAAAATGTTCTTATATGGAGTGTTTCCCGGAATTCTTATGCTGCTGGGTATTGGCACCGGCATCCGCAATCTCGACTGGTGCAACACCAGGACGATAATGGAATCAGCGGTACGCGTGGCGCCGCACAACATGCGGGTCCTCGGCATACTGGGTGTAGTTGAACTTAATGACGGAAATTACAGGAAAGTTGCGGAGCTTTTCGACGGAGCATTTTGGAAGACGACAGATCCTGAAATTCTCAGGAATTATGGTTATGCTTTGATCAATCTTGGGAAGCGTGAAGAAGGTATCATGTTTATCAGGGTTGCAATGGCGGCAAAGCCGGACTGGTACAAGCCTTACGAGGACCTGGGCGAAGATGCGGTATCCAGGCGCGAGTTTCGCGAGGCGGCAGACTGGTTTACCAGGAGCGTAAAACTTGCTCCTCTCAACGCCCGGTGCTGGAATAACCTGGCGATGGCGCTTTCGGACGCCGGGGATCCGGCGTCCGCGCTGCAGGCGGCAGAACGAGCCCGCGAACTTGACCGGACCAATGTAAACATCCTTCGAACGCTGGTTAACCTTGCATGGCGACTTGAACGCTGGCAGTTATGCGAGAAATACCTTCTTCGCCTGCAGGAGTTGCAGCCTGGCGATCAACAGGCCGGCGAATGGCTGCAGAAGGTTCGTTCACGGACGGACAAGCCTTCGTCGCGTTAAAGACTGTTCACGTGTGAAAAAGTTCACTCGTCTCCGACCGGCAGCTTGTGGCCTGGTACGGAGCACTTGGGATTCTTGCCGATGACGCCCACATCGTATTTTCCGCCGGAAGGACACACCGGTAATGCCGAACCCTTGATATACTGAACTATTACAGGAATTACTGCGAAATCACCATCCGCCCATTTGTTGGCAAGGGCCGACTGTTCTTTGGCCGAGTCTATCTGCCGGAGGTTGTTGATACAGCGGTTCCGGTTTTCCGGGGTATCAACTATCTTTTTTTCCTCTTCCTTGTTTTTTGCCGCATTAGTAATTTCCTGGACATCGGCCATCGAAATCGTGACCTCGCCCAGCAATGTTTGTATTTTCATTTTTTCCAGGGAAACGCTCCCCTTGAGCACATCCCCGTTTGTGAGCTTGATTGTGACTTCTTTTTTCTCCCTGTCGAAGACCGCATTTGCAACTTTCTCGAACGGGATTTCCAGGTCCGCATAGGAAGTCTTGACCGGCAGGGATTTGATCACCGGCTTGCAGACAAGGCTTGTTCCGTCGACCAGCGAAACGATGAACTGATGTTCGGCTGGCAGGTCTGATTTGCCTTCTTCCGCATGACAGGCGCGGGTTGCCTGGACTGCGATCATAAGAACAGTGAACCATATTGCGGTGCGGTTTTTCATGGCTGGACCTTCCTCTTATTAATGCAAAAAGCTTACAGGGACTTGTTCTTCTTTAACATAGCATTCCGGGTGGCGAAAGAAATACAAAATTGATGTCCCGGATTCCGGCTGCCTGGGCCCGGAATTCGCACGTAAAATAGGCAGGGAACTTCACTTGACATCAGTGATTTCTCTGTTACATTCGAGCGTCTTTTTATTTCAAGAAGATTCAATCGAAGCAGCTGATTGTGTGTGAGACGTTTCTAAAAGGAGTGTTTAACAATGTCCAAGAAAAGTAAAAAGTATGTGTATTCGTTTGGAATGAGCAGAAGCGAGGGGAATGCCTCCATGGGAAACCTGCTTGGCGGTAAAGGTGCAAACCTGGCGGAGATGAGCAAGATCGGCATACCCGTGCCGGCCGGTTTCACCGTGACAACAGAATGCTGCGTCGAATTTTTCGCGAACGGGATGAAATATCCGTTCGCACTCAAGCTGCAGGTTGAAAAGGCGCTCGCAATAGTGGAGCGCGAGATGGGGATGAAATTCGGGGATCCCCGTAACCCCCTTCTTATTTCGTGCCGTTCCGGCGCGCGCAAGTCGATGCCGGGCATGATGGAAACCGTCCTCAACATCGGGTTATGCTCGCGGACAATTCCGGGCCTGATCGCAAAGACAAAGAACGAACGCTTTGTTTATGACGCCTACCGCCGCCTGATCACGATGTATTCCGACGTTGTCATGGAAAAAGCCGAAGGCGTTGAACCCAAGGACGACGAAGGTATCCGCAAGCGCCTTGAAAAGATAATGGACGCGGTCAAGAGGAGAAGGGGCTACAAGAACGACACGGACCTCACTGTTGATGATCTCAAATATCTCTGTATTGAATACAAGAAGCTTATCAGGAAAATCCTCGGCAAACCGTTCCCCGATGATGCCTGGGAGCAGCTGTGGGGCGGAATCGGCGCGGTGTTCAAGAGCTGGAACGGCGCACGGGCGATTGCATACCGGAACATCGAGGGAATCCCGCACGAGTGGGGCACCGCAACCAACGTGCAGACGATGGTTTTCGGGAATATGGGCAACAGTTCCGCCACCGGCGTGGCATTCACGAGAAACCCGGCGACCGGCGAACACAAGTTCTTCGGCGAGTGGCTGGTCAACGCGCAGGGCGAGGATGTCGTGGCAGGCATACGGACACCGTCCCCGCTGAACGAATCCACGAAGAACGAGCATAACAGGCGCATGGTTTCGCTCGAGAAATCCATGCCCAAGCTCTACAAACAGCTTGATGCCATCCAGAAGAAACTGGAGCGCCATTACCACGACATGCAGGACATTGAGTTTACGATCCAGGAAGGCAAACTTTACCTGCTGCAGACGCGGGTCGGCAAACGCACGGGCACGGCGGCCTTGAACATGGCCATGGACATGCTGGCCGAAAAGTTTATTGACGCTAAAACCGCTGTAACACGCGTAAAGCCTGCACAGCTGGACGAGCTCCTGCATCCGATCGTTGATCCCGCGGCCGAGAAGAAGGCCAAGCCGGTGACAAAAGGCCTGCCTGCGGGCCCCGGCGGTGCGTGCGGACAGATCGTGTTTACAGCCGCTGACGCGGTTGCCTGGGCGAAGAGCGGCAAGACCGTTATTCTCGTCCGCGAGGAAACGAACCCCGAGGACGTGGAAGGCATGCGCGCTGCGGACGGCATCCTTACGGCACGCGGCGGAATGACCAGCCACGCGGCGCTGGTGGCCCGCGGCTGGGGCAAATGCTGTATTGTCGGCGCAGGCGAAATCCATGTCGACGTCAGGGAAAAGAGAATGACGGCCGGAGGCAAGAGCTTCAAGGAAGGCGATGTAATAACGCTGAATGGAAGCCGCGGCCTGGTATACGGCAGCAGGATGAACATGATCGATGCCACGGAAAACCCGCGGTTCCAGAAGTTCATGAAGATTGTGGACGAGTACAGGAAGATGGGCGTACGCGCAAATGCCGATACGCCGGAAGACGCCAGGATTGCCCGCAGTTTTGGCGCGGAAGGCATCGGCCTGTTCCGCACGGAACACATGTTCTATGGAAAGGGCAGCGACAGGCCCCTGTTCCTGCTCAGGAAAATGATTCTCAGCTCCGGCGTGGAAGAGAGGCGCAAGGCCCTGATGGAGCTCTTCCCGTTCGTGAAACATGATATCAAGGCTACGCTTGAGGCGATGGCCGGCCTGCCGGTTACCATCCGCCTGCTCGATCCACCGCTGCACGAATTTGTGCCGCAGAATCCTGCGAAGCAGAAGGAACTCGCCAAGGCGCTCGGCATAAGCCCCGAAGCGGTCCAGGCGCGTGGCGAGGAACTGCACGAATCAAATCCGATGATGGGACATCGCGGCGTGCGGCTCGGCGTTACGTATCCGGAAGTGACGGAAATGCAGGTTCGCGCCATATTCGAGTCGGCGGCGGAACTGATCAAGGCCGGCAAGAAGTGCCACCCGGAAATAATGATTCCAGTCACCTGCGACGTCAACGAACTGAAGGACCAGAAGGTCATATGCAAGAAAATCTACGCGGAAGTGTGCGTAAAGGCGGGATTGAAAGAGATTCCGCACATGTTTGGAACGATGATCGAGATTCCGCGGGCGGCCCTGCTGGCCGACCGGATGGCTAAGGAAGCCGCGTTCTTCTCGTTCGGGACAAACGACCTGACGCAGATGAGTTTCGGCTTCAGCCGTGACGATATCGGCGGGTTCCTCGGGAACTATATTGACAAGCGGATACTTCCGGCTGACCCGTTCCAGACGATAGACCAGGACGGCGTAGGCCAGCTTATCGAGATGTCTGTTAAGAAAGGGCGTTCGACCAGGAAGGAACTGAAGGTCGGAATCTGCGGCGAGCAGGGCGGCGATCCGGCATCGGTGGAATTCTGTTACAGGGCAGGACTCAACTATGTGAGCTGCAGTCCGTACCGTGTTCCGATAGCGCGCCTGGCGGCAGCCCACGCATCGCTGAAGTAGGAAGTAACAAAGCGACAAACGCACATCCGCCTTCGCCAAGCCTATGGCGGGACGAGGAGGCACAAAGTTCGGGATAACCGGCTTTGTGCCTTTGCTTATCGCTCTGGAATTTCTTTTCGGGAGGCTGTCAGCTGCCAGTAACCAGTATATTGCCAGAAGTCAGTTCCTTGAAGAAGTGCCTCAGAGGTAGAATACGTAAGGGTCCATCTTTCAGCTCAACTGTTCCGGTATAGACACCATAAGCAGCGTTTATGCTACCTTGGGAAATAAGCGACTTGAGGGAGCGGCTATATTCATTCTTCCATGTCGAAGACATCTTTACTTCAATGCCGATTGCATGATCTGCCCGAGCCCAGATGAAGTCTACCTCGCTGCCGCTGGGTGTACGCCAGTAGTGAAGTTGTCCGCCGATATCCTGCATGGATATCGCAGCGCGCAGTTCGTGCAGAGTCCATGTTTCCAGCAGGAAGCCGCGTTCAGATCCATCAAGGGGCTCGCGCAAGCGGCCGGCAAGCGTACGCACTACGCCGGGATCGAAGAGATAGAATTTCGGACCAGCCACTTCTTTTACTCTGGCCCTTTTCTGCCATGCAGGCAACCAGAAACCTGTCAGTGTATCTACGAGAACTGAAAAGTACCCTTGCACGGTGGGTCGCGCCACGGCCGCGTCGCGGGCAAGTCCTGATACGTTGGCAACCTGTCCGTTCATAAGAGCGGCTATGTCGAGGAATCGGGAGAAAGTATCCAGATTTCGGACCAGTGCTTCTTGTTGGATTTCTTCGCGAATATAATTGGATGTATATGCTTCCAGGGCATCAATAGCAAGATCCGGTTCTGCTTGGATTTGAGGGAGCAATCCGAAACGCAAGACGCGGTCAAGGTCAAAGTCGTAATTCATTTCTGCTGCCGTCAGTGGAAAGAATAGACGGTTCATCGCTCGTCCAGCCAGCAGGTTTGCGTCCATACGCTTGAGTTTACGGGCGCTGGATCCGCTCAGTGCAAACCGGTAAGAGTGTCCATGTTCGGTAATAAGAGCTTGGACTTCGTTCAGAAGTGACGGGAGGCGTTGCACTTCATCCACCACGACCCACGTTTCTTTTGGTCGAGCTTCGATTTGCTGGCGGAAAGATTCCGGTTGTCTGGCCAGTCTAAGGAATGTTTCTGTTCGAAGGAGATCAAACCATAGCGCATCTGGCAGGATATGCCTTAGCCATGTTGTCTTCCCGGTTCCCCGGGGTCCCAACAGAAAGAACGATTGCTTCGGTAGTGATAATCTTCTTGTAAACATGACCAGCAGATTAGCGGTAAATATGATGGCAGTCTATACAAATCTTCCGAATATTTGGTGTATTAAGCCTAATATCCTTTATATCAGCGTTTTATACAGGCCGGGCTGAAGAGTGCCGGGGAATTGCTAATTTCCGCAACGGCTTCGGAATTCAGACGGGCTCATATTTGTCTGGCTCCTGAAGTAGCGCGCGATGTGCGCGGCGTCAGGAAAGCCCATTGACATGGCGATCTCGGAGATTGTCATTGATGTGTCCATGAGCATGGCGGAGATCAGCTGGATGCGGCATTGCCTGACCTGTGCGTTCACCGATCTCGACAGCGAAGCGCGGAAACGTTTCTCAAGCACTCGCCGCGAAAGGCCGGCTGCCTTAGCAATGTCATTCACGTACAATTCCAGAAGCGGACGGGAACAGCTATACTTGAGAAAGATATGTGATCTTCTTGTTTGTCTTAGACAAAAAATACTGCCGGAGGAGTCTGTAGAGATGTAGAGTGGCCGTCAAAAGGAGAAGTGATTGACTGAAAGATCAGACAAGGAAGATCTGATAAGGGCGGCACTGGTTTCGGGCGATGCCGGGGCTTTTGATCTTATCTGGGATGAGTATGGCCGGACGCTGTTCGGCCTGATGCTCTCAATCCTCGGCTCGCACCATGATGCCGAAGAGGCCCTGCAGGAGGTATTTGTGAGAATCGCAAGGAACAAGGATCGCGTGGCCGGGGCCGGGAACATTGCTGGCTACATCTATATGATCGCGAGGAACGAGGGACTGAGCTTCAGGAAGAAAAACAGGCGGCGTCCAGTGTCTTCCGATCCTGCCGACTTCTGGCTGGTCCCCGCAAAATCTGAGGAGAAGTTCAATGATGAGGCGCTTCTGATAGCGGATGCTCTTGGCAGGCTTCCCGAAGAGCAGAGGACGGTTATTATAATGAAGGTATACAGGGACATGACTTTCCAGGAGATTGCCGCCGCGCTGGAGCTGTCCCTCAATACGGCAGCAAGCAGGTACCGTTACGGGGTGGATAAATTAAGGGAATTATTGTCGGAGAAAGGCATGACTGGCTGAAAACTCCGTTGTTTATGCAGATCGAACCGGGAATTGATAAGGAATGGAGAAAAAAGATGAATGTCGAAGAATTACTGGGAAAATTCAAATTGCGTGAGCCTTCGGCCGATTTGAAGGCCAGGATATTACTGGCGACGAGAAATGAATGGAAGACTCGGGGTAGCACTGTTGAGTTTCGCCGCACGCTGTGGCAGGTGGCGATCGGGCTGGCAGCCTCGCTGATTCTTGCTTTTACAGGGAACGGTATTAACTCAAGGCTTGCTCCCCTGGAGCCTGGGCAGACGACGGTTAACGTTGAATCAAAGGTCAGTATTGATGCTGATATTGGAACGGTCTCCATGGCGCGTTTAAAGTTCCCTCAGGCCTGG
>Ga0172375_10011311_pt1 | contig 11382 bp, 10 predicted proteins | sample LakKiv1m_FD_114537 | JGI IMG/M metagenome (GOLD analysis project Ga0172375, IMG submission 114537) | Freshwater microbial communities from Kabuno Bay, South-Kivu, Congo - kab_092012_11.1m | ecosystem: Environmental > Aquatic > Freshwater > Lake | place: Democratic Republic of the Congo... | reverse complement strand
TCGGCATCGGTCTTCGCGTCTTGATTAGCCATTTGATGGGCTAACCTTTCCGCGGAATATTTACCGGTCGTTGAGCCCCTTGCCCTCCAGGATGTACGGGATATATTTTTCCACCCTGGCTTCCCTTGTTTTGGACTGTTTGGGCGCACCAAAATGGAAAAGGTAAGCTCTTTGCCGGCCCGGGGTCAGCGCCGCGAAAGCGGCTTTCAGATCCGGCATTTCGTCCAGTTTGCGTTGAAACTCTTCCGGGACCTTGTATTCTGACGTTTCTTTTAGCTTTACTTTCAACCCGGCTTTTTCAACTTCAACCGCTTCAAGGATATATGCTTTTATAAAAGGTTCCAGATCAGCCACTTCCTGAACATTCTTAAAGCGGATCTGCCGGGCAGACTGTACGTTCTCGGTCATTTGGATCAGAATGCCCTTGTCATCTTTCAGCAAAGCCCCTTTGACAAACAAGAGCGCGCAATACTCCTTGAATCCCTGGATGATCACAACATTGCTGTTCTGATAGGTGTAACAGGGTTTTCCCCATTTCAATTCTTCGCCCAGTTGACAGTCAAGGGCGATGGCCCTGAGTTTCTCGAATTCTTCCCGCCACTTCTTTTCTCTGCTGATAAATCCATCAATCTTGGAGTTCATTTTTTTACCTCTGAGCAGGAACAAACCGGTTATCAAAGCGTTGCCACTTTTTAACATGATTAAATACTATTGTAACAATCTGCTCTGTATTTTTCTCCGTTCTGAGTGAGTTTACAAAGCGCGTGTAGGAGTTGACAATATTTATTTGGTAATTCCTGTGTCAATATTTTATTAGAACTGCTTCAGCATTTCTTGACCGTCCCTTTTAATAAGACTATAATGGGCAGGATTATTGTTACAGGAAACAGAGGTGCAAGTATGCCGATATATACCTATCGGTGCGAAAATTGCGGTGTCCAATTTGATCAGACACAAAAGTTCACGGATGATCCGTTGACCAAGTGCCCCGAGTGCGGCAAGGTTGCCCTGCACAAGGTATACACTCCGGTTGGTATTGTTTTTAAGGGTTCAGGGTTTTACGCCACCGACCATCGTTCTCCGTCCGGTTCCACAAAATGGGCCGGCGATAAAAAAGAGGAGTCCGCTGGCGAAACAAAGTCTGAAAGTACTCCCGCCGAAAAAACAGCCGCAGAAAAACCGACCGAAGCCTCAAAAAAGACCACTGCTCCTGCCGCAGAGAAATCCTGACCCCCTTCGTTCAACATCTTTGGTAATTTCCTCCCCCAAACGGCGGGGGTTTTTGAGTTATGATAGGAATGGCCGACCCTGATAGCTTATGTCAGTGCGTTGATAGCTTTTGACAGGTCAGCCAACCTAGACTTCATGCATCACGTGAGGAACTGTAATGGCAAGTAAATCTGATAAAAACAACAACCGGGAAGCAAAACCGCGGATGTCTTCCCAGCAAAAGAAGATGCGCCGGCAGCAAGTACTCATGGCGGCGGTGGGGATCATCCTGGTGCTTACCATGATCTTGGCGCTGGTCATCCGATAACATAGAGGAAATATGCCTAAACATAAAAACTGGTTCTGGTTGGCTGCTCTGGCGTCAGCCTGTCTTTTCGACTATCTTTTTTGGCAAAAGAATCTTGGAATTTCTTATGTCATATGGATTGCCGTTTTACTGGGGGTGGGATATCTGTTGGCCTGGCGTGAGGGACAAAAACCCTCAACAGCCAGCTTGATCCTTGCACTTTTGGTCCTTGGGTTTGCTTTCGTGCCTGCCTGGCGTAGCGAGCCCTTCACCCGTCTGTTCAGCGTGTTCATGACCCTGGCCGGAGCGCTGCTCCTCGCTGCCACGTTCCTGAATGGCAACTGGCCTTCCTACCGCATGGCGGACTACTTCAAAAACCTGTTCGTGGCGCTCGGCGGCGGACTTTCCCGCGCCATTTTGCTTGGAACGAAAGACAATTCCGCTCCCCCTCCATTGGAGGAAGCGCAAAAGAAACCGGCTGCGAAAAAGGGTTGGGCGATCGTGCGCGGTGTTCTAATTGCCTTGCCGGTGGTTGCCCTGTTCGCTTTGCTCTTGTCAGCCGCAGATCCGATCTTCAACGACTGGCTCGTTAAAGTGCTCAATGTGCAGAAGCTGCCGCAATACCTGTTCAGGCTTTTCTATATAATCGTCATCGGCGGTTTTTTGGTGGGCATTTACCTGCACGCCGTTCTGCCCAATAAAAAAGAGGAGAGACCTGATCCAAACCAGCCGTGGATGAAACCCTTCCTGGGTTGGACGGAGAGTGGCATCATTCTAGGCGCGGTCAACCTGCTCTTCCTCGGTTTCGTCTTTATCCAATTCCGTTACTTGTTTGGCGGAGCGGTCAATATCAGCGAAACCGGCTATACCTACTCGGAGTACGCTCGCAAGGGATTTGGTGAACTGGTGGCCGTTGCCGTGATCAGTATGGGGCTCTACCTCTTGCTTAACACCATTTCAAAACGCGAATCCAAAGGGGATCAAACAGGATTCTCCATCCTTTCCGTTTTGCTGATGGGCAACGTGCTGGTGATTCTGGCTTCTTCATTGCAGCGTTTGATGCTTTACGAAGACGCCTATGGTTTCTCGCAATTACGCACTTATACACACGTGTTCATCTATTGCCTGGCGGGGTTGATCTTTGTATCGGTCCTGCTTGAACTGTTCAACCAGCGCGGCCATTTTGCGCTGGCTTTGCTGGCCACTATTTTGGCATTTGGTATCACTCTGGCAGGGATGAACGTAAACGGTTTCATCGCTGGCAAGAACATCGATCGAGCTCTGGCCGGCCAGGAATTGGATGTCCCGCATCTGGTCAGCCTGTCTTCGGACGCTGTACCCACCATTGTCGAAAAATTCAATGACCCGGCCACTCCGGCAAACGTCAAAGAAGACCTTGGATACACCCTTGCCTGTCGCTCAAAATTGATGAATGATCCCGCTTCAGAACCCTGGCAGCAATTCAACCTGAGCACCTCACGCGCATGGAATCTGTTGCAGGAAAACCATTCTGCGTTGATAAAATACAAAATAACTGGCGACAGCCCTTACGACTGGCATTTCGTCAAAGATGGGCAGACCATCTCCTGCACTCAGAACATGCTGGACTAACCCAACAACAAGCCCCTCGACAAAATACTCGAGGGGCAAAATTTTTATAAATTCGCAAGAGGATTAATCGGGCCAGTTCTCTTCCATAAAGGCTTTGGTAACCTTTCCCAAAGGCTCATCGAGAATGGCATAGACCTTTTTTTCAATGAAATCCGGCACTTCGCCATAGAATGCTTGCGCAATGCCGCCGGTAATACAGGCAATGGTATCGCTGTCGCCGCCCAATGACACAGCCTTTCGAATGGCATCCTCGAAATCGTTCGATTCCAAAAAAGCGATCATGGCTTCCGGCACGCTGCCCTGGCATGAACTGTCGAATTTGTACCCCGGTCGGATGTCATCCAATTTGCGGGAGAGGTCATAACCGAACTTGCTTTCGATGTATTGTTTGATCTCTGCCTTGCTGTGACGCCGGCGCGCCATAAAGATGGCTGCGGCGGTTGAGCACCCGCCTTTGATCCCTTCCGGGTGATTATGGGTTAGAGAAGTGTAATATTCAGCCATCTGGAGAGTAACATCCAGCGAGGAAAAGGCGTATCCTACCGGGCTGATGCGCATGGCCGCGCCGTTTCCATAAGAGTTATAGGGGCTGCTTTGGTCGGTGTCTGCCCACTTGGAAAAATTGTCCCCGTAACCCACTTCAGGATAACGCCGGTAATACTCTTTCATCTTGTCAGCAAAATTATCACCACTCAGGATGGCGTCTGCCAGGGCTATCGTCATAACACTATCATCGGTGATGTGACAATCAGGTGAAAACAATTCAAAATCTGTGGTCTTGATGTTTTTCCATTCGTAGACAGATCCAATAATATCTCCTGCAATGGCTCCGATCATAAAGTCCTCCTGTTATTTTGTGGTTGAGATGCCGTCCCAGCCATATCTTTCAAAGTCTATCACATTCTCAAGGTTAAATTCTACACCTTCCTCTTCCAATAATACACGCTGTATATTGGTTCCAAATCCAAATCCGTGCGGACTGATCTTCCCCTTGGCGTTGATCACCCGCTGCCAGGGGACATTCGAATCGTCCGGTTTTCTTCCCAGGGCAGCCAGCGCAAACCCCACCATTTGGGCGGAGCAGCGCCCCACAATTTGCGAGATTTGCCCATAGGTGGCCACTTTACCGGCCGGGATCTGGCGGACAGCGGCATAGATCAGGTCATACAGCCTTGGTTCTTCCGTCATCATTTTCCTTAATCTACATAGCATTATATTCGTCCTGATAAAGACTGCAAGTGATAACTCTCATGGTAGAATTTCATTTATGAAAAGATGGCAATTCTGGCTAGGATTGATCATCAGCGCGGTATTCCTTTATTTCGCGCTGAACAAACTGAATCTAGGTGATTTCTGGAATGCAATCAAGACCGCCAACTACTGGTGGATTTTCCCCGGAATTGCGGTTTATTTTGTCGGCGTATGGGCGCGAGCCTGGCGTTGGCATTACCTTTTGAAACCAATAAAAAAGATCCGTACGAATGTAATGTTCCCCATTACCTGCATCGGATATATGGGGAATAATATTTATCCCGCACGGGCCGGAGAAGTGTTGCGGGCGGTGGTACTTAAACGCAAAGAAGGCGTTTCCATTTCGGCTTCGTTGGCAACCATCATTGTCGAGCGCGTTTTTGACGCGGTTGTCATGCTCGGGTTCGTGTTTGTCAACCTGCCGAAACTTGCCGAGGTGGCTTCCTTTAATTCCGGGTTTGTCGGCAATATTCAGGACCTGGCACTAATCGGGACGAGCATTTTTATCGGCGTGTTGGTTGTTTTCCTGCTGGCTGCCATGTTCCCGAAAACGAGCGAAAAAATTAGTTTGTGGCTGATCAACCGCCTGATGCCTGTACGGTTCCGTGAAAAAACAACCGGTATTGTCTTTAAATTCCTCGAAGGACTGGCATCTCTTCGTTCTCCCGTTAATATATTCATGGTCTTTGTGACCTCTGTTGTCATCTGGTTACTAGAAACAGTGAAATATTGGTTTGTCATGCACGCGTTTACCTTTACAGTAAGTTTCTTTGCATTGATGCTGCTCAACGGGATCGCCAATCTTGTCACCATCATTCCGGCTGCGCCGGGGTATATTGGAACCTGGGAGGCGGTCACAAAAGCGGTTTTGGTCGCTTATGGAGTCTCCGGCGGCGAAGCACTTGGGTATGCCATCGTTTTGCACGTAGCTTTATGGCTGCCGATCACGCTATTGGGTGCATTGTTTATGGCGCGTGAAGGCATCAAGTGGAATGATTCACTCCGCAAAGAAACGGAACAACCTTCGCCACAACCAAATCCATAATCGTCTCTCTCCCCTGGAGGATCATGAACAGTAAAAACATCGCCATAATCGGTGCAGGCTTCGGCGGGCTGACGGCTGCGTACGATCTTGTAAAAGCAGGCCATAAGGTAACCATTTTTGAAAATTCCGAAACTCCTGGTGGTTTGGCAGGAGGCTATAAAGAGCCTGAATGGGAATGGTCGGTTGAAAAGTTTTATCACCATTGGTTCACTTCAGATGCGCACATGTTTAAACTGATCCATGAATTGGGACTGCAAAACAAGGTCATGGTCCGTTCTCCAAAAACAGTGATGTATTACAAAGGCAGGTTCTATCCTTTCGACTCGATCCCCAGTGCTATTCTGTATCCGGGATTAGGGTACGGCATTAACAAGATCCGCTTTGGATTGGTGGGGGTTTACCTGAGACTGACCAAGAACTGGAAGCCCATGGAAAGAACCACGGTCGCGCAATGGATGCGCAAATGGGCCGGGAAGAAAGTTTACACGGAAATGTGGGAACCCATGGTGGTCGGTAAGTTTGGAGAGAAATATGCCGAACAGGTCAATATGGCCTGGATGTGGGCTCGCCTGCATGCGCGCAGCACCAAACTGGTTACGTATGAAGGCGGGTTCCAAGCCTTCGCGGATGATTTTGCTTGCATTTTGAAAGAAATGGGGGTCACGATCCGTTATCGCTCAGCGGTGGAAAAGATCACAACAAACGATAAAGAACAAGTGGTCTTGAGCGTAGATCAAAAAGAAATGGCTTTTGACCAGGCGCTGGTAACATTGTCTCCGGCCCAAATGGCAAAAATGACTCCGCAACTTCCTCAAGATTATTTGAAGGGCTTGTTGGATCTGAAAAGTATCGGCGCGGTTGTCTTGATGATCTCATTAAAACACCAACTCTCGCGTGAAGGCTATTATTGGTACAACCTGCCAAAATCAGCCGGTTTTCCTTTCCTGGCCTTGGTGGAACATACCAACTTCCTTCCGAAAGAGAAATTTGGCGGCGAGCACCTGGTTTATTGCGGGGATTACCTTGAAACCGACCATGAATATTTCAAGTTGAGCAAGGAAGAACTGCTGGAGCGTTTCATGCCCAGCTTTACCAGGTTTAACCCGGATTTCAAACCTGACTGGGTAAACCGCGTCTGGCTCACCAAATCCAACTATGCACAGCCCGTTCCACTGGTCAATCATTCCAGGAATATTCCTGCCATTCAAACTCCTCTGCAAGGCGTTTTCTATGCCAGTATGTCGCAGGTTTATCCGTGGGACCGGGGCACGAACTTCGCAGTCGAGATCGCTCGCAAGGCAGCCGGGTTGATGCTTGGTCAATAAGAAGGAAAATAAAGCCTGATCATCTGGTTCCAGCTTTGGACCTAAAAGATTAAAAACATTAAAAAAGACTGTTGCCAGAATCTGCCCATTTTTTGAAATTTTTATTAAATTGCATTCCATCGTTTTTTTTTGTATTGTTAACCAATATATTGGGGTTGGAATTAATTTTCTATGCAAATCGCCATATATGGGGTATTTGAAAATTTGTTTCACGTAATTGTGGTGCAATTAGTATTCAGGTTGGTTTTTTAACTTTTCTGAAATTCTTAAGTCTCTTTAAGTTTTTACCATCTTAAAGAATTTAAAATCTTTAATCCAGCGTAGGGTAATCGTCTTGTCCGACCGATTCCTTTCTGCTAAAATGTTCATTAGTTAATCAGTGAAGCTAATCGGGATAAAGCTTCCATAACCAAAGCAATTGCAATATTGTATTTTTTTAAACCACATCACCAAGTGGTGGGCTATGCATTGCGTGTACGTCAAAACCATCTGAAAGGCTTCAATAAATGAATTCGCTGCAAGCTTGGCAGGCGGCTATCGGCCAATTGCAAATGGAAATGTCGAAAGCCTCATATGATACCTGGGTGCGCAGCACCGAGTTGGTGTCTCATGAGGATAAGACGTTTACCATTGGCGTGCCCAATGCTTATGCCCGAGACTGGCTTGATTCCAGATTGACCAGCACGATTGAGCGCATCCTGAGCGGCTTAATGGAAACACCGCAAAAAGTGGATTTCATCGTCTGGCATAAAGACTATCAAGGGAAAACAAGTGAGAAGCCAAAAGATAATGAACCCACACCGGTTGTATCAATTTCACAGCCTGCGATTCCCTGTTCATTAAACACAAAATATGCTTTTGATAATTTCGTCGTGGGAGCATCAAACCGCCTGGCGCACGCCGCCTGTCTGGCTGTTGCTGAAAAACCCGCGCAGGCATACAATCCTCTCTTTGTCTATGGCGGTGTTGGATTGGGTAAAACCCACCTTTTGCATGCCATTGGCAATTATGCGCGCGGCACAGGAAAACAAGTCCTTTATGTATCTTCAGAAGAGTTCACCAATGATCTGATCAATGCCATTCGCACACACAATACACAAGCCTTCCGCGAACGCTACCGCCGCATCGATATTCTGCTGATTGATGACATCCAATTCATCGCCGGCAAGGAATCCACCCAGGAAGAATTTTTCCATACATTCAATACGCTGCATGGCCAGGATAAACAAATAGTCATGTCTTCAGACAGGCCGCCAAAAGCCATGAGCACGCTTGAAGAACGTCTGCGCTCCCGTTTTGAATGGGGACTCACGGCTGATATTCAATCTCCTGACCTTGAGACGCGAATTGCCATATTAAGTTCCAAAGCTGAAAAGTCCAACCTTAAAGTTCCCATTGAGATCCTGGAACAGATCGCCAGACAGTTCACTTCAAATATTCGCGAACTGGAGGGCGCATTAACCAGGGTGGTTGCCTATGCCGAACTGCGCGGCAAACCGCTCAGCGAAGAATTGGTTAACGTGGCGCTTACCGACTTGATCCCGCAACGAAATACTTACGAGCCCAACAGAGTGGTGGATGTCGTAGCTTCTGTTTTCGGGATCAGCTCTGAAAAACTCCTTGGTCGCGACCGTACGCGCGAAGCTGCGCTTCCGAGGCAGGTGGCAATGTATCTCCTGCGCCAGGAAGCCAACGTCTCCCTCCCGCAAATAGGACAGGTTTTGGGTGGCAGGGATCATACAACCGTAATTTATGCATGTGAGAAGGTGGCTGACCTGATGGAAAAAGATGAGATCTTGAGGCGCCAGATCGTACAAATTCGAGAGAAATTGAACGGCCAACACAGTATTTTTTGATTTTTCAATTCACTAAAAATATAAATTTTCTCCAAAATAATCATAAAAAATAAGGTATAATACTTGAAATAGAATTAGTGGATAAAGTACACGGATAATGTGTCTTTTAATGAAACAATTCGTTTGGGCAGTAGCAGGTGAATTATCCTCTTTAAATAAGAGGCAGTGTAATTTGATACAATGAAAATTCAACGATCCCTGGCCTGTTGTAATGCCGGGGATTTTTAATCAAAATGAACTTAATGCTGCTGACAATGCAGTTTATTTACAATGAAGTTCTTCTTTTGGGGAACGAGAAAGGTTTAAAGGTTTAATAGTAAAGAATGAAACAGAAAAATAAAAAAGAAAGCGCGCAGTCTGGCGTGCTTAAAGTCATACCACTTGGTGGACTGGGGGAAGTCGGCGCCAATATGATGGTCTATGAGTATGACGGCCAAATCTTATTGGTGGATACCGGTTTAATGTTCCCGGAAAATGACATGCTCGGGATTGATTACATCATCCCGGATTTCACTTACCTGCTTTCACGCAGGAATAAAGTGCGTGGGATCGTCATAACGCATGGGCACGAAGATCATACCGGAGCGATCCGTCACGTCTTGGAAGAGATCCAGGCGCCCATTTATGCTACGCCCTTAACGCGAGGGTTACTGGAAGTTAAATTGGCAAAGAACGGCATGGCGTCCAAGGTAAAAATGGAAACCATCCACGCTGGCGACACACGTAAAATCGGGCCATTTAAAGTGGACTTTTTCCATGTGTGTCACTCCATTCCGGATGCTGTCGGTTTGGGGATCGAAACCCCCGCCGGTTTGGTTGTGCACACTGGCGACTATAAATTCGACCACACGCCTGTTGATAATTGGCCAACTGATTACGCCAAGCTCGCGGAGTTCCAACGACGTGGAGTCATGGCGCTTTTGGCGGATTCTACCAATTCTGAAAGACCGGGTTGGACTCCTTCTGAACGGGTGATCGACGATGCCTTTGAAAAGGTCTTCCGTGAAGCTCCGGGTAGGATCATCATAGCAAGTTTTGCGTCGTTAATTTCACGTATGCAGCAAGTCGCAAACACAGCCATGCATAACGGACGCAAGATGGCCTTTGCGGGAACCAGCATGGTCGATAACGCAAGAATTGCCAGAAAACTGAATTACCTCAGGACCAACGATGAATTGATCGTCAGTCTCGACGAAGCGCTCAATATGCCTGACAACAAAGTTGTCATTATGTGCACTGGCTCACAAGGTGAACCCACATCCATTCTGGGCAAACTCTCAACGGGCAGGCATCGCTTCATTGACGTAAAAGAAGGCGACACCATCGTCCTATCAGCTCATCCTATCCCCGGTAACGAAGAAAGCGTTTCACATACCATTAACCGTCTCATGGAGCGTGGAGCAAACGTGATCTATGACACCATTGCCCCGGTTCACGTTTCCGGCCACGCCAGTCAGGAAGAGATGAAATTGATGATGCACCTCACCCAACCGGATTATTTCATACCCATTCATGGAGAATTGCGCCAATTAAGGCAACACGCCAAACTTGCGCATGAAGTCGGCATTCATGAAGAAAATATTGCTGTAATCCTCAACGGCCAAAGCGTTGAGTTCGCAGACGGAAAAATGCGCAAAGGTGAAAAAGTTCCATCCTCCTATGTGTATGTGGACGGTTCGGGAGTTGGCGACGTCAGCAAGGATGTGATGAAAGACCGTGAAGTCCTTTCACAGGAAGGCGTCATGGTGGTAAATATCATCATGGACAAGCAGAGCGGAAAACCCATGCGGATGCCCGAAATCATCAGCCGCGGCTTCATCACGCCAGATGACGCCGATGAGCTGTTCAACGGTTTGCGAGCCAGAGTCTTTGATACCGCCGCGAAAGCGAACGGCAGTCTGCAGCGAGACGTGGAACAGGCGGTAGAAAACTTCCTCTACCGTGAAACTCACCGCCGGCCCATGGTATTTGTGAATATCGTAAAGAACTGATCAACCAGGCAAGATTGAAGACCCTGAAGAGTTAACTCTTCAGGGTCTTTTTTGTTTTTTTCACACATCTACAAGCTTTTTTAAAGTTGCATTATTTTGGTTTCGAATAGATTATTAGAGATTGAGCGGTCTATTTTTCCCATAGGGTAATCGCCTAGTTCCGCGATCTGAACCCATCGTATTTCACTGGCCTCGAGAGCGACTGGTTCCTGACCGGATAAAAGAACCATCCAGGCTTGCAAGGTGACTTTAAAGTGAGTATAGGCATGCTTGTAAATGCCGAACAGTTCAATTGCTGTTATTTCAGTCCCCAGTTCTTCTTTGATCTCCCTGACCAGCGCTTCAGTATGTGTTTCGCCCTTTTCAACCTTGCCGCCGGGAAATTCCCACAATCCTCCCAACAACCCTTTCGAAGGTCGCCTGGCGATCAATACCCTCCCCTCTTTGACGATTATTGCCGCACATACATCAATGTGCGGGACAACCGGTTTTTCCATTAAGATCGGATATTTTGATTGTTCACCTTTTTTGTTAGCCTCACAAAGCTGGCTTACCGGACATTCAATACATTTCGGCAAAGCAGGAGTGCAGACCGTTGCTCCCAGATCCATGACGGCCTGGTTATAGTCAGATGCCCGCCCTTTTGGCAACAGGTTGTCTGCTAAAACCCATAGTTTCTTTTCTCCGACGGTCGTATTCACTGGTTCTGCAAACATATCAACCCTAGCGAGAACTCTCTTTACGTTTCCATCCAGCACTGCTTTATCAGCCCCAAAAGCGATGGAAC
>Ga0172375_10011309_pt1 | contig 11383 bp, 10 predicted proteins | sample LakKiv1m_FD_114537 | JGI IMG/M metagenome (GOLD analysis project Ga0172375, IMG submission 114537) | Freshwater microbial communities from Kabuno Bay, South-Kivu, Congo - kab_092012_11.1m | ecosystem: Environmental > Aquatic > Freshwater > Lake | place: Democratic Republic of the Congo... | reverse complement strand
TTGGAAAAACAAAACGTAAACTTCCCAAGGAATAGATTTTTTTAGCCCATGTGGAGGGAGGGTCAAGATTTATTTGCGGCATAAAAACCGCAAAAATTAAACTGGGCATATTGCCCTCCTTTATTTGTTTTGTTGAGGAACAAAAATAGAACAAAACGATAGCGAAAAGCAATCAACTATTGTTTTATTATGGAAATAATTTATGAAAAGTCAAGAGGTTGCTAAAAAATTAAATAGAATTGCGGATTTATTGGAGGTAAAGGGTGAAAAAATAGTTTTTAAAATTCGGGCTTATCGCAAGGCCGCTTTGGCGCTGGAAAACTTAAAAGATGACATTGGAATTATTTACAAACAAAAAGGATTGGCTGGGTTGGAAAAAATTGCAGGCATTGGCAAAAGCACGGCCTTAAAAATTGAAGAGTGCTTAAAAGGGGGCAGGATTAAGCTTTTGGACGAATTAGAACAAGAAACAGCAATTCGCCAGGTTATTGCCCATTTTTTTGAAAGCAAAGGGCTTGACTTGAAACAATTAAAAGAAAATGCTAAAAAAAGAGCTATAGTTTATTCTCGCTACACAAAACCCGCCAAACAGCTAATTGAACTCTCTGGGGGCGTCCAGCAAGCTAAAAAGGCCATTGACAAGGTGGCTCTGTGGGCAAACTCAAGAAATTTGGACTACACCATTGAAACAGTATTTAAAAAGTGGCTGGAAATTGACCAATTAAAGCCAAAGGAGGTTGTAAAAAAGCCATTTTATGAGGGTTTGCCAATGATATTTTCAGACACTAAAAAGAAATGGTTTGTTGTTAATAACAATGGTGAATGGCTGGAGTTTGCTGATAAAGAAGAAAAAATTGAATGGAAAATCGTGAAATAATTCAAAAGTAAAAAAGTATTAAAAAGTTAACTTTTGGATTTTAACTTAAATTTTTGACTTTTGATTTTTGTTCTATGCTTTCTCACACTAATTTAAAAAAAGGAACTTTATTTATCTACAACAATATGCCTTATAAGGTTGTGGATTATTCGCTTAATTTTCAGGGACGGGGTTCTTCAACTGCCCAGGTGAAAATAAAAAATCTGATAACTGGCAATGTTTTATCCCAAAACTTCAAAAGCGGCGATAACATAGAGGAGGCGGAAATTGAAAAAATAAAAATAAAATATCTTTATAATAACAAGGGCCAATACTTTTTTTGCGAAGAGAAAAATCCTTCAAAAAGATTTTCCTTAACCAGCGAGCAGGTTGGAGGCGGCTGTCAATACCTAAAATCTAATGATATTATTGACGGATTTTTATTTGACGAAAAAATTATAAATGTTGAATTACCAATAAAGGTTTGCTTAAAAGTAATAGAAGCCGCTCCTTATTTGCGGGCTGGCCGGGCTGAGGCAGGCACAAAAGAAGTGGTTTTGGAAACTGGCGCTAAAATACAAACGCCTTCCTTTATTCGGGAAGGAGACATTATTGAGCTTAACACAGAAACCGGACTTTACGCTCGTCGCGCTGAACAGTGAAATAAAGAGTTAATGTTGGGGAACAGATTTTATTAAAAATTAAAATCTCTACTAAAATTTATACTGCAACAGTTCATTAACTAATTCAATAAACAAAGCCGCGCTCCAGGCATGAGACCAACAACCTTCTGACGCAAGATGGGAAGATGAACTTAATTCGGCATGACAGCCAATTGCCTGCATTAAAAGAATTTCCCTGCTGCTTGCTTCTGTTATTTTTTCAATATAGGCCTTATATCTTTCGGGGTTATTCCTTTTTAAAACAATGGCTGTGAGGTTGTTTAGATAAAACCAAGAGTCCCCGGAATGATAGCTTTGGTTTTGTTCTCCGGTGTGGTGTTCATGGAAATAGGGGGATCTTTTATCAATGGTGCTAACTCCCCCCCAAGGGAGCCACAAAGCGTCCAGGGCGTTATCAAAACAAACTTGCCACTCTTTTTGTTCTAAAAGCTCTGGATAAATATAAGCTGTTAAAAAGATATTTGGCCTGATAGTTTGGTCGCTGGGGGAATCAAACAATATTTCCCCGTTCCAAAAACTTTCCTTTGCTTTAAATTTTAAACTTGCTTCAAGAATTTTATATGAAGAGTCGTTTGTGAGGATATAGGCCAGTTTTAACATATAAAGACGCAAGGCCTGCAATTCCAGCCGTTCCCCTTGCCTGTCAATTGAGTCCATCCACGTGCCGCCTCCAAGGGCTGTGGCCAACTCTGTTTTATTTGAAAATTCAAGCAAGCTTTCAAGAGTTTTTTTAATATATTTTTTTACCTTCCAAACAACAATTTCGTTGGTTTTTTTATTTTCAATGGCCTCTCCCGCTCTTTTAAAAAGCCAGCCCGCCGAATCGGCGTTTTCCTGATTTAAATCGCCTATTTTGTTGGGTAAAAGTCCATTTTTTCCTATCAAATTAAAGCAATAATGGCAAATTTTCCAGAATGCGTTTTCATCTTTTGGAAATAGCGCTTTCATTGAAACGAAAGCGTCTCTTGTCCAAAAGTCAAAAAACCACGGCAAACCAGCGGAAATTTGTTTCTGTCCGCGCTCTTCAAAAATAAGTTCTCGCAGGGCGTTTTGGCTGGCGAAATAAGCCATTGAGGTTTCTTTGTTTTTTACTCTTGAAAAATCAATAAATTTTTTAATGTTTTGCCTTTTTTCTTTTTTTAAGCCGTATGTTTTGTTAAAAACATAAGACGCTTCTTTTTGAGCTTGTCTTTTTGTGTCTCCCACGCCAAGCGCCATTTTAGAGGCGTTTATTTCCAATGCCCAAAAAACGTTTTTTTCAAAAGGCGGAGAATTTCTTTTTTTGTCCAACACGTAATTTCTTTTTATCCACTCCCCTCTTTCTATGAATTTTGGCTTGCTTAACTTAATGGCTAAAAAAATTTTTTCTTTCTGATTGGAGCACTCAATAACAATGGTAGATTTATTTACTATTTCAATTTTGTATGCCCCTTCTTGTTCCAAGTTGTTGTAAATTGGCTTAAAGTCCAAAAAAAGATTAAAATTTTGATTGCCCGTTATTTCATAAACCAATCCCCTGTTTTTCTCTGGCAAAAAAAAGCTTTCTTCAATAATTTCTTTATCAACTTTTGAAATTCTAACATGGCGCCAAAATTCATTTTTTATTTCAATTGCCTTATTTTCTTTTGCCAAAGAAATATCCTCAACTATTCTGTAAATCTTTCCAAAATTTCTAAAAAACCATCCTTGATAACGGCTGTGTCCAAAACCAAATAAATTATCTGCGGCGGGACTTTGATTTTGGCTAAAAAAAGAAGTAAAATCCCCTTTTCTGTTAGCTGTTAAAAAACCGACATTTGAGCCAGTTTCGTTTTGGTAAAATTCATTTTCAAAAAAATTTTTTGACAGCTTGTGGGTTATTTTCATTTTAAGGTTTCAACTGCCTTGTTGTGGGCAATGATATAATTTTTTATTAAAATTTCCCAGTCAGCCATATTGGCTAAGTTTCTGGCCTGAATTTTATTTTCCACTCTTTGGTTGGTTGATAACTTTAAAAAATTAAAGAGAATTTTTTCCAAATTATCCACCACTTCTTGCTCGTTTTTATCCATTCTTTCAAGCATAAAAATCCCGGGCAGTTTTTTCCCTCTTATATATTCCCAGCAAAAACGGCCAAAACCAGCCATGTCCGTGGTAACGGAACCCACTCCAAGAGCCGCTGATTCAAGGGGCGTGTAGCCCCAGGGTTCATATATTGACGGAAAAACGCCCAAATGACTCCCTTGTATGGCCTCGTCAGAGGTGAGGTTTAAAATTCCGTCAGCTCCGTTTAAATATATGGGATAAAATATAACCTTAACCTTATCTTCTTTGGAGTTTAAAAGTTCGGCTTCGTTGAACATTCGCAAAACTGCGTCGTTTTGGTCTGTTAAATTGTGTGAACAAACCGGCGGATTGCCTTGTTTTTTAAATCTTAAAATTTTATTTTTTATTTCAGCTAAAGTGGATTCTTCGTTTTCAAAAATATCGGATTTTTCAATTTTTGATTTGGTAATAAGGGACTTCATTAAATTTCCCTCTATGTCTTCCTCAATTGACTCTAACTGCTCTTTAATATCGGTGTATATCTCGCGAGATTCAATTAATTCTTTTTTTATACTTTGCGTCTGGGCTGGTATCCAAAAGAACGCCACAACTGATTTCTTGCTTTTTTCCTGCTTTAATTTTTTGTTTAATTGCCCAAGCGCTTTAATAAAAGTGTCAATGCCCTTGTTGCGAAGCTCATACCTGCCAATTGTGAAGTAAATTAAAGCGTTTTCCAAGTCAAGCTCATAGTAAGGAAAAAAATACCAAAACAGAAAGTCCCTAATCCTGTCTCTTTGAAGTTTATGTTTTATGGATATTTGTTCAATGCTTGGAAAGCGGGACATATCCAAACCATTGGGCAGTAAAACGTCGGGAAAGCGGTTTAAAATAATTTCGCTTTCAAGGCCGGTTATCTGGCTAACTGTGGTGAAAACATCCGTTTTAACGGCGCAAGCTTGTTCTATTTGGTATTTTGCCTGAATGCCATATTTATATGCTTGTTCTTTTGAATTGATTTTTCCTGAAAAAGAATCCAAAGAAACATCATTGCCAGCCAACGTTCTCCCTAAAATCGTTGCATGAGTTGTAAAAACAGTTCCCACTGGCAAGTTTTGAGATTTCAAATACAAAAGCCCAGCCCCTGATAGCCATTCGTGGAATTGGGCCACAACTTTTCTATTGGAAAAACAAGGCAAAAGTTTTTCTATAACCTTCCCCGCAACATAGCTCCACACCATTGGCTCTGTGTAATCAAACGAAGAATTAAAAGAATCTATTTTAAATTTTTCCCAGAGCTCTTTTTTAATTTGGTCTCCCCTGCTTATCCATTCTGAAAAATCTATTAAGATCGCTTTTGGGTTTTTGGGCACGATCCAATAGCCAAATTTTACAGCTATTCCTTCTGTCTTTAATTCTAAAAACGCTTTGCCCCATTCTTTTGGGGGTTCTGTTTCTTCAAATTCTCCCTTGCTGTTTTGGGCTGAATATGGGCCAATAAGGCAATAATTTTCTCCATATCGTTCAACGGTTGGCCTGGCTTTTGATTTTAAAACCGTCCAAATTCCTCCTATTTTATTACAAACTTCCCAAGAAATTTCAAACAAAAAATCGGCTTTTGGTTGTAATCCTTTATTTTTTTCTTCCATGGCTAATACAAAATCCTTTGGTTTTTACCCACAGGATAACGCAAAAAATAATTTTTGCGTTATATTTTTTTAATTGCCCCAACAACCTTTTTTAGAGCGTCCATTTTATTTTTAGCTTTTTTTAGTTCTGTGGCCACTTTCTTGTTTTTTAAGACCTCTTCTGTCCATTTGGCAAAATCATTTCTTGTTTTATTTGCGTGATAAACATATGTTTCTTCGGCCATTTCAGTCAAAGCGTTTTTCAGGTCTTTTAAATCGCTCAAAATTCGCCCGTCTTTTGCCCAAAATCTTGCTGGGCCTTCCGCTTTTATTATTTTTGGCTCAATTGTTTTTTTAACTGGCATAAATTTAACGTTCATTTTTGCTTATTTATTATTTTACGACCTTTCCCCAACAGAAGAATTTTGGCTGATGTTTTATTAAAAACATCAAAAACAAAAGCCAAAATTCTACAACGGGGTTATGCTGTTTTTACATTATACCTGTTTTCTATTTTTTGTTGCAAATCGCTTATAATATTCATATAAGAAATAAAGCAATCATAAGGGCTTTGGTATGGATTGAAATACTTATGCACGTCTCCGTCCGAGAACCATTTTGTGCACATATAGTAAAGGTGGTCGGATGTTTGCAGTTTTCTCCACTGGTCAATTAAGGGTTTATTTTTAGTGAGCAAAACTTGGGGCTCCAAAGCGTATATTTTGTTTGCCGCCTCTCTTTGCATTTGGTTGCCCAGCCAAGCTGACAAGTCCCTTTCTGTATCTGCCCAAGATATTGCGCTTGGGCAGTTTATTTCACCAACCGGGCTATAAATTTTTGCGGCTTCTGACGGGGTTTTAAAATTGTTATCTTTATTTTTTAAAATTTCATTTGGCAAATTTTCCAAAAATTGAAAAATTCCCGTATCCTCCCATTGATGCTCCCCAAACGTTTCATAGTCCATAAATAAATTTACCACTTGCCCGTTGCCATTTATTTGGTTTAGCCATTGGGTAAATTTATCCGCGGTTAATGGCCACTCTTTCCATTCGCGGCAAGAAAACCTAAACGAAATATCGTCGCTTAACTGGTAATTGCGCATTAAAACCTTTAAGTTTTTTGTTCCTGAGGCCTTATACACAAAGTCCGGACTGCGCCAGCCCAAAATTTGCTTTGCCCCCTCAGTTAAAACCGCTTTATAGCCCATTGACTCAATAGTTTTGGCCATTTCGTTGTTAAAAGATAACTCCGTATTTCTAAAAGTTGTTGGGGTTTGGCAGAAAACGTCTTTAAGCTTTTTTTTGTGCTGGTTAATTTGTTTTTTAAATTCGCTTTGGGAATATAAAAAAGCCAAAGAGTGATGGTATGTTTCAGCGATTAACTCGCATTGTCCGGTTTTAACCAGTTTTTTAAAACTTTCCAAAACCTCGGGAAAATCTTTTTCCAATTGTTCAAGTATAAGGCCGGTAATACTAAAGCTTATTTTAAACTTTCCTTTGTATTGTTTAATTAAGTTTAAAAGTAAAGCGTTGGTTGGCAAATAACATTTTCTGGCGATTCTTTCCAAATAAAATTTATTTTTTTCATCGTCAAAGTATGGTAAATCTTGCCCAATGTTAAAAACCGAGAATTGGTTTATTCTATATGGCTGGTGCACGTGAAAATATAAACAAACTGATGGCATGTGATTAGAAATTGTTAGTTAAATGGCGAATTTATGAATCGTGAAATTCGCAAGTTCTTCGCCTTATTAAATAAAATATTTTTAATTTTATTTAGCGGGATTGTCTTTTTTTATCGCTAAGTTCTGATGGTTTTTCAGGCCTTCCGCATAATGTTGTTGGATAGTTGCTGTTGGCAATGCTGTTGAATATATCTGCACATCATCTATAAGCCCAGGAAATGGATCTCTAGGGGAATTAGCATAATAATCTCTGCCAATCCAAACCGGAGAATTATTAGCCCTCACCGTAGAGCCCGCTTGAGCTGGCGTTACCGAACCAATTTGTCCATTTAGGTATAACTTTATTTTATCATCTTCTGAGCTCCACGTCCCCACAACATTATACCACTGCCCAGCAATTAGCACAGTATTACTATAAGCCACATCGTTATCATTTTGAGCATCAGTAGAGCATAAAAACGTTGCTTTGTTGGCGTTAACATACAACCTCCAAGAACGATTTGCCCCATCCCAATATTTTGAAGCTATTACAGCAGTCCTTACTGTATTTATTTTTATCCAGGCAGAAACAGTTATTCCAGGCATTGCTTCAAATGATGCTTCGTTGTTAATATTTACATAATCATCCGCGCCATCAAAACTTAAAGCCCCATTAATAATACCTTCTGTCCAGGTGGCTCCATTAATTACCGTGCCATGGAGCTGGTTCCACCAGGTGTCTTTGGCCACTGTGCCAGAAGTTTCATCAAGCTTCCACCAAGCAATCATATCTTGCTGCAAAGAACCCCTAATGTTATCAGAGAACCTTATGGCATTGGCTACTCGGGCTTTCTTTGCATAACTTGGGTAAGAAATTATGGTAATGCTGGCTAAAACCCCGATAATGCCAATAACTACCAAGAGCTCTAATAAAGTAAATCCTTTTTGGTTCATTATCTTTTTTATTAAGTTTGTCTATCTGCCTGTTAATAATTTGTTAAAACAGACCTATAAATATCAATACATTTTTGAGCGGATTTTTCCCAGCTTAATTTTTCCATTTCCTTAAAAGATTCTTCCTGCAAAGTAGTTCCCAATCCTTGATAAGTCAAGCAAGCCAAAATTTTATTAGCCATTTCGTCTGTGTCCCAAAAATCGGTTTTTAAAGCATTTTGAATAACTTCTGAAACCCCGGATTGCTTGGAAACCAATATGGGAGTTTTAAGCGTTAAAGATTCCAAAGCCACCAATCCAAACGGCTCTGAAACTGAGGGTAAAACAAACAAATCAGCGGCTGTGTAGGCCTTTTTTAAATCATCGCCTTTTAAAAATCCAGTAAAAAGAAACTTGTCAGCAATGCCCATAGCGGCCGCCATTTCAATAATTTGTCTTTCCATATCTCCCGTTCCCGCCACCACAAAAACCACATTTTTATTAAACTGCAGAACCTTTTGAGCGGCTTTTAAAAAATAATCCGGCCCCTTCTGCAAAGTGATTCTGCCCACAAACAAAACAATCTTTTTGCCAGCTTTTTTTAATTCAAAAAGCTGGTTTGGACCTGATAGAGTTTGGTCAAAATAGTTCTGGTTTATAGCATTATAAACCACACTTACTTTTGATGGCTCTATGCCATAATTTTCCACTATTTTATTTTTTGTAAAATTGCTAATAGCTATTATGGCATCCGCTTTTTCCATGCCTATTTTTTCAATAGCGAAAACAAATGGATTTGGATTATCCCCGGCTCTGTCAAACTCTGTAGCGTGAATGTGAACCACTAATGGTTTTCCAGAAACGTTTTTTGCCATAATTCCCGCAGGAAAACTTAACCAGTCGTGAGCGTGGATTATATCAAAAATTTCTGCTTTGGCTATTCTTTCTGCCATTTTTCCATACCGCAAAACCTCTTTAAATAAATCAGATTCATAGATGTTATTGAGTCCAATTTTTTGGGCTGTTTGTTTGTATGATTGGCTTGTTATATATGGCCTTAAAAGCGAGTTTATGGCTTTAAATTCTATATTATTTTCATCAGCGAATATAATTTTAAAATTGGGGTGATGGCAATTCATTTTTTTGGGCAAAACAAAAATCACTTTGACTCCCAAGAAAGCCAAGCCCTTAGCCAAGCCCTCGCAGGCAACACCCAATCCCCCGGAATTAAATGGCGGAAACTCCCAGCCAAACATTAAAACTTTCATCTTAAAATTTTCCGCTGTTTTAGCGGAGTGATTTTTTTATTATAGTTCTTACGCAACATAAATAATAGTTGTGGAAAACTGCAAGTTTATTTATTTTTATAAAAAAATTATTCAAGGCCCAAATTTTTCCCAAGTTGACCCAAGACACTTTCTTGCCTTACCCTTTTTAATTTTATAACTTTATGTTAAAATTTAATAAAATAAATAAAAAATATATGTTTGACATATCAAATCGTCTCTACAAAATAATCGCCGGTTTTTTGGTTGTTTTAACCGTGTATTTTGGATTTAAAATTTATCTTGATTATAAAACCCTTTCTCAAAATAACGTGTATCCAGAAATACTTTCTGTTAGCGGAGAGGGCAAGGCCTCTATTGCCCCAGATGTTGTGACAGTGGACTTTAGCATAATTACCGAAGGCGCTAAAATTGAAACAATTGTTCAAACCAATACTGAAAAAATGAATACCGTTCTTTCAGAAATTAAAAATATTGGAATTGAAGAAAAAGATATAAAAACAAAAAGTTATTCTTTACAGCCAAGATATGAATGGTCTCAAAGCGGAACAAGAATTCCCAAGGGCTACACCTTAACCCAAACAATAGAAGTAAAAATTAGGGACTTCACCAAAATTGGCGACGCGCTCGCAGTTGCTTCTTCAAATGGCGTTAATAATATTGGGGACTTGCAATTTACAATTGATGATATGGAAAAAGCCAAGTCAATTGCCAGAGAAAAAGCGATTGCTCAGGCAAAAGAAAAAGCCAAGCTTATTTCCCAACAAACCGGCTTAAAACTAAAAAAGATAGTTAATATGTATGAAGACACAGGCGCTTATCCATATCAGGCATATGATTCAACTGGTATGGGCGCTTCGTATAAAGAGGCGGTTTCCTCTATTGCTCCAGCCCCCGTTATTCAAACTGGCGAGCAAGAAATAACAGTTAAAATCACGCTCAACTACCGCGCAAAATAACAAAATACGGCAGCTTGACTGCCGTATTTTTTTGTGAAAAAAGCGCCCTCATTCACAAGAATGAGGGAAGATTTTAATTCAGCTTATACTAAATTTTTAATAAAATTTAGTAAAGTTTCCTCGTTTTTAAAATTAAGAAGTTTCAAAATATTCTTCTTAAAATAGTTTTTTGTTCTTTCTCCAAGCTTTGTGAGAGAGTATTTTTCATTATCTTTTTGGCACCAGCCACACTTAACCGCATTATTTAAAACATCTTTGTATGAAACAGCTGGACCAAACCAAAAAGAAACTTTACTCCTTTCCATAATCTTTTCTGCGCGAGAGATAACCTCTTCTAATGTTGCGCTGGGGCACAGAATTACCAGCAACGACCTTTGGCACAACGTTGCAAATCCAATTATTTTTTTCATTTTCTCTCCTTTTGTTAATGAACAAATAGATTAAATTATCCATGTTTTATTTCTACAACATCCCCGTCTTGGACAATATAGTCCTTGCCCTCGGTGCGGATTTGGCCTTTGGCTCGGGCTTGTGAAAATCCCCCGCAATCCAGCAGTGTTTGCCAATTTATAGCTTCGGCTTTAATAAAGTTTTTTTCAAAATCAGTGTGGATTACACTGGCTGCTTGAGGCGATTTTGTCCCCTGCTTTATTGTCCAGGCCCTGGTTTCATCTGGCCCTGTGGTTAAAAATGTCATTAAGCCCAAAAGTTGGTAGCATTTTTTAATTAAATTATCTATTTGCGAACTCTCTGGCAAACCCAGCTCCTTTCTTTCTTCCTGCGTCAACTCCCCTGCCTCAAACTCGGCCAAAACATCAACTATTAAAAAGGATAGTCCCCCCTTCTCAAATTCCGCTAAAATTTCTGGTTTTATTTCATTTTCAGACCCGTTCAATAAATAAATTCTTGGTTTTGAGGTTAAAAACTGAAAGCTTTTTAAAACTTTTTGTTCTTCGTCTGTTAAATTCTGCTCTGATAAAATTTTTTGCCCCGAAAGCGCTTGCTTAGCTTTTTGCAAAACATCAAGCTCAATAATCGCCTCTTTCTTTTTTGCCCTTATATCCCTTTCCAAACCCTCTAAGCGCTTATTTATTATTTCTAAATCTTTTAAAATCAGCTCAACATCTAAAATTTCCTTTTCTTTCCACGGGTTTATATTCTCTTGGGTATTAACAATGTTTTCATTGCCAAATGCCCGCAAAACATAGACAATGGCGTCAGTTTCGCGGATATTGGCCAAAAATTTATTGCCAAGCCCTTCTCCTTCCGAGGCGCCCTTAACAAGGCCTGCAATATCCACAAATTCCACTGTGGCATAAATTTTCTTAGCTGAATTGGTTAACTGAGCCAATT
>Ga0172375_10011308_pt1 | contig 11384 bp, 12 predicted proteins | sample LakKiv1m_FD_114537 | JGI IMG/M metagenome (GOLD analysis project Ga0172375, IMG submission 114537) | Freshwater microbial communities from Kabuno Bay, South-Kivu, Congo - kab_092012_11.1m | ecosystem: Environmental > Aquatic > Freshwater > Lake | place: Democratic Republic of the Congo... | reverse complement strand
GACGAAATCGAGCTGATGTTGCAGATCAACGGCAAACTGCGCGGTGCCATTGTGGTCGCCAGCAATGCCGACCGTGCCGCCATTGAACAAGCTGCTGTGGCGTGTGACATCTTCCAGAAAATGGCCAGCGGCGCCGCGCCCAAGAAGGTGATCGTGGTGCCCGGACGCCTAGTCAACGTGGTGGTGTAGTCGCCATGCCACGACCAGCACTCCTGTCGCGACGCGGCGTTGGCCAGGCGCTGGTTGGCGCACTGGCGCTGCCGCTCTTGTCAGCGTGTGGTTTCCGGCTTCGTGGCAGCCAGAGTTACGCCTTCAGTCGTATTGCCATCACCCCGCAGCCGGGTGGGCCGGTGGCGCAGGAGCTGCGCCGCGCCTTTGGCGGCACGGTGCAGGTGCTGCCGCCCGAGGCACCGCTGACGCTAGCACAGGTGGTGCTGAATGTGCCCCAGGAGCAGCGCGACAAGGTGGTGGTGGGCAGCAGCGCGGCAGGCCAGGTGCGCGAATTTCAGCTGCGCCTGAGCGCGCAGTTCGGCCTGAGCACGCCGCAAGGCCAGGAGCTGCTGCCGTTGGACCGCTTGGCGCTGCAACGCGACTTCAGCTACAACGAATCCGCCGCGCTGGCCAAGGAAACCGAAGAGGCGCTGTTGTTCCGCGACATGCAAGCCGACATCGTGCAACAGATCTTGCGCCGGCTCGCCACGGTGCGTCTGGCACCCTGAGCAGCGCTGCCCCAGATGTCCATGGACGAAACCGACCAGAAGCTGCTGGCGTTGCTACGCCAGGACGCGCGCATGACCGTGGCCGCGCTGGCCAGCCGCCTGAAGGTGTCGCGAGGCACCGTCACCAATCGCATCCGCAAGCTGGAAGACGACGGCATCATCGTCGGCTACACCGTGCGCCTGCGCCCGGACGTGCAGCACAACCGCATCTGCGCCTGGATGAGCATCGCGGTGGAAGGCAACCAGACGCGGGCGGTCATCGCCAACCTGCTGGGCGAACCCGGCGTGGCTACGCTGCACGACACCAACGGCCGCTGGGACCTGCTGGCCGAGTTGCGCGCCGAAAGCCTGCAAGAGCTGGGCAAGGTGCTCGAGCGCATCCGCCTGCTCAAGGGCATCAGCAACACCGAAACCAGCATCCATCTGGAAACCTACCGCCTGTCGTAAGCCGGATGCCATGCAGCTTCAACCCGCACAGCTTGACGCGCACCTGAAGAAGGGGCTGGCCAGCCTGTACACGCTGCACGGCGACGAGCCGCTGCTGATTCAGGAAGCCGCCGACGCCATTCGCGCCTGCGCCCGCGCGCAGGGCTTTACCGAGCGCAGCGTGCACACCGTCAGCGGAGCCAACTTCAACTGGGGCGAGGTGCTGGCCGCCGGCGGCAGCCTGAGCCTGTTTGCCGACAAGCAGATCGTCGAGGTACGCGTCCCCAGTGGCAAGCCGGGCAAGGATGGCGGTGCGGCCCTGCAGCAGCTGGCCGAGCAGTCGCGTGGCAACACGTCGACGCTGGTGCTGGTGCTGTTGCCCCAGCTGGACCGGCAGACCCAGAGCGGTGCCTGGTTTACCGCGCTACAGGTGGGCGTGACGATGGAGGTGCCCGCAGTACCCCGTGACGCCTTGCCGCGCTGGATTGCACAGCGCCTGGCCGCACAGGGTCAGCGCGTGGCCGACGGCGAGGCAGGGCAACGCACGCTGCAATTTTTTGCCGAGCGGGTCGAAGGCAACCTGTTGGCCGCGCACCAAGAGATTCAAAAGCTGGCGCTGCTGCACCCGGGTGCCGAACTGTCGTTTGAGCAGGTGGAAGCCGCCGTGCTGAACGTGGCACGTTACGACGTATTCAAGCTGTCCGAGGCGGTACTGTCGGGGCAGACGGCGCGCGTGCAGCGCATGCTCGACGGCTTGCAGGCTGAGGGTGAGGCCGAGGTGCTGGTGCATTACACCCTGGCCGAAGACATCCGCGCGCTCAAGCGCGTGCGCAGCGCCATCGACCAGGGCAAACCGCTGCCCATGGCGCTGCGCGAACAGCGGGTGTGGGGCAACCGCGAACGGCTGTTTGCGCGCGTGCTGCCGCGCCTGGACGACGCCACGCTGACCCAACTGCTGGTGGCGGCGCAACAGGTGGACGGCATCGTCAAGGGACTCAAGCGCCCGGACTGGCCCACCGACCCGTGGCAAGCGCTGGCGCGGCTGGCGCTGCGGCTGTGTCAACGCTGTGCGGTTACTGCGCAGTCGGCGCAGACGCACCGGCCTTCCTGAACAAAACAGTGCGGCTGAACCCGATGGGCGCTACTGACCGGCTTCGGTGGACAAGGTCATGACGGCCAGCGCCGCTAAAGCGGCTGTCTCGGCGCGCAGCACCCGTTGGCCCAGCGTTACCGGCTGAAAGCCAGCAGCCAACACAGCCGCTTCTTCTTGCGAACTCAGGCCACCCTCCGGGCCAGAGACCAGCGTCACCTGATCGCCACAGAACACCTGCGCGAGCGCTCGCGACGGTGGCTGCAACGATAACAACAACCGGGTGTGCATCGCGCCGCCACCCTGCGCCAGCCACGTTGCCAAGTTCTGCACTGGTTGAACTATCGGCACGCGGTTGCCGCCGCATTGCTCGCACGCCGCCTGCGCGATGCTTTGCCAGTGCGCCACTTTTTTGTCAGCACGCTCACCACTTAAGCGCAGCACGCTGCGTTCGGTCATCAGTGGCTGCACGCTGGCCGCGCCCAGCTCGGCGGCCTTCTCCACCAGCCAGTCCATGCGTTCGTTGGCGGGCATGCCCAGTGCCACATGAACTTGCCGGGCCGGTTCGCGCAGCGCGGGTTCAAACGTGTCGACCAAAACATGCACGCTGCTGCGGCCCATTTTGGCGACGGTGGCGCGGTATTCGCCATAGTGCCCTTGCGCGTCAGTGCGGCCGTTGAACAAGGTGACTGTTGCTCCGGGTTGCAGCCGCAACACCTGCACATGGCGCGCCGCACCGACGGGCAGGTCCAGCTCGGCACCGGGTAGCAGATCGACAGGGCAATAGAAGCGGGGCATGGGGGTCAGCGATGATTGCTGATGGAACGTAGCTCGGCCTCTTGCGCCAAATGGACCCAGTCGACGATGTCGCCACTGGGGGTATAGCCCGGTACCAACTGGCTGAGCATCAACCGGATGACACCGACGTCGTTGACGTTGAGCGCCAGATCAAGCGCGCCGAGCTGGCGCTCCAGCTCGGACCACGGCAAAAAATCTTCTTGCGCCTTCATGATGCGGGAGTGCAGCGTGGGCCTGGGGTGATTGCCGATCAGCAGTTCTTCGAACAACTTTTCCCCCGGCCGCAACCCTGTGATTTCGATGCTGATGTCGCCTTCTGGGTTGTCTGCGTCCCTGACCGACAGGCCAGACAGCTCAATCATGCGTCGGGCCAAATCGATGATCTTGACCGATTCACCCATGTCCAGCACAAACACATCACCCCCTTTGCCCATGGCACCCGCCTGGATGACCAACTGAGCGGCCTCTGGAATGGTCATGAAAAACCGGGTGACCTCTGCGTGTGTCAGCGTGACAGGACCACCGGTTTGAATTTGTTGGCGAAACCGGGGCACCACCGAACCGGATGAACCCAGGACATTGCCAAAACGTACCATGCTAAAAACTGTACGCGAACTGCTGGCGGCCAGAGCCTGCAGCACCATTTCGGCCAAACGCTTGCTGGCACCCATCACGTTGGTGGGGCGCACGGCCTTGTCGGTGCTGATCAACACAAAGTTGGATACGCCCGCTTCCAAGGCGGCACGCGCGCAGCGCAGCGTGCCCAGCACGTTGTTCTTGACTCCCGCAGCGGGGTTGTGTTCGACCAATGGAACGTGTTTGTAAGCGGCGGCGTGATAGACCGTGTCCGGGTGCCAGGTGGACATGATCTCGCGCAGGCGGTCTTCGTCTTGCACGGAGGCCAGCAATGGCACCAACACGATGCTGCGTCCCACCAGTTTCTCTTCCAGCTCCTGATGAATCAGGTAGAGCGCGTATTCGCTTTGTTCAATCAACAACAGCGTAGTCGGTGCCACCGTCAGAATCTGGCGGCACATCTCGCTGCCGATGGAGCCGCCCGCGCCGGTGACCATTACCACCTTGTCGCGCACGTTCATTGCCATCAAGAGGTGGTTGGGCAGCACAGGCTCACGACCCAGCAAATCGTCAATATCGAGTTCCCGCACATCTGCAATGCTGACCTTGCCCTGGGCCAGATCGGTCACGCTGGGAAGGGTGCGAACAGCCACGCGCGCGCTGCGGATTTGACTCAGAATTTGGTTGCGACGTTGGCGGCTCAATCCTGGCATCGCCAGCAAGACGTTGCTGATGTTCAGGGTTGTTACCAGGTGCTCTAGGTCGGCCGGACTGTAGATGGTTTGCCCGTTGAGCACATGGCCGTGCAAGCGGTCGTCGTCGTCCAGAAAACCGGCTACCTGCATCTGCGGGCTGTTGGCCATGGCGTCCACCAGCTGACGCCCAGTGCTCCCGGCACCATAGATCAGCACTTTGGGCCGCGACGCACGCTGCAAAATACCTGAATACTCATCGCCCAGCCAGACCCGGGCCAACGCGCGAGAGGCCCCTACCAGCAGCAGCAGCAAAATGGGCTGGATCAACCCCACCGTGCGCGGTACGCCCGCCACACCAATCGCAGTGAAGATGGCCGCATACAGCAGTCCGTAAATTCCCACCGCGCGTGCAACCGCCAACAACGCAGGCCAGCCGCTGTAGCGGAAGATGGCGCGGTACAGACCGGAGACGATAAAAATGGGCAGGGCCAGGGCCACAGAGGTAACAGCGGCCCAACTGGCGCCACCACCCCATACGCCGTGTTGACTGAAGCTGATGAACTCGCCCAGACGCAGGTAATAGGCCAGCCAGACCGTCAGCACGCATAGGCTGAGATCGACAGTCAACGCCACGATGCGTTTGGCCGCACGGGGCAGGGCGAGAATGGGAACGGCCAGTTTGAAAATGGGTTGTGTCATGGCTTGTAGCTGTCAGGAAGCCGATCGCCCCGTCCGGAACCGGTGACGGTTTTGACGATGTAAAGAAAATAGGCGGGCAAGCGCAAATTGCTCAGCATGCGCGCGTCGGTTTCGGCCAACAGGCGTGGTGTTGACATGTCTATGCCGTTGATCTGTGCCAGGCCGGTGATGCCGGGGCGCGCATCAAATACCCCCCGCGCATCGCGCTCGGCCAGCAGTTCTTGCTGGTTGAACAGGCCGGGACGCGGCCCGACCAAACTCATGTCGCCCGTCAGCACGTTCCACAACTGCGGCAGTTCGTCCAGCTTGGTGCGGCGCAGGAAACGCCCCAGTGACGTGACCGCCGAGGCGTCGGCCAGGTGTGTGGCCACCGAAGCGGTGTCGGGCCGCATGGTGCGGAATTTCAGCAAGATGAAAGGCTGACGGTAACGTCCCACGCGCTCTTGGCGAAAAATCGGCGAACCGGTGTCCAGGTAACCCGCTATTAGCAATACCAGCAGCACCGGCAGCCCGAGCACGAGCCCGATTGCCGCCAACAACACGTCAAACACCCTGATCATGCAGCGCCATCTTTCGCAATTGGTCTTCCATCGTCACCCCTGGCCGCCAGCCCAAAAGGTCACGCGCCTTGCTGCTGTCGACCACCAGCGAACCCAGCAAGCGGTCAGCAGCTGCCGACTGCCCCAGCACGCGCGCAGCCAGCCGTAACCCTGCTTGCGGCACGGGCCACAGGCGTGACGGTACACCGTAGGCGCGGGACACTCTGCGCAACAGCTCTGGGGTGGAGACATGCTCGCCGTCCGATATCAAAAACACCTGGTTGGCAGCGCGTGGCGAGCGCGTGCGGTCCGCGCACAGTGCAATGAAGTCCACCAGGTTGTCCAAGGCCACCAGTGAGCGCTGGTTATACACGGCGCCCAAGGGTATCGGATACCCCTTGCGTACCCAACTCATCATAGAGGCAAAGTTGCCTTTCACGCCGGGGCCGTAGACCAGGGGCGGGCGGATGATGACGACTTCCATGCCTGAGTGACGGGCCAGTTCCAGCAAGCCTTGTTCGGCTTCAAGCTTGGAGATCGCGTAGGCGTCTTGCGGTTGGGGCGCGTCAGCGGCTGTAAATGAGTGGTCTGGCGCCGTTTCCTCGCCATTGACCTTGACCGAACTGATAAAAACGAACCGCCGAACCCCGCCTTGTGCCGCCTGGCGCGCCAGATTGAGGGTTGCTGCGACGTTGATCTGCCGCAAATTCTTCAGGGCGTCGCCAGATCTGTTGGCTCCAGCGGGAACACAGGTCTGTGCCGCACAATGCGCAATGACATCGACACGGTCCAGAATCGCCGTCCAATCGGTTGCATCGTCCATCGCCCCGATGACGGGCTGCAAAACAGCGGGCGTCGTGCCTGATATGTGGCGCCTGACTGGCGCGATCACTTCGATAGTGGGGTGACTCCATCGGCGAACCAATGCACCACCGATGAATCCACTGGCACCAGTGACGAGAACGCGCAGTGTGCCTATCATGGTTCCATGCAATTGCGGATGAAAGTCTCATAGCGGCCGATCACTGCGGATGTCTCGAACTCGCGCTCTACCCGCTCTCTGGCGGCGCGGCCAAGTCGGTAACGCCATCCTGCATTCACCGCAAGGTCGAGCATCGCACGCGCCAGACTTTTGCAGTCGCCTGCTTTGAACAGCAGTCCGGTTTCGCCATCCACGATCGCATCGGAAACGCCGTAAATATCGGAGCCGATGGATGGCATACCTATTCCAGCTGCTTCCAGAATCGAAAGTGGAAAGCCCTCGCGATAGCTTGGCAGGCAAAAAATGTCCGACGCCATCAGGAACTTTTCTGGCTCTGCCGTAAAGCCGCGCATCAGCAGCCTGTTGGTATGCCTGCCGACTCGGGCCCGTATCGCCCCGGAAATGCTTTCTTCATCCGGCCCTACGACGAGTAACCATAGACTGTCGATCTCCGACGCCGCAACTGCAAATGCATCTGCAAGATCAAGTACGCCTTTGTCACGCCCCAGGCGCCCGAGATACAGCAGCAGCACGGCTGACTCCGGGACCTCCAGCTCTGACCGGGTCTCTTGCCGCCACCGCATGTCCTTGCGATATCGTGAAAGGTCGACGCCCGCTATGGAGCCGTATCCCAGAACCTGGATCGATTGTGGAGGGACAACGCCCTCGCGGACCAGAAAGTTCATTTCCGATTTGCTCACTGCCAGCAGGTGGTTGGCGCAAGTTGCTGTAATCCTGTCCATCCATTTGAGCAACCACCGCCAAAGGCCACGCTTTGATGCCCATACCTCACCCTGAAACACGAACAACCGACCCCGCACACCAGACAGTCGTGCCGCCAACATTCCGAGCAATCCGCCTTTAGGACCGATAGCCCAGACCAGATCAAACGGCTCGCGTTGAAACAGCGCGAGTAAGCTGAACAACGCCCGCACATCTGCAAGCGGCGCGATCTTGCGCCGGATATCCAAGTCGACGGTTTGTACCGGAAGATCGATACTTGGTGTGTACCGATCCGACTGAAAATTCGTCACCAGCGTTACATCGCAAGACTGTGACAGCCGCTGAATATGGGAGCGAAGAAAAAAATAGACGATCAGTGGTGTCGTCACCAAAATACAAACTCGGCGGCGTTGCGCCGGTGGTTGATCGACTGGCTGCATCGGCGTCACCTGCCTTGGTGGCTGATGCCTTCTGCCAGAACATCACGGAGCATCGGTGCAGTCACTGAAAGACAGTAGGATGACTCCACCCGGGTTCGACCCGTCGCTCCTAAACGCGTTCTTTGTATTGCGTCCGTCAATAGTGTTTTCAAGGCCAAGTACCAGTCTTGCGTTGAATTGGCCAAGAATCCGGTCTCGCCGTGCGTCACGATCTGGTTGTTGATGCCCACTGGCGATGCCACCACCGGCAGTCCACCGGCCATGTACTGAACCAACTTGTAGCCGCACTTGCCACGCTCCCAGTCTTGGTCTGGCAGCGGCATGATGCCAATATCAAAACTACCCAGCTGCGCGCACTCTGTGTCTTCTGTCCATGGCTGTGCCTCAAAAGGGGTACCCTCCACGTGCGCCGGATTGGCACCCACGGCAATAAACCGTACATGATGCTCAAGCCGCAATTTTTCGGCGACCGAAAAGAGCGGTTCCAGATAGACCGATGTACTTGGCGACCCCATCCAACCCACCACCAGGGGTACCCGTGTGGGGTCCCGATTCATACGTGGATAGCGATTCAAATCGACCACGGTAGGCAACAGTCGGATACGGCGCGCACCCGCGGCGCGAGCTCGTTGCGCGAGATACTCGTTTCCCGCAACCACCGTATCAGCGCGTGCCATGATTCGATCAATCTTTTTGCCCAGCAGCATTCTGACGACCCAGGAAGGGTGGCCATCGTAACGATGAAACCATGCATCGTCATAGTCCACCACCAAAGCAATACGCTGGGGAATAAACGCCAATTCAATCCAGGCGGGGAGCCAGGGCAGTAGCTCCTTCTCGACCCAGATTGCATCAAACTTTGTCAGATGACCCATGACAAGTAACCGCTTCAAGTACGAATACATGACTTTGACACGGGAAAAATCGTCTGTAACAAGCAAGCGGACGTAATCATTGCCGAAGAACGGCTGAAAAGTCAGATGGATGTCAACGCCAGCCAGAAAATCTGCATATTGGAAAAATCTCAGTCGACTGCTAGCGGCCAGCCTGTCGTAGCGCGTCAATGCCAGTATGTTGAAAGACCTCATGGAGTTGAAGACGCGTCGCAGTGATTCAGATCTTGCGCAGCTGGTAGCGGACTTCGTAACATGAGAAGATGTTCGAAAACACATCCTCATAGACTTCCTTGAGAGTGTTTGAGGCATTAAAAACAAGGCCAATCAACTGCCGAAGCGCGTACCTGACATAAAACGGTCGCTCTGCTTTAAATCCAAGTTCCACCCGTGTAATCTCAAAATCGAGTGAACGACCGTACAGCGGCACCTTGCGTGCGAAGGGATGCCGTTCGGTGAAATAACACAAGGTGTAAAGACCGAAAAATGTCTTATGGGTTGGATCTGAATAAAAATATGGCGAAGAAAAGTGAGGCACCACAATTGATATATCACCCCCTCTCACCAAAATTCGTTCAAATTGAATGAGTAATTTTTCTATATCTTGAACATGCTCTAGAAAATGATAGGAATATATTCCAACGATCGAATTATCTTTGATCCTGGAAAGTGCTTCCAGAGCATCGCCAACAATATCAACATCCGATGTGTCGATCAAGTCAATGCCGATCGCCTTTGGATGACGTTTTCGTGCGCCACAGCCAAGTTCAATCTCAACATCATTGAAAGAATTTTGATTGGCAAGAAACTCTCGCTTATCGATCAACATTGATTTTCTCTATGGATTCGCCCCAAGTTTTTCAACAGTCGCAACATGAATATCATTGTTTGCAATAAGGTAGAACGTTCAGTCGCCAGTTGGATCAGATATCCCTCACATAATCCCCGCGCCACACCCGAGTTGGATGCACCGTCAAGGCCAAATTTTCCCGCAACATAATCTGATAGGCGAACTTTGACGTCGGGCATGGCGGCAATCTTTTTGATAAAAAATGCATCGGCAGCCAGTGGGAATCGCAGGCAGTAGTCGCCAACCGTCTGATGAAGCGACTTGCGGATCAGCATACCGACACTATGCGCGGTCACGACATGCGACGCGCCTAACCACCCTCGGCTGGTGCGCCAGCACGCGGGACGCCTTTGGGAGCCGAAATCAACTCCGAACACTACCACATCAGGTGGATTGGATTGCGCTAAGACCTGATGCATTTGCGCGATAGCGTCCGGGTAAAGTACGTCATCGGACCCCACTACCATGTAAAAGTCCCCCGTGGCCAGATCAAGTGCACGATTGATCGCATCATAAATGCCGTGATCCGGACGGGAGTCCAAGACAATGTTCAAATCACGGACCTCCCGCAGCAGGCTCAGTGTTGCATCTTCCGAACCTCCGTCGGCCACCACCCATTCGAAGGTTTTTTGGGTTTGTTGGCGTAGGTGCTTGATCAATTCAACAATGTGTTTTTCGGAATTGATTGTTGCAGTGATGATGGATATTTTTGCCAAGGTGGTGTTGTTTCAATTTATTCAAATATTAAAATATTTTTTTGCAGTGAGCATATCCAGAATATTTAAACTGATATAAAAATGATTTAATGATATTGACGATAACTTCAAATAACTTGTTTGTCTTTTGAGGTGTAGCTTCGATATGATGACTTTTCAGAATTCGAATTGAATCCGCGATGTCGTTCACATAGGGGTAATAAACGTAAAACCGAGTTGTTTTTGGTAACGGATAAGGTCCAAATTCCGCAATAAATATTTGCCATATTTTACTTATCCGAAATGAGTGAAAATGCCATGCAACGGCATTTCCGAATGGAAACCGTGTTGCATTCCACGGTGCAAGAAGAAGTTCTTTGTTTTCAAGGACATGAACTGAATCAGAAAATCTTTCTGGCCAGTCATCGAGATATTTCTGATCCCCAAAACGACCCTCATCGAATCTTGCGTAACACCACTCGATGCATTTTTCTTCCCACCATTTGCGAACCACCTCGCCACGCTGGCGATTGAAGATCATGAACTGAACGCAAAAAAGACCGCTAGTCACTGAATGATCTTGGTCTGCAGAATAAGCATGCTCGGTAATCAAAACACCCTTGCCGGACTTCGCAAACTCCCTAAAGATCGCTGATGGATCCTTTCTGAACCAAAGATCTGCATCAATGTAGGTGACACGTTCGACTTCGGAGTCCGCCTCAAAAACGAATCGCGGTGCGAACGGCGTGAGTGTCCAGCAATACTCGGCCTTTGTGCGTCCCGCCTTTACGCTGCGCAACGCATCTGTTTCCAGATCGCTGAGTCGAAGCAAATTGACATTGGGGAGTTGTAATTCATTGAGTACCGCACACGTTTTGTCGTCAACACACAGAATCCAGAGTGCGTAGTTCTTGACATGCCGTTGCATGGAAGCATGCAGAGACAACCCCTGTGGAAGAAACAGGCTATCGAACAGGGTGACAAAGTGTTCCATCAGGTTGGCATAAATGAATTGACGGCGGCAATGACCCGCAGGACATCGGCGTCCTGCATTTGTGGGTGACAAGGAAGCGACAAGCATGTGGTAGCGTGACGCTCGCTCTCCAACAAACCGGCCGGATCATGTTTCACGTTCTGGCACGACGTCTGCAGGTGCACCGGAATCGGGTAGTGGATCAACGTCTGGATTTGTTGTTGTAGCAGATGGGCCTGCAATTCATCACGCCGGTCGCAGGTGATCACATACAAGTGGAAGACGT
>Ga0172375_10011305_pt1 | contig 11385 bp, 7 predicted proteins | sample LakKiv1m_FD_114537 | JGI IMG/M metagenome (GOLD analysis project Ga0172375, IMG submission 114537) | Freshwater microbial communities from Kabuno Bay, South-Kivu, Congo - kab_092012_11.1m | ecosystem: Environmental > Aquatic > Freshwater > Lake | place: Democratic Republic of the Congo... | reverse complement strand
GGCTTACATCATGCCGCCCATGCCGCCCATGCCACCCATACCGCCCGGCGGCATGCCAGCACCCGGCTTCTCCTCTTCCGGATGCTCGGCCACCATGCACTCGGTGGTCAGAAGCAAGCCGGCAACGCTCGCGGCGTTCTGGAGAGCGAAGCGGGTCACCTTGGCCGGATCGATGACACCAGCCTCGATGAGGTCTTCGAACTTCTCGCTATCGGCGTTGAAGCCCTTGGCGCCCTTGAGATTCTTCACCTGCTCGACGATCACCGAGCCTTCGAGGCCGGCGTTGTTGGCGATCTGGCGCACCGGCTCTTCAAGCGCCCGGGCCACGATCTTCTTGCCCAGCTCTTGCTCGTGGGAGAGCTTGAGGGCCTTGATGGCGTTGAGACAGCGCAGATACGCCACGCCGCCGCCAGGGACGATGCCCTCTTCCACCGCGGCACGGGTGGCGTTGAGTGCGTCTTCCACGCGGGCCTTCTTTTCCTTCATCTCCACCTCGGTGGCGGCCCCGACGTTGATGACCGCCACGCCGCCGATCAGTTTCGCCAACCGCTCCTGGAGCTTCTCGCGGTCGTAGTCGGAGGTGGACTCGTCGATCTGGGCACGGATCTGCTTGACCCGGCCTTCGAGCTTGGACTTATCACCAGCACCGTCCACGATGGTCGTGTTGTCCTTGTCGATGACGATGCGCTTGGCGGTGCCAAGGTCGTTCACGGTGACGTTCTCAAGCTTGATGCCGAGGTCCTCGGAGATCACCTGGCCGCCAGTAAGGATGGCGATATCCTCCAGCATCGCCTTGCGGCGGTCGCCGAAGCCCGGGGCCTTGACCGCGGCCACGCTCAGGGTGCCACGCAGCTTGTTGACCACCAGGGTAGCCAGCGCCTCGCCGTCCACGTCCTCGGCGATAATGACGAGCGGCCGTCCCATCTTGGCGATCTGCTCCAGCACCGGCAGCATGTCTTTCATGGAGCTGATCTTCTTCTCGTTGATCAGGATGTAGGGCTCGTCGAGGTTGGCCTCCATCTTCTCCGGATCGGTGACGAAGTAAGGGGAGAGATAGCCGCGGTCGAACTGCATGCCCTCGACCACGTCGAGCGAGGTCTCCATGGATTTGGCTTCCTCGACAGTGATAACGCCTTCCTTGCCCACCTTGTCCATGGCCTCGGCAATGATGTTGCCGATGGTGGCGTCGTTGTTGGCGGAGATGGTGCCGACCTGGGCGATTTCCTTCTGTTCCTTGGTGGGTTTCGCGATGCTCTTCAACTCGGCAACCACCGCGGCCACGGCGGCGTCGATGCCGCGCTTGATATCCATGGGGTTGTTGCCGGCGGCCACCATCTTGGAGCCCTCGGCGTAAATCGCCTGGGCGAGGATGGTCGCGGTGGTGGTACCGTCGCCGGCCACGTCGGAGGTCTTGGAAGCCACCTCCTTCACCATCTGGGCGCCCATGTTCTCGAACTTGTCCTTAACCTCGATCTCCTTGGCCACGGAAACGCCGTCCTTGGTGATGGTCGGCGCGCCGAAGGACTTCTCCAGCAACACGTTGCGCCCCTTGGGGCCGAGGGTCACCTTCACGGCGTCAGCCAGGGTATTCACACCCCGCAGGATGGATTCGCGGGCCTTGGCACCATATTTGATATCCTTTGCAGCCATTGCTAGTTCTCCTTAGTCTGGTTCTCTGGGTTACAAATTCGTTCGGGGTCCAGGGCTTACTTCTCCACCACGCCGAGAATGTCATCCTCGCGCATGATGAGGTATTCCGTGCCCTCGATCTTCACCTCGGTGCCGCCGTATTTGGAAAAGAGGACGCGATCGCCCACCTTAACCTCTACCGCCACCCGTTCGCCCTTGTCGTTGAGCTTGCCGTTGCCCACGGCAACGACCTTGCCCTCGGCCGGCTTCTCTTTCGCCGTGTCGGGGATGATGATGCCACCCTTGGTTTTCTCCTCACCCTCCAGTCGCTGGACCAGGATGCGATCATTCAACGGACGAATTTTCATTAGAACACCTCCATCTCTCTACTTTGTGTTGATTGAAGGAATCGCCGGCAACGGCAACTGCAAGGCCTTGCCCGGCGGATGGTTTCCAGGGGGACTTCCCCACAACGTTGCCACCAGCACCCCAAAAGGCCAGCCAGCAGGCTGGGCCAAACAATAGTACCGCGTTTTAAAAAATCAAGGTGGGGGGATGCATTTTTTTAACTAACTAAATCAAGCTGATAAACACGAAAACACCAAACCAGCAACCAGCCGCCTACAAGGTCACCATCCAACCGTACGGATCCTTGGCCCGACCATACTGGATCGCCTGCAACTCGTCGAAGAGGCGCTGGGAAAGGGGCCCGGTTTCGCCGTGGTTGAGGACGCAATCCCGCCCCTGGTAATGCAGGGCGCCGACCGGCGAGATCACCGCCGCAGTGCCGGTGCCGAAGGCCTCCTTGAGGCTGCCATTGCCACTTGCCGCCACAACTTCATCGATGGCGATCGCCCGCTCCACCACCTTGAGCCCCCAATCCCGCACCAGGCGCAGGACGGAATCCCTGGTGATGCCGGGCAGGATGCTGCCGCCAAGCGGCGGAGTGATCACCTCGTCGCCGATGACAAAAAAGATGTTCATGGTGCCAACTTCCTCGACGTAGCGCCGCTCGCAGGCATCAAGCCACAGCACCTGGGTGAAACCCTGTTTCTTGGCCTCCTCCGCCGCACGGATGCTGGCCGCGTAGTTGCCGGCGGCCTTGGCCGCGCCGACGCCGCCAGGCACTGCCCGCACGTACTGGTCGGTCACATAGATCTTCACCGGATTGAAACCCTCGGGGTAGTAAGCGCCCACCGGGCTCATGATGATGAAGAAAAGATATTGCCTGGCCGGCCGCACGCCGAGGGCCGGCTCGGTTGCGACCATGGTCGGCCGGATATAAAGGGTGGCGCCTGGGACCGATGGCACCCACGCCGAATCGGTGCGCACCAAGGCCTTGAGGCCGGCCAGGGCGGTATCGATCGGCAGGTCCGGCATGCAGAGCCGAGTGGCGGAGGTGTTCATCCGCGCAAGATTAGCCGTCGGCCGGAAGAGATGGACCGCGCCATTTTCCCCGCGATAGGCCTTGAGCCCCTCGAAGATCGCCTGGCCATAATGGAAGACCATGGCGGCCGGGTCGATGGAGAAGTTGGCGTAGGGGCACACCGTCGGCTCATGCCAACCGCCCCGGGCCACGTCATAGGGCATGACAAACATGTGATCGGTGAAGAGCTGGCCAAAGCCGAGCACCTTGCCATCCGGCTTCGGCTTGCGCGCCGACACCTCGTGAATTTTGATCTCCATAATGCCTTCCTGTCCGCTCCCGAAAAAGGGGCCGCGCCCCCTCGATCCAAAAAATTACACTATAATGGATTCCCACATCGCTTCAAACAACTTATTTTGCCGCCCCGGGCAATCTGGTATAGTGACGGAAACTCACTCCGAGTTACCAATCCCTTTCGGTGACCGCCCATGCAAGAAACGCCGCCATCGGCCATGGTCCTGCGCTACTTCCTGCTGTTATTCCTCATCGTCATCCTGCTCCTGGGCCGCCTGCTCTGGCCCTTTCTCTCGATCCTGGTTTTCTCCTACCTGCTGACCAGCATGTTCCATCCGCTCTACGAGCGGATCAACCGCAAGGTTTCGCCGGTCCTCGCCTCAACCATCACCTGCCTCATTATCGTGCTCATCGTCTTCATCCCGCTGGGCATCTTCATAGCGGCCCTCTCCCAGGAGGCGCTCCACATCTACGAACTGGGCAAAAGCGCCAAGATCGGCATGAAACTGCAAACCCTCCAAAACAGTATGCTCTATGACAAAATTCAGACCATGCTGCTCGACATGGGGGTATCTGTCACCCCGGAGACGATCAACGAGGCCGTGGCCAACCTCACCCGCCGGCTGGGGCTCTATCTCTACGACCAGGCCAGCACCTGGGCCGCCAACATCATGCACTTCTTCATCAATTTCGCCCTGATGATCATGACCATCTTTTTCCTGCTCATCGACCAGGAACGGCTGCTCAACTTCCTGCTGCGCCTATCGCCCCTGCCCGACGACCAGGACCGCCGGCTGCTCAAGAAGTTTGACGAGACCACCAACGCGGTCTTCATCGGTAATGGCGCCACCAGCGTGGTGCAGGGGGTCTTCTGCGGCATCATCTTCGCGATTTACAACCTCGGGCCGCCGGTGGTCTGGGGCGTGATCTCGGCGGTGCTCGCCTTCCTGCCCATCGTCGGCATCGGCCTGGTGCTGCCACCGGCTGCGATCATACTGATGTTCCAGGGCGACATCCAGGGCGGCCTCCTGATCCTGGCCCTCTATGTGCTGATCACGGTTTTCATCGAATACGTGATGAAGACCAAGATGGTGGGCGACCAGGCACAGATCCACTCGCTGCTGGTGCTACTCGCCATCATGGGCGGCCTCAACACCTTCGGCTTATTAGGCATCGTCTATGGCCCGCTCATCGTCAGCGCCTTTCTGACGCTGGCCGACATCTACGTCACCAGCTACGACAAGTATGTGAAGACCGGGGGCTTGGAGCGATAGCCCCCCCAGCCACGGCGTGGCCGCACCTCCGACACCGCCACGCCACCACGCTCAGACTCTGGTCTCCGGCGCCGGTGGCATCGGCGGCATGGCGGTCATCTCACGGATCACCCTGCTCCTTGACGCGGCAAACCCGCTGGCCACCGCCATGAAGAGCGTCGCCAAGTAGGGAATCGACTGCACCAACAACACCATGATCCAAATCATCAGGTCGGCGGTGTCGGCGCCTTGGCGGTCCGCCACGCTAACGGCCGCCAGCCACAGCGCCGCCAAAACGAAAATCTCCTCCCGGGCCGATTGCAAAGCCTCTAGCAGGGCATGACGCTGGGCCAGTTTCGGGGTGCGGAAAAATGGTTTGTCGGTGGTGACAAAGCCGATGCAGATCGCCTGGGCAATGGTGTGGGCCAGCGACAAGCCGGCAATGGCCGACGCGAGCGTCTGGGTAATCGAGGCCCCGATGCGGGTGCGATAGAGGTAGATCATCTTGCCCACCTTGAAGACAAAGAGGGTGAGCGGCATGATCGAGAGGATCACCAGCGGCGGATCGAACTTGAGCGGATAGAGCACCATCAAGAGAGACCAGGCCAACGCGCCGATGGTGAAAAAAAGGTTGAGGCCATCGGATATCCACGGCAGCCACCCCGCGACGAAATGATAGCGCTGGCCCCTGGTCAAGCCGGTATCCTCCTTGCTGAAGAGCGCCTTGCCGTGGTGCCGCAGAATCCTCACCGCGCCATAGGCCCAGCGGAAACGCTGTTTCTTGAAATCGAGGAAGGTGTCGGGCATCAGCCCCCGGCCATAGGTTCGCGGGATGTAGGTTGCCTCATGGCCGCGCTCGAAAATACGCAGCCCCAGTTCGGCATCCTCGGTGATGCACCACTCAGCCCACCCCCCCACCTCGTCGAGCACCGCACGGCGCACCATGGTCATGGTGCCATGCTGGATGATGGCGTTGCGCTCGTTGCGAGTGATCATGCCGATATAGAAGAAGCCCTGGTACTCGGCATAACACATGGCCTTGAAGAGATTCTCGCGATCATCGCGGTAATCCTGCGGCGCCTGGACGATGGCGATATTGGCGGCCTCAAACTGCGGGGCCATGTCCCGCAACCAATCCGGAGAGACCACGTAGTCGCTGTCGATTACCGCCACCACCCGGGCCTCTTGGGCGGTTTGCCTGAGGGCGTAATTAAGCGCCCCGGCCTTGAAGCCGGCGAGCGGCTCGACGTGGAAAAAACGGAAACGCGGGCCAAGGGTGGCGCAGTGCGCCTCCACCGGCTGCCAGACTGCCGGATCCTTGGTGTTGTTATCGATGACGATCACTTCGTAGTTCGGGTAGTCGAGCCGCGCCAAGGCGTCCAGAGTCTCGATCATCATCTCGGGTGGCTCGTTGTAGGCCGGCACATGCACCGAAACCATGGGCAGCCGCTCGTCTGGCAAGCGCCGCACGACAAAAGGCCGCCGCTGCTCCCTTACCCAGCTCGCCTCGGCCCATTCATGCGCCTCGGCCAGCAGCACCACCACCACGCCGATCATGCCGACCACCATCAAGAGGCCGATGGTGACGGTGGCAACGGTCAGGTATTGGCGGGTATAGCTGTAAACGATCCAGACTGCGGCGGTGGCCGCGATAAAAGCGATGGTGGCCAGGAAACTCCGCCCACGGGTGCGCAGAGTGCGACTATCCACCAGCAGGAAGGCAAAGGTGATAATGGCGATCACCACCGAGATGCCAGCCAGCATCCGCCATTCCGGCACCCGGACAATGGGCGAGAAAAATGGGAACTTCGGCTGACGATAAACATCGTAGACGCCCCAGTAGGCACCCACCGAACCCTCGGTCACCTTTTTCCACGGCTGGTCAAAAGCCTCCATCAAATAATAGGCGTATTTCTCCTTCTCGGCCCGGGCCAGGAAACGGCGCAGGAAGATCGCCTCGTTGGCGTCGGAGGCCTGGGCGAAATGGCGGGTGCGGCCGTTGCTGGGCCACCCCACCTCGGCGATGAGGATCTCCTTCTCCGGGAAGGTGGCTTTAAGCAGGTTGACGTGATCGACCACATAATCCACCGCCCGGTTAACATGCACCCCCTCCCAATAGGGCAGCATGTGGGTAGCGATAAAATCGACGTGCTTGACCATCTCCGGGTGCTTGAACCAGACATGCCACGGTTCGGCGGTGCTGACCGGGATATCGACCGCCTCCCGCACCTGGGCGATATAGGCGGAGAGCTCATCGGAGGTGAGGTCGTCGCGCAACAGGGCCTCGTTGCCGACGATGATGCGGATAACGGTGCCCTTGTTCGCCTTGGCGATGGCGATGAGCCGCTCGATCTCCACGTCGTTCTTGGCGTAATCGGTGTCAACCCAGCAGCCCATGGTCACCTTGAGGCCGTATTTCCTGGCCAGGGCCGGAATCTCGCCCAAGGCACCCTCCACGGTGTAGGTGCGGATGGCATGGGTCTTGGTGCTGATGAGCTTGATATCTTCCTCGATCTCGGCCACCGTGGGCAACGCATGGTCCACGGCGCTTTGACCGTCGCGGAAAGGCGAGAAGGAAAAACCCTGGATGCGCTTGGGCCAGGGCGGCTCCTGCTCCGGCCGGTTAAAGTATGACCACAGGCTAAAGGAAATGACCGCGATGGCGATGACGATGAGAATATTGGCCCTGCCCATGGAGTTCCCCGTGCCCTCTGAAGGTATCGACCGCCCCTCTGCATGCCGCGCGACTATTGTACTGGAAGCGGCAGCGAAAAACCTACGAAAATGATGCGTGCCTTCCCGGCCCCCCGTCGCCTGCCCTCAGTACCCCGGAAGCCGGACGGCGTCAACCTTTTGTTGCCATATTGACAGCCCTTGGCTTCCCCGGTAGCATCACCCCATGCTGCTCCGCCGTCTCGTCTGCCGATTTCTCGTTCTCAGCCTCCTGCTCCTCGCCGACGCCGGGAAGGCCGAGGCGCGCCTCAGCCTCAGGAACGGCTATTTTTGGGATACAGAAGAGTTCCGCTACTTCGTGCCCCGCGGCTTTGCCTATCAGGTGTGGAATCCAGCGGTCCATGCCAACCAGACCATCGAGGAGCTCGACCGCGACCTCGCCGCCATGGCCGCAGCCGGCGCCAATTCGCTCCGGGTGGAATTCGTCTGGGGGGGAGTCGAAAGTACGGAGGGCCATTTCGATTTTGCCAAGGCGGATCATCTCGTCCGCCGGGCCGAAGCGCTGGGACTCAAGCTCTTCATCCTCATCGGCTACCAGTACCCGCCCGCCTGGCTGGTACGTAATCACCCGGAAACCCTTGCCCGCACCGCCACCGGACCCTCCGCCATCCTCAACTACAACCACCCGGCGGCCAAGGCGGCTTACGGCCGTTTCATCGGCGCGGTCTGCGGTCATTTTCGGCAGAGCCCGGCCGTTGCCGGCTGGGTATTGGGCAACGAGTTCGCCTTCTACGACCTCTGGGAGAGGGCTGCGCAAAAGAACTTTGTCGGCTACGATCAGGAATGGAGCCTGCCCGCCTTTCGGAACTACCTCCGCCAGCGCTACCAACGGATCGAAGCATTGAACGCGGCTTGGGATACCTCGTTCGCCGACTTCGAGGCCGTGCCCATGGCGCTGGCCTATCCGCCGGACCGCAACGATCACCCCGCCATCCGCCGCTCCGGCTACCCCGACCTCATCCGCTGGCGCAAACAGGCGATCGCCGACTTCATCGCCGCCGGGGCCAAGGCGGCCAAAGACGCGGCGCCGGAACAGCTCATCTCCTATTCCATGGTGGGCGGCATCTTCAACGGCCTTGACTCCAACTACACCGCCGAGGACGCCATGGTCATCGTGGACCGCTGCAAGGCGGCCGGCGCGCCGCTCGACTTCATGGCTATCAACAACTACGCCTGGGCGCTCAATGGCCACGAACTCCGCTCGGTGGACTTCGGCATCGCCAAGTTACGCGACACCTTAGGAATCCCGGTGCTGGTCTCGGAGACGGGCCACAGCAGCACGGAAAACAACTTCCCCGGCGCCGCCCCCCGCCAGGCCAAGGCCCTGGTCGGCACGGCGTGGGAGTCGCTCCTCTCCGGCGCCATCGGCGTCCACCTCTTCCACTGGAACGACCGGGACGAATTCCTAAAGGGCTACTTCCGCCGCGAGGCGGGCTTCGGCGTAGTGGATCAGCAACGTCGCCCCAAACCCGTCGTCTACGAGGCAGTCACCACCATGTTCCGCCAGATGGAAGAACTGCCCATCGCGGAGCTGCTGCCCGGCACCCGGCAACCCGACCCGGACATCCTGGTGCTCTGGCCTGAAGAGAGCGACCTTGGCTACAACCGCGCCAACGGGGAAATTGCCGGTCTGTGGGGCGCCCTGCGCCGCCTAGGCCACCGGCCGCGTCTCGTCACCAGCCCGGCGTTCTCCGCCATGCTCAAGAACGGCCTCCCAACCGGGGTCAAAGCCCTGCTGCTGCCCCGCACCTTCCAGCTGCGGCCGGAACACCTGACCGCACTCAAGCCGCGTTTCCTCGACGGCGGCATCCACCTCCACGCCGATGCCGACCTGCCGGGTCAGTTCGATGGCAAACACGCGCCGACTCCAGACTGGACCGCCATCATGACCGACCTCTTCGGCGTGGATACCTGCCATGCCGCAAGCCTCTTCGAGGCCGGGGCCACGCCACTGGACAACTGGAGCGAAGGCTTCGCCGACCTGCTGCCCGCCATGACCTCGACGGCGACACTCACCATCCCAGCCAGCGGCCTCGTCCCCTTTGCCACCTGGAAAATCGTGGGCGGGGTCAAGGCCACGGCCGGCGGCATCACCCAAGCCACCATCACCACGCGTATGACGGAAGACCCTCTCCCGGCCCTCATCACCAAGGAACATCCGCGGGCAAAGAGCGCTCTCACCCCATTTGCCTTGGGCGACATCATCCCGCCCACGCAGCAAACCACCGGGGAGGTTCCCATCACTCGGCCGTGGGAGGTACGCGCTACCTGGCTCAGTGCCATCTACCACGACTGGTTCGGCCTCACCCCGCTCGTCGAGCTCACCGGGCCGGGCGCCGCCTTCGTCCTGGCCGATCTGCGGCTCTGCGAAGGCGGGTCATACCTCGCCCTGCTCAATGAATACGACCAGCCAGCCACGGTCACGATTTCCTCGCCGCTGCTGCCACCAAAGGCCAAGGCCCTCGACCTGCTCGGCAACGTCACAATGCCTTCCCTGCTGCTCGACCGTTTAGAATTGGGGCCGGACGACTACCGCCTCTTCTTCATCCCTGCCACCATCCACCGCGAGGCCCAGCCATGAGCGCCAAAAAAACCGCCACCACCATCCGCCGGCCTGCCCCGGCCAAGGCCAACGGCGCACCACCGGAAAGGAAGAGACAACCGGCCCGCCAGGCCAGCGAACGCCGCTTCAAGCTCACCCTGGAATACGATGGCACCCAATACAGCGGCTGGCAGATCCAGGCGGACGCCAAGAGCATCCAGGGATCACTTGTCAAGGCCGCGGCCACCCTCTTTCCCGGGCAAACAGTGGAGATCCAGGGCTGCGGCCGCACCGACAGCGGGGTCCATGCCCTGCACTACGTGGCCCACCTTGCCGTTGCCTCCGATCTTCCGCCGCTGGCCATCACCCACGGCCTCAACGACGCCCTGCCCAAGGACATTGTCATCCTGGCCGTGGAGCGGGTCGCGCCAAATTTTCACGCCCGCCACAGCTGTGTAGCCCGCAGCTACCTCTACCGCATAGCGAAGCGCAAATCCGCCTTTGAAAAAAAATACATCTGGTGGGTGCGGGACCGGCTCAACGTGGGCGCCATGCAGCGGGTGGCGCAACTCCTGGTCGGGATGCACGACTTTGCCGCCTTTGCCGAGAAGCAGGAACTGAAAAAATCGACCCGGGTGTTGCTCCATGCGGTGGAACTCACTGAGGAGGGCGACTTCATCCTGATCCGGGTGGTGGGATCCCATTTCCTCTGGAAGATGGTGCGCCGGATGGTGGGGATTCTTGTCGAGGTGGGCCGCGGCCACCTCGGAGATGCGGATGTGCGCCAACTGCTCACGGGTAAATCGGAGCTGCCGGCCCGGCATACCGCCCCGCCCTCGGGGCTCTTCTTTGAGCACGCCTTTTACAGCGACAAGGAATTGCAGGATTTTCTGGCGGAAAGCAGCGGAGAGGATGCAGCAGAGTGAAAAGATTGGTCGGGGCGAGAGGATTCGAACCTCCGGCCTCCTGCTCCCAAGGCAGGCGCGCTAGCCAGGCTGCGCCACGCCCCGACTCGGTCAGACTTGGGGAATGCACCTTTTAGCATCCGAACGCCAAGCCCGTCAAGGGAAAAGGTTTTGGCGGAAAAACATGCGGATGCGCAAAAGTATTGACGACCCCAACCCTGCTTGCTATAGTGGCGCGGTTGCAACGATACCTGTTCCCAGGTAGCTCAGTCGGTAGAGCTGGTGGCTGTTAACCACCCTGTCGGGGGTTCGAGTCCCTCCCTGGGAGCCAAGTAATTCCAACCCGCCTTTTTCTTTCTGGCGGGTTTTTTTGCCCGAACCCCAACGGCCATGCTGTTGGGGTTTTTTCGTTCAGGGCGCGGGGACGGCCTCGGCTTCCCAGCCACCGCCCAGGGCCTTGTAGAGGGCGATCAGTTCGGTGGCAACGTTACCGGTGCTCTGGGCCAAGGCATCCTCCGCCGCATAGAGGGAGCGCTGGGCCACCACCACGGCGAGGAAGTCGGTTTCCCCGGCGGTGTAGAGCCGGGTTGCCAACTCCACCGCCTTGCGGTTGGCCGCCACCGCATCGAGTAGCGCCCGGCGGTGCTCCTCCTCCTTGGCCGC
>Ga0172375_10011301_pt1 | contig 11389 bp, 8 predicted proteins | sample LakKiv1m_FD_114537 | JGI IMG/M metagenome (GOLD analysis project Ga0172375, IMG submission 114537) | Freshwater microbial communities from Kabuno Bay, South-Kivu, Congo - kab_092012_11.1m | ecosystem: Environmental > Aquatic > Freshwater > Lake | place: Democratic Republic of the Congo... | reverse complement strand
TTCATAATAGAAGGAAAATCATTAAGGGTTCCACTTGCTTCTGTAAGTATGCTTATCAAATTTTTAAGTTCAGTTTTCGTGTCCCCGCTGACAGTATCTTTGAAGTCTTTTATCATACGACCCAATGCCTCTTTCAAATCATGTACAACATTCTGAGTCATTTCTGTCGTAGGATCTTTCAAATTCGTCCCTAATTTTGTTATCTCATCCTTCAATGACTGCAATTCGGGAATTACCCCTTCTTTATTATTATTTAGTAATGATTCAAAACCAGCATCAATTTTTGTCGCTAAATCTGTCGAAAAAGATTGCAGTGCTTGCGATTGTTTCCTAGATTCTTCGTAAATATCTCTTAAAATATTTGTCGGTTTAATTTTATGACCATTTTCATCCTGATAAAAGAATGCTTTTTCAAGGACTTCCTCTAGGTGTAAATTTTGTAATCTCCTCTCATCAGCCTTTGTGATTTTGAATTCTTTATCAATTTTAAAACAATAATCATGAATTACGAAATGGAGTCTGTTTGTTCGTTTTTTCTCGTAAAATGAAAAAATTAGTGATAAGAGCATCCCCCAGATTGAAGAGACAAAAGCAGTTCCCATTCCACCTAAAAGTACCTCAATGCTGTTTTTTATTTGTTCAGAAGATGAAGTGTCAAAATTACTAATCCCAAAGGTTAAACCAACAAATGTCCCCAGAATTCCAAAGCCGACTAAGATATTTGGAGTGGAGTTTATAAGTTTCAAGTTCGTTTTTTTCGAGATTAAATTTCGCTCATTAAAGTAATCCGATGCTGATTCATCTGTTTTATTTAACCCATCTATTTGAATAAATTTTGATTTATATTCACTCCAAACTGATTTCAGCTCGTTATCAATAATCTTGTCGGGGTCGGGAAAATTTTGAACAGCTGTTGACACGCCCTCCTCGATTTTTTTTATTATACGCACTAAATGATAAAGCCCAATAAAAAAACCGGTTATAGAAATAATCACCCAATATATCGTAATGGTATTATTGTCAATATACCAGATAGAATTGTACGGGAAAAGACGATAAAATAAATCCATTGAATATCCTTATAATCTGTATTATTATCTGTTTTATTGTTTTAATTATCACAAACTGTCGATAGTTTGAAGGTATTTGGGCTTATCTCCCCGGCATGGAAACTCCCCGAAATAAAATTCCGAAGGAATTCATCGATAATAGGCGTTGTGATTATCAGGTCTATCCTGCCAGAATTAATGATATAATGCTTTCTCTCATTTTTACTGTGGTCGAATTTTAAGGCAAACGAAAAAAGTTTATAGCTTTTTCCGTCAAGTTCGTAGCCTTTGGAATGGAGAAATCCCGCAAAATCAGGACTTCCGAAGCGAAGCAGATTATAGATGGCTGCGGAAAATTGATAATTATAATTAAATGGCAGTGCCGGGGCATTAGCCATTTTGAGCTGAATTTTTAATCGCATACTTTGTCTTCTTTTGGCAATTTATTAAGTTCTTTTATTATATGAACTTAAATTCAAAAAGTTTATTACCTGATCAAAAGATGCATCATTAGTTATAATTTAACATTTTATTCTAATAATTCAAAAAGGATTTGTGGGTATTTGATGCCAGTCCACCTATATTCTCAGCAATGGTCACCAAAAAAGGCAGACCTCACCCGTGCGATATGGAATTGGGATTTGTGCGGGTCAAAAAAAAGCAGGTCAGACTGCCCTTATGCAGGCAGCCTGAAAAAAAGGAATGTCAGTTAAGGGGTAAAGCGGGAGCCTGGCTGAAGTTATAAACCATCTCTTCAACCTTTAATTTTACAACTCCTTTATTCACCATTCCCAGAGCCTCGGCGGCTCCAAGTGAAAGATCGATCTGTCTGCCTTCGAAATAAGGTCCGCGGTCATTTATTCTCACGAGAACCGTTTTATCATTTTTAGGATTCGTCAGTCTGAGCACAGTCCCGAAAGGAAGATTTTTATGAGCGGCTGTAAGACCCATCTGGTCATAAACTTCGCCGTTTGCAGTATTTCTGCCATGGAAATTAGGACCGTACCAAGAAGCCACCATATCTTTTTTGGTGTTGAATTCGGGCGTTGTGAAAGTGATATTTTCGATGTTGATTCTGCCAATAAATTCAGATGTTTCGTTCTCTGCTGCGGTTGTGTTCCTGATATGAACGGTAAGAGCCGTTATAATCAGAAATGCAGCAAATATGTATAAACGCAATGATCTCAATTTATCCTCATGTCTGTGGAACAATACAATTAAAAAAAAAGGAATAAGGGAAGATTCTAGTTATTTAGAATCGAAGTAAATGATTCTGCCAAAGCAAAACTAAGGCAGGAATTTTTGTGTGATAGTTTATTAAGCGTGCATATGCGGGTTTGCGGGTTCGCTGCCGGTATCAGTACCCTGTTCACGGCGGGTTTCAGGCTCACTGAATCCTGCCGGAGATAATATGTAAAATTTGTATAAAGCATTAAAAAAATGTTTTCCCGGTAAATCAAAAAATTAACTTTTGCAAATATAACACTTTTAAATAAATCAGACGTGATATAGAGCAACCGCATCAGTTCTGAATATTTCAATTATGTAAAACCCGTTCGCGCTAAAAAAGTTCCCGGGGTTAGAATTCAGGTCAGAATTGGTTCGAAAAATGCGTAATTTTGTGAATTGAAAATTTGTATTCCGGCGCTAAAAAAATCACAGTAAGGAATATGACCGATGAATTATTTAGGCTCCGGAGGGGAATAGGCAGTTGTTCCGTAAAAATTTGAAAAAAATAAAGGGAAATCAATGAGTTTTAAGCTGACAGTAGTAATACCATCAAATAACCCGGCAGAATCTTCATTTGTTAAGAATATGCTCGGCGATGACAATGTCGAAAAGGTTATTATAATGACCTCTTCAGAGGAAACAAAATTCGACCATCCGAAACTTGTTTACCTTTTTACGAAAAATCCACATGGAAGCGAGGCTGTAAAAAGTGTTGCCGAACTTGCCGATGGATACAGTGTTCTCTGGCTTCAGAGCGATCTGGAGATTGAACCGGGCCAGTTTTTCCTTGATAGATTTGTATCCGTTTCCGAAGATACCGGCGCCGGTATGGTCTATTCCGATTATTATGATATTAAGGAAGGCAAAAAATCGCGCCATCCTGTAATCGATTATCAGTTCGGTAGTCTCCGCGATGATTTCGATTTCGGACCCCTTATCTTTTTTGAGGGAGATGCGTTCCAGTACGGCATCCGCTGGGAAGCTGATTATCTTCACGCCGGTATATACGACCTGCGTCTGAAGCTTTCACAGGAATATGAAATAATCCACATCCCGGAATTTCTATATACTGCTTCCGAGCACGATTCAAGGAAATCCGGCGAAAAAATGTTCGATTATGTCGATCCCAAAAACCGCGCGCGTCAGATTGAGATGGAGCAGGCAGTTACACAGCACCTGAAAGAAATCGGCGGATATCTGAAACCGGAATTCCGTGAAATTAATTTCAGTGAAAACGATTTTGAGGTGGAAGCCTCTGTTATTATCCCGGTTAAAAACCGTGTAAAAACAATTGCCGATGCAATATCCTCAGTGCTTAAGCAGAAAACAAAATTCGGATTTAACCTTATTGTTGTTGATAATTACAGCGATGATGGAACAACCGAAGTTATTAAGGAATTTGCGAAAAAAGACAGCCGTCTTATTCATCTTATCCCTGCAAGAACCGATCTGCTGATTGGCGGCTGCTGGAACGAAGCTGCCCATCATCCGAAATGCGGTAAATTCTCTGTGCAGCTCGATAGTGATGATATATATATAGATGAAAACACACTTCAGACTGTTGTTGATGCATTTTACGCACAGAAATGCGGAATGGTTGTCGGCACATATAAGATGACAAATTTTGAATTGCAGCAGATACCGCCGGGAATTATTGACCATAAGGAATGGACTCCGGATAACGGCAGAAACAACGCACTCAGGATTAACGGTCTCGGCGCTCCCCGCGCTTTCTATACGCCGCTCGTAAGGAAAATTAAAATACCTAACGTAAGCTATGGCGAGGATTATGCCGTCGGTCTTGCCGTTTCAAGGTATTATCAGATCGGAAGGATTTATACCCCGATTTATTGCTGCCGCAGGTGGGAAGGCAACTCGGACGCTGCCCTTGAGATAGAAAAAGTTAACCAGCACAATATCTATAAGGACAGAGTACGAACGATAGAACTTCACGCAAGGATTCAGAAAAATATGAGTATTGATGGCTGATCTTTATTTAAGCGGAGCCGATCTCGCTTTTTATCTGAAAGGCAAAGGCTTTGCCGGAGAAGCTTCGGCTCTTCTCGACCAGCAGAAAAATTCCTGGGAGATGCTCCGGCTGAATTACGAAGCGCTCGGCAACGTGCGGGTTAAAACATTCGATTTCGGCGCATTCCAGGTCAAAGTTCAGTTTAATCCCGGCAGAATGACTTCTTCTTCTGCCAAAGTGGATGCAAAATCCATAAGCGAGCGGAAATGTTTCCTTTGCAGGGAAAATCTTCCGCCTGATCAGAGGGGAATACTCTACCGGGAAAAGTTTATCCTGCTCTGCAATCCTTTCCCGATATTCCGGAATCACTTTACAATTCCCCGGATTGAGCATATTGAACAAAGCATAATTCCGCATTTCGAGGATTTTTATCATCTTGCAAAAGACCTATCTCCGGCTTTTTCGGTGTTTTATAACGGACCCAAATGCGGCGCATCTGCTCCCGACCATATGCATTTTCAGGCAGGTGAAAGGGGATTCCTTCCCGTGGAGCGCGAAATCGGATCATTGCTTAAACGTTCGGGGCAGGAGATCGTTCAGAACGGTTCATCCCTTGCCGCGATGATTGAAGGATATCTCAGGCATGTGCTTTATTTAGAAAGTGATTCACTTAAAGAAACTGTAAGCCTTTCGGAAAAAATGTATAATATGCTTCAGGATGTTTTCCATACCGAAGAAGAGCCCCTGCTCAATATTATCGCATATTATGATGAAGACCGTTACAAGGTGATATTTTTCCCGAGAGAGCGTCACCGTCCGTCTCAATATTTTATCGAGAGCGAAGAAAAAATACTGCTGAGTCCAGCAAGTGTGGATATCGGGGGAATCTGTATAACTCCCAGAGAGCAGGATTTCGAAAAAATCTCATCGGAGGATATTGAGGATATATTCTGGCAGGTTTCAATTTCGCCCGAAAAATGGTACGATCTTAAGAGTATTTTCAGGAAGGGATTGAGCTGATCAATCCCTTTTTAATACAATAAGAGTCACATCGTCATCAAACTTATTGGCTGTGAATCCGATAAAATCTTCTTTGATCTGATCAATAAGTTTACCGTCATTTTCCATTTTATTGATCACATCCAGAACTCTGCCCTTCCCGTACATCTCACCTTCTTTGTTCCGGGATTCGGTTATACCATCCGTAAAAAGCAAAATGTGTTCGCCATGTTTCAGTTCAAAATGTATATCCCTGAATTCGGATATCTGGTTAAGACCCAGATACGGACCGCCTGATTTATAGCTGTTAACACCTGATGAAACGTGCAGAATAGGCAGGTCGCCGGCTCCCGAATAAATTACGTCTGTCGTTTCGGAATCGAGTATAAGCAGGGAGAGAGAAACGAGTATATCCCCAAGTTTCTGATCATGATAAATTGACTCATTTACATGGTGCAGAATCTCACTTGGCTTATTAAATGGTGAGGATTGGAATGTAAACCGGACTGCGCCCCGGATATAGCCTGCGTAAGCAACGGCATAATACCAGGCATTCCACTTTTTACCCATCACATCCCCTAATACAATCGCAATTCTCTTATCCGATATATGGTAATAATCAATAAAATCACCGCCGGGAATATTTTTATAGGGTACTGCCCAATGCCCGATCTCAAAGCCTCGTATTTCGGGCATCTGTTCCGGGATCAGAGCCGATGCCATAGTATCGGCAGCGCGCCTGAGATCCTTCTTTGCTATTAATTTCTTGCGTTCGGAACTGCGAAGCAGTGATGTTATCCGGGCAACAATAACTCTCGGACTCGAGGTTTTTATTATGTAATCCTCAATATCAAGATTATACCCCTCAAGAACGCTGTCGTCAGCATCCATCGAAGTGAGGAAAACGAATGGAATTTCATTCAGTTTCTCTGTTTTAAGGAGGAGTTTCCTGAATTCAAAGCCATTTAACCCGGGCATATTGATATCGCTTACAATAATATCCGGCATAAGGTCTTTTGCCATTTCGAAACCGATTTTTCCATCGGTAGCAAGAACTACATTAAAACCAGCTTTCGTAAGAAGATGGAAAAACATCGTGGCAATTCCATTATCATCTTCAACGACCAGTATCGTACTATTTGGGTTTTCCTGAATTTCCAGAATTTCCTGCATTTCCACAATTAAACTTATTCAAGCACCAATTTATAAATATCGGAGATTAAGTCAAATTTTCTTTGAATTTTATGATCAATTTTTTGTAAGCCTGCGGAAAGAGAGAAGGAAAATTATGCAGATTGCAGCGCTGCCGATCCAGTAGCCGTATAGTTTATCTGCTTCTATTAATGTGGAAGCCATAAGGGGACCGGCTATTGTTCCTGCTCCATAAGCCGAAATAAAATAGCCATTTGCCTGTGCTGCATTTTCCTCGGAAACCGATTCGATTGTGAAGCTTAATCCAATAGTGTAATAAGCCGGAACCAGACCGCCGATAATAAAAAAGAAGATAAGTAGTCCTAAATAATTTAATGAGAACGGAACGAGCAAAAATAGAATTATCATGAGAACGGTTACTGCTGCAAGCACTTTTTTCCGTGCATAAAGATCAGAGATTTTTCCTATTAAATAAAGCAGGATTATGCCGCCGAGAACAAAAGAGCCCAGAAAAAATTGTAATTGTTCGTCATTAAAATTATTCCTCAGGGCGAATAGCGGCAGCGCAACAATAATCGAAGCCTCGAATATTCCATACAGGAATGAAGCTGCTAATCCGCCTGCCGGCATTTCAGTTAGTTTCATTTTGGGCGGATTTTTTTGTTCGTGACTTTTTACATCATTCTTAAGCAGATACATCTGGAAAATGAAAACAAAGAACATTACGGCAGAAGCTATTCCGAATGGCAGATAATAATGTATTGTATGAGTCCAGATTAAAAAGGTGCCTCCGGCGATTCCCAGAGAAAGGATTCCCGCATATAAACCGATATATCTCCCGCGGTTTGCAGCAGTGCTGACAGAATTAATAATAACTTCGGTTGATACGAAAATAAGAACACCGCCAATGCCTGTTATTATTCTGGCAGGAAAAAGTATATACATATTATACACGTAATAATGTGCAAGCGCACCTATCGCCCAGATAAAAAGCCCGCTGAGAAGCACAAGTTTCGGACCATAGCGGTCAACAAACCTGCCCCCCTGAATTGAAAAAAGCATTACCGAAAGATTGCCTGTCATAATAGCCAGTCCGTTGACAAACGAAGAGAAATGTGCTTTCTCAAGCAGGATAACGGTTACCGGGCTTACTAATCCGAACCCGATACCGCCAATAGCTATTCCAGTCAATGCTGCAATTAATTGTCTTTTTGAATCCATACTCTGCAAATTTTACAGTTCAAAATTAAGCAACCGAATCCGATTCACGTTACCTTAAACAGATATTATTTGCTCCTGCGCTGACATCTTCTGCATTCCCAAATCTGTCTCAAAATCCGGGGCTTTTTTCGTTTCGTCAGAGTGACAGATGAGAGCCGGTTAATGCCTTACCGCGCCGGATACTGTAAGTGAAAAGAAAAAATCCGTTCCAGTTTTGTATTTTTGGATGAATTATGAATACTAAATTGAAAAAACCCGAATTATTAGCCCCTGCCAGAGACTGGCCCACACTTATCACAGCTATCGAAGCCGGTGCAGATGCCGTTTATTTTGGGGTCGGCAAACTGAATATGCGTATGAAAGCAGGAAATTTTAAGGTGGAAGAATTACCGGAAATTGTTAATTACTGCCGGGAAAGAAATGTTGATGCCCACCTGACGCTTAATACAATTGTATATGAGAATGAAGCCGAAGACGTTGAAACTATTGTGCGGGCTGCAAAAGAAGCCGGAATAACACTTGTTATCTGCTGGGATCCATCTGTGATAATGGCTTGCAAGAGTGCAGGCGTCAATTTCTGCATAAGCACCCAGGCTTCAGTATCAAATCCGGAATCCGCAAAATTCTATAAAATGATGGGAGCTTCACGGATTGTTCCTGCAAGGGAATGCAGTCTCCCGCAGATCAGGTCGATACGGGAAAAAGCCGGAATAGAAGTTGAGGCTTTTATTCACGGGGCAATGTGTGTGGCTGTAAGCGGACGATGTTTTATGAGCCTCGATGCATTCGGAAAAAGTGCAAATCGGGGCGAATGTTATCAACCCTGCCGCCGCGAATATAAAATTGTTGACGAAACAAAAGAAATTGAATTTGTGCTTGGCGAGGATTACGTTATGTCGCCGAAAGACCTTTCGACTATCGGTTTTATCGATCTGCTGATTGAAGCCGGTATAGATTCCTTTAAAATCGAAGGGCGGAAACGAAGCCCGGAATATGTTAAAAAGGTTGTTGGCGCATACCGGAGAGCAATTGATGCCTATTTCGAAGGCGGACTAACCAGCGAACTAAAGATTGAGCTCGAAAATGATTTAGCCCAGGTGTATAACCGCGGATTTTCAGATGGCTTTTATTTCGGTGTTCCAGGCGATGAGAGTTTTGCACGCTCTTACGGTAGCAAAGCAACAACAACAAAAATCTATGCCGGAAAAGTGCTGAATTATTTCGATAAAGCAAAAGCTGTTTTTGTAAAACTCGAAGCCGAACCATTACAAAAAGGCGATAAAATTTATATAATCGGACCAACGACCGGAACCGTTGAACTCAATATTCAGGAAATGGTTGTGGATGAACAGGAAGTGGATGCTGCTGAAAAATCTTCGGAGGTTACATTTGTTTGTGCGCAGAAAGTTCGCAGGAATGATAAAGTTTATAAAGTTGTGAGCGCTTAAAATGTTCAGAAAAATATTAATCGTAATTTTTTGGGGAAGCAGTCTTATGATCTCCGGAGAAAAAGTAAATTTTACGCCCGACTGGGCCAAGGATGCCGTCTGGTATCAAATATTCCCCGAACGATTCAGGAATGGCGATCCGGCTAATGATCCGACTTTGGAATCCATCAGAGGATCTTATCCGCATGATAACGATTCACCCTGGCAGGTTCACCCCTGGACTTCCGACTGGTACGAGCTTCAGCCTTATGAAAAAGAGAACGGACAGGATATCTGGTTTAATCTCCAGCGCAGGAGGTATGGCGGTGATATTCAGGGAATTCTCGATAAACTCGATTACATCAAAGATCTCGGTATCAATGCATTATATCTGAACCCTGTGTTCCAATCCCCCTCGCTGCATAAATATGACGGCGCAACTTATCATCATATCGATCCTTTCCTCGGTCCCGATCCTGAAGGTGATCTCAAACTGATCGATTCTGAAGTTCCCCATAAGCCAGAAACATGGGTCTGGACTTCGGCCGACCGGCTTTTCCTGAAACTTGTTCAGGAGGTGCATTCAAAAGGTATGCGGATAATAATTGACGGCGTGTTTAATCATATGGGGCTGAATTCCTGGGTTTTCAGAGATATTAAGGAAAATGGGAAAAATTCAGCATATGCCGACTGGATGAAAATAAAATCCTGGAACGATAAGGAAGCTGGAACCAGATTTGAATATGACGGCTGGTACGGAGTAAAAGAATTGCCGGAATTAAAGCAGTTAAACGGCGATATAGCGCCCGGTCCCAAGAAGTACATTTTCGACATTACAAAAAGATGGATGGATCCTGACGGCGACGGGGATCCCGCTGACGGAATTGATGGCTGGCGGCTTGACGTTGCCTTTATGGTCGGGCACACTTTCTGGAAAGACTGGCGCAGGCATCTGAAAGCAATTAATCCGCAGGCTTACATTACCGCTGAGATCATTGAGTCGGTTGAATATAATAAACCTTTCCTGCAGGGCGATGAATTTGATGCGGTTATGAATTATAATTTCGCTTTTCTCTCAGAGGAGTTTTTTATTAACCGGAAAGACCGGCTCAAAGTATCGGAATTCGATAATAAGCTCAAAATCCTTAGAGAAGCTTATGATCTATCCATTTCGTATGTGATGCAGAATCTTTTCGACAGCCACGATACCAACCGGCTCCTATCGCATATAATCAATGCAGATATAGGCAATTACAGGGACTGGGGCAGGTATTACGGCCTTTCAAGGGGTTCTAATCCTGATTATTCAGTCAGGGCTCCCGGAGAAGACCATTTACGTATTCAGAAGCTGATGGTGCTTTTCCAGATGACATACCTCGGAGCTCCGATGATTTATTACGGTGATGAGGCAGGTATGTGGGGTGCAAATGATCCCTGCTGCCGGAAGCCGATGATCTGGCACGATCTCAATTATGCAGATGAAAAATTCAACCCCAATCAGTCCTGCCGGGAAGCTGATAAGGTTGAATACAATTCCGTTCTTGCTGATAATTACAGGAAGCTTATCGCGTTACGCAACTCTGAACCAGCTCTCAGAAGAGGCGATTTCAGGACAGTTCTAAAGGATGATAATAATGCAGTTTTTGCTTATGCAAGAACTTACGGAAAGGATGAGATAATTATTGTTATAAATAATTCAGCGGAAGAGAAAGAAACTGATATCGAAACCGATGGTCATTCTGATTATCAGAGTCTTCTTTCAGGCAAAATATACAAGTCCTCAGTTGTCGGAGTCCAGATTAAACTGAGCGCTTTGAGCGGAGAAATATTAAAAGCATTAAAATGAAAAAAGTTCTGTTTATCACATTTTACTGGCCTCCCTCCGGCAAAGCATCGCTTCACTGGCCTCTTAAGATGATACAATATCTTCCGGAATATGGCTGGGAACCGTGTGTTCTAACTGTTAATGATGATACAGTTAGCGCTGCCGACAGCAGTCTTCTTGGGGATATTGCTCCCGGATTAAAAGTAAAAAGAACCGGCTTCTTCGATCCGTTCCTTATTTACCGGAAACTGACAGGAAAGAAGGGCGAAATTCTTCAGGCGTCCGAAGCTATAAGTTTAACGAACCATTCTTTGGCGCACAGGGTCTCTCTCTGGATAAGAATGAATCTTTTTGTCCCCGATGCGCGGGTAGGGTGGTATTTTCACGGTGTAAGGGAAGGCGCCCGCTTTCTCAGGGAAAACGCGGCTGATCTTATTATTACAAACGGTCCGCCTCATTCCACACATCTTATCGGGAAAAAACTTAGCAGAATGTTCAATGTTCCGTTTGTAGCTGT
>Ga0172375_10011299_pt1 | contig 11390 bp, 9 predicted proteins | sample LakKiv1m_FD_114537 | JGI IMG/M metagenome (GOLD analysis project Ga0172375, IMG submission 114537) | Freshwater microbial communities from Kabuno Bay, South-Kivu, Congo - kab_092012_11.1m | ecosystem: Environmental > Aquatic > Freshwater > Lake | place: Democratic Republic of the Congo... | reverse complement strand
GTTTTATTCTGCGCTCGCCCTTCTTCAAAAACTTGGCTCCATTCCTTCGAGGCACACGGGGGTCATCAGTACATTTGATCGCGAATTCTATCACAAGGGCATCTTTCCCAAGAGACTATCAAAGGCTTTTCACGAAGCTTTCGACCTGCGCCAAACATCTGATTACAAGGTCATCGATCCTATCTCTAGGGGGAAAGCTGAAGCTATTTTGACAGAAGCAGAAACATTTGCGAATGAGGTAGCCGAATATCTTACAAAGCGCAACCCCTGATGATGGGCAAATGCATCTCATGAGGACTCCAGCAGTCTACCAGCCACCTTACACCATCACCCCGGAAATTCGTAACCGCGTCGCCTCGATCAGCGAGGCTGCAGGGCGGCTGAGCGTCCTCACCGAACCGACCAGGGCGCTAAGGCATGAATGAAAAAACGCTGATGCTTAAAGCCGAGGTCGAAGGTCCCCATCAAAGGGGCAATGTGTCGTTCATTACAGATTGTAAATTCCATTGACTATTTGTAGGGAACACTCTAATATGCCGACATGATTGACAGAACCCTTGCTGCACAACTGGACGCACTCTCCCGCCAGTACCCGGTCGTGACGGTGACCGGTCCCAGGCAATCGGGAAAGACCACCCTGGTGCAGGCGGTTTTTCCTGAGTGGGCCTACGTGTCTCTGGAGGCGCCGGATATCCAGGAATATGCCTCCCGTGATCCTCGTGCGTTCATGGAGACCTACCCGGAACGGGTCATTTTCGACGAGGTCCAACGGGTTCCCGAGCTGTTCTCCTACATTCAGACCCATGTGGACCAGATGGGGAGGGAGGGAGTCTATGTCTTGACCGGCTCCTTCAACTTCGGCCTGATGGAAGGGATCAGCCAATCCCTCGCAGGTCGCGTCGCGGTTTTGGAACTCCTCCCCCTGGCCTTTTCCGAAATGGATCGGGCAGGCGTTGTGCCGGATTCCATCGAGTCACTGATGGCCACCGGGGCCTATCCGAGGATCTATGACCGGGGACTGACACCCCAGCAGTGGTATGCCAACTATGTTACCACTTACTTGGAAAGAGACGTGAGACAGCTCAAAAACGTCACGGATCTCTCTCTGTTTCATCGCTTTCTGAAGATGTGCGCGGCCCGGTCCGGGCAAATCCTCAACCTGTCTTCCCTCGGGGACGACTGCGGCATCACCCACAACACGGCGAGGTCATGGCTTTCCGTTCTCGAGGCCAGTTATGTCGTCCACCTTTTAAAACCGCATTACCAGAACTTCAACAAGCGTCTGATCAAGAGCCCCAAGATCTATTTCTGTGATACGGGGCTCCTTTGCTACCTGATCGGGATCTCTAACCCCAACATGCTCCTCACCCATGCATCACGGGGACAGGTGTTTGAGACATGGGTGATCTCCGAGCTGCTTAAAGGAAGATTCAACAGGGGAATGAAGGACAACCTCTATTTCTGGAGAGACAACACAGGCCATGAAATTGACTGCATCGTCGACCAGGGCGACCGTCTCCTCGCCCTCGAAGTGAAGTCCGGCAAGACGGTCTCCGAGGATTTCTTTAAAGGACTCAGGTTCTGGAGACGAATCTCGGGGACTGATGCCAGGAAGATGGTTCTCGTGTATGCGGGGTTGATGGATCAGAGGCGAAAAGAGGGAACGGTCCTTTCCTGGAGATCGTTCGGCAAGGCCCTTCCTTTGGAAATATGACCGCTCGCAAGGGGCACAAGGTGTCTTGAGGCTGCGCGCTGCTGACGTCGCTCCGGCGGATACAGGTCAACCAGCGGTGAGCCGTGCGGTAGTGAGGGGCGAAAGGATGGTTCAGGACGTGAATTTGAAGGCGAACAGAACCACCATGATTCTTGTAAATGGAGCTGGAGGACCATGTTTTCCATTCTAAAGAAGTTTGAAAAGGCGATGATTCAGGCCCTCATGATCATGATGGCAATCGTTTTGTTGCTTGCCACACTCGATCTTGGCTGGCTTATTGCGAAAGATATTATAAGCCCGCCGTTTATTTTCCTCAGCGTGACTCAGCTACTTGAGATTTTTGGACTCTTTATGTTGGTCGTGATAGGAATCGAACTCCTCGAAACCATAATGAAGACCTACATCACCCAGGACCAGCCCCATTACGAGGTGGTTCTCTCAGTGGCCATTATTGCGATTGCCCGCAAGGTGATCATCCTGGACGTCAAGGAGGTGGAAAGCCTGAGTTTAGTTGGAATTGCGTCGATCATCATTGCACTGACAGTAGGTTATTATCTGATGAAGAAGGGCCGCACTCAACGTTGAGCAATGGCAGCGGCATATAGGTTTAAAACGGAGCGGGCATGAAAATCTGAACGCTGACATCTATCCGCGGACGGCAGGTGAACCCGAAGAGAGGAGGCGGCGATGGAGAAACCGTGGTACAGGCTGTGGCCAAAGGTCTATCCCCGGTCCCTTCGATACTATGAGGGGAATGTTGTGGACTTTTTGGATGCCAGCGCGAAGCGCTTTCCTGAAAGGCCCGCCATCATCTTTATGGACAGGGCCATGACCTTCAGGGAACTCTGCGACCAGTCGCGGCGTCTGGCATCGGCCCTGACCCATATGGGCGTTCAAAAAGGGGACCGGGTGGCCCTCTTCATGCCCAATTGTCCTCAGTTTGCAGTCGCCTACTATGGGGTCTTGAGGCTGGGGGCCATTGTGACCATGTGCTCCCCTTTGAACAGCGAGGCCGAACTCAGGCATCAACTCAACGATGCGGGGGCCGAGACCCTGATCACCCTCAAGCTGAACCTCCTGATCGACAAACTCATGGCGGTGAAGGCTGAGACCGGTCTGAAACGGGTGATTGTCTCGGGGATCGACGAGGTCCTCCCCTCCCTCAAAAAATATGGCTTTCTGCTGCTGAAGAGGAAAGACATCGCCCCGTTGAAGGCAGATCCGGCGGCGGGGATCTACTCGTGCAGGGACCTTGTCGCCGGTTACCCACCCGATCCACAGCCCGTGCAGATTCATGCACGGGACGATGTCGCTGTTCTCGCCTACACCGGGGGCACGACCGGCCTTCCCAAGGGCGCCATGATTACCCACTACAACACCATCGCCAACGTGACCCAGGTGACCAACTGGAACGCCCCGGTGTTCGACCAGGAGGTGGTGGAAGATCTGCGGCCGGACAACTGCAATCCCCAGGGATCCCACCATATGGCCATCACGGTGGTGCCGTGGTTTCATGCCATGGGCACCATTGCCTACCTGAATTATCCGATCTTTGTGGGGACCACCCTTTATGTCCTGCCGCGATTCGATGCCGGGGAGTACCTCAGGGTGCTCAAGAAGTATCCCATCGATGCGCTGGGCGGGGCCCCGCCCATCTACACCGCCCTGCTGAATCATCCGGAATTTTCCCGCTATGCCGGCGACTTCAAGAAGGTGAAGATTGCGGCCAGCGGCGCAGGCCCGTTGCCGCTGGAATATCTGAATCAAATGAAGGATGTCGTTGGCGGGGTCCTCGTGGAAGGCTACGGCATGACCGAATGCACCATGGCCATCTGCCTCAACCCGGCGGCCCCTGAGGGGGTCCGAAAGGACGGGTCGGTGGGGGTACCGATCTTCGATTCCGAGGTCAAGATCGTGGACCTGACAAATGACACGCGGGAGATGCCCGTGGGAGAAGAGGGCGAGATCCTTCAGAAAGGACCCCAGGTCATGAAAGGCTACTGGAATCGGCCGGAAGAGACGGCTGCGGCCCTCAAACACGGGTGGCTCCACTCGGGGGATATCGGCCGGCTGGATGGGGACGGTTACCTCTATATTGTGGATCGGATCAAGGATATGATCAAATACAAGGGATATAACGTCTTTCCCAGAAACCTGGAGGAACTTCTCTACCAGCACCCCAAGATCAAGGAGGCGGCGGTCATCGGCATTCCGGATCCGGCGGTGACCGAGTATCCGAGGGCCTATGTGGTGCTGAAAGAAGGGGAAAGGGCCAGCGCAGAGGAGATCCTCGCCGACATCAATTCCAAGGTTGGGGGTTATGAAAAGATCCGGGAGTTGGTCTTTCGAGGAGCGCTTCCCGTGAGCCTGGCGGGAAAGGTCCTGAAGCGGGAGTTGCGGAAGGAGGCCCTGAGGGAAACAGGCCCCGGATAACACGCCCCTCTTGCCCGCGCCTGTCTGCCTCCCCGTTACAGGGCATCCAGGAAATCCTCCAGGGGCAAGGCGTTGAGTTCCTCTTTCAGTTGATCCTCGGTCGGCACGGGCCCTCTGAGCTGATCCATTGTCTGGGGGTGGATGATCTTCAGGAGAGAGTCATCTCCCGGATCCGCAAGCCATTCCTTGACCCGGGTCACAGGTTCCCTGATCTCATCCAGCTCTTCCCACATGGCGTCGGCCGCCTGCTTCGGGTTCCCGGAGGCCAGATGCGCGGCGGCGAAGCGGCTGTTCAGGATCACGGAGAGGGGGATGACCCCCTCCCTTTCAATGAGGCGCTCCAGTTTCAGGCGGTAGGCCGTTTCATAGAGACCTGGCGTCATCTCTGTGCCGTCGGGGGCGCTGTTGATCAGGACCCCATATTTGCGGCACAGGGACCGGGAGGGCCGCAGGGGTTCGGGCACCCACGGGACCCACCGGCTGACATCCGCATCCCCGGACGGGCTTTGCGTTTCAGGATGGCGCGGCAGGCCCTCCGTGGGAGGAAGGGGCGGAGATTGGGGAAACACACCGATCCGCTCCCCCGGCCTCAGAGGGACGAACGTCCCGTCGGCCGTCTCGTATCCCATCTCGTGATGCCCGCAGGTGGGGCACCGTCGGGATGCGACGATGCCCGGGGCGATGCCAAGATTTTTCAAACCGGCCGGCGTTTCTTCTCCCTTCGTTGTCATTCCACCACCCACACGGTGCAGTTCCGCGCATGGTTGACGATCTTGCTGGAGATGCTTCCGAAGAGGAACTCTTCGCTTCGGGAAAGACCCTGCCTGCCGACCACGATGGTGCTGTACTCGGTTTCATCGCGTTCCGCCAGGATGCATTCAGCCATGGAAGGACAGTAGCGGAGCGTCGAGCGGACGCTGACGTGTTTGGGGTCAAACCCTTTGGTGATCAAGTCCTGCCGACAGTCCTCGAGAAGGGCCTCGATCTTTTGAATGTATTTGGCGAGCCATTTCTCCTTTTCCGCGGCGGTGGGGAAATAATCGTCCTCCGGCTCCGGGACCACGTGCAGGACCGTGACCTTGAAGCCGGGTAGGCCCCCCAGGAGCTGACCCACGTAGGAGACTGCTCGACGGGCATTCTCCGACTCGTCCACTGCAATGAGGATGTTTTTGTTAAACGTCTTTTCGGTCTCGGTCATATTTTCCTCCTTTAAATATCAGGCAGCGCCACAAAGCCCACAACGATGAAAACAACCCAATGGTTGCGGGATCTTCGTGCCTTGGCGGCCCCGTGTGAAGATCATTGGTTCCGGATGGCCCAGGGGCCGCCTAATGAGCGGGTGTTGCCCGCATGAGATCATCCAGCATCTGGGATGTATGATCATAAAAGCGATTGGCCCCCTTGGAAAAGTGCATGAATATTTGATTGAGGGATTCGGGGATATAGGGGTAAATCTTCTTCAGATTGACCACACGATGATGGAAAACGATGTTCAGGTCAGCCTCGCCCAGGGTTTCAAGACAGGGATGCGAGGCCTTGTGGAGATCGGTAACCAACAGATCCCCTTTGCCTGCCAGAAAAACCAGGATGTTCCCGAGGCCGAACAGGTCATAGCCATAGATGTTTTCTCTGTGGCGATAGTTGTAATCGAAATCGATCCAGCGGTAATCCCCCGTCTCCTGATCGATCAAAATATGATCCCGCCGTATATCGCCGTGCCGCTCGCCATGGTCGTGCAGAAACCGAATGGCCTTTACGCATTCTGTGAATTGGCCCAGGATGCCGGGAAACTGTTCATGGTAATAGGTTTCGTGATCCATATCCATTCGGGCCACATGGTTGGCGAGTGTGTTCCCCTTGATAAAATCAAGGACGCGGATCAGGTTCCCTCGGTCGTCGGGTACGGAATACCCGTGCATGAAATTCCGGTGACCGTTGACGAGATCGAGGATGCGGGCCTCCTTTTTGGGGCTTCGAAAACACTCGAATTCAATATCCCCGATACGGGACATGAACTTCTCATAAAAAACCAGCTTCATAATTTTAAGGCTGCCGTCCTCCAGATCGACCGCCCGTTTGACCCAGAACTTGACGTCGTCCTCAAGACCGAAACGCTGCTCCTTGGCGTTGTGGCGGATAAGATAGGGCTTGTCCTTCAGAATCACAATGTCGTCGTACTCCACCTGGAAGAAATCGGTGGTGTCCGAGTGGATGCGAAACCGTTGGGGGACTTGATGAGGAGGAAGCCACCGGGCGACCATCTGTCTCAGGGTCTCTTGGGACGAAGAAGTGTGCATGCGCTGCCGTATGAGGTCTGAAAAGGGTTCGTTGTTGTCTTAGGGTATTGGGCCATTGGTTCAATCAGGACTATAGAAAATAGGTCCGTTTTCGTCAAGCAGAACTGAGGCACCGTGATGTTCGCCTCGGGATCACCGGGGGTGTGATCCTGTCATTAGCCATCCGGCCAAAGACCCGTAGGCGACAAGTTTGCAACGGGTTCCGGTTCGACGCCGATCGCCGGCTCGATGGCAGCGGAGACGCTGCGCGAAGGGCGGGCATGGCGGATAAACGAAGGGGCGTTTTGATTTGACGCGCGGATTGGGTGCGGCTAAGATGCCGTCTTGGGTGGGCCATGGGCCCGGAATGGGGTTGGAGGGATGGGGGCGCGGAACCTGAGGGCAGGTCGATTACGGCTGACAGGGTGATGAGAAGAGATCTGAGCGGGTGTGGAAAGGTGGACCGCGTGATCAAGATCCCCCCTTCCATGATGTCCCAGGCATGGATGGGGTCCGACTTCTCCAACGACGACCTTGCCAAGTCCGACACCGTCCTGGAGGACTATACCCACGAGATGATGCAGGTGAGCTCCCAGGACAACCATACCGTGTATACGATCAAGCTCATCCCAAAACCGAGGGCCCCCGTGGTCTGGGGAATGCAGCGCATCAAGATCCGCGATGATCATATTTTCCTGGTGCAGGGCTTTTATGACGAAGACATGCAACTGGTGAAAGAGATGACCACGTCCGACATCGTCATGCTGGGAGGAAAGCTCTTCCCTCGTATCTGGCGCATGGGAAAGGCCGAAAGCCCTGGTGAATACACCGAGGTGATTTACAGGGAGGCGGCGTTTGATATCCCGATCACTGACGGTTTCTTTTCTAACGCGGATGTCCGCAACCCAATCCCGCCACGGCGGGACTCACACAGAGACCGCAAAGCACACAAAGGGGTTTTCGCTGCCAAACAAAAAATGCCCCTCCTTGTGTTCTTCGTGCCTTTGTGTGAGTCGAAAAAAACGCATTGCACCCAAAAGATTTTCTTGCTTTCCCTGACAGAAGACCAGGGAATAAGGCACTAGCAGGGGGAAATGACACCTGATCAAACGACCCATCGATGCACTGCATCCGCTGCGATAGCGTCCTACGGTCCACGAATCGCAGCCTGAGACAGGACAGCGGATCAATTGACGCTCTGTCGATGGGATCTGGTGAGAACCCGTGCAGCGATTTTTTTCCGCAGGTAGTCCATCCCGAAGATCAATGGAATTCCGAGCCAGGCGAGGCCATAGATTTTTTCGTCCACCGGACCTGTTCTCAATATCTCTTGAAGCGGCGGGTAATAGAGCACCGCCCATGAAAAAACGATCTGGATGGCCATGCCAAGGACCGCGAGCTTATTCCGGAAAATCCCCATGTCCAGTCCCGAGTGGGTCGCAAAGCGTCTGCCGATGAAATTGCCGATCTGCATCAGCAGAATCGTGGATAAGGTAATCCCCGTTGCCGATTGATAGAGCGGTTCGTTCAGATAGAGATCCTGCCCGAATGTCCATCCGCCTCGATCCAGTACGTAGAAAAAAAGACACAATGACCATATGCCTTCCACCAGCCCCAGAAACAAATAACTGTGAGCGATCAAGGGCAGTGTCAACAACCCCTGTCTTCTGTCCCGCGGCGGCTTTTTCATTTCTTCCGGATCAGGGGGCTCCTGGCCGAGGGCCATCGAGGGAATAATGTCCGTTCCGAGGTCAATGGAGAGAATTTGAATAACGGTCAGGGCCAGCGGTACGGGGAGTAATATATAAAGTAAATAGGGAAGGATCTCCGGGCCGTTGCTGACCAGGACGTAGTTCGTGAACTTCCTGATATTCCCATAGACGGCCCGGCCTTCCTCAACTCCGGCCACAATGGATGCGAAGTTGTCATCCAGAAGGATGATCTGCGCAGATTCGCGTGCCACATCGGTCCCTTCCTTCCCCATGGCTATGCCCACATCCGCGCTCTTCAATGCCGGTGCATCATTGACGCCATCGCCAGTCATGGCCACCACTTTTTCCATGGCCTTCAAGGCGGCAACGATCTTCATCTTCTGCTCCGGTGTGCTGCGGGCAAAAATTCGGACTCCGCCTTCAATTTTTTTGATGAGCTGTGCCTGAGGGAGTCTGGCGAGGACGTCTCCCGACAGTGCCGTTTTTTCGCTTCCATGTTTGATGATGCCGCTTTTTCGGGCTACTGCAAGGGCCGTGTCCGGATGATCCCCCGTAATCATAAAGATCTCGATCCCAGCGCTGACACATGTGCTCACCGCTTGTGGCACTTCCTTGCGAATGGGATCCTCGATACCGAGAAAGCCGATAAGAATAAGGTTGCTTTCCAGAGCATCCTGTGCGTATTCGTCAGCAATCCCTCGCTGAGAAGCCTCGATCGGCCGGTAGGCCACCGCAATCACCCTGAGTCCCTCCGAGGCCATTCGGCGCATCACCGCTTCAGCCTCCTTCAACTGGTTTTCATCCGCTGGGATGGGACGGGGTTCCGTTCTTTTTTGGATATGGGAAACGAACGGGCGAATGGCTTCCCATGCCCCCTTTAGCGCAAAAATGGGATTCCCCTCAAACTGGCACACACCGGCCGAACGCCTTTTCTCGGGGTCAAAGGCAAAATGATGGCTGGTGTTTTCGAGGATGGCTGTCACATCATGTCCCTTTTGCTCGGTGATCCGGGCAACGGCTGCATCCAGTGGATCCCCCAAAAAGCCTTTCCCAGAGGGATGAACCACTGAGGCGCAGAGAGCGAGTTGCAGCAAAAAACCTTCCCTATCTTGGTGTATGTCCTGTCCGTCACATGCATCGACCATTCGGGTAACGGCCAACTCGTTTAAAGTCAGCGTTCCGGTCTTGTCCGTACAGATCACATGAACGGCTCCGAGGGCCTCTACCGCGTTCAAGCTCTTGACCAATACATTTTTTCGCGCCATGCGCAGACTCCCCATGGCCAGGGACAGGGTAAGTGTCGGCAACAGACCCTCCGGGACATTGGCAACAATAATGCCCATCATGAACACCAGATTGACCCATAACCCTCTGCCGGTGAGAATCCCATAGAGAAAAAAGGAAAATCCCATAACCGTGGCGATGACGGTCAAAACCCCCACCATATGACTGGTCTCGCGCTCGAGGGGGGAGGGGGGTGGTTTAATGGATTGGGAAAGATGGGCAATTTTGCCGAATTCGGTCCGCAGGCCGGTGGCGAAAACCACTGCCTCGCCGCTTCCCTTAATGACCGAACACCCTGCGAAAACCACATTGTTGGATTCGGAGAGGGGGAGTTCGCTCGGCATGGAAGTCAGGGCCACCGGCTTGGCCTCGCCTGTGAGGGGCGCATTATTGACGACCAGTTCCTCAGATGTCACCAGCCGGGCATCCGCTGGGATGCGATTTCCTTCCGACAGCATCACCAGATCGCCAGGGACAAGATTATCGGCGAGGATATTGACGGGCCTCCCGCTTCGCTTGACGAACACTCTGGGAGGGAGGAATTTTTTGAGTGCCGCCATCGCCTTTTCAGCCCGATACTCCTGAATAAAACTGAAGATCGCATTCAGGAGTGCAACCCCCATCAAGGCCCAGCCCAGAATGTTCATGCTTTCACCAGGCTGTATGATGTGCGCGATAAAGCAGATGACTGCGGAAATGATCAAAAGGATGGTGAAGAAGTTGGTAAACTGCTTGATCAGGGAGCGGAATGCTTTCCAGCGGTCAGGAACTTCAAAGGTATTCTTCCCCAAGCCCGAAAGGCGTTCCTGGACCTCCTTATCGGTCAGACCCTCTTTTCTGCTGCCGAGCGCGTCAAAAACGGCATCGTAATCAAGATGCTGGATTTCGCGCATGCCTATTACAGACCTCGATAAATTGCCATATCACACGGAGTTCGCTTGAGCATCCGCTCCAGTGCATTTTCATAGTACAACAGCCTTGCCGGAAGGGTTCTTTCAGAGGCGCCCAAAAGGATCATTTCCATCTTCAAGTCGCTTGCGTGCATCAGGATTTCCCTCGGCCAGTCGTCTGAGACAATCGCCCGGGTATCCAGAAAAGTGCAGGAAGAGCTGAGTTCATGGGCAATCTGAGCGGCTGCCTGGTCCAGATAGGATCTCCCCCTACTCAGCAGGAGATGCCTCTGTTCAGAAGACAGGTGTTGAAAACGAAGAGTCGAAAGGGACATAATACGGAGGAGATAGATGGTTTTGGTGTCCGGAGGAAACAAACAAGAAAAGGGGAGAAGGGATTCCAGCTTGCGAGGATGCCCTGCGAGGGGCAGCAAGAATTTCCTGGCATTCCCTAAAATTCCAGGCTGGACCACTCGAAGGGCGAGCACGTTAAATTGATCATGTCGCAGGAGCTTGGCGGATACGGTTCCGGCTAAATAGCCCTTCTTTTTGGATCGGACGCGAGTACCGCACACGCAGATGGTTTCCTTTCCCTCTGGGATGAACCGGGTCAGTGTTTGAAACACGCTTCGGTTTTGCAGGGGACGGGTTTTGGTTATTAATTCAATCTGATTGGCGCGGCATCTGGCTTCCAGGACCTTGATTTTGATCTCAAGCTGCTCGGCGTAGGTGTTTCCATCCAGGACGTGAACCAGAACGAGCACTCTTTGGGGTGAGCGGCTTGCCATTCGAATCGCATACCAGGAAACCCAGTCGCCATTTACCGATCCATCATAAGCAAGGTAGATCATTGCCGGGCCTCCTTTTGCAGCGATTGAACCGTGAGAAGCCATCAGAGGAAAAGGACAGTTGCTCGTTTTCGGGACGCATGGGTCAATGCACCGAGAGAATATCATTCTTGGTAACATTTTAGCCTTTTGAAAGAAAAAGTGATTTTTTCTTTAAAAAGGACTGGCGTCAGAGCCGATTATTTGGTAAGTAGGTCCCCATATGGGGGATCTACATGGACCAAGTTGTTTTT
>Ga0172375_10011297_pt1 | contig 11390 bp, 13 predicted proteins | sample LakKiv1m_FD_114537 | JGI IMG/M metagenome (GOLD analysis project Ga0172375, IMG submission 114537) | Freshwater microbial communities from Kabuno Bay, South-Kivu, Congo - kab_092012_11.1m | ecosystem: Environmental > Aquatic > Freshwater > Lake | place: Democratic Republic of the Congo... | reverse complement strand
TCCGTTGCAGTACCCGATCTCTTTGAGCATTTCCACGTCGAAACGGGTCCGCTCTTCGATTCTTTGCGCCTCGATGAATTTGTTACGCTCCCTGAAATACTCGACGCGCTCTTTCATCTCTTCGAGAATCAGATCCGCTGAGTCCAGAAGGCGCTGACGTTCAGTCACGTAGTGGCTCGCCGGATATATAGCCACTCGGTCGAGGGCCCTCACCACCTTGCCGCGTAAGGGGTCAATTTCATATATGCCGTCCACGGTGTCCCCGAAAAACTCGATTCTGATCGCCAAGGAGTCCTCATACGCAGGGAAGACCTCGATCACGTCCCCCCTTACCCTGAACGTGCCTCGATGAAAATCTATGTCGTTGCGTTCGTACTGAATTTCCACCAGTTTCCTCAGCACCGCGTCCCGGTCTGATTCCTCGCTATTGATCAGGTGTACCAGCATGTTCTGGTACGCTTCCGGCGACCCCAGGCCGTATATGCATGAAACCGATGCGACAATGATCACGTCCTTGCGTTCCAGGAGTGACCTGGTTGCGGAATGCCTCATTTTGTCGATGGTTTCGTTGATGCTGGAGTCTTTTTCTATGTAGGTGTCGGTTGTTGGAATATAGGCTTCCGGCTGATAGTAGTCGTAGTACGATACGAAATACTCGACGGCATTGTGAGGGAAAAGGGCCTTGAGTTCGTTGAAAAGCTGGGCTGCCAGAGTCTTGTTCGGAGCAAGAATCAGGGAGGTCTTGCCCGTACGCGCGATCACATTGGCCATAGTATAGGTCTTGCCCGAACCCGTGACACCCAGAAGGACCTGATCTCTGGCCCCTTCCTCCACCCCTCTCGCCAGCGTGTCAATCGCGTCAGGCTGGTCTCCCCGGGGCTCGAAATCCGAAACGAGTCTAAACAAAGACATTTTACAAGGCTTCCTCGTCAAGCTTGCACCGAAGGACCCTGCCTTCAGTGCCTAGCTTTACTATGTTATACATCGAAATCAAGCGCGCCAAGTCGGTGATGGCGAGGAAAGAAACCACCAGGGATTGTCCTCTTTCGCAACGGACGGGGTTGGGTGCCACTGCTGGCTTGTCCAGCAGTGTTGCCGCGCTCAGCACTGCTGGACAAGCCAGCAGTGGCACTCGCATCACGAGGGCGAACTCCCAAGTTCAATGCACAACTTGGCCCGGAACCCCAGGAAACCGTTGAAATGGGAATTATTCTATGAAGTGCGGAATACTACCCTCCGGCGGCCCTTCTCAATCTCGACCGAGCAGCAAACCTCTTACTTAAGATCAGGTTTGGTTATGCGCAATGACTGATGAATCTGTCGTATGACTTTTTGAAGGTTCTTGAATCCTTCAGGCCGGTCGGAGATGATCATCTGCAGGAGACGGTCTTCCACCACATAGTACTGGAGCAATTGGACGAGTTCCATGCCTCTGCGGTCCTTGAAGAAGCAGATTACGTATCCCTGAGCCCCTTTCAGGCCCGGCAGCGTTCCCTCCTCAAGAATGGAAGCGCCCTTCAGTTCATCCTTCAGATTTTTCTTGATGGTCTCCACGAGGGCCGGGCCAGTCGGAACTGCCTTTTTCGGCCTTTCCTCCACAAACACTGTAACGCGAAGTGTGGCTTTCGGATGCGAAATCTTCACCTCATCCGGGTTTGCCGCAACAACCTGCATGGTTGCGGGATAATCAAAAGTGAAACGCTGACGAGGATCTTTGTACTGCTTGAAACCCTCTTCGATGGCAAGCGCATTGCCCGCAGCAAGAAACATGCACGCTTGAACAAAGAAGAAGAACAAGAATAGCACTGCATTCAGGGTTCGATAATGGTTGTGAAAATTTGTGTCGTTTCTCATCTGGCCTTGAAAGAGTGGGGATTGTCGCATGGGTGCCACTGCTGGCTTGCCCAGCAGTGCATCCTAAAGATCCACGTCCCGCGGACGTGGCTTTGCTGTTGGCCGCCATAGGGGGCAATGTCGTTAAATTAGTTCGCCTGTCACTGATACGCCATCTCTTACCTTAATTCCGGCGTAAGCCGTAATCCAGGATTTTCAATCTCGAGTTCGGCTCGGGACTTCTGGACCCCGGCTTTCGCCGGGGAGACGACGTGGGCTGATCGGGTTCTCCTTAATTCAGCGGCGCTGCCCATAGGAGGCCGGGGTTGTCGAAAGCTTCCGGGAACCTACCGGCTGAGCCAGGGTATCCTGACCACGTGCACAGCACGAGGATTGCCACGCCGAACTCAAAAAACACTGCTGGACAAGCCAGCAGTGGCACCCGCCACAACGAAAAAAGTTCCCCTCACCATGCCTTCCAATGCTTTCGAGGTATTGGAACCATTTCCTAGCGCCTTCTTGACGTGTAAGCGGCTTCTCCCAAGGCCTTGCCGGTTTCATAGGAGGCCCTGTTGAATCCTTTTTGCAGAGAACTGTCAAACCAGACCCCGGCTTCAGATTCTTTATGTGCAGCGAGTTCCTCCAACTCTTTGTCGTCCAATGAGCGAAAGGCATGAGCAAAGGCCACAAGGGCTATTTCTTCAGCACGGGCTTCATCGAGACGGGCCCCTTTCTCAATGCCCTCCAGCCCTTCCTGAATTGCTGGTTCCTGATTGCCCTGCGCGCCCAACGATCCGTCGATTAACCCCTTGATGAAGCTCTGTAACAGCGTCTCGTTGTATTGTGTGACGCGTTCCGCCTTGATCACCCTGCGAAGAAGATTCAGCCGCGTCTCGTCCAGAGATGCCATGTTTTTCCGTCCTTCGCGCACGGTCTTCATAAGAGCCGGAGTAAGAGCATTGGCTTGCAGGCGGCCGACCTTGCGTCCGAGCTTGGAATCGTAGAAACTGATGACCTGCTCGATCATTTCGCGGTTGAAGTTTTCTCGGACAGCTTCACTAACCAGGGCCAGAAGGCGATCCTTCCCAGCGGCCTTCTTCATAAAAGACCCGATCTCCTCCTTGCTCTTGGTATCTGGGAAGGCATCATCCGGCACCGCGGAAAGCACCGCGGGCCCCAGTAACTCAAGCTGTCCGGTTAACCCTGATTGGTTCAACGCTTTGTCGATGAGGGCGTCGGTCTGATCGCAAAAGCCGAGGGATGCAGGAAGCATGATCCACAGGCAAGAGCAAATAGCTAGGAATCGTGTCCATTCAGTTCCACCAGGGAGTTGTCGGTTTCCTGTCATTGCGAGGAGTGAAACGACGAAGCAATCTCTGGATTGAAGCGCTGAGATTGCTTCGCTCCGCTCGCAATGACAATCTTTGGCCTCTGCTAACGGATTGGTTACTGGCAATTCCACGACTTTGAGGATCTTCATAGAGCGTCCATGATTACTGAAGATTTGTGGCTTTCATTGGCGAGGTTCATAATTGGTGGAATTCACCGGGGACTTGCATCAACTGACCGTCCGGACCGACAGTGACAAGTGTTATGGTGGCGGTAACCAGGTAGTCCTTGGGCTCTCCCTTCTTGATGATAATCTGTTTGACCACTATTCTGAAACGGGTCGTGTTCTCGATCCATGTGCGAACCACCAGCGGGTCTCCCAGCCTGGCCGGCGCATGGAAGACCATCTCCACCTTGTGAACCATGAACAAATATCCGCTGTCATGGTATCCAGCGACGCTGGAAAGGCGATCCTCCACATACTCGGTTCGAGCCCGTTCGAGATATTTGAGATAGTTCGCGTGATACACCACCCCCATGCAGTCTGTGTCCTCATAGTAGACCTTGCATTCAAAGAGCCGCTCGTTGTTTTCATCGGTCATTTTGATATGTTACCTTGCTACGGCAGTTCGCTGCACCGGCCTCGGGTCTACTCCGGGGCCTACGGTCTCAAGTGGTCAGGAGAATTCGGTTGCAAGAACCGATAGAATTGACGACATGGAGTGAAAAGTCAACATCTGCAACATGACTGGGTGTGGCAGGTTACGAATATTCACGCCAGAAACACCCAGACTTTAACGCGCGGCCGGTCTGTCCGTCTAAGAGGACAAAGGAGGGCCTGCGACTGACCCTTACATGACTCGCAACAAGCAGCCCTTTTGGACCGGCAGGGAGGAAGAACAATGGGAAATACTGCAACCTTACTGTCAATCGCCTTGGCGGTAGCTGTAATAGTGGCGGTCGGTGTCGCATCAGCTTCGGCGCAATCCACTTCGGGGAATCCATCCTTTATCTTGTCTGCTGTAGTGGACCATGCAGTGGCTGGAAGCAGTGACGCGGGGCCGTCTATTCTAACGGGCGGCAGGCGCCGCGGGTCCCACCGCGCGTTCCGCGGTTTCCGCGGTTCCTTCCTTCGCGCGTACCCTTCCTATTCCTATTACGGGGTTTACAACCCGGAGTTCAGCCCGAGCCCTTCCACAACATGTGTTTGGGACGGCTGGCAGTATAAGTGCTACAAGTTCTTAGACGACTTCAGGCTCTGATACCAATGCGCGATCGAACAAGTGACATTGGGTGAAGCCGGCCCTGGCGGGTCTCCGAAGCGAAGTCAGGCTGCGCCGTTCGTGATGGAGGAGATCCGCCAGGGTCGGCAGTGAACCGGGTTCTCAACGTTACTGGTATGAAAACGCATTGGTATGACACGCGTACATGAGCTGATGATACATCAAGAAAAGTGGCTGAAAGCCTCCGGCGAACGCCTGGAATCCTGGGTCCTTGAAACAAAGATGGTAAGCGCTCATCGGGATTTCATGGGGTTGCGCTATCCCGATGAACGCTTACTCCGAAAATCACTGTCGATGCTACACGGTCGTCGAGGTCCTTTTGTGAGGGATTTTCAGAATAGGGAAGCCGAAGCGTGGGTGATTCCGACAGATTTGATTTTCGGTGAGATTTGTTACAATAAGGACCGGCTCAAGGACGGGACGAAACGTCCCATGACAAATGAAGGGCCAAGATTCCGGCCAAAGAGGAGAGAAGGAATTTGATGTACTGGTTGAGCTGAGGCTCCATTTTCAGGACCTCCCCTGGGTAATAGAAATGGCAGAAATGAGCAGGGCGCTCAGTCAATGGCTGTCAGAGGAGAAAGATGAAAAGAATCTTGTTAATCAATCCGGGGCATGATGATGACCACGAAAGCCATAAGCATAAATCACATCGTCGAGTTCACCGTGATCCACCCCCAACGGGATTGCTCCATATTGGATCTTACCTTGCTGCACATGGATTTGAAATAGAAATTATCGACACTCACATTGAGCGGGACTACCAAAAAAGAATTGAAACGCAGCTTGCCAATAATGAATATGTGTTCGTCGGGATGTCCGTTATTATAGGGAAGTTTATGAAGAATGCAGCCGAATTGACTAAAATGGTTCGGTCCATAAAAGACGTTCCAATCGTGTGGGGCGGAATCATGGCGTCGATTGAGCCGGAAGCTTGCTTGCAGACGTACCATCCTGATTACATTGTTCGATTTGAAGGTGAGAAAACCGCCCTTGAACTAGCATTGGCCATCTTGAACAATAGTGGTGTCGAACATATTCAGGGGATCTCGTACATGAGGGATGGCAAATTGATTAGTAATGCCCCTCGGATGCCGAAGCGTTATCTTGATGAATACCCGATACCCGATTGGGAACTCTTTGGTACTGCATTTAACAAAGAGCAAATCCCATATTATTATGTGATTATGTCGAGTAGAGGCTGCCCTTTCAACTGTAATTTCTGCTACAAACATTCCATTGATCCTGAACTGCAGGCTAAAATGCCCGCATGGAGAAGGAGATCAAGCCAGCACGTCATCAAAGAGCTGGAGTATGTGCATCAGAAGACAGGTACGCGTGTCTTTACATTCGGAGACGATAATTTCATGGTCGACAAAAAACGAGCTATGGAAATATTTAACTATTGCAGACAAAATGGCTTTTACATCGAAGAGTGCATAGGTCATCTGAATTGCCTGGACGATGATCTAATTGATTCGATGGCTGGCATTGTGCAGACCCTTATGTTTTCGATTGAATCTGCTTCTCAAAGGCTCCAGCAATACATTCAAAAAAAACTCGACCTTGAATCTGTGCCAAGTAAGGTGAACAAACTTTATGAACACGGTGTTGCCGCAACAATTGCATTTATCATTGGGCTGCCCACAGAAGCGGATGAGGATTTACGCAAAAATGTCGAGCTAATGTTACAACTCAAAGAGCTGCACCCTTTTGCGCGGGCAAGAGCATATCTCTATCTTCCCTTGCCTAAAACCAAGCTCTATAAAATAGTGGAAGAAACTTACCATCTGAAACTCCCTACTGACATTCGGGCGTGGGAAGAAGCTAATTTATGGGTCGATGATATCGATGACCCAGTTGGTAACAAATTCCGCCCTTGGTTAAGTAAAGAGCGCTTCCAATTTTTGATTCACTACGGCATGGTGTTCGGTGAGTTATTCAAGGTCAACAATTCCAAGCGCGATCCGGTGATACAGCAGATTCTCGAACGAGAACTGACCATAAAGAAGATGTTTCAGGGAACCGAGCAAGTCAATCATCCAAAAACAGACTACATTCCTTATGTGCTGGACAAAGCGCTTGCTGGAGAAAAGATTGATTTGATTAACGGTCTAAAAGGAAAATAGCCGCCAACGTGTCCAATGTGCCTGTGCGCGTCTGGTGATTATTCCACCTCCACAACCAGTCCCGCTGCCATCAATTGGTCAACAATCGGCGCCAAATCCCACATAGGGGCCTCCACCTTTTCCGCTATATCCAGAAGCGAGTGATAGCCGTCACAGTAGGATATAGTGTTCATCATCTTTCTTGTCAGTTTCCCGCTGTCCTTGGTGCTTTGCGTCGGGTACAATCCTCTCTTAGCCAGTTGGGGCTCACATAATACAGTCACTTTGAGCCGTTTGTTTTGCTCGATGCATTCTATGCACTTATATAATACTTCGTAAGCTCCAAGGAGCCCAGAGGGTGAGATGAAATCCAAGCTATCCAAAGAGGTGTGATACTCGGGGTATTCACCGTACTTGGACCTCATCACAGAAGCAACAGGAAGGTCCACTCCTGGGCTGCAATATTGGCGTTCATCGCTTCCCCTGTCCAACCATGAGTACTTGCGAAAATTCGGGTGCAAATGCCTTAGCACATGCAACGCAGTTTGATCTGCAAGAGTGTTCCCTTGCCGAGACGGTAAGAAGGAATATGCTCTATCATCACCTACACAGGTAACATTGAATCCTGCGAGCATGTTGGCCTTCATGGTCTCAACGTGCCTGCTCAAGTAGGCAATTGAGCCTATTGTTTCAGGAATAAAGATGATCCGGTACGTATACCTGCGCGACGCCAGGGCAAGCAACTGTTTGGCGACAAATGTCGTGACTGCGGGGCCGGATACCTCGTTGTTGGCCAAAGAGGGATGACAGACGTAAGTGGATAGAAAAATCTCCTTCGTACATGAACCAGGAATAATGAGTTCCCCATACGTTAGATGACCTGGAGACAGCTCGCTGTCTATAACAACCCGATAATCGCCTTCTCGCAACCGCTGTCTTGATTCGTGACTCAGACAAAAGCCCCAGTGTCTCTTGTAATAGGACGTAACGTAAGGAATAGCGTTGGGTTGATCAGGCAGCGAATATAGATGTTCTTGGAGGTCCGCCAATGTCATGATTTGGTCCACAGGAACCGAGTAACCTATTACGTGCAGATTTGATTTCTGAAAATCGACTATTTTATAGCCATCCGGCCCAATGATGTAAGCGTCACGAATATTCCATTCGTCGGGAATGACCCAGTCAAAGCATCTAGTTCCTGAAGGAATTTCGTGAATCGTTAAATCGGGCAAATGATTACGTTTGATGATGTCGAGGGTGTGGCGAACGCCCGAACCAGTAATGCTCCTGCATATGGGATACAGGTCACAACACAGGCGGTATATTGAATCACCGAGCGAGTCTGTCACTGTTTCATGCCTTCTCTTAATCGTTCAGCGGGGCTTCCACGCCTCAGCGTGGTGCGCCCCGGTGTGACCTACGGAGAGGCAGACCATCTCGCCCTCTGTGCCTCTCACATCGTGATTTCATGGGATTGCGCTATCCTGGTGAATGGTTACGCCTTCTCTAATATAGAGTAGACCATAGGCCTTCTCACTTGAGATGATGGCGGAAACAAAAGCGTACATGGCATTGGCCTCGATGACCCGCAGACCTGAATGCTCGTGAGCGCGGTCTCCTGTGTAAAGACCCGCTTCCCAGAGGAGTTCACCCATGGGATTGACGTGGGTCAACACGCCCTGCTCAAGATCCCTTACGAACAGACCGTAAGTCCTTGTGGAAGTAATGCCTTTGATATCTGTATAGTTCCCTGTGAAGGTCTTGTGATAGCGATAGGGAACACTGTGCATTTCTTCAATATGATGGTAAAAGGTCATGCTGTCTTGATCCGGCAAATCAAGGACTGCTATCTTGCCATTTAACTCTCGAAGTAAACCAAAGGGGGAATCCGCGCCGTAACCGCTAAAGTTATCGACTTCGAGGAATCTTGGAGCATTTGCGCCTATCACTGCGAAGGAATAAATCGGGTGGCCGGTACGGACTGATCCAGGATACATTCGAGCTGCTTCGGTCAGGGCACCCATGTGCGAAGGGGTATTTCTGATGTCGAAGGGAATTCCTTCAGTAAAATCAAAGTTGAATAAGGGGAACAGCAACGTTCCAAAAGGCCCCACAGCGTCGAGGAAAGAAGTGAGAACCGTAAGAGGGGTAACGCCTAACCCTTGTCTGCGATAGCTTGTGAGGGTGCGCATTAGGCTGCTGTGAATTAATGCGGTGTCTCCGCCAACAAGTCCACACCGTCTCCAATCTTCAGCCAAAAGCTTGCGGGGCATATGATCTTCTCCTGGAGCGCCCACCCATACCTCAGCCCTTGAGTACCATAAACCATAACCGGCCCGCCTGCAACCAGTGAAGTCCAACAAGGGCTTGTCGCAAGCGAGGCTTCCACCTGAGTGACCCACAATCTGGTCTCGTTCGACGCGCTGAATGGCCTTTGGGGTTTTATCCTAACATTGTTGATTTGATAAGGAGCGGAAGACAGACAACAGGGCTCCATCTTAATGGCTTTAAGCGAACGAGGTTGAGTCTCAATCTAGACCGGCGCTGACCGGGGACCCAAGGCAGTGCGGATTTTGGTTTCAGTGATCCGCACCGTTTGAAAGCCAAGGGGTATCTCGTCAATTTTGGAAATCACTGAAATCCGCGGAAAAGCGAAAAAATGATGAAGTGTCAACCGCGCGGTGCAATAATGTTGCTCCAAACCCATGTGCTCGGATAACAGTCGAAGGCGGGCGAAACATTATAACCGGTGGAGATCATTGACCATGGGCAATTCCAGTGAGCGGGACTCCTTTTGGGGAAGGTTGAACCTCAAGCATTTAGTACTGATGATAGTCCTTCTGGGGCTGCTTCTCTTGCGACCTTTGGTCCCCAGCACCGTAGCGGACTTCACTTTATTGCCGACAATTATCGTTGCAGCGTGGCTTGCAGGAGGAAAAACGCGTCGAGGTCTTGTTGTGGCCATTATTTTAGGATTGGCAGCCTTTGCGCTTCTGCTGTTCGATCTGCTCGCCCAACAACAGCTTCATGAGTTGATGCGGCGACCAGTGGGCCTGCCTGTTTCCGCGGCGGTTCTTTTCCTATTCCTTTACTGCGGAGGGGTCATACTGCACTCGCTTCTCACCTCTGAACGGGTCTATGTCGATGAAATCATTGGAACGTTCAATATATATTTGGTCATGGGGTTCACATGGGCGTACGTTTACCTGCTACTCGAACTCTCTGCGCCAGGTTCGTTTCAGACAGCAGATGCGAGCGAAGGCATGGGGCTCCGTTTCATTTATTTCAGCTTCATCACCCTGACCACCGTCGGATTCGGCGATACAGTGCCGGTAAGCCCCCTAGCACAGATGCTTGTTATATTGGAGGCTATCATCGGACAGTTTTACGTGGCGGTGGTGGTCGCGTACCTGGTCAGCATGTACATCACGCATGAGCTGACCGCTAACCGGAAAAACGATTAGGACCGGCCGGTTGCGATGTCAGGCTGAAAGGCAAGCGGCCGCGTCAGACTTTCGCGTCGGCCTGCGTCCTCTCACAATTGATTTTTTATTAGAGAAGCGAGACCCAAGAACCCCGCGGTGATGCATGGTGGTATGGCAACCAGAGTAACAAATACTGCGAGTCGTAGAAGAACCGCTCGTCCGAGAGGCAAGCGCCGGAAGGGCCTCCTCCTGGGAGCGCACATGTCAATCGCCGGTGGCGTGCCCAAGGCAATCGCGAGGGGAGAGGCCCTGGGCTGCACTGCGATACAGATTTTCACGAAGAACGCGTCTCAATGGAACGCGGCGGCGCTCACTCAGGAGGATGTCGTAGAATTCAAAGCTGAGTGCGACAGAACGGGAATCCTGGTTGTTGCTCATGATGCGTACCTGATCAATTTGGCTTCACCGAACGCGGAATTGCTGGCCAAATCCCGGGCCGCCTTCCTGCAAGAAATGGAACGCGCTGAGGCGCTGGATATCCCGTATCTCGTTATGCATCCCGGGGCCCACACCGGAGCAGGGGAAGATACCGGCCTCAGGTTGATGGCCGAGTCATTCAATTTCTTGCTGCGCGAAACAGCCGGTTTTGGGGTCAAGATCGCGGTTGAAAACACTGCCGGACAAGGGACGGTGGTCGGGTATACGATCGAGCATTTGAAGCGAATTCTCGAAGAGACCATCGAATCTCAACGCATGGCAGTGTGCCTGGACACATGCCACGCATTCGCAGCAGGGTATGACCTCGGAGACTCATCCGGGTATAAGGATTTTATGGAGAAATTCGACAGCATGATAGGCACGGCCCGGCTGAAGGTTATACACCTTAACGACTGCAAAAGAGAACTGGGACGGCGAGTAGACCGCCACGAGCATATAGGCAAGGGGATGCTTGGTCTGGAATGCTTCCGGAGAATCATGAATGACCCTCGTTTGAGCCGCGTTCCCAAGCTGCTGGAGACCCCGAAGTTGCTCGACGGAAAGGACATGGACCCGGTAAACCTGGGCATATTGAGAGATCTTGCACTCGCATGAGGTTGCCGATCATTCATGGTATTGGCTCACCGGGCTTGAGCCTGTCCTTCCAGATCACAAATGGCAGGCTAGAAAGCCTGCCCCACAAAAACAGTTCACACCTCGAAAGATTGAATGCTCAGGGTCGTACAAAATTCACCGAGGAAAAAAGGCCGCAATTCTGTTATGGTGTTGCTTCGCGGCATTGGACTCGAAAAAATGAGAAGGCGGACAATCGGCGTGAAACCCGGAATGATCGTACTGAAGACATCGCGTGAAATTGAAATCATGCGCGAAGCCAATCGCATCGTGGCTGAGATACTGGCAGCCATGGGACAAAT
>Ga0172375_10011294_pt1 | contig 11392 bp, 13 predicted proteins | sample LakKiv1m_FD_114537 | JGI IMG/M metagenome (GOLD analysis project Ga0172375, IMG submission 114537) | Freshwater microbial communities from Kabuno Bay, South-Kivu, Congo - kab_092012_11.1m | ecosystem: Environmental > Aquatic > Freshwater > Lake | place: Democratic Republic of the Congo... | reverse complement strand
GGAGTCAGGGCCGCCATACAGAAAGCAAAAAATATCGTTCTTATCTTCATATCACACCCCTGCCACTATGGTATACACCTTAGCGTTCTCAAGCCCGATCTTACGATAAGTAGCCTTCGATAAGCCGTTCGAAACCAAAGTCCCGTTAGAAAACTCAAAGAAAAGCACAGGCCGGACAAAAGCCGTTACTATCGATTCAAGCCTTGTCGCGGTATGGACGTTCACCGTAGAGAACCAAATCGCAAAAAAAAGTACTATACCGATTATCTTTCGTGTCATAGTTATGGGCTCGTAGTAAGCGTATAAGTGATCGTGCATGTATATAACGTATTTGCCGCAAGTTTACTGGGATTGACCGCGAAGCTGAACGAACACAAAGTGCCGTAAGGGGTATTTATCTTATCGTTATTTCCGGCGATATAAATGACGGTCGAAGAAGCGGGAAGATTATACCAGCTGGCAGGGCGCGCAAGCGAACCGTCGGCTGTGCTGCTGGTAGTTCTGTTCCAGGGTTGTCCGAAATAATAGAATATCTTATCCAGCGTAAATGGAGGATTAGCCTGAGCGCTGATCTTTAGATACCATGTAACGCCCAGATTGCTCAGGCATGTCAGCGCCGTATCGGACTTTCCATCGCTTTCGCGGCGGTTATCCGCGTAAACCCAGGTTTTTGTGCTGTCCATGCTTGTAAAAGGAATGTTTGAGCTGTAGAGGACATTGGCGTCTGTATAAAAAGCCAGGCTGAAGACCTGTTGGACATCGAACGTGCCCGTTCCCTGGGTCGTTGTGGTGTCTGCAAAACCGAGAGCGCCTATGCAGAGATTTACCAGAACAATGAAAATCGCGGGTATAGTTTTCATATTCTTTCTATTATTATGACCAAATGTATTATATCAGGCGGAAATCCGGATTGTCAATCGAATTAAGGGCGGCCCTGCTCAGGCATAAAAGAAGAGGCCCCGGATATTTTAATATCCAAGGCCTCTTTACACGTTCTTCCTGTGTTAACACGATTAAGCGCCTTCGGTCAGCGTGTATGTGATCGTAGCCGCTTTTACTCCAGGAGCAAGGCCTGCCCCATCAATTTTGAAGGTCAGTGTCGCCAATACTCCCAACGGAGAACAGATCTTATCGCTCGTTCCGCATGTATATAACGTAGTAGCGGTCGCAGGGATCGCATACCAATCATCGCCAAACCCGCGTGAACCGCTAGCCAGACCGCTGGTGTTCCTATCTGTAGGCTGGCCCATATTAAAAAGCAATTTGCCTGCCAACGGAGAACCCGCGTTAATGGCGATCTTAAGCTTCCAAGAATTACCGCTATTATCCAGAGCTATAAGTCCGACATCTGTCTTGCCTGCCACATGGCCGTCAGAATAGTTCTCAGACGTTGTAGGCAGCACACTCGTGAACGGAATATTCTCGCTGTATAGCACGGTAGAATCATTATAGAACTCCAGCGAAAATGCCCCGCCTACGTTCGCGCTCACCGTAGACGTAGCTGTCTGGTCGCTCCCGTACGCGCACACAGCGAACCCTATCGATACAAGGGCCATCACTGCTAATGTCATTAACTTTTTCATTGTACTCACCTCCTTTCATTATTTATTTTTATTCCTTTATCGCATCTCTCTTCTTCCTCTTCGAACATAAAAAAGACTGTAGCGGTCGCGCCTACAGTCTTTTTTATGTTTATAAACGCGCCCTATGCTATTAGGCGGCTTCTGTCAAAGTGTACGTGATCGTCGCCGTTTTCGCGCCGGGTGTTATGCCTGTACCATCGATCTTGAATGTTATGGTCGCTAACACTCCCAGCGGGGTGCAGATCTTATCACCGGTTCCGCAGGTATATACAGTGGTCGCAGTGTTCGGGACCGCATACCAGTCATCGCCAAAGCCGCGCGCGCCGCTAGCCAACCCGGACGTATTCCTGTCCGTAGGCTGCCCCATGTTGAAAAGCAGCTTGCCCGCAAGCGGAGATGCCGCATTGACTGACATTTTAAGCCTCCAAACGTTACCGCTATTATCCAGAGCTATGAGACCTACGTCTGTCTTGCCTGCAACATGACCATCAGAATAGTTCTCAGTCGTTGTAGGCAGCACGCTCGGGAATGGAATATTAGCGCCATGGAGCACGTTCGCATCATTATAGAATATAAGCGAGAATGCGCCGCCTACATTGGCGTTTACTGTTGACGTCGCTGTCTGGTCGACGCCGTATGAACTTACGGCTAAACCTGCTGTTACGAGGGTCAGTATCGCTATCATTATTATCTTTTTCATTGTCTTATTCCTTTCTTTTAGAACAGTTATTATTTTAATACCTTTATGAACACTTTGATCTTAAACGCTTTCTGTTAATGTATACGTGATCGTTGCTGTCTTCGCGCCGGGCGTTAAACCTGCTCCGTCTATCTTGAAGGTCAGAGTCGCAAGGACCCCCAACGGAGTACATATTTTATCGGTCGCTCCGCATGTATAAACCGTAGTCGCGGTAGAAGGAACAACGTACCAAAGGTCGCCATAACCGCGTGACCCGCTGGCTGCGCCGCTCGTGTTCCTATCAGTAGGCTGGCCCATATTAAAGAGCAACTTGTTTGCCAAAGGAGACGCCGCATTAACGGACATTTTAAGCTTCCAGGTATTACCGCTATTGACCAAACATATCAGACCGACATCGGTCTTACCTGTAGTGTGATTGTCTGAATAGTTTTCACCAGTAGTCGGCGACACACTTGAGAACGGGATATCGGCACCATGCAATACAGTCGCATCATTATAGAACTGTATAGAAAATGCCCCGCCCACGGTCGCGCTTACTGTTGATGTAGCCGTCTGATCGACTCCGTATGAACATACGGCAAAACCGATCGACGCAATAACCATTATTGCGATTGCCATAAGCTTTTTCATTGTACTCACCCCCTTTCTGTTGGATTTTTTTGAATTAGAGATCTTCATTTGCCACCCCCCTTTTTTTAATTGTTTTAATAACTCTTTACTTTCTGGTTGTCTAACTTTAGTTAGAGTATAGCATACGCACGATTTTTTGGGTCACAGCAATGTTAAAGAAAGGTAACGCTTATGTAACAAGAACAGGTTGGTCATGCACGGCTTTTTCCGACGGGGATAAAAGAAATTAGCGGTAGCGGATCAAATAAAAAGACTGCGGATATTCACATATCCGCAGTCTTTTTTCGGGTCTTTTGCTATTCCGATCAAGCGCTTTCTGTCAGTGTATAAGTAACTGTGGCCGCTTTTGCGCCCGGAGTAAGACCTGTCCCATCAACCTTGAATGTAAGGGTAGCCAATACTCCAAGAGGCGTGCAAATAGTATCGCCTGCTCCGGCCGTATATATCGCCGTAGCCGTAGTGGGCACAGCGTACCAGTCATCGCCATAACCGCGCGATCCGCTGGCCAATCCGGACGTGTTCCTGTCCGTAGGCTGTCCCATATTAAAAAGCAACTTACCTGCCAGAGGAGAGGCGGTATTCACCGCTATCTTGAGCTTCCACTGGGTCCCGCTATTATCCATACATATAAGACCTACGTCTGTCTTACCTGTACTATGAGTATCAGAATAGTTTTCAGTCGTTGTTGGCAGAACGTTCGAGAAGGGTACGGTCGGACCATAAAGCACACTCGCGTCATTATAGAACGACAAGGAAAATACCCCTCCTACAGTAGCGTTTACGTTCGTGGTAGCCGTTTGATCAACGCCATACGCGCAGACAACCAGTCCTACAGACACAAGGAACATAAGAGTTACTGTTATAATATGTTTTACCATAGATTCTCCTTTTATTATTATCCTATACACAGGTCCTCTATGCGGGATTTTTACTGCAGACACTCAATTATCCCCCCTTTCTTAAATGTTTTCATAAGTCTGCATAATTCAGGCATTAATTATGCGCTGAAAAATGCACCTCTGCGATCTATGAATTACGGGATTTTTTAAGTGTTAATGCGGGTATTTGTTCGTTAAAGCGGGATTTTCTCTCCAAGTAGATTCAATTCATCATATGCGAAAAAAGCTATTCCGTCAAGGGAAAAATCATCAGCGATACGGCATTCTTCTTTTACAAGTTTACTATCGGAACCCATAACAAAAACCCCGATGCCTGCGTAAACCTTACCCTTGCTTCGCTGGGCGCAGGCAGAGCGCAGCTCTACTTTAAATAAACGCACATCCTTGGTATAACTCATAAGAACGACATGATCTATGGTCCCCTTTTCAAGCCATAAAGGCCAATCCTGCATAGCTATGGAATATGCCCGTTCAGGCGAAGGCTGAACAGCGCAGGAGATCTTCATGGCAGGGAACTTGGCCCTTGTATTTTTAGATATCTTAGTTAAAACAGCCGTGACCTGGTCCCGTTTCCAGTTATCCCACTCTATAAAATATTCGTCTACTTCCCTCATAGTGAACGGATTCCTGCCGGTAAATTCTTTGAATCTGGCTATATTCTGCGGGCCATAGCCGTATGAGAGGCCGTATTTAGTAAAACGCGAGTCTGGAAGGTACGGTATGGCCATTGGATACCTTATATAATCTATATGTATACCTCCAAGGCCGGGATAACGCCTGCATATCTCATCCACTACCTTAAGCAGGTAATCCTGTACCCTGGGATCTCCCGGCTCAAGAAAAAGCTGCTTCTCTTTAAGGAACGCCTTTTCATTGCCGGACTTGCCGTCGCCCGCGAGAGATGTGTCCGAACGCTGATCCCTGGTTAACACTCCTTCTCCGAACTTGGCGATTATGTCCGCTTTTCTATTGACTGAAACACTTAACAGGTTCACCCAGGCGTGTACCTCTATATCGTATTTTGCGGCCTCTTTGATCAAAAGATCGATCGGATCTGTCCCTGCCTTTTTTAGCATCTCAAGATACTGGGCGCGGCCTATCAGTTTTGTATCATAATAGGCGTATCCGCCTCTATATACCTGAAGGTAGATCTGGTTGATATTATGGCCCCGGCAAAAGCTGACCAGCCCAGTGACACCGGCCTTTGAGTATAAAACGTTCTTTTTTGAAAAACAGGTCACCCACACCGCCCTGTTCTTTAGAACAGGCTCTGTAAAGTCTTCCTCGTCCTCATTCGCGGCTATACCGGCCTGCATAAAAAGCAAGCAGGCGCCGATAACGACGCCTGCTTTAAATGCATTTACAAATCTCTCAATAAACATCACGAGTCCGCTATTCTATAGGTATGACTATTTTGGTTCCTGCCTTAAGTTTATTCGGGTTCTTGATCACGTCTTTGTTCATCTCATAGATATGCTTCCAACGGTACCCGCTCCCATATTCGCGTTCTGCTATCTTCCATAAGCTGTCATTAGGCTTTATAATATATTCTTTTGTGGATACCTTGACCTCTGAGGTGATGTCCTCGCTCTTTTCGATGACGTATTTTCCTTCTTCGACCTTTTTGGCGCCTTCTTCAGCGACCTCAGGCTGCCCTTCGCCGGCATACGGCATCATTACCTCTTCTACCTCAGCGACCATGAACTGCGCGTTACGGTCCTTCTGCATGCCTACTATATCCGTGACAGGCGCGATAGCGTCCAGCTTCCCACGGCTGATTATGCGTATACGATCCTCAGGGATGCCTTTGGAGCGCATGAAATTATCGACCGCCGCAGCCCGGCGTTTTCCAAGATCCTGATTATAGTTCTCGCTTCCGCGGATATCGCAGTTACCTGTAATAAGTATGCTCGCCTTAGGGTTCTTTTCAAGCGTCTTGACCGCGCTGTCAAGTATCTCTACGGCGTCATCCCTGAGTTCGGCCTTATCGAAATCAAAATATACTTTTACGTTCTTCAATATCTTCCTGACCAAAAGGCATGCCCTGAGTTCCTGCGCCTTCGGAGGAGGGAGCTCGTCCGATTTATAGTCAAAGATGATCTTATACACATATACAAAGCCTCTGTTACCCCACGGTCTGGCCTTGCCCGGGGTCGTCGGCCACCACCAGTATCCGCCGCGCACCTCATCCTTTACGGGACCTGGTTTTGCGTCAGTCGGCCACCAGTTGAATTTCTGCTGGAGTTCTTTAAGCTCGTCTTTACGCTTCTGCTCCCGCTCTTCTGATGTTATGAGCCCGTTATCTGCCGTGAAGGCAGGGCCAGATGTAATGAAAAAACTCACTGTAAGCAAAGTCACCCACCCTTTTCTCAATCCCTTCACCATTCGAAACATAAATACCTCCGTTTAATTAATATTCCCAGCGGCATTCGATCAAGAAACGGTCGTCGCCCGAAACCGCTCGGGCCGGCCGCGCTTTGGCCATGCCGAAAAAAAGATCTTTTAACAATATATCAGAAAACTCCGTGCTAAAAAGTTTATTTTGCTCAAGGTTTTTAATTTTGTCGGTCTCTTCGCCGAACATGATCAAAGAAGCTATATCCCTATAACCCAGATGCGGTTGGGATCCGATCATGACCTCGGTATCATCCCGGCCGCCCCTTAAAGACGCCTCCAGGGAATATCCCCGAATGAACGTCGTCCCTTTAAAATCAAAAAGAACCGGCTTTTCCTTTCCGTCAAAGACCACATGACCACGTGTTATGGTAAAAGCCGTATCGTAAGCTTTATATATACCTTTCAAAAGGTCCATGCCGCCGATAATATATGGTTTATCATCATCGGCTTCTTTACGCAGATCAAAAAAACTGTTAACGTACGCGTCTATATAGCGCCCGTCCCGCACAGGTACATTTTGCCCATGGACCCCGATGCGCATCGTTGCGTTGCCAAAAACCCCCCGGGACAATATATCGCGTTGAGCGCTGAGCCATTTAAGCGCAGGAAAGCCGTCTATCAAAAATACCTTTTTCAACCGCACTCCGCCGGTTATGACCGGCCTTTCGGCATCGCCGGAGGCGGATCCCTGCACGCTCAGACTCATTTTCAAAGAACTGCCGTAAACAACATCCAGGTCTTTAGACTCGAAATATATATTCAATAAATGGCGGCGGAAATCTTTTAAGATAATATCTCCGTCCGCGTCAAAATGCCCGTTAAGCTCGATGGGCCCGGATATAAAAGCCTTAAGGCCGTCGGCTTCCTGGCCGCGCGCTCTTAATTTTATAGTGGTAATACCGCCCTGGTGATATATAACGAGCGGTATCTCCAATCCCGGGCTCTCAAACCGGCCGCCTGCGACTTCAGCCGAAAAATTCCCGCTGATCAATCCGGCCGGCCGGTATGACAGTTTTACCGAATCCGCTTTCAAAACAATAGCGCGGGAATCCTCTCCCGCGGCCGTCAAGGATACGCGTCTTAATAACAGTCCTGTCCAGACGTTCCCCTCTACCCGGCCTACTGATAACCTGGCGTTCCACTCTTTCTCGGCGTAGCGCTCAAAAACACGCGTAATATACGAGTACACGAAATTATCGCGGACAAAATATATTACCTTGAAAGCGCTGAACGCGACTACGACCGCCAGGACCGCTAAAAAGAGCCCTTTGATACCAAGCCGCATCACTCTACTGGTTCAAGTATGAGCGTAATTTGGCTTTTGTCTTCGGGCCTATTACTCCGTCGGCAACCAATCCGTTGGATCTCTGAAATTCCTTGATCGCGCGTTTCGTCTGCTTACCGATCTGGCCGTCGATGGCGCCGCTGTAGAAACCTGCGTTCTTAAGCGCTGTCTGGACATCTCTATGTGACATACTTCCGGTCGAAGAAGTCCTGTGCTCGACATATGTTGTCGTCTCTACCGGAGCCCTCTGCGACTGTTCTTCCAGAGCCGTTATGCGTTCGTCTTTTTTCTGAAGCTCTGTCTCAAGTTCGGTAACGCGGGTCTGCAGCTCTTCTTTTGTAGCTTTTACAGCGCCTTTTTTATGCGTCGCGCAGCCGGCAACACCCAAGATAAGCGCCATACTCAGCAATATTCTCAAAAACATTCGTGCTCCTCCTTTGATTAAATTCTTATTTTTATTGGTTCGCCTGGGCGTCCGCCTGAGGCTGTGCGGCATCTAACGGCACTGTCGTTTGCACACCGGCAAGATACGTCCGTAATTTAGCCCATGTCTTCGGCCCGACTTTCCCGTCAGCCGCCAGACCGTTCTGTTTCTGGAAATCCTCTACCGCTTTCTTTGTCATAGGACCGACCACTCCGTCGATCTTCCCCTGATAGACCTTCGCGTTCTTCAAAGCTTCCTGGATGTCTTTTCCCGTAGGGGTCTGATAATTAGAAGGCATACCGGAAAGCGAACCTTCAGCCGCGCCCTGCGCCGCGGTCGCCAGATACGGCCTTAATTTCCCCCATGTCGCGAGATCCACCTTACCGCTGACCGTCAATCCGTTCTGTAGCTGAAAATCTTCGACCGATTTTTTCGTCATCGGGCCGTAACTTCCGTCAACCTTGCCCTGGTAAAAACCTGCTGCCTTTAAAGCCTCCTGCTGCTGCTGAACCGTAAGGGTCTCAAATGAAGATATCACTTCCTGGCTCGTTTGCGCTTCCTGACCCGCGACCTGGGATGTACCGGCCGCTCCAGTGGCCTGTCCCGCTTCCTGGGAAGTCTCGCTCGGCTGCTCTTTATTAAAATCCACTATCTCTTCTGTCACCGGCTGCTCGGCCTCTTTTGTCTCTGTCTTATGCCCGCACCCTGAACCGTACACGGCCACAAAACAAAACAATAACGGTAAAAGTAGTTTATTCATTTTTCTTTCCCTCCGCCCCCTTTCCTGGTTAAAAGTGCACGTTGAATTTGCTTAAATTAGGATTATATAGAAATAAACTATTCTTGTCAATCATTCTGCTGTATTTCGTTTTCAGTCTTTTTTTCCGGATCGCCCTGGGCGCTTTTCTTTGTTTGCGGCTGAAAGGCCGGCTTTTTATTCGAAATATTCGGCCCGGCAGACAATACCCCCTTTTCCCCGTTATAGACCTCAGGCATCTCGTTAGCCTGCCAGCTTGACATAAGAGTCACCTCATTAAAAACGAGGACAAGGTCGCCGAAATAACACGCCCAGACGTGCGAAACGCGGTCGCTCCTGACCGTCTTCGTCGGTTTTGTATAATCCGCGATAATGCTTTCGAGCGTGGTCTGCCCCGGGATGATGGAGCGCTCAAGATCATGTTTAAGCTTATAGACCTTTTCATCGTCTATCTGACGTGAAGACGCATCCATGGTCCACGATCTAAGCACCCTTTTTTTCTCAAAGTTGACAACAAGATCGCCGTAATTATAGACGACAGACCGCTCATCGTCCACTACCGAACGCGCGTCACCGTACATACTGCGGATCTCCTCAAGAGTGGTAACCCCGATCTGCAGCCGGTTCGACCGCAGGTCCTGCTTAAGGCGGTCCATGTGCTCCTTGGTCGCTAAATAATATGCCCTGGCCGATGACTGGGCCTGGATCCCGGCACAAAGGGATATGATAATAACCCAGATGAGTTGATAGCGGTATTTCATATGCGCTTATTATACAACAAATCCTAAATTTTGTTTATTCTTTTTAAACAGGCTTTACCCTGATGGCGCGCGCAGGCCTGACAGGGCATTTATTCTGGCAGGCGCCGCAGCCGATGCATAGATCGACATCCACATAAGGTTTGAGGACCCTTACGCCGTTCGTGGTCTCTTCCTTAAGCTTTACGGCTTTCGAAGGGATCGGGCACTGCTCTTCGCACACGACGCATTCCTTGTTCTGTGCCCAGGCGATACAAATATCCTTATGCACCTGGGCTATCCCCAGCTTTGTCCCCTGTTTTTCGTAAAGCGGCATATCCGGTATCGCTCCGGTCGGACAGACAGTCCCGCAGAGGTTACAGTTGTATTCACACTGGCCTATTTCAGGGACCACTTCAGGCGTCCAGACTCCCTGCGCCCCTGATCTAAAGAGGACCGGATGCAGGCAATTCGTCGGGCACACCTTCATGCAGTTGCCGCATCTGACGCACCGGTTGACAAATGCTGTTTCAGGGCCGGCCCCGGGCGGCCTTATGACATTTCTACCGGAGCTGCCGGGCGTTTTCTGGCCGAAACCAAAACCAGATGTAAAAAAGGCCGTCCCTATAAGCAGCAGGAACTGCCTTCTGGACAGGGAGCCGCCATTATCACTTTTATTCTTTTTTATCGCGCGCTTCTTTATACGGGAGAGATCCCATTTGAAGCGCGTGATCCATTTCGGACAATCATATATACAATCCATGCAGAGAACGCATTCTCCCGGAGAATAACTTGCATCATCTCTGATAGCTCCCATACGGCACCGGCTTTTACAGACACCGCACTTAACGCATTCGTCTATCCTCCTCAGTAAAAGAGGCCTACGCCCAAAAAATGCGTACATAGCCCCGAGCGGGCATAGAGACCGGCACCAGAACCTTGAGACGATAAAACAGGAGGCCATGACTGCCGCAAAAAATAAAAAGATCAGCGGGGCGTGCGAGAAATAATCACCTTTTACTCCGAGGAAAGACATCTTCAGGCTTTGATACGTATCGTACACCGGTCCGTATAGATTGAATGTCCGTATCAGAAAAATGAAGCCCGCGTTTATTATGTTGGTCACTGCGGGTATAAAATTGAGCGAAATGAACCTGGCGAAGATGCCTATAGGGTCCAGCACCCAGGCAGCCTGAATACCTATAAGGGCGCTGAAAGTTATTAGGCCTAATATAAAGAACTTCGGGCGGCGCAGGCGTTCGTTAGCCTTATCGGATAGTATCGTTTTCTTCTTATTAAAAGCGCCGGCGCAGTCTATCATGGTGCCCAGAGGGCAGACCCAACCGCAGAAAAACCTCCCGGCGATCATACCTGCAGCCAGCATGACGATAGACAGTAATATCCCCGGCATTATAACGCGCTCGCTTACCATGGCGCTCAGCATATCAAGGGGATCGAGCTTGAATATAATATCTGGTTTCAGAAAACCGCGCAGCGGATATGACGCCGACCATAGTATGTAAACAACGGCCGCGAGAAAAAATATCTGGGAAGTACGTCTGAGAACAATGAGTTTTTTCATCTTTAAGCGGTCAGCGTATGCAGTTTAGCGGCCTTCAGGTCCGAGTTGCCGAAACCGCGGTCGATCGCGGCTTTTATATAAGATATGTCCATAGGGCTTCTGTTGGCTATTGTAGCGGCAAATGTATCCGCAAGCGTCGGGTCCGTGGAGACCAGGAGTTTGTTCATGACAACAACATCTTCAAGATTTCCGCCTATAGGTCCGTTACGCGTAAGAAATCTTGTGGCGTCGATCACTGTAAGCTCAGGGCTGATAAAATCAGTTATATCGACCAGTTTTTCGGCTATTCCCACATGCATAAGCCCGCGGTTCCCGCCGCAGACGCCCATCAGGTTCTTCATGGAAAGGGTGAGCCCTGTAAGCCCGTGATGTTTCAGGACAGGCACATTGATAAATGT
>Ga0172375_10011293_pt1 | contig 11392 bp, 4 predicted proteins | sample LakKiv1m_FD_114537 | JGI IMG/M metagenome (GOLD analysis project Ga0172375, IMG submission 114537) | Freshwater microbial communities from Kabuno Bay, South-Kivu, Congo - kab_092012_11.1m | ecosystem: Environmental > Aquatic > Freshwater > Lake | place: Democratic Republic of the Congo... | reverse complement strand
GCCTCTGCAAGGGTATCCTTCTCCTCAGTGGTGAATCCTCCTTTGCGGTCCCTATCTGACTCTACCATGAACTGAGGGATTGGCAGATCCGGGAGTTGGGTGTAACTGTCCGAGACGGGGTCATATACGAAATACAGGGCATAGGTGTCGTTATGAACCATCAGGATGTTTCCCAGGTGGGTGATCAGGGTAGCGGTCAGGTTCATGGAGGTCGTTCCGATCACTACCACATCATTGGCTCCGGTGGAACTCTCAGAGAGCGTGATGATCCGGTGGATCTCCCCGGTATCTGCCCGGTATCCGATCAGGTCATTATCCGGAAGGACCGGGTGACGGTACAGGATGGCATAGTCCGTCAGGTTGGTGGAATAGTCATGTAAAAGAGACTTACTCCCCACCGGGCGAAGCATCCCATTTCTCCGGGTGATGTTGATCTGTTCTTCCAGGATCCCATCGGTGGCTAACCTTCCGGCAGCCCGATTGATTCCCTTGTACTGAATGGCCTGATATTGGTTCATGATTTTTGGTTTTTCTGGTTTTTGGCGTTCTCGAGCATCCGCTCGGTTATTTTGATCAAGGTCTCTGAGTTACCCGGACGGTAGTTCCCTTTGTCTATCTCCTCCAAAAACGGAGAAGGCAGCCCTGATTTGATCGTATCATTCAATACACTCACGGCATAGGCCAGTGAACGGATATCCTTGCACTCCTTCATCAGCTTGGCCATTTTCCGCACTCCCCGCTCCCGGATCATAATGGCCGTGTACAGGCTCCTCCGGTTCTCATCCAACAGGAACTCCTGGCTGACGTTCTGAGAGAGTTTGATACTTGAGTCGTTCTCTTCCGGGTCCGGTTTAACGGGCAGGGTCTCGGGTTTGGGTTCTATTTTCAACTCTTCCACCTCCGGAAGGGTCAGCGGATCTCCTCCCTTGCGGAACTCATTGAACCGATCAATATATCCCTGCATTTCCTCGGGAGTCATACCGATCAGCTTGCGCTGCACCTGGTCCCCGAACTCCCGTTTCCATCGGTAGAGTGTCATGTGGGATATCCCCAACATCCCTGCCGTAGCCCTGATGTCCTCCTTATTCAGCAGGAGAGCCATAATCGCCACGATCTTCTGATCTTCACTGTATCCTACAATCATTTGTTTTGTGCGTTATATTTCATTCAAAGTGGTAAAAGTACCTCCCTTGTGTATCAAAACTCATTCAAAATGGAGTGAATCCCTGATAATTACGCCCATAATACATAGTACCCGTGTGTAGGTTTGCAGGGTTAAATACGCTGAAAGTATGGCTACACCTATCACAGACTGGGGATTGTCCAAGAACAAGGACACCTTCGCTGGCAACTATAACCCTCTGTTTCTACTCGGGGGACCGCTCGGACAATTTGCCGGGCTTGTGAGTGCCTCCTACAAGATGGCCGGAAACGCACAAAACCGGGCCGAGGGTATTGTGGACAAACAGATCGCAGATCTCGGATCCTGGTATAAACGGGAATCCGGACAGAATTTCCTTGATACCGAGAGTGTGCAGAGTGCCCTGGCGCAACTCCGCAGCTCCCTGGCTGAGACGTTCCGCACCCAAGGCAACCAGATCAGTGCCACCGGAGGAACCGCAGAGGCCGCACTGGCCGGACGGACCCAGGCCAACAAGAACTATTCGGATGCCGTAAGCAAACTCGTTGGATATAACACGGACCGCAAGGATCAGCTCTCCCGTGACTACCAGTACAGGCTCGGACAATGGCTCAACAGTAAGATGGGCCTCGAGAATCAGAAGGCTCAGAACTGGTCGAATGTAGCCAGTTCCCTGGTCAGCCTTCCTTTCCAGCTCGGAGATACGGCAGCACAACTTGCACCGATGTTAATGGGGCTTTAACCTTAATTCTCAGGCCATGACCTACCCATCCTATCCGTATCAGTCGCTCTTCAGCACCCCTGAAAACGAGATCACCTATCCAGGCTTGCCCTCCAAGATGAGTGCCAAGTCGGGACCGATCCCGGTGGCCAAAGGTTCTCTGCAACCTAACCAGATCCAGGGAACCATCAACCCGTTTCAGGCCCTCTTACAGGAACAGGCCTTACAGAATCAGGAAGATATCTCGCAGCAGCAACGCAGACTGGCGGTTCGTGCCGCCATGAACGGACTGGGAAACATTGTCAAGACCTTTGCCAACGTCTACGGGGCTAGTAAGGGAGCCATGGTCAACCCGGTACAGGATATGGTCACCCCGCAGATCAACCAGGAAATTGGGGCTCTGGATGCCCGGAAATACAACGAACAGCAGCGAACCAATGCGCTGAAGATGCAGCAAGCCCTGAGTGAATATGCCAGGGTTCAGGATACACAGGACTGGCTCCGCAGATGGATGTTCCAGAATGAGGCCGAGCAGGCCAAAGAGGATCGGCAGTTCAAGAATGATATCCGGAAGATTGACTATACCAAGGAGAAGGATAAGGAGCTGAAAGGGATTGATTTCACCACGGCCATTACGAAAGAGAACCTGGACAGTCAGAACCGGATGAAAGAGCTCAAGGCACAGAACGACTATGCTTTGGAGCGTATCAACGCCCAGTTTGGGAAGGATAAACAACTGGCAGAGCTTCGCTCAGAGCTCGACAAGAACAAAGTCAAGAGTGACAAGATCAATTATTTTGAGGTCACTGATGAGCAAGGGAAAAGGATTCAGGTCCCCGAGGGGATCTATTGGGATATCGTACAAAAACTCAAAACGGCAGGACTGAAGGATGAAAAGGGAGATGATATTTCCCTGATGAGTCTCGCTCTCAGTGGAGACGGGAGCAAGTCTGCCCTCAATATACTGGTGGCGCAATACTGGAACAGTTACTATCAGAACGGGCAGGACGGATTATCGGTCCGGCAGGGTGACAGCCTGAAGCTCGGACTCTCCGACTCCGATATGAAACCACAGAAAAAGAGAATTGATGATACCCTGGGAATCCTTAAATAAACCCTTGTATGGCAGAAGAACCCAAGAACCCGCAGAACCCCACCGAGAAACTGTATAACCGGAGCGAATTTGCCGGACTGATTAAAACCAAGTACCCGGAATATGCTGAGGTGGATGATTCCCTTTTGGTAGAGAAGATCCTGGCTAAGTATCCCCAGTATAAGGATGTCATTGTTCCGGATGTGCCAGAAGAGCCGAAAACCTCCAGGATCGGATCCTTCTTCCGTGGCACAGGCAATACCCTGACCACCCAGTACCCCGGTGCCTCCCGTCTGATGGTAGGCTCCACGGTCCATGACCTGATGAGCGAGGATGCTCAACTCGAGGCAATCAACAAACAGGTGAACGAGGGTACTCTGACTCTCTCTCCGGATCCGGCTTACTATGATAAGCAGATCGGAGAGCTGGACAGGCAGATGGGTGAATGGGAAAAAACCAATAAGGCCCTGGTGGATGAGCACAATAAACGGATCAACCCAGAGGACCAGGGAACCACGGGTAATCTGTACCCATCATTCAAGCCCAAGAGCCCGAAACTCCAATGGGATAAGCAACAGGCCTGGGATCAGTATGTAGCTCAGCGGGACCAGCTCAACCAAAAGAAACAGCAACTAGTCCTTCTCCGTGACAAGATTGAGAAAGATGGATTCGAGGGAACCCGTCAGAAGATTCAGAAGGCTCCCGAGAACGTGACCTACTTTGAGCGGATGGAAAACAAGGGCCGGGAGCAACTCAAGGCTTCGGACGAGCTTGCCAGCCGCCCGGAGAATCAGAACGGATGGTATAAGGCCGGACAGTTTGCCGGGAATATCGTTCCCTCGATGGCCGCAGCCCTGGCCGCTATCCCTACCGGAGGTACTTCTTTGGCCTTTATGGCTCCCCTTGCGGGTGCAGCCACCGCAGCCGGACTGAGTGCAGCCTCCGGAGGTAGTGCCATGTGGGAATATGAGAAATACCGTCAGGCCAACGGGATGCCCGTGGATCCGATGGAACGCTCCGTGATCGGAGTGGGGAACGCAATCGCTGAGTTTGTGCCCGAGTTCTTCCATGTCTCGAGTGTAATCCCGGCAACGGCCATAGGGAAACAGTTTGCCAAGTCCTTTACCAAAGAGGTTGTAAAAGATCCTAGAAAGGCCCTGAGTCTACTCGAGGCGTTTGCCAAGGATAACCCACAGCTCGCTAAACAACTCTTTAAAAACATAGGAAAACAGTCCTTACAGGAGGGTGAAGAGGAAGCCACCACACAGTTGGCGCAGGATCTCATGTCCAATTACTATAAAAAGCCCGAGGATTATCAGAACTTCGGAGCCATCCTGAAGGATATGGGACAGGCAGCCGCCCTGGGTGCCCTGATGGGAGGATTTATCGGAATCCCCACCACCTTTGCTCAGAACGTGACTCAGAAACGGATCCGGGAGAAACGGGGATCGGTCACTTTGGCCGAAGATACCGGAACCGGACAGGTGGTGGAGCTCATGGGAGAGGATTCAGACGGCAATCTGCTGGCTTATTCCCGTGATGGAAGGGAATTACACCTGAAACCGGAAAACCTGGGACAGCGGGTAACTGTGCCGATTAACCAGTTTAACGCTACCCTGAAGGGTCAGACCGTACAACTAGACAAAGAGATCCAATCCGAGACCGAAAACGAAAAAATGGGACTGGATCAGGAGATTCAGACCAAGATGGGACAGATTACCCACAAGGATGGTGGCGTGTACGAGGCCCAGGATATCCACGGGAACGGATTTTATATCATCGAGGGCAATCCTTACGGGGATGGGATGGTTGTAGCCATTGGTCCCGACAATCAACCCGTACAGAGAGCAGCGAAAAGCCTCTTTGGGAAGGACGAAAAGAGCCAGCCCCAACGGTTTGAGGCACAGGACTACTATAACATGATGCGCCAGGCCGGAGAAATGAAGGCCAACCAGGAGGAGATCATCCGCAGGGCCAACACAGGCACCCTGACCCAAGAAACCATCCTGCGGGAAACCCTGCAAGGCGGGGAGACAGGTATCTACAATGGTATGGAGGTTCGGTACACTGGCCAACAGAGGGAAAATGGAGATATTCAGGTTAAGTTCCCTGATCCAGAGAACCCAGCAGAAGAGGCTACTCTGTGGATTCAGCCCGAAGAGATGCAGTTTACACAGAATCCCGCTTCCCAAACTTCCGAAACGGAACAAACGGAACAAACAGAAGAGCCCATGCAGCCTGTTCCTGTTCCGGAAACCGCCCCCAAACGGACGTTAATCGTGGGAAAAACAGAGTTACCGCTCGCAGAGACCGGAGAGAACACCTGGGATATTGAAAAGGAATTTACCACCTCAGAACAGGCCAAGGCAGCCAGGAAAAAACTGGCTGAAAAATACCCGAGACTCACCTTTGCCGTGGAAGATCGCTCCGACAAAGCGGATCCGTTCTCCCCGGCCCAGTACACCATCACCGTTAAACCCAAAACCAATGATACTAATTTGTCAGGCCCCGTGGCAAGTACAGTCGGTGGGCCAGCAACTGTGCGAACTGAACCCGAACCCGTACCACTGGTACCAGGTACTCAGTCTGCACCCGTGGATACTGGTACTCAACCTGAATTAAAGCCAGTCGAGGTACCGATCACAGAAAACCTGAATGAACCGAATGTTGAATCAATACCTCCTACCAATGAAACCCAAAAGGAAAACCAAGGGCGTGAAGAAGCCCTGCTAACGAAACCCGTTACGCAGCCAGTGGCCGGGGCGGAGTCTCCGGCTGCACTGGTGGCAGAGGGAGTAAGTGAGGGAGAAGATGAGTTGCCAACCGAGGTAGAGGACTTTCCTGGTATTAAAATGTTCAAAGATCAGGTAAAAAGTGACACCCAGTTTAAGGCCGCAATTTTATCCAAGGCTGTTGTACCGGAGCGGGATATTTACGGAAATGAGACCGGATGGTACCGGGATGATACCGGACTTCGTGAGAATTATGGATTCGTCAGGATATATAATGGCAAGACCGGAGAGGTAGTTGACTTTAAGCCAGATAACGAGAATAGTGGTACCGACATGATGAGGGCCGGAATGGCAGCCCAGGTACACGCTATGGAGCACCGGACCACCGGAGAGAGTCAACCCACACAAGAGAAACCAAGCGCAAAAGAGCAGAAACCGCTACCTTCCGCAAAAGAACCCACAAAAGAAGTTGACAACAAAACGAAGTCAACTCGTGACGTTTCATCACAGGTTCAACCTGTCAAACCCACCCCAACAAATGACAAAACCACCGAAGAAGTGTCAAATGTTGGAACTGTCACTCCTGTCAGTAAACCCGAACCATTGGCGAATGTGACAAAAGAAAGTCAAGTATCTGGCATAAAAAACTTGACAGAAACACCTAATACCACTCTCACGGATAAGGATATACTAGAGATACCCTACCAAAAAGATGGTAAACCGGGTGTACTGAAAGTAAGGGCCTCCGGGATTGGTATCAAGATCCTGTATGGCAGAAAACAGAAATGGGATAACCTGAGTTCAACCATACTGGGAGGCTCTATGGGTATCCAGGGATTATACCACGGCTCATATAATGATGTTCCGATCACGGTCCAAGATGCTCAGAAAATTGTGGATTACTTTGATGGAAAGGTATCTGAATCACAACAGAGAGATATTAATGGGATCAAGAGACAGATTGAGGTACTGAATAAAAAAGATACCCAACCGGGTATAAAACAGGCCCAACAGACTCAAGTTACACCCGAAGAGGTACAGAAAGTCAGCCCTAAAACTGAGAAAAAACCAAACCCGGACGAGGAAGGGTATGCCAACTGGTTGGCTGAGAACGGAACCGATCCGGATGAGATTGTTCTGGAGTACGCAAGACAAAGAGATAATACCCCGTTTAATAAACTCCAGGAGTGGCAGCAGGAACTTATTCAGGGGAAGGATACCAAGATAAGCCGGGAATCCTTTGAGCGGTTTGGAGACCCTAATTGGATCGGAAGAGCAATAATTGTGAATTGGTTCTCAAGAGATCCATACAAGAAGGGTGAAACCATTGACGGACTCTCTGAGTATCTCAGCGAACTCCATCATATAAAAATTACTGAGGATGATCTGGTTGAATTTATCAGGGATCATCCAAGCCGATACGTTCGTGTGACCACGGATTCCATGAAACCACTGGCCAGAAGATATAAACAACTGACCGGAAATGACATAAAAAGTCATACATTTAAAGGTGAAGAGTTCTCCGAGGGTGAAAAAGAGGCTGCCATATCTCTCCCGTCAGGTCTGCTTGAAAGTCTGTATCGGGAGGGTATCCGAAATATGGACGACCTTGAGAGACTCAGAGAACAATATTTTACAGGATTCCCATATACACCAGAAGAATATGAAACCGTCAAAAAATACCTCAAAGCCCACCCTGAAGGGATTACAATTAACAGAGAAGCAGAAGAGCGTAGCCAGGATGATCAAGGAGTTGGTACAGAAATCGAAGGACTGGGAGAAAAACCAGCCCCAAAAGTAGAAACACTACCCGATTTTCTTACCGAGGATTGGACCGAGGATGAGCCTGGCGCACCTATTGGGATTGAAACTCAGATAGAGAACGTATTAACCGGACAATCCGAGCAGGAAAAGGCACAGGCCCAGGAGAAGATCCAGTACACCAAAGACCATGTGGGTGAAATTGAAACCATCAATGGAACGAATGTATATGATGTTATTGTAGATGGAGAGAATATAAGGTACAATCTGAAAAAGATGGGTACTGAAGCAGTGCGTAAGTATTACTATCCAATCCAGTATGCAGATATCACCTTCAGGGAAACCCAGGCCCCGGAATCAGAGCCCACACAGTCCGAAATAGGCTTATCTCAGGTTCCTACCTATCAAGACCTCACCCCGGATCAGAAACGGGAATTTGAGGCCCGTAAGAAAGAACTGGAACAGAAGATCAAGGATAAACAGGAGGAGATAGGTCAGGCCAAAAGAGCCCTGCAAACCCAAAAGAATAAACTCGAAAAGTCTCGTGTTTCTCAGACCGGATTACTGGACGAACCCGCCAAGCCCAAGTTTGTCGGGGATATACTCTTTTCTTTACCACCCAAGGACTTCTCGGAGGAGAATATCAAGAGGGCAATACAGGAACAGGAAGGGGTATTAGCCGTTAAAGCTCGGGAATTACAAGATCTCATGACCAGGAAAGATCGGATTATTGAGGAAATTCTCTACGGAGTGAAGGCTCAGACCCGCCTCTAGATACCCAGTGAACCTACTATTCAACAGGGTAGTTTATCATCAGCATCGAGATTTAGACCTAAAGAGGTTGTTGTGTTTAAAACCCCATTAATCGGAGTTAATGGATCTAAATTAGTTGCTTATGAGTGGAAATGGAAACCAGAGGATTATATTGACAAAACAGGAGAAGATAGGGTAAGAAGGATCTCTGATTGGGAACAAGCAGAAAAAAGTGATGATACCGGAAGAGATATTGTCCACCAGTTTGAAGTTAAACTCAAAGACGGAACAGTAAAAACCGTTAGCGCAGAATCAGCACTTATTCTTCTTGGATATACTGAGAGAAATATACCTAACTCATTTCCATCATTAGTCAACAGTTCAAAGACACTGGCTAAAATGCAAATGAGGCTACAAATCATTCAAGACAAACAGAAAGCCTGGGATGAAGCCGTTTCTATGGTTGATAAGTTGCCTATTCCAGAAATGGTTATCGAACCACGTTTGATTAATGGAAAACAACGTGGACTTACTTTAAAAATAGGAGACGCTTCTGTTTGGGTCAACAGAGAAGTAAATTCATGGGAAGAAGTGCCTGAAATAGATAAAAAAGAACGCATCGAAACCGCAACGGAGTCATGGAGAAATAAGCGGATCATGGAAATAAGTGGTCTAGGTAGGTATATTAGGCCATCTAGCCTAGATCTTGAGCAAAGAATTGAAAGACAGTCAATAAAAATTGATCGAATCATTAAGGACCATGTTGTAAGTAAGGCCTCGCAGCAGCCCAGTCAGGCTGAACCTGACCAGGTGGATACGAAAGATCAGATAAATGAACCCATCCCAGCTCCAGGAACACCAATAACAGACTTTGGAGAAAAGATCGGAGGGGCAAAGAAGGATTTAATCCGGAAATATTTCAATAAGATTAATCTGAATGGGAAAACCTTATCATCCATATTTCCAAAACCAGACATTAAAGCATTGTTGGACATGGGATTATCGGTTAAGGATGTATCCGGGATTAAGGTTGCCCATGAGTTTGCGGTCATTGATAAGAAAAAAGGTCCGGAAGTCATAAAATTCTATGCTGCCTATGCAAAGAATATCCTATCCGCAAGTATTGATCTTGAATTTAAGAATAATAGGTACTCCTTCACAGACTTTGGAAAGTCTCAGATTGAACTTCGGACTGGTGCCTATGAAAGGGTAGCAAGGGAATTAGGAAATGAATATCTATCACTCGACCTAGGGAGGATCAATATTCATGAGTTGAATGAAAAATATATAAAACATTTAGTTAATAAACCGGATGAAAAATATAAGGTTCAATACTATGTAAATAAACCTGAATACTTCAACGACTTGAATGATGCACTGAATGAATTTGTCAATCAGGTAAAGAAAAATTCCACTTCTCAAACGGTTGCAAGGAAACATAAAATAAACATTTACAACATGAGGGATGGTTCCGGGATTGTAATCGGATATCAACCCAAAGGGAAACCATTCATTAAGCTGAAAGATGGATTTAAGAGTGCCAATCATGCTTTTACCTACCGCACAGATAATGAAAACGATCTTTACACCATGCTCGAGCGTATTCTTGCAGAGCAGAAACAAGAAATAAAAAAGACCGTTACAAGGCTGAAATATTACAATGAGACCACTCGTGAAAGAGTTGGACAGGATTACCGTAAGGGGCAAAATGTAACCACAAAACAGTTCTCAGATACCTTTGGGTTTAAAGGAATTGAGTTCGGGAACTGGGCCACTCAGGGGGAACGCCAGTCTTTCCTGAATAATGTATTTGACGGCCTAATGGATATTGCCGAGATTATAGGAATACCACCAAGAGCGATCTCTCTGAATGGAGAACTTTCTATTTCTTTCGGGTCCAGGGGCTCCGGTGGTGCAGAAGCACATTACGAGTCCGAGAAGAGAGTTATCAATCTGACTAAAACAAGAGGTATCGGAACTCTCGCACATGAGTATTTTCATGCCATAGATAACTATTTTTCCGGATGGAAATATGGACTATCCAACATGAAATCTGCAACCGCTGGTGAATACGGAGATATTCGTCCGGAACTTAAACCAGCTTTTGATAAGATTTATAGCAGTCTATCAGGTGGATTCAAAAACAGATCTCAAAATCTGGATGCCAGTAAGAGTAAGAATTATTTCTCCCTGACTCACGAAATGGCTGCACGGGCCTTTGAAAACTATATGCTAAATAGATTGACCGAAAGAGGCCAGATTAATGACTTTGTAGTAAACTATATCTCTAATGAGAACTGGAAGGGCCAACCACAACACTATCCATATCCTGTTGGAGAGGAGTCAGTAAAATTATCAGAGGCTTTTGATAACCTATTCAATACCATACAAACCCGCACCGAGGGAGAGAATGATGTTATGTTCCGCATGAACGGAAACCTGGGCATTGAAACTACGCCAGATGGTATCGAGCGAATCGCCCGTGCAGAGGAAATGGAGAAGAACTCCAATGTGACTATGGGATACTGGAAAAAATTATCAGATGCCAAAAACCATGAGATCGCTCAGAAAATATACGAAGAGACCGGATTACAGCGTGGTTTTGATGGGAAATGGAGATCTGATGTTCACGAGACAGATTATCAACTAATTGATTCAGCATGGGAATATGTCGCCAAGGATGTTATACCTTTGAATCACTATGTAACATACAACCTAATTGATTTTATTAACCCTAAATGGTCAGGATATCATGATTACCCGCAACTCAGGAAAACCCAGCTCATTATCTTCAACGAGCCAGGAACAGAAGGAGAAATCCTTGCCACCGAAACAAACGGAATCGCTATCTCCCAAGCCTATATCCAAAGGAAAGTTAAGTCCGGACTGGAAGAAAAAGGCAAGGTATCCGTATTTTTAGAAAGGCCCATCCTTCATGAAATTCAGCATCTAATCCAGGATGCAGAAGGATTCTCAAACGGATCAAGCTGGAATAATATCCCGCAGCAGGAAAGAGTCAGGTATGCCTCTTTGTCCAAGGAGGAAGTTCTTTCAGAATTAAACCGTTTATTCCCGGACTGGAATACCAGGCATAAGGACCTGTATAACGGAATCATATCAGGGAACCCTGAGTCCATAGACACAGGAAGAAGTGTTATCGCATACCGTCACTCCGCAGGAGAAGAGGAGGC
>Ga0172375_10011288_pt1 | contig 11397 bp, 13 predicted proteins | sample LakKiv1m_FD_114537 | JGI IMG/M metagenome (GOLD analysis project Ga0172375, IMG submission 114537) | Freshwater microbial communities from Kabuno Bay, South-Kivu, Congo - kab_092012_11.1m | ecosystem: Environmental > Aquatic > Freshwater > Lake | place: Democratic Republic of the Congo... | reverse complement strand
TAGAATAAAAAATATAACGAGTTTTTTCATTATCATAAGTAGAATAAAATGGAAATAGATTATATTACAGCCCCAAAATAGTAAACATAATTTTATTCACTAACGAAAATTTTTTATGGAAAAATTTAAAGCGTATGAAAAATTGGAATTTCTTAATTCTGCCGATGCAAGAATTATAAGAATATTATCCGAATACTTAGAACCCGCAGCTCGATTCAAAAAATATAATATTTTAGATACCATTGTTTTTTTTGGCTCAGCCCGGCTTCGTTCAAAAAAAGATGCTTTGAAAGAATATAATAAAATTAAAGCTTCTGATCCCAAAACAACTCCGGATTTTGTCCAAAAACTTCGTACCGCACAGCAGCATGTTGAAATGTCCGCTTATTATGAAGATGCCGTTACTCTTTCGAAAAGAATAACAACTTGGTCTCTTAATTTAGGGTTAGACAGTAACCGCTTCATAATTAGCACCGGCGGCGGTCCCGGGATTATGGAAGCTGCAAATAAAGGTGCAAAACAAGCCGGAGGATATTCGGTTGGGCTTAACATTTCAATTCCTTTTGAACAGTTTGTGAACAAATATGTTACGCCGCAATTAAGCTTTGAGTTCCACTATTTTTTTATGCGTAAATTTTGGTTTGCTTACCTCGGAAAAGCGCTTATAGTTTTCCCCGGTGGATTTGGAACAATGGATGAGTTTTTTGAAATGGTAACTCTTGTGCAAACAAGAAAGATAAAAAAGAACTTGCTGATCATTATTTATGGCGAAAAATATTGGAAAAACCTTATCAATTTTGATGCACTTGCCGATAGCGGGATGATCAATAGGGAGGACTTGAATTTATTTTCTTTTTGCAATACGCCACAGGAAGCTTTCGATTGTGTTAAGAAGCATTTTGAAAAATATTATTTAAAGAAGAAGAACTGAGTTGCAGAAAAAAAACGCCCCGATAAATCGAGGCGTTTTTTTTAATCCATATCGTCGTTTCGTTGAGCTCTGCGAGTAGCTTTAATTCTTTCCAATCGTTTTTTTACCGAAGGTTTAACAAAGAATGTGCGCTTCTTAAATTCTTTTAGAACGCCTGAACGTTCATATTTCTTTTTAAATCTTTTAAGAGCTTTATCAATTGATTCATTTTCTGAAATAGTGATTCCTACCAATTAATTCACCTCAATTCGCGGGTAGTTTTAATGAGTTTCAAGTAATTTTTTTATTCCTAACTTTTGAAATTCAACCGTAATCGAGCTTTTTCCATTTGAGAGAGAATCCTTGGAGGTTACAATTCCGAAATCATCCCAAGTTTTATGGTAAATAGTTTCTCCGATTTTATAAGTTTTGTCGGTAGTGTATTCGATTGAATGCTCAAGCACAATTTGATCGATTTTATGTTTTGAATCTCTTACAATCGAACTAGTTTCGATAAGCAGAATTTGCTTGCACTTTTTGCATTTTGCCCATTCTTTTCCTTCATGCTCAGCGGAAGAAAATATCTCACCGGTAAGTTCCATTTTCGTAATACCGTTGCAAAACTTGCAAAATGCTTGGATGTTTTTAACTTTTGCCATAAAATCTATTTTTTTAGTGGTTAAATATATTGATTTATCAAAGGATTTGCAAAATTATTATGCTCAATTTATGAATCAGTAATTTTAGCCGATGTGAGCGCTAAAGCGCAATGCTTGCTACTAAAACTTGATAAAACCTAATTTTGAGAAATATATCCTTTATTATCAGCGTACTTGTACAATTTTGAATAAAGCATTTTTCTTGCTCGGTGCAAACGAGAACGAACTGTTCCCACCGGGCAATCAATAAAATCGGCTATTTCTTCGTAAGTATATCCTTCAATATCTGAAAGAAGAACAACGGTTCTAAAATCTTCCGGAAGAGTTTGTATCGCTTCGGAAACTTCGTCATCTAAAAGGTTATCGAAAATATCTCTCTCTAAATGCGAATCATCAGTGTTGGATGGTTTGGCGTTTTCGTAAAAATTCTCAATTTCCTCATAATCAACTTTATGCGGTTCTTTTTTTTCTTTTCGGTAAGAATTGATATAAGTGTTTTTTAGAATCCTAAAAAGCCATGCCTTGCAATTGGTGCCTCTTTCAAATTTATCAAAAAAGCGAAACGCGCGTAAGTAAGTTTCTTGAACAAGGTCGTTGGCGTCATCTTCATTCCCGGTCATACGAATTGCAAAATGAAGCAACGCCTCCATGTGCGGAATGGCTTCTCTGTTAAATTCTTCGTATAGCAGGGAGTTGTTGTTGTTCATTTGTTAATCGAGTCAATCTCTTGGTTATTTTAATGCAAACTTTTTTATTATTGAAGCGGTATGTTGTTTGTGCTATCGTATTTTCATTTTAGGCGAATTAGCGAACTATTTATCACCGCATACTTTTTATTCTTGTCTTTTGAAAGATAAAAAGCCGGCTGCTCCCCGATTTTAAGTTGAAATTGGAAATCGGTTGTTTCAACAAAACAAATTGAAAAGTTGGTTTGAGAAAAGTTTTTGTGTACAGAATCAAATAATTCCTTTGCAACAGGAAAAAACAATACTCCGTTAGTAATGTGTTTCTGAAAATCAATAGTTTCCAATTCTTTTTCATTGCAAATTTTCGTTGGGTAATTACTGCCGCATTCAAAGATTAATCCGGATGCATCAAATTCTTCAATTCCGTGAAAAACGGAAAGGTCGCCGAGGTCTTCAATGGCGCTTAAAATTCCAAACTTTTCCTCTGATTCCACGGTTTGTTCTTTTTTATTTATTCCGATATCTACTAAAATATTTTTGCCTTTTACTTCCAGAGAAACATTTTTAATGAGAAGATCAAAAAGATATTTATCGTTAAAAGGAATAGATTCATAGTTGCCCGTCGAAATTTCTGTGTAGGATTTTTCTGCAATTGAAAAAAATGCGGATAACATTGCGATGAAATTAATTTTACGGATAAATTGTTTTTCGGTATCGTCTTTCCAGCCGCCGGATTCAATTAAAATTGTACTCGTTCCTTTTTTCTGAAAAGTATCTCCGAAAGCTCGTGGTTCGTATTCGTCGGAATATTTTGCAACATGTCCAGGTATAAATTGTTGTAACACTTGGTTCATCACTCCGATAAGTTTTGTTGCCTTTTCTCTCTTTGCGTTCATTTCTTTTTGCACATTGTATGCTGGCGCCAGAAACGAAATGGTGGCTTGCTTGTAATTATTCCCAACCGAATACCTCGTGCTTTGATCGTGAAGATTGAAACCGAAATCAGCTTTCAAACTATCAAAAGTATTCATCAAAATTTCTGCTTCAGGGCTAACCAAACGGCTTGCATCTCTATTTAAATCAATTCCCCAAATATTTCTTCGTTGAAATAGTTCGGCGCCGTCAGGGTTCACCATTGGAAGAAAATAAATGGTCATCTCTCTCAGAATTTTTTCCCGGGCTTCGTTTAAATAATCATTCGCCGAAAAGAAATTGAATATATCAAACAACGCCATTGTTGCTGTTGATTCATCGCCGTGCATTTGAGACCAGAGAAAAACTTTCGTACTTCCCGTTCCGATTTTCAGTAAATACAATTCTCTTTTTTCTACAGATTTGCCTAATTTTTGCACAACAAATTTTGAGTTGTGCTGCAATTTTTCAATGAGCGGTTTAATATTTGCGTGCTTTATTTTTCGGCAGTTTAATGACGGCTCACGAAAATCTTCGTAAGAATTATAAAGATTGTACGCAAAAGATATTTCTTGACTCATACCAATCACCGGGAGTAAGGTTATTAAAAAAACTAGTAACTTCATTTCTAAATTAACGATTATTGTACATGAAAATTAAGAAAAAATTAGAAGGAATAAGAAAATGAATAAAAGATTAGACCTTGGACACACTGCTCCGGATTTTTCACTCATCGGCATTGATGGGAAAAATTATACACTTTCAGGTTTTGCCGCCAACTCATTGTTGCTTATTATTTTTTCGTGCAACCATTGCCCCTATGTTCAAGCTTACGAAGAAAGAATACTGAAACTTCAAAATGATTTTTTCGAAAAAGGACTTCAGGTTGTAGCCATCAACGCAAACGACGCTGATTTGTACGAAGAAGATTCTTTTGACGAAATGAAAAAACGGGCAGAAGAGAAACAATTTAATTTTCTTTATTTAAGAGATGAATCGCAGGAAACCGCCAAAGCTTTTGGCGCGGCATTTACGCCTGAGTTATTCCTTTTTAACGCTGAACGAAAATTAATTTACACCGGTAAGATTGACGACAACTGGCGCGAACCGGAAAAAGTACAGACAAAATATTTACAAAATGCCATTGAAGAATATTTGCGCGGTGAAGAAATTTCCGTTCCTGAAACCTATGCGATAGGTTGTACAATAAAATGGAAGCCGGGTTGATCGCAATTCCCGTAGTTTGAGAGAGAGATTATAATGCGCCCCTAAAAGCGAGGGGAAAAATTATCACTCACTGCGGAACATTCAAAAGGACTAACGGAAGATTCGGATAAAAAATTAAATAGCAAATCCAGATTACACCGCCAACCGTTAATGGAATGGTCATGTTATCATCAGCCCATCCGTATGAAATGTTTTCTGCTATTGCACCGAGAGCTGCTGCTACAATGCCAAACAAATATTCAGCAGGGACGTACAAAATTTTCGGGGTAATAAACACCACAACTACCGCGCTTACAAAAAATGCAAGCGTGCCTTCCAAACTCTTCGCTAAAAATTGATGCTTACCGAACCGTCTTCCGATCAAAGCGGCAAAGGTATCGCTAATAATAAGGATTGAAAAAGCAGAAATAAAAATCACTTTTGGGAAAATAATAACACTTAGTAACGCGGAAATGAAAACGTACGTTGCGCCGCTGAGGTTTTTCTTTTTACTATCCATTTCATGCTCGCGCATTAAAAAACCAACGGCGTGGTAAATGATTTCGCCTCCTTTTTTAGAAAAATATCTTAAAAGTTCAACGAAGAAAGAAAAAAGAGTAAGCCCGGAGAGAATAAGAATTGCGTCGTGCCGTGAAATAAAATAATAGATTATCGGAAAAGAAAGAGAACAGAGATGAATCATTTTTCGGATGAATTCATCTCTGTATTGAATAGTTCCGTGATCAGTTTGCGTCATTTTCTGCTGGTGGTTGTTGAGGTTGACGTTGTTCCATTAATTTTTTTACGTGAGCCGGAACCTCGTCTTCGCCATCAACAGCGCCATTTTTCTTTTGAGGCGGAAGCGTTTCGCCACGCATGATTTTGTCAATTTCTTCCGAATCAAGAATTTCTCTTTCGAGTAATTCAGCGGAAAGACGGTGCAGCAGTACGCTATCTTCTTTAAGAATTTCCATCGCGCGTTCCATGCAAGCAGATACTATTGAACGAACCTCAATATCAATTTCCACTGCTGTGCTTTCACTGTAATCTTTATGCCGTTGAATTTCTCTGCCAAGAAATATTTCTTCTTCTTTAGCGCCGTAACTTAGCGGACCAAGTTTTTCACTCATGCCCCATTCGCAAACCATCTTGCGCGCAATGCTGGTTGCTTTTTCAATATCGTTACCGGCGCCGGTTGTGTAGTGATTGAAGATCAATTTTTCTGCCGCTCTTCCGCCAAGCGCATAAGTAATAACGGCTTCTAAATATTCTCTTGAATAAGTATGTTTCTCATCAACAGGAAGATAACTTGTAACGCCCAACGCTCTTCCGCGCGGAATAATGGTAACTTTATGAACGGGGTCGGCTTCCGGCATGCGTTTGGCAACAAGCACATGCCCAATTTCATGGTAAGCAGTTGTCTTCTTTTCTTTTTCAGAAATGATCAGACTCTTTCTTTCCATACCCATCATCACTTTGTCTTTTGCTTCTTCAAAGTCGTCCATATCAACTTTTGTTTTGTCTTTACGCGCCGCAAGAAGAGCTGCTTCGTTTACGAGATTTGCAATTTCAGCGCCGGCTAAACCGGGAGTTCCTTTTGCAAGCACTTGTAGGTCAACATCATCTTTTAACGGAATTTTTCTTGTGTGAACTTTAAGAATTCCTTCTCTTCCTTTTACATCTGGTCTATCCACAACAATTTGTCTATCGAATCTTCCGGGACGAAGTAACGCCGGGTCTAACACGTCCGGGCGGTTAGTGGCGGCGATAATGATAACTCCGCTGTTTTGTTCAAATCCGTCCATTTCAACTAAAAGCTGATTTAACGTTTGTTCGCGTTCATCGTGTCCGCCGCCAAGTCCGGCGCCGCGCTGTCTTCCAACGGCGTCAATTTCATCAATAAAAATAATGCAGGGAGCGTTTCTCTTTCCTTGTTCAAAAAGGTCGCGTACACGGCTTGCGCCAACGCCAACAAACATTTCAACGAAGTCAGCGCCGCTAATTGAAAAGAATGGAACGCCGGCTTCACCGGCAACTGCGCGCGCAAGCAGCGTTTTACCGGTTCCGGGAGGTCCCAACAAAAGCACGCCGCGAGGAATTTTTCCGCCAAGTTTTTGAAACTTAGCAGGTTCTTTTAAAAATTCTATAATTTCGACCAACTCAACTTTTGCTTCATCGGCGCCGGCTACATCTTTAAAAGTAACGGCGTTCTGCGATTGTCCAATCAACTTAGCTTTGCTTTTACCAAAACTGAAGATACCTTTTCCGCCTCCCATCCCGCCGCCGCCTTGCATTCTTTTCATAAAGAAAATCCAAACAACAATGATTAATACCCACGGAATCATTCCAACCAGCATGTTCAGCCATTCGCTTGATTGTTTTTCAAAAGAATAAGAAACGCCTTTAGCTTTCCAGATACTTTCTTGGTCTTTAATCACCGGTTCAGGTAAATAAACAGAGAAGTTTCTAACCTTCACATCTTTCGAGCCAATTTTTACCATTTCTTCAGCTTTCAGCTCGCCCTTGAAATAGTAATCGTTAATATCAACTTTTGTAATTGAAGCGCGAAGAATTTTCTCGCCGTTAAGTAATTCGACGTATTGATTGTAAGGAATATCAACGTAGTTGGCGCTACCGGTTTTAAGTAATTGCATAACGATAACGGCGGCAACAATTACGGCGCCCCATCCAAATACCATGCGGATGATCTTTGACCAGTCAAAGTTATCGTCGGGTTTATTGGGACCTGTATTTTTAGGGATTTTCAAATTTTTGTTTTCTTTATTTTCGTCCATTGTTAAACTTTTTTTGTTACTGATTTTCTTCTTTTAAAACATAAATAGAGCTTAAATTCCGGTATTTTTGGGCATAATCTAATCCGTACCCAATGACAAATTTTGATGGAATCTCGAAGCCAATATAATCAATTTTGACATTATATTTTAAGCTGTTGGGCTTTAGCAAAAGTGATACAACTTTCATGGAAGCGGGATGATGTTCTTCAATAAGCTGTTCCATAAATTTTATCGAAAGTCCGGAATCAACAATATCTTCAACGATAATTAAGTCGCGTCCGTTCACATCGCAAGCTAAATCTTTAAGCATTTTTACTTTTCCTGAAGAAATCTTTTCGTCTCCATAACTGGAAAGCCGCATAAAATCAACTTCGCATGGGTTTGAATAGCGCTTTAACAAATCACCCATAAACATGAAAGCGCCGTTAAGTATACCAAGAAAAATTGGCGTTTTTCCTTCGTAATCTTTCATCAGTTTGTTTGCAACCGCTTTAACGCGGGCTTGGATTTGCTCTTCAGTTAAATAAAGAATGAATGTTTCGTTTCCAATCAGAATAGTTTTCATTACTGTGTACACCTTACTTTTATAATTTTTTTTGTGCTTTTTGTAATCGCATAGCGATTGTCTAACCTTCTCTTTATAACCCAAATTATTTCCGATTGGTTCAAAAGCAGCAGTTGATTTTCTTTTTCTTCCGGCGTCAATTTTAAATCGGTAAGATATTTTGAAATCTTCTTCGGTTTTGATTGCCCAAACGGATAAAAGAAATCGGCATTTTCCCATTTTCTTATTAATAGCGGAAATTTCAGTTGTTCGGCTGAAAGGTATTCAACTTTTGTATCTGAAGAAAATGAAAGGTCCTTTTTTAAACTTTTTTGTATAGTGATAGACGTTCCTAACAACGATTTAGTTTGATTTTTTTCAATAAAAATTTCATCGTGTATTTTATCTTGTTTCCGGCCGATTCCGATAAATACCCTGCTTCGTACCGCGCTAAAACCGCCGGGTAATTGAAATGATGCGCCAACTTTTTTTGTAAGCAGTTTACGGATTCCTTGAACTGAATGAGCGGTAACCTCAAGCCCGGGAACGCTTCCGATAGCAGCCATAATTATGGCTTTTTGAAGAAACGGATGACTCTCTTCAAGAAGAGAAAGAGGAATTTTACAGCCGCCCGTTTTTTCAACCTGTACAAGTTGAACCCGCTCTTTCACTGATTCGCCGATAAAATTCAAGACTTCTTTTATTGATGATGAAAAATTAAAAATCTTTTCATCAATCTTCGGATTGATTTTCTCTTTCAAATTTCTAACAATTTCATTCCGTAAATAATTTCGTTGAAAATTATTTTCGTCGTTTGAAGAGTCCGTTTGGAATGGAATTTTTTTGCTCTGCAGATAATTTAAAATCTCATCTTTTGTGATTGCTAAAAGCGGGCGGATAATGTTGCCTCGTTTTACCGGAATACCGGAAGCGCCTTGCAGCCCGCAACCTTTAACCAAATTCAAGAGAACGGTTTCTGTATTATCTGATTGATGATGAGCGGTAGCAATCTTAGTGCATTTTTCTTTTTGAGCGGCTTCGGCAAATAACTTGTAACGAATTTCTCTTCCGGCTTCTTCCAAAGAAAGTTTTTTCTTTTGGGCAAATGCTTTCACATTTTTCTTCTTACAGATAAGCGGAATGTTCATGCCGGCGCAAAGTTCTCTGCAAAAAGCTTCGTCGGCATCCGCTTCTTTACCGCGCAACTTATGGTTGAGATGCACAGCTACTAACGAAAGATTGAATTTTTTTTTGAACTTGTTTAAGAAGAAAAGAAGAAAAACCGAATCAGCGCCTCCGCTTAATCCCACAGCAATTTTATCGTTCCGAGAAATTAATTTTTCCTCTGCAATCAACAAAAGAACTTTCTCTTCAACTGATTTCATTTAATAACCAAGCTCTTTTAACCATTCTTCGGTGAGTTTTGATCCGCGTTCAATCCCTAAAAATTTTGCTACATATTTTCCGAGAATGTCAAACTCAAGGTTAACGGAATCGCCAACTTTTTTATCGGAAAGGTTTGTTTCTTTCCATGAATGAGGAATAATAGCAACCGTAAAACTATTATCGCTAACGTCGGCAAGCGTAAGGCTTATTCCTTCAACAGCAATAGAACCAACGCGCACAATGTAGGTGGAAAATTCGTCGGGAATTTTAATTTTGATTTCATGGCTTGCGGAAAGTGAAATTATCTCAAGTATCTCGCTGCGCGTATCCACATGCCCGAGTACAAAATGTCCGCCTAACCTTGCATTAGCTTGTAACGAACGTTCTAAATTTACCCGCTCACCCGTTCGTAAAAACCCAAGTGTAGTTTTTTTTAGCGTTTCCTCGACAGTTTCAACGGTAAAATTAGTTTGCGAAGTTTGAATGATTGTTTGGCAGACGCCGTTGATGTTAACGCTATCGCCAATTTTCAAGTCGGGCGAAATTTTTTCGGCTAGGATGGTTAATCTCAGCCCGCTTCCGAATTGATTTTTTTGCTTTAAGACGCCGACTTCTTCAACTAAACCGGTAAACATATTATTTCCTCAAATTGAGTAATAGGTCTTCATCAATTTTATCAAAAGAATGAAGAAATAGTTTTCTGGCTTTGCTCATTTCTTTTATGCCAAAATCAGAGAGAAATGGAATTCCGTTCCCAAGTAATTTTGGCGCAAGAAATATCTGCATTTCATCAAACAGATTTTCTCTTACAAACGAAGTAAAAATTTTTGCTCCGCCTTCAACAAGAACGGAGGCAATATGTTCATCGCTGATTTTTTTTAGTACAGTTTTTAAATGAAACTTTTTAGTATCGTCAACCCTTAAATAGAGAAGTTTCACTCCAAGGTTTTCCAACGATTTTACTTTTGCAGAATCTCTTTTTTCGGCGGAGGTGAAGAGGATGACATTTTTCTCAGAACGGAAAATTTCCCTTTCTGTCGAAATTTTCAACTGTGGGTCTAAAATAATTCGTTTCGGATTTCTTCCTTCAACAAGCCGAACTGTTAATTGCGGATCATCTTTGGTAATTGTATTTGCGCCAACAAGAACAGCGTCATACTCGCTTCGCAGTTTGTGAACTTGTTTTCTTGAAGCAGTAGAACTTACCCACTTGGATTGAAATGCGCCGTCGGCAATTTTGCCATCGAGGGTAATTGCGGCTTTGAGGGTAATGTAGGGAGATTTTTTAGTAACATTTTTGAAAAAGAACTTGTTTAATTCAACACATTCGTTTTCAAGAATACCAACTTTTACTTCAACTCCGTTTTCCTTCAATTTTTGAATTCCGTTTCCGCAAACTAACGGATTCATATCAAGCGTTCCAATAACAACTTTTTTAATCTTTTTTTTGAGGAGCAGATCAACACAGGGCGGCGTTTTACCGAAATGCGAACATGGTTCTAAATTTACATAAAGAGTTGAATCTTCAACATTTTCTGAAGCGCTGTTAATGGCATTTAACTCGGCGTGCGCTTCGCCATATTTTTGATGATAACCCGCCCCGATGATTTTTCCATCCTTTACTAACACGGCTCCGACTAATGGATTTGGACTTACGAAGCCAATTCCTTTTTTAGCAATTTCAAGAGTTAGTTTTATGTAGGATTCGTCGGTCACAAAGTTGCTTTATTTAACTGAAAGAATTTGAAACTCCATTAATCCGGCAGGAGCTTTAATATTTACAATTTCGCCAACTTTTTTTCCCATCAATCCTTGCCCAACCGGAGAAACCACTGCAATCTTACCGCTTTGAAAATCCGCTTCCTCGGGAGAGACTAAGTGATAAGAAAAAGTTTTATTTGTTTTTAGATTTTTAACTTCAACGTGAGAAAGAATATGCACAACACCCTCTTCAAATTTAGATTCATCAACAACGCGTGCGCGCGAAAGAACGTTTTCCAATTTACTAATGCGGAGTTCGAACATTCCTTGTTCTTCTTTGGCGGCGTCATATTCGGCATTTTCAGAAAGGTCTCCATGAGACCGCGCTTCTGATATTTTTCCGGCAATTTCTTTTCTACCGGTGGTTTTTAATTCCTTCAATTCCTGCTCAAGTTCAATCAGGCGTTCTTGGGTTAAGTATACAAAATTTGCATCAGACATTAGTAAAATCTCACTTTAGTTGTAACATTTAAAAAAAAGCGCCACCGCTTTTAGCAGTGGCAGTACAAAATTAAAGAAATTAATGGCTCATGTCAAG
>Ga0172375_10011286_pt1 | contig 11398 bp, 15 predicted proteins | sample LakKiv1m_FD_114537 | JGI IMG/M metagenome (GOLD analysis project Ga0172375, IMG submission 114537) | Freshwater microbial communities from Kabuno Bay, South-Kivu, Congo - kab_092012_11.1m | ecosystem: Environmental > Aquatic > Freshwater > Lake | place: Democratic Republic of the Congo... | reverse complement strand
TGGCCTCCAGACGTTTAAGGTGCGCCGTGAGGCGGTAGCAGAGCGCTTGACCAAGCTTGTCAATGGCGAGCCGTCAATACTGATAGACCCGTCTTGCAAGATGCTAATTGAGGGGTTTGAGGGTGGGTATGCCTATCCGGAGATAGGGGTTTCCGGCCTTTACAAGCCGGAACCGGATAAAAACCAATACTCCCATATACACGATGCTCTACAGTATGCGGCTACAAAGTTGTTTGTTTTTGGGGATGCAATGCGTAAACCAGCTAACAGCCAGAGGCGGCAGTTATCGCCTTTAGCGGCTTAACGAATGAAGATAGGAAAAAGGAAATTAAAGATGTCTTCGGGAAAGATTAAAACCTTCAAAAGTGAAAAGAAGCGGGATAACTTTGAGCGTTTAGCTCAGGCTTATGCTCACGGCTGGAGGCCGAAAAAATAATGCCGATAAGCAATAATCAGTTTGCAGAGATACCGGAACAGGCCAAGACAGACCTGCAAATCTCTAACCTTGTTACGGACTTCTATCAAGACGCAAAGAGCTATCATGATACCTTTTTTAATAATCTTATCGAGGCTTACGGCTTTTACGATGGAAGCCGGCAATGGCATTACAAGGATGCGAAGGGTGAGATACGCAATGTTAAGCAAGAGATAGAACAGCAGGGCAAGATACCATTAACGCATAACATGGTATTCCCTCTGGTTAATCTGGTGCAGGGGATTCAAAACGATTCAAGGTTGTCGGTTAAGGCTGCACCGAGAGGCGGAGAAGATACGGCAGTAGGCGAGGGAATGTCCGAGCTGTTGCGTTGGGTATGGGACGGCAATAAGATTGACAGGATTTTATCACAGGCTTTCTTGCACGGCAACATCTGCGGTAGGGGGTGGATAGGGGTTGAGCAAGTAGAGGATGATTTAGACATTTTTGCCACAAAGATACAGGTAAGGGACGTTGATGCAGCCGAGATAATGCATGACCCGCAATCAAGGCAGTATGATTTATCTGATGCTCAATATCTGATTAGGCGCAGGCAAATATCCCGTTCGCTGGCAAGGCTTTACTGGCCGGACAAGGAATACGAGCTATCACAATATTACAATGAATATGATTCAAAACATCAATCAGATAGGCAACAGTCAGTACATAGGCTTTCAATTTTAAAGAGATATGTTGAGATATTAGAGTGCTACTATCGGGTTTATGAGCTTCGGACGCTAATGTTTGATGCCGAGGCAGGGTTAGTGCATGACGTTACAGACCTACCGCCGGAACAGGTAATAGCGATAGCCCGTCTCTATCCTAATGTTGAGATAATCAGAAAAAAGAGACAGGTAATGAAGTATGCCAGGACGGCGGGAAGCCTTAAAGGTGTAACCCTTGAAGCAGATGCAAGTCCTTATGATGATAACTATTTCCCGTATGTCCCTTACTTTGCCTACCACACCAGAGACTTAGATTTCGGTATACCTTATCAGATTATGGATGCTCAAAGAGAAATAAACAAGGGTGATACGCAGATTCTTCACTATATCAATAATCTGCCCAAAACGAAGGTCATAACCGATAATCCTGAAGATGCGGACGCATTTGAGCAAGGCAGAGATATAACGGTATTAAAGGGCAATTACAAGATAATAGAGCCTCCGCAATTTCCTCTTGCCTTCGCACAGCGCAGCGATAGGGGCATGGATAAGGCAAAGAGAATTTCAGGAATTTCTGATGATTTGAGGGGTTTGAGGGCGGGGGGCGATAGCGGAGTAGTTGTAGACATAAGACGGCAACAGAGCCTTGCCAATATTTCAAGCCTCTTTGACAATCTTCAATGGATGGCTGAGAACATTTCAAGGCTTATAACCTCAAGGATAAGACAGTTTATGAGTGAAGAACATATTGGGCGGGTATTGGGCCAGAAAGCCACGCCCGAACTCGTAACGGTTTTAAAGAGACTGGACGTAGAAACTTATGACTTTGCGATAGCTCAGTCCCCATCAAGCCCGACCATGAGGGCTGAGAACTGGGCAAAGATTAAAGACCTTATGACAATAATGCCGTTGCCTCCAGACATTGTAATTGAGGCATCGGATGTTGTTCAAAAAGACCAGCTTCTTGCAATGGCAAAAGAAGCGCAAGAGAAGCAGGCGCAATTACAGCAGTTACCCGCCGGTGGCGGTTTAAATCAAAATGCGGCTGTGCCGCAAGTAAGGAGTGCAGTATGAGCATGACAGATGCAGAGAAAAAAGAAGTTGAGGAGTTAAAAGCTAAAGAAGCAGCCGAAAGAACTGCGGAAATAGCTTTAATGAGGGGTGATAATCTCAAGCAGGAGGGTCCCGCAGAGAAAGAACCCATTGCGGCAGAGCCGGAAAAGAAGGAAGTAGTAGAACCTGTCAAAGAGGACATTAAACCTGAAGTAACGATTGAATCGTTGCAAAAGGAGATTGAAACTCTCAGGGCAGACAAGGAAACTTTATTGGGTCATAAAGGTAAGCTGGAAGTAGACCTTTATAAGCTCAGAGAGAAAAACAGAGAGTTGGTTGCCTTGCAACCAAAGGAAACAGAAACCAAAGAAGATGAAACGTCCATAGACCCCGAAGTAGTAGCGATTATCAAAAGGGAAGCCATTAAGGGAGCGCAAGAGCTTGTTGCGCCTATTGCTCAAAAGATGCGTGTTGATGTCTTCAAAACAGACGAGGAGCGGGTTATATCAAAGTATGGCAAGGAGAAATACGACTTTGCATATAAAACCTTTGAACCGTTTATCTTGTCTGAATCTCCTCAATATGACGAAGACTTGCATCAGGCATGGCTAAGAAGCGATAAACCCGCAGAGTTCATTCTAAAGCAGGGCATCGCAAAAGGCTTTGATGAGTTTCAGTCCATGAACTCAAAGAGTGTTGAGGCGCAGATTGAGCAAGCCCGGAAAGAGACTGCCGAAAAGATAAGGAAGGAAACACTTGAAGAACTGAGAAAGAGTGCAGGCAAGGTTATTCCTTCTCTTTCTGCAATGGCAGGCGGCATACCAAAGCCGGAGGCTAAATCAGAGTTTACTTCGGAGGTTGAGGCGCTTAGGAGAATTTAACAATGCCGGTATTAGGATTAAGAGGGCCCGGACAGTTTACGGTTACAGGGCAAGACCCGGAAGCATGGCGGGAAATAGCATTTGAGTTTTTCCCTAATGGGTCTGCGCCGCTAACTGCGTTACTGTCTAAGTTGCCCTCAAGAAAAGAGGATTCCAGTATTTTTCACTGGTTTGAAAACAAAATACCCTCACAAAGGTTAAGAGTAAATAACGCCGCAGGCTATACCGCCGCCGCAACAACCCTTACGGTTGATGCGACAGATGCGTCAGCAGGTATTTCAGGCGCGAGGCTTGCAAGAGAGGGCGTTAAACTCTGGAATGAAAGAACCGGTGAGCGTATGATACTCACAGACGATCCGACAAGCGACACGCAGATTGTCGTTAAAAGAGCTGCTGGAACTACCGCTGCAGCCGCAATAAACGACAACGACTGGTTGACTGTTATTGGAACGGCGCACGAACACGGTGCATCCGTGCCTACAGCGATTCAGTATGACCCGACCCAATACAGCAACTATCTGGAGAATTTCAGACGGCCGGTAAACATTGCGGCCTCACTGGCCAGCACACACCTAAGAACAGGGGATGAATACCTGAGACAAAAGAAATACGCTCTGAGAGATATTTCTATTGATAGGGAAATGGCCTATCTGTTTGGTGAGTTGTATGTTGACACAGGCGCAAAAGGTCAGAACAGATACCATACCAGGGGTGTTGTGTCCACAATAAGCACAAATGCCTCGGCCAATGTGATAGCGGTTGATGGGGCCATTACGGAAACTGCGTTGTTTGGCTATTTGGAGCAGGTATGCCGCTATAAAGTCAGTGAAGAGAAGTTGATTCTTGGCGGAAGTGAAGCCGTGCTTGCGCTTGAGAACATGGCAAAAGGCGGAAGGATAAGCATGAGGGATGTGCCGACAAGCGAAACTTATGGCATGAGATTGGCGGAAGTTAGGTCAACCGTAGGAACTTTCTTTGTCAAGAGCCATCCACTTTTCAATATGCACCCTGTCTTGAGGCAGAATCTCTTAATCCTTGACCTCGGAGCAATAGAGGAAGTTATCAAGAAAGACAGAGATTTGAAGTTCCTGAAAGACAGGCAGAATCCTGGCGATGACATGATTACCGATGAATACTTAATTGAATCGGGCATCATGACAAGACTTGCAGAAGCTCACATGTATTTAACAGGCATTACAGGATTTGCGCCATAGGCGAAAGGAGGAAAGACTGAATGAGAAAGAGCGTATTTAAGATTTTGGCAATGGCATTGGTTCTTGTTCTCTGCATCGGCAGCCTTGCTTTTGCCACGTTGTCTGTAACGATTACAAGAACTCTCGGAACAGTAAACAGCCTTGAACGCATAAGGGACTTTACAGTTACATTTGACAATTCCTATGCGACAGGCGGAGAGGCTTTCGTAGCCTCAGATATTGCGCTTGCCTCTATTTATAGCTTTGCCTGTCAGCCGACTTCCGGCTACACTATAAGCTATAACTATGTAAGCTCAATTCTTGTTTATGATATTTCGGGAGTTGCGTCAGCAGGGGTGCATGAAGTTGATAATGCAAGAGACCTGTCAGCGCTTACTACAAGATGCAGGGCAACAGGTAGGTAGTATAAAAAAAATCGAGGCGGGCGAAATTCCCGCCTCACAAAATAGGAGGACTTAAAAGGTGAAAAAGAAGAAAACAGTAAGCGTCTTGGCAATGGCAATGTTGATAGTCTTTTTTGTTGCCAATGTTGTCATGGCAATCACGATAACGATTGATAGGTCTTACAGGGTAGGAGCTGACAGCATAAGAGAAGGAACAATCGACTTTGATTCAAGCTACAATGCCACAAATGGCGGCGAGGCTGTAGGCGCGGCGAGTTTTAATCTGCGGGCTATCAGATGGGTAGAGTTGAGGCCGACAAAGAGTTCATCAAATACTTCATTATATATTTCAAGATATAATGATACCTCAACGGCAATTCAGGTGTTTGTAAGCACAGGAGTTGAGGCGGAGAATACAAGTGATTTAAGCGGACTTACAGGTGTTAAATTCAGAGTTCTCGGCTATTAATTAAGGAGGAGATATGAAAAAGATATATGCGGTTTTTATAATTCTTCTCCTTATAGCCTCTCTGTCTCTGAGCTTTGCGGCAGATGATTACGAGACACTTGTAATCCCTGCTACGGCTACGGGGTTCACAAGTTCAAAGATAACGACCTCGGGCGGATACATGCACAAAGCTTATTGCACTCTTGAAGGCTCGGATATACGCTATACGATTGACGGGACAACACCTTCAACAAACGGAACCGGACACTTGCTTGAGATAAGTGGCAATGTAACCTTTAGCAACTATGGCGATATTCTGAATTTCAGGGCTGTAACGACAGGTGGAGTTAGTGGAAATCTAAAATGCACATACTGGAAATAGTATGACGGAAAAAGAACTTGAACTTGAATCGGTCAAGCGTTTAGGCAGCCACGATTACTGCGATAAGGGTTTTATGGATAAAAGGGGCTCTAAGCTCTGCCGTGATAATATGTCTGTGAAAGAGGCGGAATGCAGGGTTTGCCTTGCGAATCAGCGGAGCAAGGAAAATGGCTGAAAACGAACTCTTTACAATCGGAAGTTCCGGCGGCATCGGCGCGGTTCTTGGAGCTATTACAGGGTTTATCTCCGGCAAGCAGCGAATAGATAGGATTCAAGCAGAGATAGACAGAAAAGTAGAAAAGGATGTTTGTACGGTCTGTCAAGACAAGACCGAGCAGGGGTTCAAGAGGATTGACGATAATTTCGTGCGGCTGGAAGGCAAGGTTGATATGCTGATAAAGCATACGCTGGAGGGGAAGGGATGAGCCTAAGAGAAGAACAGTCTGCGTTCTGGAATGATATTATTCTCCTATCACAATTTGCGCTTAGAATTGGCTTTGAGATTACGGAAGGCGAGGGGCATAGAACAACAGAACAGCAGAAGCTTTATGTTGAACAAGGGAAAAGCAAAACAATGCAGTCGTATCACCTTAATAGGCTGGCGCACGACTTGTTTTTCTTCAAGGCTGGAGCTTTGATACAGGACAAGGCGGGTTTGCAGGAGATAGGGGATTACTGGGAATCATTACACCCGCTTAACTCTTGGGGCGGTAACTGGTCAAGTTTTATAGATACGCCGCATTTTGAACGGAGGTATAGGGGATGAACCTTGAACAATTAAGAGAACTGGCAAAACCAGCAGATATAATCTTAACGGGCGGAGACGGCTGGCTGTCTAAGCTGATAGGCTTTGGACAGAGAACGCAGACCATTGACGGCAAGCTTTCAAGGTGGTCGCATGTTATGCTCTATATTGATAAGGCGGCAGTCGTTGAATCCACAATGGACTTCAAGCCGTATCCGAATACCTCAACAAATCCAAAGAGGCTTGATAATGGAGTGCAATATAATTATCTTGAGAATCATAAGGACATTCCTCTTGCGATGCTGATTCAGTTTCCATTTACAGATGAACAGCGAATTGCAATTTTAAATAAGGCAAGGGAAATATATAATAGGGGAACTACATACCCCATTCTCGGGCTAATAGGTTCGCTTCTAAGTTATAGGTTCGGCTGGAAGTCTAACCCGCTCCAGTCAAAAAATAGCCTCTATTGCTCTGCATTTGTGCAAGAGGCTTATAGCGTTATTCCAATAGATTTTGACCCAAACCACACGGCGAGAAATACTTCGCCTGAACTTATTTCTCAGGCAAAATATCCCGATTTAAAAAAATGGATGTTTAACAAAAAGGAGGGCAACGAATGGATGCCATTATAATTTTAGTCGCTGACTTGATTTTTAAATATGTTGAGCCTAAGTATGTGGCTGTAATAGCTCTTGTAACGGGCAGTCTCTATGCTGTGAGCGAATATCTCGGAGGCACGGAGAGATTCAAGGCTAACAATACAATACAGGCTATTTCTAATATTCTAAAGAAACTTAAAGCGTCTCTATCGAGGACGGCTGTTGTAATGATATTCTCCATTATGGGGATATTGCTGCTTTCAGCCGTCCCCTCCCCTGCCGAGACGGCGCTTTACGAGGGCATTTACACAGACGGTTATCTGGCATTAGGCAGACAGTTTGATGTCAATACGACAGGAGAAGAAATCAGGCTTACGTCTCAGAAGAACGAGATACGGCTTGATGGGGAGATAGGGGTAAGGTGGAAGGCTTTTAGGCCCTTTGTGTCTTATAACGCGCTTACGGAAAACTATATTATGAAGTCCGCGGGGGTGGACTGGTCTATTTTATCAAAGGATAAGCTCGGAGCGTTAGGGCTTAGAACCTCATGGAATCAGCACAGGGCTTACGGCGTAATTCAACGGTATGTATATACCGGAATATTTATGAAGTGGTAAAGGAGAAAAGAATGACTACAACATTTATCTGCAATTTGGCGTGTCCCGAAGTTAACCTGACGACAAAGAATGGAAAAAGAATTAAAGTTAAATTTCATCAACATCAATTTGAAACTGACAATGCCGAAACAATAAAACTCTTAACTGGCTATGAGAGCCAAGGCATTATGGTTTCTGTAAGACTGCCGGAAGAAGGAGATGTTGAAAATAAAGAAACCATAGAAGATAAAGGCAAAGGAAAGGATAAGGACAAAGGAAAGAATAAGTGAATGCTTTACAGATAGTCCAGAAAGTCATGGCAGAAAAGATGGGATTGATAAGCCCGTCTACGCTTGTCGGCGCAGCAGGTCAAGACGCAATGGCTTTATGGGCCGTCAATGAAGTCCAGAGAATGCTTGCGAAGGAATATGACTGGAACAGACTCAAAAAGAAGTCCAGTATTAAACTTGTTACAAGCACGGAGTTTTACAGCCTTGCAAGCGACCTTGACAGGCTCTTGAATATCTACTATGACAGGGATTTTTCCATAGCAAGCGGCTATCCGAAAATAACCCTTGTAGGCGATGAGCAATGGCTTAACGATTTCGCCGTGAATGTAACCGAAGGCTTGCCCTATATGGCGCGGGAATGGGGTTATGACGCAAACAACTATAAACAACTTCAACTCTACTACATCCCTACTGCGACTTACAATGACAACCTTATCTACTATGACTATATCAGGATAGTATCTGATTTATCGGCTGATGCCGATACAACGCCATTTGACGATGAATGGCTGATAGAAGGCGCATACATGAAGCTCCAGAATAGGAACGGAACACTATCCAATGCGGATATGCAGAGCTTCATTAACAATATCATAACAGGCATAAAGAACCAGACCAAGAGAAAACGGGTTCTGCCGTATAGGGATATATCGTAATGCTGACACAGACATTAGGCAGAGTTAGGGCAAGGAAACAAACGGGGATAATCCGCCTTTCGGATTTGACGGGCGGTGAAAATTCTATATCTCCTATTCTTAACATGAATCCTAAATTTTCAAATCTCATGCAGAACTGCCTTGTCTCGGAGCGCGGCACAATCGCAAAGATTCCCGGATATGTGAAGGTCAATACAAACTCATGTGGGCAAACCCTAACCAATGGCTTTGAGTTTAGGAAGATAGACGGCACGGTTGTAATTCTATCATCTGGAGGCGGAAAGATATTTAGCGGTGTAGGAGCCTCTTTAACTGAAGTTCATACAGGACTTGATACTTCGGCAAAGGTAAGGTTTGCAGCTATGAATAATACCTGCATAGCCTGTAACGGGGTTAATAATCCTCTGGTTTCTTCGGATGGAACAACGTGGACGGCTTTAAGCGGCTCTCCGCCTGCAACAGCTTTCAAGCCTCATGTTCATAAGGGTAGGGTCTGGATGTTGGAGCGCGAAAACAAAATGCTTGCTACGCATTCAAGCCTGAATAACCCTGCGGAATATACAGGCGGCACGTCAGGATATATTGATTTTAAATATGTCCTTAAAGAAGGAGACGAGTTATTAGATATATTCACTTACGTTGATTTGCTTGTATTTTGTTTCCGCAATCATATTGTTATATATTCAGGGACAACCCCCTCAGGCGTGGGTTCGGATTTTGCCATTGTGCAGTTAATAGAAGGGGCGGGTGTTGTAGGGACAGATACAATACAAAATCTTGGAACTGACTGCGCCTTTCTCTATGATTCAGGGGTTAAAAGTTTGCGGCAGGTTGTAACAACTGGAAATATGAATCTTGATGATATTTCAAGCAATATTGACCCGACTATCAGGGCCTTAATAAGCGGTGCGGGTTCATTCGCCTCGGCTCATTATCCCCGTTATGGCTGGTATATTATAAAAATTGGCTCAAGTATTTTCATCTATGACTATATTCATAAGGCATGGGGTAGGATTGTAGGTTCTGATATACAAGGAATGTTCTCAAAGACAGATGGAACGCTTTATTTAACGGGAACTAACTTTCTTTATCAATATGATTCTGGCTTTAACTTTGCCGGCATTAACCCGACTATGATTTGGGAATCCGCTTATCTGCCATTATCACGACGCGGTGAGAAGGCATATCCGACAATGGCTGAAATTGTTTTATATCCGCACGAGCCTACAGCGCTTGATTTTAGGTATGCGTATGACGTGCAGGGATTTACGACTACATATCAGGAAACAATAGCGACAATGCCCGCTGATTTTTACTATATTGACGATGTAACAGACTGGAATGCTATTGACCCATTTGATTCCATTGCTTATGACCCATTCAAGATAATGCTCAGAGGCGGGGGAAGAACAATGCAGTTAAGGTTTGAGAATACATCAAATAAGCTGGTGGAGATTGCAGATATAACTATACTTTTAAACCGAGGAGGTTTTTAAATGCAACAGGATATGGAGATAACAACTGCTGATGCGAACACAGGCACGACAATGCGGACGGCTATCAATAATGCTTTACAAGCCCTTGTATCGCTTTCAAGTGGAGCTTCTGAGCCGTCAACAACGTATGCTTATCAATTTTGGGCAGATACTACGAGCGGGTATCTTAAAATCAGAAACGCCGCAAATAATGCTTGGATTCAAGGCCCCAAACTTTCCGACTGGGCCGCCTCAGCAACGGAAAAAGGGCTTATAGAACTCCTTACAAGCGCTGAGGGTGAGACGGGCGAAGATACCACAAGGGCAATGACAGCCGCAGTCAATGCCTATATCAACCAGCGCGGGCAACAGCTTTACTCAGCATCCAGCGGCACAGACACTTACACAGCTACTCTGGCTCCTGTTCCTGCTGCGTTGGTGCATGGGATGCAGATTAATATCAAGTTCGGTAACGCCTCGACAGCAGCTTCAACGCTCAACTTAAACTCTCTCGGGGCAAAGAAAATATATATACAGTCTGGAAGCGCATATGTTCAGGTTGGAAGCGGGGATATATTTGCGGGGATGAACGCCACACTAAGTTATGATTCCGCCCTTGACTCTGCCGCCGGAGGATGGGTGATAAAAAATAAAAAAGTAGTGGAAGCAACAGACACTAACGGCTATCCCAATACCGCTTGCAAGGCTTATCTGCCTGTAGGCCAGGCGGTGGCAACGGGGACTTTCACAAAAGTTCAGATGAACATTGCTGTCTATGACCCGGGCAATCATTACAATGTAGTAACATACGAATACACGGTATCCGGCAGCGGGACTCAATATTTCTTGGCGTCTGTTAGGCAGAAATACACTGCGGTCATTGCTGCCGGTTCCACCTTGCAAGCAAAAATATATATAAACGGCGTGGATGCCGATAATTCACTTAGTTATGTGTGGCAGTCAGATGGACGGGTCGGCGACCAACATATAACAGGGTTAATCAAAGTCACAGGCGGAGACGTATTGAGTTTTTATGTGTTTCAAGCCTCGGGCGGGGACAGAAATCTTGATGGGGGCATAAATCAGGTGTTCATGAGTTTAATTAGAGTGGCATAAAGGAGATTTAAATGAAAATAGTTAGGCAGATAAGCACAGGAGATATTCTTTATCGGGAGGCTACTGATTTTGCGGCAGGCAAGGGGATAATAAACGCAAGGCTTTTGTTTCCTGAAATTCCTGAAAATGATATGGAAGAGACTACCTTGACGGAGGCTGAACTTCTTGCCGATGCAAAGACAGCAAAGATAACAGCTGTTAAAACTCTCATGGAAACTAAGTTCAAAGCAGGGCATACCTACAATGGCAATCCGTATCAATGTAGCAGGGATTCGCAGTTTGAAATAATGGCAAGGTTCAATTATGCCGTTCAATCTAAAGCTAATGCCGTAACCTTCCCATGGAGCGGACAGGCTGAAAACTTTGATAAATGGAGAGATTCAAACAATGTAACACAGACTTTTGCGACACCCGATG
>Ga0172375_10011284_pt1 | contig 11399 bp, 10 predicted proteins | sample LakKiv1m_FD_114537 | JGI IMG/M metagenome (GOLD analysis project Ga0172375, IMG submission 114537) | Freshwater microbial communities from Kabuno Bay, South-Kivu, Congo - kab_092012_11.1m | ecosystem: Environmental > Aquatic > Freshwater > Lake | place: Democratic Republic of the Congo... | reverse complement strand
CGAAATTCAAAACAGAAGCTAAGTACGTAGAAAGTGCAGCGGAAGATTTCCGGACGCGGGTTCGACTCCCGCCGCCTCCACCAGATATTATCTTTAATATCAATTAGTTGTAAATTTTAATTTGACGGGTAAATAGCGGGTAACTTCATTCCGATGGCGAATAAAATTCATTGCCCATTGGAATGAAGATCCGTTCTACCCAGTCTTGATTCAGATAATTATCCACGGTCAATCTACCCTCCAGATGTTCTCAGCACTTCCCACTTTTTTTAGCGGTTTTTATTACAAACCTCATAAATCCTGCCTCTGATTGCCACGTTATGCCCACCTTCTTTGATTTTTCCAGACCATAGCATTTACCATCGGTCCAAAATTTAACCCCGAAACGACGGGGTGAAAGGGGGCGCGATGGCGGACAAGGCAAAGATTCAGCGCAGCGGCCAGGCAAAATGGACCTTCATGGTCTACATGGCCGGGGACAACAACCTCGATGGCGCGGCCCTCCGGGACATCGCCGAAATGGCACGGGCGGGCTCCACGAAGGACGTCAACATCCTGGTCCAGCTCGACCGGATCGAGGACAATCTCACCCGTCGCTTCCGGATCACCCAGGGAGGCGGATTCAAGAAAGACTGCATCGAGACCTTCAGCGAGTCGAACACCGGCGACCCCCAGATCCTCTACAGCTTCGTCAAATGGGTAGTGGACAACTACCCCGCGGATCGATATGCCATCATCCTCTGGAACCATGGCAGCGGCTGGTGGGAGGATGCCAAGAACAGGGCGGCTGGTCCCGCAGCGAAGAAACCGCGCTGGCGCCTTTTCCGGCAATCCGTCCGTAAATCCGTCCCGCAGGAACACCTCAACATTCCCGCTCCCCAGGAACAACGCAGCATCTGCTACGACGACACCTCCGGCGGTGACGCCCTGGACAATTGCGAGCTGAGGGCTGTCCTCAGCCAGGCCTGCGCACTCCTGGGGAAGAGAATCGACCTCCTCGGCATGGACGCTTGCCTCATGAACATGGTCGAGGTGGCCTACCAGCTCCGGGAGTCCGTGAATGTCATCGTCGGTTCCGAAATCGAGGAGCCCTTCGACGGCTGGCCCTACGCCGAGATCCTGACCCGCCTGACCGCCAGGCCCCGCCAGGATGCAGCCACCCTCGCTCGCTGGATCGTCAAAAGCTATCTCCTCTCTTACAAGGGAAAGGGCGAGGCTGTCACGCAGTCTGCCATCGATGTGAGCCGGATCGGAGAAATGACGGCCAAGATCGATGCCCTTGCAGACGTCCTTCTCACGTCTCTTAAGGCTGATGCCAAAGGCATCGAAGCCGCCTGGAACACGGCCCCCCGGTTCTACGACGACAACTACATCGACCTGGCCTGCTTCGCCAAAAATCTACGGAAAAAGGCCAGCGCCGATCTCATTGCCAAGGCGGATGACCTTATTGCCACGCTGAAAACCGGGAAGGGGAGGGCGATCCTCCGCCAGGGAAAGATCGGGAAGGAGGTTCGGGGAACCTGTGGTCTGTCGATCTATTTCCCTGCCGACAGGATCAACCCGGCTTACCGGACCCTAGACTTCTGCAGTGACTGCAAGTGGATCAGGTTTCTGGAAAGGTTTCGATCGTAACGCCGCCGTCCCCATAGGCTCGGTCGGCTGCGGGATCTATCTCGTGGCCGTGAGGATAGTACAACCCTAAACCAAAAAGGAGGTACCAAACCATGGCAAAATCAACAAGCAGAGTCGGGAAGAACGATCTGATCGGCAACGTGGCCGAGGCCGCGGAGCTGACCAAGGAGAACGCCAAGAAGGTCGTCAACACTGTCCTGGAGGGGATCTTCTCCATCCTGAAGCAGTCGGGGAAGCTCCAGTTGGTCAACTTCGGGACCTTCACCGTCAAGAAGACGAAGGAGCGGCAGGGGATCAACCCCAAGACCCAGGAGCCTATCACCATCCCCGCGGGCTTCCGGATGGGCTTCAAGGTCTCCAATAGCTGGAAGGAGGGGATGAAGCCGCGCACGCGGGAGCAGGATCGGGGAAAGGCCAAAGCGGCAACCAAGAAGGTGACCAAGCCGTCCGCCAAGGGGAAGAAGAAGTAAGAGGGGTGCGCGTGACAGCGGTGCCGCACCGGAAAGGTATGATCCGTTTCAAGAAGCGCCACCGTCCAACTTGCCCGCCACACTGCACTCCGAGTGTGGCGGGCTTAATCTTCGGCGGGGTTTTGATCCCGCATTTGTCAGGAGATCGGTTCCTCGCCGCATTCTCCAGGCCGGCTATCGACGGAAGGAAGGCTTACCAATGAGCAAGATCCCTGGAACGCGGGTCATCTTCTCCCCAAAGGGCGGCGCATCGAAAGAACTTGCCCGGCTGATCAAGGCGGCCAAGGGATGCATCGTCGTTGCCGCCTACGCCTTCTCTTCGAAATACCTTGGCCAGGCCCTTTCTGCAGCTCTCAAGCGAGGAGTTGAGGTCCGGATCATCCTGGATGGCGACAACGCCCGGAAGGCCTATTCCATCGATGAGTGGCTGGTCGGCGAGGGAATCGAGGTCCGATTCATCAGGGTCAAGGGCGGTAACATGCACCACAAGTTCATGTTGATCGACGGCAAGCTCCTGATGACCGGCAGCTACAATTTCACGAACGAATCGGAGTTCCGGAACCACGAGGCCGCCATCTTCACGAACAACAAGGTGCTGATCCAATCATTTGCCGCCGAGTTTGATTGTCTGTGGCGTCTGTGTGCACCTGCCGAATCCACCGCCGTCACTTCCAGCGATGTTCGGCCTCCCAATTCGACCGAGGCCAAACGCCCCCGTTTGGGCTCCGGTTAGCAAGAAGGAAGATCCGGGGGGAGGGGGTTGGGGGTGGGGGGCACAAACTAAATTCGATTAGCGGTGCAGGGGATTAGTCTGGGGAGAATCTGACTTTTTGAGCAAATCACGGAGCAATCAGAGCGCTTGAGATAACTCGCCGGGCCTGGAGATAAAACGGAGATGCGCGGAGGGCAATGGAGGCAGACGTGGTTCATCCAATCCCTGGGAGTGGTCTTGCTCAAACGTATCTCATCACGGATGAGAACGACGGCCTGATGGTCGTCGATGTCGGCAGCGTTGGTGCTGCTCTGGCCGTCGAGTATTTCTGCACGCACACCCTGAAGCGATCCCTTCAGGCGATTCGGTTCATCGCCGCCACCCACTTCCACATCGACCATATCGGTGGGATCGGCGCACTGCTGGATAAATGTTCCCCGAAGACGACGGTCCTGTTCCATCCCCTCGTGAAGGCTTACCTGAAGGCTGGTCGGCCGCTTTCCTTGATGCGGAACTGGGTCACCGGTCTGTTCCCCATACTGATTGGCGGCGGTTTCGGCATCCGGAAATGGACCGATCTGGCTTTTGACGGCATGGCCGGTATACCCCTGCCTTTCTTCCGGGATCGCCAACATGTTTCCTACACTGACCGCATCAGTTATCTAGATGGGAATCGCCTCGTCCGTTCTCGGATCGGCATCGGCGGTTGGGAGGTGATAGGGGCGCCAGGACACACGGAGGAGTCGGTGGTTTTCTTCAACGAGGCATCGGGAGAACTCATCTCCGGCGATCTGATCCTGGGTCGGAAGGACGGCCGGGGATATGTGAACCGGTTCTGCTGGGATGAGTTACAGACCCGGAGGACCTTCGCGGTGCTGGCGGATACGATCCGCGTCCGGATCATCTTTCCCGGTCATGGGCCTGTGATCTGGGCCGCCGAAGATGCGTTCCGGAAAGTCGATTGTTCCGGCGAGGTTCCCGCGCGGGATGATTCCCGTAAAACCTGCCTCGGTGGGACTCGGAATGGGTTGGGTGATGGAAGGACCGGAAGTCGCCCAAGAAAACGGAGGAGGTAAAGAATGGACACCTTTCCCAGACTGGAACGCGTCCGGCGGCTGACCCTGACGCCCGGCATGAAACTCGTCTGCATGTCTGACATGCACCGGGGGGATGGCTCCGGGTCCGACGACTTCGCCCAGAACTCCCTGATCTACCGTTGCGCCCTGGAACACTACCTCGAAAACGACTTCACCTATGTCGAGCTGGGAGATGCCGAGGATCTCTGGGAGAATGAAAATTTTGACCAGATCTACATTACCCACACGTCGGTCTATGAGCTCCCGGCAAAATTTCACGATCCGGATCCCGGCAAGACCCGCTACCTCAAGGTGTGGGGCAACCACGACCTGTACTGGAAGGACAACGAAGAGGTTTATCGAACATTGTTCCCCGGCATCGAGATCCATGAGGGGATTGTCCTGGCTACGGGGGAGCGCGCCATCCTCCTCATCCACGGTCACCAGGCCGACCCAAAGTGCTGCGGGGAAGCTGCGGCCGTGAGCAAATTCTTCGTCCATCATTTCTGGCCGGATCTGCAACGCTGCGGCATCAAGGATCCGACCCGCGCAGCCCTCAATCCGGGTCTCTGCAACGAGGTGGACAAACACCTCCACGAATGGGCCAATCAAAACGACCAGGGGATTACCGTCATCATTGCCGGGCACACCCACCGGGCGGTTTTCGAGAATCTGTCGTTGTCGGAAAGGCGCTATCTCGAATCCAAGGTCAAGACCGACGGCATCAAGATCAAACACCAACCCGACGGGAGCTACTTCAACACGGGTTCTTGCGTCCACCCTCTCTGCATCACCGGGATCGAGATCACCTTTGAGAACGGTCCGTCTCTGCGGTTGGTCAAGTGGGGTCAATCGACGGAGGGGACTGCATTGACCATCCAGAGGACGGTTCTTGAAGGCCCGCAGCCGGACGGTCTTTGAGGCAGCGCACACAGAACAGAGAAACAGGCGCAATGATGCGAGTCAGTGAGGTACGATCATGAAGATAAAGCTCATATCGGCGGCCATCAGATCCCGATCGAAATGGTCCCAGATCATGACCCTTTCCCTGCCGGCGGTGGCGGCGGCTACTCCCGAAGGGCACGAGATCACCATCGAGGACGAGAGGGTCAAGAAGATCCGTCTGGACGATAGTCCCGATCTTGTGGGGATCTCTTTCGAAGTGTTCAGGGCCTACCGTGCCTACGAGATCGCCGATCATTACCGGCAGCTGCATATCCCTGTGGTCCTGGGCGGCATGCACGCCTCGGTCATGCCGGAGGAGGGGCTCCGCCACGCAGATGCGGTCGTGGTGGGTGAGGCCGAGGAGGTGTGGCCACGGGTTGTCGCCGATGCCGCAGCCGGAAGGATGTGTGGGATTTACAGGGGCGATGGGCCGGTTGACTTGGCCACATTGAAGAGGCCCAGGCTGGAGCTGCTCGACGCCTCTCGGTACTTCCCGCTCTATCCCATCGAGGCGACCCGGGGTTGCACACACGCCTGTGCGTTCTGCTCCACGCGGTACGTCCACGGCCTGGGATTCCGGACGCGGCCGGTCGAACATGTCATCGCTGACATCGAGCGCGCGGGTGTCAGGATCGTTGCCTTCCTGGACGACAACTTGGTGGCCGATGAGGCGTTCGCAAAGGAGCTTTTCACGGCAATGATCCCACATGGGAGAAAGTTCTTCATGCAATCCCACGTCCTCCTCGCGGAGAACGAAGAGCTGCTCTCCCTGGCCGCAAAGGCGGGCTGCCTCGGCGTTTTCGTTGGGGTCGAATCCGTATCCACTGCGGCCCTTTCCGAGGCGAATAAGGGCTTCAATAAGGTCGAGCGCCTCAAGGACAGCATCGCACGGTTTCACGATTGCGGCATCCTGGTGGACGGCGGGATCATCTTCGGATTCGATACCGACACGCCGGATGTGTTCGACCGAACCATCGAGGCTCTGAAAAAGGTGAGGATCGACAGCGTGGCGGTCAACATCCTGATCCCCTATCCGGGCACCGAGTTCTACCGGAAACTCGAAAGGGAAGGGCGGATCATCTGCACCGACTACACGAAATACACGGGCGGCACGGTGATCGTAAGGCCGAAGAACATGACCGTCGAGCAGCTGCAGGCAGGCTACAATCGGTTTACGAAGGATTACTATCGGATGATGGAGATCGTCTACCGTGCCTTCAAGCAGCCCAATGCCGTGGCCACGATCACCCGGCTCATCGCCAATGTGGGGCACAGGGTGAATATCATGCCCGGGTAGTAAGAACTTTATGGCAGCCATTAAGCCGTGCGCTTCACACCCGACATTCTGGATCTGCCCTTTGTGTCCAATTATTTGGTTACCCTGGTAATTGCAAAAGGCTGCATTTAGGTGTTTTGGTCAGTTATACCCCAGATCTTTACGAACCTCGGATAAAAAAATATTTCAATAATTTCTATTTGCACAGATACCCTCCGTTATTGATCTGATCTCCAATATTTGGCCTGATGACGTCTTATAATAGAAGGTCAACCGATATAGATATGGTATTAGATATGCTGCCCACGTCCTCCGATTTTGGCACGAAGTGTGCTGTAAATAACCCGTAAAGGAGAATGTTTTATAGCTTGGTTCGTCGTATGCAATCCCGAAGCGTTTGCTTGGATTACTTTTCTTATGATATATGAGCTACCCTGTTGACAGTGGAAGGTATTGATGCAGATAATTCTCATCGGCACGATCTCTGGTCTGACACTCGCCGTCATTGGGCTAGGGTTCTCGCTAGTATACTTGCCGACGCGAACCTTCCACATCGCGATGGCCGGCGTGTATACGCTAGTGCCGTACCTCGCCCTTGATTTGGTGAATCGCGGCGCGTCATGGTGGATCGCCGTTCCTGTGTGTCTATTGGCTGCGGTCCTCGTATCCGTGCTCTGTGAGTTGGGCAACCATCGCCGACTCGAACGGAAGCATGCCTCGCCTGGCGCGCACATCATATCGTCTCTGGGCATCTATATCGTCACTGTTCAGATTGTCGCGTTGGTCTGGGGTAACGAAACGCAGGTACTCCGCACTGATATCGACAAGATCTTTCATCTCGGCTCGGTCATGATCACGCGCGCACAGCTTGTTGCAGGGGTATTTTCTTTGCTGCTGCTCATCACCTTCTACTGTTGGTTGCGCTTCAGTAATTTGGGATTACGTTTTCGAGCACTTGCAGACAACCCGACCGAGTTCTCACTCCGTGGTTATAACGTGGACGCCTACCGCCTCCTGGCATTTGGGACATCCGGTTTTTTGGCCTGCGCTGCATCCCTGCTGATTGCCTACGACGTGGGCTTTGATCCGTACGGCGGTCTGCATATCGTGCTGTTAGGTGTGGTGGCGGTTATCATCGGGGGGCGCCTGAGTTTCCTTGGCCCTGTCCTCGGCGGGCTGCTCTTGGGGATCCTTCGTTCTCAGGCCGTCTGGTACTTTTCTGCTCGCTGGCAAGACGTCATCTGCTTCTTGCTTCTTGCGCTGTTTCTTTATGTCAGGCCAAACGGCATCTGCGGAACGGCAACCCGACTGGAGGCGGAAGAATGAACTACGCGTTCCATCTCTTGATCTACGTGAGCGTATATATCGTCCTTGCCCTAAGCCTTGACCTCGTTGTCGGCTACCTTGGGCGGCTGAGTCTTGCTCATGCAGGCTTTGTGGCGATCGGCGCCTACGTCTATGCACTGGCGACTCTCACGCTGCAGTGGACTTTCGTTCCGGCCCTGCTGTTAGCAGTAGCGGTTGCTATAGTCTGTAGCCTCGCGCTTTCCCTTCCGTCATGGCGTTTCCGGGGGGATTTCTTCATATTTATTACGCTTGCGGTGGGTGCCCTCATTCATGGCATTGTCCAGAACTGGTCGGCGCCCGGCTATGAAGTTGGGTCTTTGGCAAACCTGACGAACGGCCCCTTTGGGATTGCAGGAATCCCCCAAACGGATATATTTGGTATCAAATTGGATACCATAGAAAGCAAATGTGCACTCTCGCTTGTACTGGCTGGAGTCTGTGCCTCCATTATGTATCGCTTGACCCATTCGCCGTGGGGAAGACTGCTGAAATGCCTACGGGATGACGAACTGGTTCTGCGCGGCATCGGCAAGAATGTCCGCCTCATCAAGCTCCAGGCTTTTTCCTTCTCCTGCGGTCTGGCTGCTGTAGGTGGCGTGATCTATGCCTCCTATGTCTCTTATATCGACCCGTCTGCGGCCTCGCTGGATGAGTCAATTCTCCTTCTCTGCATGATTTGTGTCGGTGGCAGCGGCAACTTCCGCGGTCCGATGGTGGGCGCTATCGTCCTCGTGCTCCTACCAGAGGTCCTTCGATTTACCCCAATTCCCCAGAGCGTTGCCGCCAATGTTAGACTTTTGGTATACGGTTTGCTGTTATTAGTCGTAGTTCATTTCCGGCCCCAGGGCATCGCTGGAGAATATCGAATCGAATAAGAGCTTAGTCATGCCCATTATAGAAACGATGGAAAAACAGCCGTTGCACACCGACGTGCGACCCGAATGCCGGTTGCTCATGCGCGCCACCGGCATTGCCAAAGCCTTTGGCGGTCAGCCGGTACTGACGGGCGTGGATCTCGAACTGCATGAGGGACAGGTCGTCCTCCTGCAGGGCCCTAACGGCTCGGGCAAGACCACACTCCTCAACATACTTACCGGCCACTTAGTTCCCGATGCCGGTCGTATCGATCTTTTCACCAACGGTTGTCGGGAAGTTTTTCATTTCCCACGTCACTGGTGGCAGGACCTAAACCCCTTAGATCGTTTCCTGCCCGAACGGCTTGCGAGCAAGGGTGTCGGCCGCAGTTGGCAGGATACGCGGCTATTTAACTCGTTGAAGCTCCTTGACAACATCGCTGTCGCTAAGCAGCAGCATCCAGGAGAGAAGCCATTCAACCTTTTTTTCCATCCCGGTCGAGTGCTCGCCATGGAGCGGCAACTTCAAGCAGTCTGCGGCGAACGATTGGTCCAACTCGGCCTTGGAGGGCGTGATTCTTCTTCAGGCGACAAAGTCTCCCTCGGGCAGGCCAAGCGAGTCGCCATTGCCCGCGCGGTCGAAGCCGGTGCCCGGATTCTGTTTCTCGATGAACCCTTAGCTGGCCTTGATGCACCCGGCATCGCTGACGTCGTTGCCCTGTTGCGAGATCTGGTGGACCAACACCGTGTTACCCTCGTCATCATTGAGCACGTCGGAAGCATTGTGCATGTGCAACAGTTGGCCGATACCGTTTGGGACCTTGACGGCGGCAAACTGACCACCAGGCCCAATCACTGCATTGAGACCATGACCAAGCATAGCCTTGCCAGCCAGTGGCGTATAGACCGACTATTTCATGAGTTTAAGCTCGTACGGAGCGAGGTATTGCCGAGAGGTGCGCGTCTTGATGTGTACCGAAAAAACGGAGCTGCTAATTCCGAACTCATCCTGGAGGTTGAAAATCTTGTCATTCGCCGTAACCGTCGTCCTGTGATCGGGTGGGGAAGAACCGGGGACGGGGCCATGTTGGGGCTCAACCTAACTCTTCGATCCGGTGATCTGGCTGTCCTGCAAGCCCCTAATGGTTGGGGAAAGACGACTCTAATGGATTGCCTGGCTGGCTTGCTTCCAGCAAACACCGGCAAGATCAAAATGCGGGGTCAAGCTGTGACTTCCCTATTGCCTTGGGAACGAAGTCTAATTGGCTTATACTACTTGCGTTCCGATACCCGCGGTTTCCCATCGCTCTCGGTGAGGAACGCTCGTCGTGTTAACGGTAGAAGAGAAAGCATCAGGATGCGTTGTTCAGAAGATCGCCACAAGTATGGTGAACTAAGTGGTGGTCAAAAGCGAAGCTTTCAGATAAACTGTTTGGGCAATAGCCGCGCTGCTCTTTATATACTTGACGAACCATTTGTGGGTTTGGATGGCATGGAAATGTCCTCAGCGCTGAACAAGATTATCAAGCTCACCGAATTTAACGGACAGTGTCTTCTGGTTGCTATTCCTCATATAAGCATAGAGCATGAACCATGTTAAATGACTATCGTTTATGGAGTAAAGGGAGTAGTAACCCACTTATGTTTCTCATACCGGGTGGCAGTGGCACCGATCATCCTCAATCCCGAGGTTTTGATGTAATTGCTGCGCAATTTTTTTTAAGCGGCTGGACGGTCTTCCTAGCTGAAACGGCAGGTCAAAACGGTCGTCCCGGATGTCTTTCGGTTAACCAGTGCATCTTGGAATGTAGAGGATACACAAAAGAGCTAATTCGAGATTTAAGACCTTCACACATCGTGCTGTGGGGCGTCTGCGGAGGAAGCGTTATTGCTTGCGCGCTTGCCTGCGAGTCAATCCCTATTGATGCCATTGTGCTTTGGGAGCCTCCGCCTAACTTTTCGCAGGAGTCTCGAAAGGAATTTGCCAACTTCTCCAAGGACAAGGGGTTGGTACTTTCTCCAGATTTTACAAACGAGGTTACTAACCTGATCGATATTGCTGCGCAGGTTTCCCCCCCGGTGCTAATACAATATGGGTATGAATATCCATCGGACAATTTATCGATCCTCTCTCAGGCCTTCTCTAACTGCTCCAAATTTGTAACGGCGTTTGTTCCAGAGGCAACCCACAGCACGCCGAAAAGTGGCGATGGTTTTGGATTGCTAAAGATTCTCTCTGATGTTCTCACATGGCTGCACTCGCTCGCGTTGCCTGTGCTACAGCCACTCTGTATTACCTCGTATGAAGGAGTGAAGACCCATGGCTGAGTATCCCAAGGTACGCATGCGTCGGATTAGGCAAACCGCAGCATTGCGATCCCTGTACGGGCTCGATTTTCCAAGACCTTCAAGACTCATCTGGCCAGTGTTCGTCGTTGAGGGGGAAAAGGTCATGGAGCCGATTAAGAGCCTTCCAGGCCAATACTACTACAGCACTGATAGGTTAATTCATGCCGTTGAAGCCGTGCATTCGACAGGTGTTGTCTCAGTACTGGTTTTCGGATTAGTCGAACAAAATAGGCTAAACAGTAACGGGGAGTATTCTTATTGCCCAGACGGTCCAGCCCAACGTGCCCTTTCGCTCCTCCGAAAGGAGTTTCCAAAGCTGGCGCTTTTCGCGGATACTGGCTTGAGTGGATATACGAATCATGGCCATGCTGGAATAATCAATGACAAGGGTGTGATTGACAATGATGCCACCCTGGAGGTTCTTAAGCGGATTGCACTATCCCAGGTCGCGGCCGGCGCCACTGGCGTTGCACCGAGCGGGATGATCGATGGTCAAGTCGCTTTCTTGAGAGCGGCCTTGGATGAAGCGAACTTTCATGATGCGTTGATACTCAGTTACTCAACAAAGTTTCACTCGTGTCTGTACGATCCCTTTCCCTATGCCGTAAGAACTCCCCGGAAGTTCGACCCACGAGTTCGGACCTACTTAGCCCCCCCGAATGATACCACCCAGGCCGTAAGAGAGGCGATGATCGATGAGGCGGAAGGCGCCGACATGGTGATGGTAAAACCCGCGCT
>Ga0172375_10011283_pt1 | contig 11399 bp, 13 predicted proteins | sample LakKiv1m_FD_114537 | JGI IMG/M metagenome (GOLD analysis project Ga0172375, IMG submission 114537) | Freshwater microbial communities from Kabuno Bay, South-Kivu, Congo - kab_092012_11.1m | ecosystem: Environmental > Aquatic > Freshwater > Lake | place: Democratic Republic of the Congo... | reverse complement strand
TCTCCGCTAATATTACTCAAAACTAAAACGCCTGAATCAGAATCAGCCACCGCTTCGGTAACACTAATACCCCCAGAACCAACTCTTGAGCCGATACCAGAAATATTTCCTCCGATTTCTGAAACATCACTAAAACCAGAGAGCAAACCAACAACAACAAGACCAATAACAACAATTACAGCAAGAATAACCAAATACTCAATAGTACCCTGCGCCCGAGAATTCATAAAAAACACAGATAGAATTAGCTCAAAGTTCTATTTAAGCTTGTGCAATCTTTCGTAGTATTTAGACTCTATTTCAGTTATTGGTTTTCTTTTTTCTTTGTCCTCTTTTGGGTAATGCCAGTACATTATTTTTTCGTCTGTGGGGCTCCAACAAAAAAGTATTTCTTTTCCGCAAAATTCAGAGTAAAAATCTATTTCGGTTTCTTCAACATCGCGTATAACGCATCCTTTTTGAATTAATTCCCCTAATAAAGAATAAAATTCAAGGTTTTTTTGGTGAAAGTTTTTGTTTAATTCTACCTGCATTAAATAGTGCTCGGTGCTTTCATCGTCAAATTCTAGTTTTGTGCTGTCAAGCATTCTTAACTGTTCATCAAGCATCAATAATTTTTCAACATCTAAGCGTATTTTTCGTATTAGTTCGTTTGCCTGTTTGAGCGAAAAATAAACTTTTGCCATGCTATAGTTGCATAGCGAATTGTTTTTAAACAATCTAACACGAAGTTGTTTAATGAGTAAATCAAAAACAAATAAACCCGAGCTTTTGTCAGGGTGCGGAGATTTTTCAAGCATTATTGCTGCAGTAAAGAACGGCGCGGACGCGGTTTATTTCGGAGTTAAAGGATACAACATGCGCGATCTTGGAACTAATTTCAAAACTTCAGAACTGAAAAAATTAATGAATTATCTGCACAAAGGAAATGATTTGAAAAAAAATGTTAAAGGTTATTTGGCTTTGAATACAATTGTTTTTGAGAATGAATTAAAAAAAGTTGAAAGTATTTTAATTGCTGCAAAAAATGCAAAAGTTGACGCAGTTATTCTGTCTGATTTGGGCGTTCTTTCTCTGGCAAGAAAACACAAATTAAATATTTTTTTGAGTACACAGGCATCTGTTTCAAATTCTTTCGCGCTTAATGAATACAAATCTCTGGGAGTTAAGAGAGTTATTTTCGCAAGAGAAATGAATCTTGCACAAATAAAAGAAGTTACAAAAAAGGCGCACAAAATAGGAATTGAGACAGAATGTTTTGTTCACGGAGCAATGTGTATCAGCGTTTCGGGGAGATGCTTTTTGTCTCACGAGGCTTTTGGGAGAAGCGCTAACCGAGGAGAGTGCCTTCAGCCCTGCCGAAGAGCCTTCTTTTTGGACGGAAGCGCTCCGGATTACGAAAAAAAAGAAGTTTACGTTCAGGGAGATACTATTCTCTCGGCAAAGGATTTGAAATCCGTTCAGTTTATTGACAAAATTATTTCTTCGGGAGTTGATTCTTTAAAAATTGAAGGAAGAACAAAACCAAGTGATTATGTTGCAACAACTACAAAGTGTTACCGCGAAGCAATTGATTCTGTTTTTGATAAAACTTTTTCTTTGGAAAAAATTTCTTTTTGGAACAGCGAACTGGAAAAAGTGTATAATAGGGGCTTTTCAGAGGGGTTCTTTTTTTCAAACCCGAGCGGAAAGGATTTGGCAAAAGGACAGGGTTCTTTTCAGAAACAAAAAAGAGTGATGACTGGAATTATTACAAAATATTACACAAAAATAAATGTTGCGGAAATAAAGCTTTATGATGAATTAAAAGTCGGGGATAAAATAATTATTGAAGGAATAACAACTTTTTTTGAACAGGAAGTACATTCGATGGAGTCGCATCACAAACCCTTGCAGAAAGCATCAAATGGGGATATGGTTGGAATCAGAGTAAGTGAAAGGGTTCGGCCTAATGACAAAGTTTTTGTATTAAAAGAACGTAAATAATTAATGGCTGAATTCACTAAATATAGTTCAATGGAAGAAATTCCCAAAGATTTTTTTTCAAGATTGAAAAGAATGGTTTCTTCTTCAGCAGGCAGAGCAATAATAATAGTTCATCCTTTTTATGCTGAGAGAACAACTGGTTATAGTCAAGCGCAGTATGATGCTTATCTGAAAACTATTTTTGGAATATTAACACGAAGCACCCTCCCAATAATTGTTTTGGAAAGTAGCCCGGGGGTTGTAAAAGCAAAGCTTGGAGAAACTGTGGCTTCAAGAAAAAACATTTTTTGCTTGCCTGCACATGATGATAATCCAAATATTATTGAAAAAATCAGAAAAAATTTATTTCTCGAACAACAAAGAGATTCTGCGACGCTTAAACAAATACTTATTCGTTCAGGTGTTCGCACAATACAAATGGGCGGCTCTTTCTTTGGAGAAAACCACTCTGTAGAAGTTTTTGCTCATGAAAGTAAATTTCTTCCGCCAAGACTTTCTCCATCTTATGATACTCTCACAACAGGTTGTGCGGGCTCTTGTTACGCAGATTTAATAAAATCAGGATTATTTGAAAAAGTTTCTCTTCTTCCGAATGCTTGTTTTGATAAAAAGCCAATTAAGCAAAAAAGAGCCGTAACCAAAAGAGAAACTCAAAATTGGATTAATCGTGCAAAAAAACGCATGGTCTTGAAAAGAAGGTGCTGAAAGTCACTTCAATAAAAAATAAATACTCATTTTCACTTATTTTGTCATGGATTTTGGTTTTCCCTCTTTTTTTGGCTTTGCTTATTCGCAGGACCAGTTAAAAGTTGTCAAACTTTTGAAAAGCAGAGAAAAAGTTCTTTTAATGGCGGCGCCTTCTTTTGTTGTGGATTTTGATTACAAAACATTTGTTCCCCTGATGAAAGCACTGGGTTTTGATAAAGTCACTGAACTTACTTTCGGAGCAAAAATAACAAACAACAATTACGAAAAATTTATCCGCAAAAACAAATCAAAGCAAGCGAAGTTTATCTCATCCGTTTGCCCCGCCTCTGTAGAATTAATAAAAAATAAATTCCCTGAAATGAAAAAATTTCTTCTTCCTTTTGATTCCCCTATGGGTGCAATGAGCAAGGTTTGCAGAAAAAATTTTCCAAAACACAAAATTGTTTTTCTTTCTCCGTGCAGTGCGAAAAAAAACGAGTCAAAAAACATTTTAGACAAAAAAGGAAAACCGATTATTGAATGTTCCTTGACTTTTTCCGAAATGAAGCAGATTGTTGCAAAAGAAAAGCCAAAATTAATTGAAGAATCAAAAAATAGTACTGGTTTTGATTCATTTATGAATGATTATACTAAAATTTATCCTCTCGCAGGGGGTTTGTGCGGAACTCTTCACACAAAAAATCTTCTAAAAGACGAAGAAATTTGTTCCTGTGACGGGTATGTGCGTTTTGAAAGAACTCTAAAAAAAGAAAAAGTTTTTTTTGACATGCTTTTTTGCAGAGGAGGATGCATTGGCGGAAACGGAATCGCATCAAGAGCACCCGTTTTTATCAAAAAGCAAAGAGTGCTAAAATATGCAAAAAATGCAAAAAGAGAAAAAATGAACGGAAAAGCAGGCAGTGAAAAGTATTGCACAGGAATTGATTTTTTGCGAGAATTATAACTCTTTTTTATTCTTTTTCAATCCAAAAATAAGTATGATTTATCACATTATCACAACCCCCGAGTGCAACCTCTGCTGTGCATGCCCTGTTTCGTCAAGGCGAATCGATGCCTGCCTTTGCTTCGCAAAGACAATGGTGATTAAATGATTTACCATATAATAACAACCCCCGAGTGCAACCTCTGCTGTGCATACTGCGGGGAAAAAGCTTTTTGCGAACCTGAAAGCAAATTAAAATTTGAGCCTGTGCCTTCGGAGCCAATTTACTCAATGGCAGAGCTTAATTCGTTTCTAAAGAAAGACAAAGATAAACCCGTTTCGGTTATTTTTTACGGCGGAGAACCTTTGCTGAATATCTCTTTCATAGAAAAAGTAATGGATTCACAGAAAAAAAATAAAACAATAAAAAATTTTTTGATTCAAACTAACGGCACTCTTTTGCATAAGCTTCCAAAAAAATATGTTAATCGGTTTCACACGATTCTTGTTTCGATTGACGGAGGAAAAGAAACTACAAACAAAAACAGGGGAGAGGGAACTTTTGAGAAGGTAATTGAAAATCTTAAATTAATTCGTGCTAACGGGTTTAGGGGAGAAATTATTGCACGAATGGCTGTTGAGGAGCCAACTGATTTTTTTTCTGACATTATGTGGCTTTTGGATAATAATGAATTCAAATTTACTTCAGTGCATTGGCAGCTTGACGCTAATATGTGGCATGATTATAGCAAGCGAAATTTTTCAAAATGGGTTTTGGATTATAACAAAGCGGTTACAAAACTTGCTGATTATTGGGTTAGTGAAATGAATAAAGGAAACACTTTGCGTTTGTATCCTTTTATGGGCATAATGGATTCTCTCTTAAACGCGACAAAATATTATTTGCGTTGTGGTTCCGGAGTAGGGAATTTTACAATTCTTCCAAACGGAAAGATAAGCGCTTGCCCTATTATGAGTGGAGTAAAGGAATATTATCTTGGAGATATCAGGGGCACAAAACCAGAAAAACTTCCTTTCAAATTAACCGTAAAAGAACCTTGCACATCCTGTTCGGATTTTGAGTTGTGCGGAGGACGATGCTTGTACTCCAATCTTAATCCGGTTTGGCCGAAGAAAGGAATTAATGAAATCTGTGAAAGTGTAAGGCACTTAATTAGCGAAATGAAACGAATTCAGCCAGAGGTCGAAGCACTTATAAAATCAAAAAAAATAAGCAAAAAAGATTTGCAATTCCTAAAATATAATTGTTGTGAAATAATACCTTAATTTTTTTAATAATATTATTGCCTCTGTGGCTCAGTGGTTAGAGTAGCTGATTCGTAATCAGTTGGTCGGGGGTTCAAATCCCCCCAGAGGCTTATTTTTTTCTTATTTTCGCAAAGAAAAACTGCTGCGCCTGCCCAGCCAGGCGGCATCTGGGCACTACATTCGCTCTTGCGAGGCAGAGCTTATTTCTTCTTTATCTTCGCAAAAAAGAATTGTTGAGTATCATTATCTTGAGGGTATAATCTTACACAGTTTTGGCAGAGTTTGTTTTCCCTTATTTTTATTCCTTCAAGTTTTACTGGGAGGATTTCGGCATTTGGTTTGTTTTTTAGCAGGTGTAAAACAACTTCCTCGTTTTCTTCGGGAGCAAAGGAGCAGGTAGCATAAACCATTTCTCCGCCTTGTTTCAAATGCTCAAATGCTTTGAGTATCATGTTTTTTTGGTTCGCGGCTTTTTGGCGGACTAATCTGTTTGACCAGTTCAGTAAAGTTTCTCTTTTTTTTCTAACAAGTCCTTCACTTGAGCAGGGGGCATCAAGAAGTACTTTGTCAAATATTTTATTTTTTTTCAGATTCCTAAAATCAATTCGCTTTGCTTCAACATTATCTAAACCAAATCTCTGAATAGTTTTTTCAAGAACCGCAAAGCGTTTTGAGTGAACATCCGTTGCGATTACTTTTCCTGCAAAATTGCTTAACTGAATTGTTTTCATTCCGGGAGCGGCACAGGCATCAAGTACAGTGTCTTCTTTTGTCGGATTGAGTGCAACTACTGGAAGCATAGCTGCTTTTTCCTGAATTGAGATTAACCCGTCGCGGTATTCTTCAAGCTGTCCCGGCATGTTGTATTCAATAAAAAAAGCTTGTTCGTGGAAAGCAAGTTGTTCAAATTTTATTCCCTTTTCGTTAAGCGAATTAACCGCTTTTTGAATTGTTGATTTTTTTGTATTAATCCAAAAAGCTTTGGGTTGTTTTCTCTGGATTGTTTCAAAAAAAGAATTCCATTCTTTTCCTAGAAGATTGGAATATTTATCAATAAACTCTTTTGGAAAATAAGTGTTTCGCATACAAAATCATTAAGGCGCAGGGATTTTATAGTCTGCTATTGCACAGAATCTTCGCCCGAAAGAGTATTATCTATGTCTTCAAGAGAATTATTTATTCCGCTTAAATCAGTGCCTACATCAGCGAGTGTTTTATCTGCTTCAGCCTGTGAATTTACTGCACTTCCTGTCGGCGATGTGCATCCGAAAAAAAGGAATGCTACTGCAATCAAACTAATTACTAGTAGTGCTGCATATTTCATTTAATTCACCCTATTCCAATAAAATCAATAAAACTTCTTTTAATTTTTCTTCTCTTATAGTTTTTATTATTTCTCTTACTTGTATTGCTTTTTCTTCGTCAAATGAATCAACATTTTCTTTAATTAATTGTTTTGCTGAATCAATTTTGCTTATTGCGGTGTTTATTATTTCAACTGCGCGTTCGAATTTGTCGGCTGAGTTTGAGTCGCTTGAAGCAGAATAATACTCTGAAATAGATTGTATTTTGTCGGCAACTTTTTGGAGTTCCATTTTTAGTGTTTCAAGTTTTAGTGCGAGTTCGAGAAGTTTTGTCTGGTCCGAAATTAATGCTGAATCAATTTTGTTTGAGTCATAGTCTTTTGGAGGCATTACGCATTCAAAGAAAGTTAAGCAACCCTGTTCGTTTGTTCTTGCAACTACTTTTCCCCCATTTTCTTCGCAGTAATAATACCTTTCTTTTGGAATTTCTTCCACAGAAGAACAGGTTACTGTTGAGTTCGCGTCAGTTGAAAAACTGCAGGTATATTCACTGCATCCCTTATCGTCGGTTTTTACTACTATTTGTCCGTTGTGAGAATAACACTTGTCCTTAATTGCTCTTATTTCATTGTAATCCTGTGATGGACAGGATTGATTGCAATACTCTGTTACTGTACCATCTTCACATTTAACTACTTTGCATCCGCTGCTGTTTTCGTATGATTTGCACTGCGGGTCGCATTGTCCAAATACTTCAAAATCAGTAACATATACTTCAGAACCAACGCACGTAGTTTCATTTATATCCACAATTGTGGTCGTCTGGGCCGGTTTTATTGTGTCAAGCAAAAAATTTCCTGTAGAATAGCTGGTCACGGGTTTGGTATAACTTGTACAATCCTTGCTGCTGTATTCTGCGCATGTTGTTCTTGCTAAATTTTTCCAATAACTGTAAGGCATACACTTTTCTTCTTTCTTAAATTCTTTTCCGTTAGAGCATTTCCAGTAAGCATTAGTATAGTGTTCGGTTCTTGCTTCTACACATTTTGGTTTTGAGCATCCGCGGTCATCATAATCCAAAATAATTTTTCCGTTAGAGCATTCAGGCATTTCGTATTTTGGACAATCACTTTGGCATTCTCCGGAATAAACTATTTCTGCCCCCTCGCAATCCGCTACGCATTTGTTGCCGAAAGTTCTTTGTTCGTAATAACATTTGCTTTCGCATGCAGGTTTAACACTTGAATTTGGTGAAACTAAAGAACAATTTGTTGTGCATACTTTTATTTTTCCGCATATAGGGTTATACTCTCTGGTGCACATGCAGTTTGTTTCGTCTGTAACGGGTGTCTCCGGAATTGCCCCGGTGCACATATAATTTATTTCCGCTTTTCCGCTTTTTGTGTCAACAACGCAGTGAGGATTGCATCCAGTCATTTCCATATTAAGTTTAAACCACCAAGTGTTTGTTGATTCATTGCAGTAATACTCATCTGTTAATGTTCCGCAAGAATTTGAAGCAATGCTTTTTGCTTTAGAGTAATCCATTGTTCCGCACATCTGCTCGGGTGTTGAGGGTTCTTCTAAACACGCACCGTCCCTGCAGCCGGCAGAGCAATCTTTTTTTAGTTGATCCTGAACATAACCCGATTCACAGTACCATTCAGTTAAAGTGTTTCCTTCACACTGGTCATAACTTTGTACTTTTGAACCGCTTCGGTGGTACCCTGTAATAAATCCTTTAGTGTAATAATCAATTCCGTTATCCGAGTCTATGCATTTCTCAACTTTGCATTCTCCTTCATAAAGTATTTTTGCTCCAGCTGCAGTAGCCATGCACTTATTTCCGTAAGTTAAAACAACCGGATTACAAGGAGCTTTAACGCACTGCACCTGTATTTCTCCGCAAACAGGAGCATATTCCATGGTACAAACAGCGGCAGGCGAATCAGCATTCGTGTCATACAAAACCGGTGCGTTTGTGTCGGCAGCAAAAACACTTGCTGCAAAAAGCACCAAAAAAATCAATCCGATTAATTTTTGCATTACTAACTTGTGCATCAAGTAGTATTTAAGCGTGTCTTTTTTGTTCTGCTTTTCCCTAAAGACCTCTTTTTAAACCATTATAATATAGATAAGGTTATTGCCTTTCTGGCAGGGTGATTAAATGACTGACAGCATTTCGGATTTAAAGTACGAGTATGAGCGAGCAAGAAGCTTTAAAGAGAATTTAGAGAAGAACCTTGCAAGAAAAAAAAAGCTTAATCTGATTGACAAGTATCAGGAAGAAGAATTCATGGAAGAAATTAGGGAAGCTGACAGAAAAGCAGAGGATTTGAGGGCAAGGTACAGAAGAGCAGATTCACAAAAAGAACGGTCAAAAATAATTTCAGAATCTAACGAGAAAGCGCCGTGGGAGTAAAAGAACTGACTTTAGCGGAGTTATGAAGCGTCATTTTTTCTCCCAAAAGTTAGGTTATTTAAATGATTGTTTAAACATTTAGTTTATTGGTTGGGTTTTATGTCTACTAATTTTACTTTGATTCTTGAAGACGGCGAAGAGATTTTTAAGAGCCTTGAAACTTTTGCAAAAGAGAATGAAATTACTTATGGTATTCTTGTGGGCGGAAAGGGCGCTTTGAAGGATTTTGATATTATTTCCCACGGACAGAGAGGGACTGTAGAAAAAATCAATTATAGGCGCGAATTTGAAGTTAATGCTTTGAGCGGAAAGATAGAGGTTAAGAATACTGGAGTTAAAATAAAAATTAATGCGCTTGTTTCAAGCTCTGGATTCACTCCCATCACAGGGGAATTGATTTCCGGAAAAGCTGCTGGTTCTTTGCAGATAACAATAAGAAAAGTCGATTTGAAGAAAATGATTGAAGCTTAAGCAAAAATTAATGCTATTAATTTTCCTGCAATAAATGAAAGCGCTATTACTATCCCTGCGAGAAGCAGGTTTCTTGAAACCGAGAGCAGAATATTTTTTTGCTTTACTATCGCAATGTGAATTCCCACTATAGTCAATAGAATAGCCCCCCAAATCACTGCCGCCAAAACAGCTGTTTGAAGAGAGAATAGAATAAAAGGCACTAAGAAAGACATTGTGAAAAAAACTTTTCCCGCAAGCGTGTTAAGAGCCGCTTTTACTGCGGCACGGGAAGAAGTTCCTTTTTCGGAACTCTTAACTGAATAAAGTCCAAACGCGTCGCTGAGAGAATCCGCAACTGCAATTGAAACTATTCCGCCTAAAACACCCACAATGGATTCAGTAGCTGTATTTATTCCAATTATTATTCCAAGTGTTGTCAGAACACCAGAAGTTATTCCAAAACTAAGTTCGCCTATTTTTTCCTGAAGTACTAAAAAAATTCCGCTTAAATTATTCTTCTGGTTAAACAAAATTTCATAATAACTCTCATCGGTTTGATACGCTTCTCCAAGCCCGAACTCTTTAATTAGAGATTCTATTTTTTTTTCTTCATTAGCATCGGGTTTGTTGTTTCGCTGGTGAATTTCAAATTCAATGTAATCACCTATTCCGTCAACGCGGTCAACTGAAATCAGAACGCTGTCAAGAACATAAATCGTACGGATTTTAGTGACTTTAAGAACCTGTTTGTATGCGCGTGCAATATTTTTTTCTTCGTCGGGCAGAAGTTTTTTGCTTACAACTAAACGTCTCTTTTCACGCAGAGGTTTTTTATAAGTAAACAAAAGGCGCTCAGTGCCGTCATCTCTTATTCTTACAAGCTCGTCATCTGCAGAATTTTTTCTCACAAAATACCTGTCTTCATGAACAAAAGTACCGACTTTTTTTGCACCAAGAGAAAGAAGTTTTGACTCGTCAATTCCGCACTTCACTTTTACGTGCTTCTCGTAGTGGGCTTTGTCCGCGTGAAAATCAAATAATTTTTTTAATTCCATAAGTTCAATTGAAAAGAACAATTTAAAAGCAAAAACACGGCAACCAGAAGTGGCAAAAAATTACTTTTCTTCCGAATGCTTTTTACATTTAGGGCACTCTATTAATTCGCAGTTGTGTCCAACTTCGTCAAAAGGAATTTTTGAGCCGCATTTTACGCAAAAGTGATTTCCTTTCACTAACGAATCTAAATTTCTTTTTTCCATTAAAATCACCAAAAAATGTTCAGACAAAACATTGTCCAACAAAATGAGGATAACGCCTAAACCGGGATTCGAACCCGGGTCGCACCCGAACAGTAGCAAAGCAAGTTCCACAAATTTGCTCTACCTCGCAAGAGCGAGTGTAGTGTTTTCGCGAGCCTTAGCAAGGCTCTGACAGGGGTGAATCCTAGACCACTGGACGATTTAGGCATTTAATCGCTTTGCTTTGCAAAGCCATTAAGTGAAAGTCTCTAGTGAAGGTTTTTATTTGTTTTCAGGAGACAAAAAAATTAACTAATTTCGTCAAAAAGACTGTTTTGGCATTATGAGTACTGCGAGTATGTACAAAATAACCGCGGGAATGAATCCTGTTGCAACAGCCAGCACAATGAAAATCAAGCGGATTAATGTAGGGTCTTGGTTGAAGTACTCTGCTATTCCTGAAATAACTCCAAAAACAAGTTTGTTTTTTGATTTAGCAAGAACTTTTTCTTTTTGCACTGCTTTTTTTGAATTAATTTTTTTTATTTTTTTACTAACCATATTTTTAATATTACCCCTCAGGAATAAATACCTATGGTTAGGGTAATTCAAATTAACGTTTTTGGATTTGACAATAATTTTTCTTATTTGGTGTGCGAGGGAAAAAAAGCGGCTATTATTGACCCGACAGGCGAAATTGATTTAATTAAAAAAGTGCTTGAAGAGAACGAACTTGAAGTTTCTCTTGTTTTATTGACTCACTCTCACCCAGATCATTGCGAACTTTTGGATTATTTCAAAGAGAAAGGAGCAAAAGTTTTTGAGCCAAAAAAAGCTTCGCTTGGAGAAACTCAAGAAATTGTTTTTGAAGAAAAAAGCATAAAAGCAATTCACACTCCGGGACACACTTCTGAAAGCGTTTGTTATTTAATTGAAAACAATCTTTTTTCAGGAGACACATTGTTTGTGAAAGGAGTTGGCACAACTGCTTACGGAGGAGACGATTCAAAACTTGAAGAATCAATTGCTTTTCTTTCTGAATTAAAAGGTGAAATAATTTTGTGGCCAGGACACAATTATGGCGGGTCTAAAAGTAC
>Ga0172375_10011282_pt1 | contig 11399 bp, 14 predicted proteins | sample LakKiv1m_FD_114537 | JGI IMG/M metagenome (GOLD analysis project Ga0172375, IMG submission 114537) | Freshwater microbial communities from Kabuno Bay, South-Kivu, Congo - kab_092012_11.1m | ecosystem: Environmental > Aquatic > Freshwater > Lake | place: Democratic Republic of the Congo... | reverse complement strand
GACCGCACTTTGGTTTTGGATTTCATTCCGGCCTTCAAAATTGCGGAAAAATACCATGCCGAGGCGCTTTGCGCCGAGGCAACTTCTTACGATTTCACAAAAAGTGAAAATTGGCGGAGAGAGTGAGATTCGAACTCACGGCCCGCCTCATCGGCGGACAACTCCTTAGCACGGAGCCGCTTTCGACCGCTCAGCCATCTCTCCGAATTGGACATATTTATTTGAAGCGCCCGTGAAAAGCAAATAAATTTGCTTTTCACCCACTCAGCCACCTTTCCAAAATCTCTTTTTATCTTATCACTTTCCTCAATGTTTGACAATTTATTTGACCCGTGCTATACTTTTAGTAGTTAACACTGGCTTAAGATTGCTTGATTTAAGCAGCTTAAAAAGGTCGCTCATGCCAGTTATGAATTATTAACAATTTAATTGTTGTTGATAAAGTTAGAAACAATATGGATAAACCACAATATCAGGAATTCGTTGAAATGGTGGTCAAAGGAATTGTTGACCATCCAAATGAAGTTTCTACTGAAAAAACTGTTGATGAAAGAGGGGTACTTTTAACCCTCAAACTTAATTCGGAAGACATGGGTTATGTCATCGGCAGACAAGGACAAAACGCCAGAGCCATTAGAACTTTGCTTCGCTTGGTCGGCGCAAAAAATAATGCTCGCGTGACTTTGAAGATTGACGAACCAGCTGGTTCTAATCGCGGCTACAACCGAAGAGAACGCTCTCGTTCTGTTGACACAGATGTTTCAGTGGACGATTTAAAAATTTAATTTATTGAACAAAAACAAAAACCGTGCTACAATTGTGGTGCGGTTTTTGTATTAAAAATTTTTATGCGTTTTGATATCATTACCATTTTTCCCAGACTTTTTGATTCTTTTTTAAATGAGAGCCTGATTAAAAAATCAACTGAAAAAAGATTGAACACTTTTTTTGTTCATGATTTAAGGCAATGGGCAAAAGGAAAACATAAGCAGATTGATGATCGTCCTTATGGCGGGGGGCCGGGAATGCTGATGATGGCAGAGCCGATTATCAAGGCAATAATGTTTTTGAAGTGTCAGAGTGTCAGAATGCCAGAGTGCCAAAAAAATAGAGATACAAATTTTAAAAACACAAAAGTTATTCTTTTGTCGCCGGCTGGAAAACAGTTCACTGGAGAGCTGGCTAAAAAATTATCAAAATCAGAAAGATTGATTTTCATTTGCGGCCGCTATGAAGGCGTTGATAAAAGAGTAGAAAAATTTGTTGATGAAAAAATTTCTATTGGACCATATGTTTTAAACGGCGGCGAATTGCCGGCAATGGTTGTCGTAGAATCTATAGCCAGATTATTACCAGGTTTTATGGGCAATAGAAATTCTCTTAAAGAAGAAACTTGCTTGATTGGAGAAAAAATCAAAGAAGAATATCCGCAATACACTAGACCAGAAATTTTAAAAGTAGATGGGAAAAAATATCCTGTGCCGAAAATACTTTTGAGCGGAGATCACAAAAAGATAGCAGGCTGGCGCAATAAAATGATAAAAATGGTTAGATAAATCTAAAATTCAAAGTAAGTCTTTGTGTTTTGGATTTTAATCTGTGGATAACTAAAAATAGAAAAATAATTTTTATCTAATTTTAGCCAAAATAATTTTATCTTAACATTATTTTGACTTTTAACAAAAAGCATGCTATAATAGGGATGTACAATGAAATGTACCTTTTATTACTGTTTTTTAAACATTAGAAACGGCCGACCGTTTCGCCTTAAGAAACACACAAAAATTTTAAGGAGGAAATTAAAACAAAAATAAAAAGGTTACCTGCTATTTCTTAAAAAGAATAACGGACTGACCAAAAAACGGTATAAATGTGCTTTCAAAGTCGGAACAAAAGCAAAAAACGACCATCGGACAGAAAATTCTGGAAGTTCGTAGGTGTCTGCCTTCAAACTTATTAAAGTTAGACATCTACGAACGCCAGATCGTTCAATGGTCTGGCGCTTGAGCCAGGGAAATAATATATTTAAATCGCCCTGCTGTCTCAGCGCCTTTTATTTTTTGTCGCTTGTTATTTTTGGTGAGTGTGCTATTATGTTTTTATATGGATCAATCGTTTATTGCTAAAATTAAGACCCAATTAGAACAAGAAAAAAGCCGTTTGGAACAAGAATTGGCCGGTTTTGCTGAACATAATATCCATAATGTTGATGATTATGAGGCTGAATACCCTGATTTTGGGAGCGAATCAGATGAAAACGCTCAAGAAGTTATAGCTTTTGAAGAGCGTCTTTCATTAGAACACACTTTAGAAGATGAATTGCGCGATGTAAAAAATGCTTTGCAAAAAATACAAAATAATACTTATGGCGTTTGTAAATATTGTGGGCGTGAAATTGATAAAGACAGACTGTTGGCTAGGCCAACCAGTTCTTCTTGCGTTGACTGCAAAAAGAAATTTAAAGGCGAGGTATAGATTTGCACTAACCAACCTACCCCGCCGGTAGGCAGGCACCAATGGAAACAAAAATACACACCAATAGAAGTATCATCTGGCTAAGTTTAACCTGCTTAGCTTTTTTTATTTTAGATAGAATTTTAAAACAATTGTCTCTGGCTGGTAAAATATTTTTTTATAAAAATTATGGAGTTGCTTTTTCTTTTAGAATCCCAGAAAATCTATTTTTATATTTTTATATTTTTAATTTTTTAATCTTGATAATTATAAGCCGGCGATTCTATTTATCTTTTAAGAAAAAAGACAACCTTCGGCTATTTGCTTGTCAATTGATTTTTTTTGGCATAATTAGCAACTTAACTGATCGGCTGAGGTTTGGTTTCGTGATTGATTATTTTAATTTTTATTTCTTTTATAACAACCTGTCTGATGTGATGATTATGATGGGGATTATAATTCTAATGTTTCACTTATTTAAAAATCCCGTTTAAACGGAGTTTTTTGTTACGGTTTAATTAGACTTTCCGTGGTGGTTGTTTTTTGGTTAGGATCAACGCCAACTAAACAAACTGCCTGCCATGGTCTGTAATGCGACTGAAAGACATCTTCTTGTCTTTTGCCGTTAGGCCAAGTAATTATTCTTTTCAATTCAGCATCAGCACCATTATGAGCAATTTCGGTGCATTTAATTTTTTGTGGGGCCAAATCCGTTGTTTCTATATACCGGGTTTCTCCAGGCGGTACAATATTAAAAATTTTTGGCAAAGTAGTTGTTGTTTGTCTGCCATCAGAAGTGCCCCAAAATTCAAAATGCAGACTGCTTGTGTGTTCGTCTGCTTGGGTTTGAAGTAAAAGATAATTTGGAGTATCGTTGATAAATCTTAAATCAGGGTGAGGCGCATAGATCGTGGCATCACTGCCTGCCGGCTCATAGTAGGAAACGCGATAAGCGTGTGGCTGCCTTTCTGTAATTTTTAATCCAGTGTTTAGAGCTAAACGAAACATAGTAGTGGCGATTTGACAAAGTCCGCCTCCGTATTCGGGCGTGGTTTTATTACCTTTAATGACAAGCTCTGGTAGGTATCCTTTTTCAGCAGTGATTTCACCTAAAGCCGTATTAAGCGAGAATTCTTCCCCGGGTTTAATCAAAATACCGTTTAAAGAGTTTGCACCCGTTTTTATATTGTGTATTCTATTTAATGGTGAATTTAGATAGTTTGATTCCCCGGTTCCTAAAAGCTCTTTCACACCTAATTGATTAATATTGGCCGTAGTAACTAACGGTTCCTGTGTTTTAACAATGATTTCTGCCACAGTTTGTTTTTGATTGATAATCTTATTGATTAAATTTTGCGTTGTTGCTTCAAGGTCAATGGTTTGGCCTGTTTTAGAAGCCTGGAATTGTTCTACGCGGTTATTATTAAGAATGAACTTTGCCTCTTGCATTGGTTTTTCTAATCCCGTGTTTATATTTTTTAAAGTTTCCAAGATTGCTTGATTTTTAAAAATCAGAATCGGTTTTTGTGTTTTGTTGTCCCAGTCAAAATTTAACCATTTTTTTATTTCTTTATTTTCAACAAGCCATGTTTTTTGCGTTGACTGGTTATCAGTTGAGGTGGCTTGAAGAGTGATACTGGACAATTGGCTAATTTTTTCTATGTCTCTCCAAAGAAATTCAGTATCTGAAATTTTGAATTTTGGTTGCGTCAAAATCAATTTTAATTCAATAGCCCCAAAGTCCAATTTGGTCAGGTTTGTATTTAACCGTTGAATAACTTGGTCATAATTAAAACTCAGACCAATCTGCTCTTTAATAAATACTGGCTGATTATTATGGAATTCTATGGCCGGATTATTGATGCTTTTTTCATATATCTTAAAATTATCGCTTAGTATTTTTTTAATAGCTGATTTGTTAAGACGCAGATCAAGAGCGTAGTTTCTGGGCAAGAAAACTAATTTTATTTTTTGCCAAAATTTATCCAAAAAATTTTTACCACGGCCTAGGGCAAATATTTCTTTAAGGTGATTTTGATAATTAAATCCGATTATTTCGTAAGATAAATCTGGATCAGTGGTAGCAATAACCATAGGCATGAGGGTTATTTTTTGGTTTTGGTAAAAAAAATCTTGGCCTTTGCGGTTAAATTCCTCAATTTTTGCCTGGAATATTTTTTGCGCTTGGAAGTATGTTAACCCGCCTAAATTAACGCCGGCCAGTTTGAGACCAGGATAAAACTTGTTTTTGTATTTTATTTCTAACCAAAAAGTGCTACTGGATAAAATGATTACTAAACACAAAAAAATGGCCAATAAAAGAACCGGCCATTTATGGGTGTTAGATTTTAGTCTGCTTTTATTCTCTGCCATATTATAGCGCAAATTCAAACAAATTATTGTCGTAGTAAAAAGCTCGGGGGTTTTGCGATCCGCTATGGCGGATAACGCTTCGCCCGTTGTGACTACAAAAAGTAAAGCAGTTTACTTTTTGTTTAACGCCGCGACTCACTCGCTCTTCACTTTAACAGCTACGGATTTATTTTTTTTCATTTTTGGTAAAACAATGGTCAGGACGCCATTTTTTATAGACGCTTCTACTTCATCTGGCTTGACTTCTATTGGGAGAACTATTGAGCGGGAAAAACCACCCCAATAACACTCTTGATAAAAGTAATCCATTGCTTCTTCTTTGTCTTCCAAATATCTTTCACCTCTTATTGTCAGGACATCATTCTCAATGGAAATATCAATGTCTTCTGGTTTAACCCCCGCAATGGTAGATTTAACCATCAGATTTTCTTTGGTTTGGAAAACATCAACTGAGAGCTGGCCTTCGTTTCCCGTATTGCCCCAGTTTGTTTCGTCCCTCGTTTCATTGAATTTTGTTTCTTCGGAGTTATTGTAATTTTCTATCATTAAATTTTCATCGCCAGGTTCTTGATTGTTTTTTTTAATTTTAGTAAAAAAATTAGTCATATTATTTTTTTAATTAATTATTTATGCACATACTTTTATTTATTATATAACAATAAAACAAATAAGCAAACTAATTTTTTGCTATATTAATCAAAATGCCGGAGCCAGCCATTAACATTGCCAAAGCCGTACCGCCATAACTGATAAAAGGTAGAGGCACACCGGTCAAGGGCAAAATGCCGATCATCGCCCCGATGTTTAAAAAACTTTGTCCTCCAATCCATAAAGCCAGTCCAGCGCTAAAAAATTTAGCAAAATCATCATGGCGTTGTTGCGAAATTTTTAATACTTTTATGACAAAGAAAGTTAAAAAAATAATAAAAACAACTGCCACAATAAAACCAAGCTCTTCGGCTATTATGGCAAAAATTGAATCAGCTTCTACTTGCGGCAGATAGCCAAATTTTTGTCTTGAATTACCAAAGCCTAAACCAAAGATTCCCCCAGAGCCAATGGCTAAAAGCGCTTGATTAAGGTGATAACCAACACCTTGCATATCAACATTAGTTGGATTTAGAAATGTCAAAATTCTATGTAATCTATAGTTGTCTGGGTCAAATTTATTCCAAATTTTAATGACACCAAATGAGGCAATGGCCAGTGTTAAAATGAAACTTGTTATGTGTAAAATCTTGGCGCCGGCAATAAAGTACATGCCAAGAGCGATTATTATAATAATAAACATAGTGCCCATATCAGGTTCAAGAGCTACTAAGCCGGCTGTGGTGCCTAAAAAAATTATAAAAGGTATAAAACCATGGGAAAAACTTTTTATATTATTTTTACATTTTGCCAGCCAAGCCGCAAGGTAAATAATTAATGTTAGTTTAACAATTTCCGAGGGCTGGATGGAAAAATCACCAATAATGATCCATGATTTGGCCGGGTTGTTTTTTAATTCAAGACCAGGTATAAAAACCAATAGTAAAAGAATTATGGAAATAATAAAAATTTTAAGAGCCTGTTTTTGCCAAAATTTATAAGGAATTTTGGCGCAGATAAAAAATAAAATAAGGCCTGGCAAAAATCCTTTCAGAAGTTGATGTTTAAAAAACAAAAATTTATCTCCCATATTATAACCAGCCACTTGTGAAGCAGAAAACAAAATAACTAATCCGAAAAGAATTAAAACAAAAATAACTATAATTAAATATCTGCCAGGCCGCCCTGCCTGGGCAGATGAATGATGTTTATACCACATAAATGAGATGGTTTTAAAAATTTAACCCAATGCACCGCCTAACTTATCATTTTAATTATTTTTGTAAAAATTTCCGGGTAGTTAAGTGCTAACTCGGCTAAAATTTTTCTGTCCAAATCAATTTGTTTTGTTTTTAAAAGGTGGATCAATTTTGAATAAGATAAATTATGTTTTTTGCTTGCTATACCAAGCTGAATTTGCCATAAACAGCGATTGACTCTTTTTTTGGTTCGGCGATCGCGAAATGCAAATACTCCTGCTTTTTTTGCAGCTGTTTTTGCTTGTTTAATCAAATTTTTACGGCCCCACATATAGCCTTTTGTCTGGCTTAATATGGCGCGCCGTTTTTTTGTTCGGACATTTCCTCGTTTAACTCTGGGCATAAATAAATCATCAATCAACAATTAGCAACCAATAATTAATATCAATTTGTAAGAATCCCAAGCATTGTCTGCGCCTTTAACCTTTTAATTTTTCTAAGCGGCTAATTCTTACAAATTATAATATCAATTGCTGTTTGGCATTTGTTAATTTATTAGTCTTAAAATATTTTTGGTAGAATTTTTGGCTATTACCCAATCATTTCTTTTGGCACGCGTAATTTTTCCCGGCTCTTTGGCGTTCAAGTGATCTTGGCCGCTTTTGCGCTTTAAAATTTTGCCATTTTTTGTGGCTTTGAATCTTTTAACTAATGATTTGACAGATTTTTGTTTCATATTTTTATTTGGGCGCGATAACAGCGGAAAATTTGCCGCCTTGTCTTTGAATGGGCTGAATGATTTTAATATTATCGCCAAAATATTTAATAAAATCTTCAATTATTTTTTTAGCATTATCAGTATAAGCGCGCTCGCGGCCTTTTAAAATTAACTCTATTTTTACCTGATTGTTTTCTGATAAAAATTTTTGTGCTTGGTTTTGTCTGTTTTCTAAATCGCCGCCTTTAATTTTAAAAGACAACCTAATGCCTTTAAGATTAGTTTTTTTGCTAGCTACTTTTTGTTTATGCGCTAACTTTTCCTGCTCATATTTAAATTTGCCAAAATCTATTATTTTGCAAACCGGGGGATTGGCAACTGGATTGACTTCTACTAAATCTAGTTCCAATTCTCTGGCGCGCGCCAATGCCTTATAAGTTTCTATTATGCCAACATTTTGTCCATTTTCATCAATCAAAAGAACGCGCGGCACTCTGATAAAATCATTGTAGCGCGTACGCTTTTCTAAACTTGGTTTTTTGTATGATTTGTATCTGCGGATTTGCATATAATAATGCCACGGACATACGCGGAAGGCTACGCTGATTTACGAGGAATAATCTTAATAAATTTTCTGCTTACTTCCGCGTAATATTCTGCGTCAATCTGCGTTGGTGGTGGAGGTGGTCGGAATTTCACCGGCGTCTAACTTTAAATTTTAAATTTCTCTACAAGTTTAGTTGATTTTAGATTTCTGCCAAAATTTTGAAAAATCAACAAAATAATCTTGGCAAAAGCCCTAAATTTTATTAAGCTAACCGGGCAATCGGCTTAACTATTCCGCTTGTATAACACCCAATTTAGCAAGAGCGGAAAATCAGCTAATTGGATGGCAATAGGTTTTTAAGCTACTGCAAACGCAGGCGCAAAACTGAAAGAGTTAGCCAAATTAGCTAAGCCTTGTTTTGCCTTGCTGAAAATGTTGGCATTTATAGCCTTGAAAAAGTTTTAAGAGATTTTTCAAACTCTACTTGCAAAATTTAAAAAGATCAGTTATCAAATTTAAACACCCCCATGATTTTAAATTTCCAAATTTCAATTTCCAATTTCCAATAAATCCAAAATCTAAAATTCAAAATTTAAAACCAATGGTAAAGATAAAATTTGGATTTTCAAAATCTATACTACTAATAAAATAAAATTATGTCAAGGTCATTCGTCCCCGCCAGGAGTTGAACCTGAATCGCAAGCTCCGCAAGCTCGCATTCTATCCATTGAACTACGGGGACATAAAATGAAATGGTTTCAAAACTTCCTTAATCTTAAGCAATTATATTTTGTAAAATTTTCTCTGTTATATTTTCAACACTCTTGCCAAAGCATCGCTTGTGGATTCATTTTCTTTTTCCAAATCCTCTGTTAAGTATTTTTTTAGAATTTCTCTGACTTTAAGAGGATTTTGATTTTGCAGGGGAATAATTAAAATGGGCTTGAAAGATGACTTAAATTCAAAATAGATATTTTTTACTTCTGGCGGTTCATACAAAAGCCAAAACTTTTTAATATCTTTATAAGGATAAATTTTGTCTTCAACAATAATGCCTTTTTCTGAAAGTGAAAAATTTAGATTTTCTGGCTCTTTGTTATGGCTGACAAAAAGAATAATGGCGGCCATAATCATAATTAAACCAAAAAGAAAATTGGCTGTAAAAACAGCATAAGAAAGCAATCCTAAGAAAAATATTCCAGCCCAGATATACCATGATTTTTTTCGTTCATAAATATTATATTCGGGAAATTGCCAGGATAATAAAATGTTTGGGTTCATAAAATTTGTTAAATATTAAAAATAAAAATATAGATTCGGAGGCGAGAGGATTCGGACCTCTGAGACCCGTAAAGGTCTAACGGTTTTCAAGACCGTCGCTTTCGACCGCTCAGCCACGCCTCCAATTTGGTAATTCGGAAGGGGCGAGATTCGAACTCGCGGTCGCCGATAAGGCGACAATTGCTCTCCAAGCAATCGCACTAGACCGCTATGCGACCCTTCCATAATTTTTGTTTTTTATACAACTATTTTGTCATCCAGACTCGTTTTATTTTTTGGTCCCCCAGACCATTTTTTGTTATCCCAACTCTTTCTTTTTGTCATCCCGAGCATCCTTTTTTGTCATCCCGAGCGGAGTCCCTATAGGGACGCAGTCGAGGGATCTATTCTTTATTTAAATTCATCAGATAAGTCTTGCCAATTTTTATTCTCTTTTTCTATCAAAGTTATTTTCTTTTCTCTGCGCCAGTTTTTTAATTGTTTTTCTCTTTCAATGGCGGCATTAATGTAAGAGAAATATTCATAATAGACTAATTTTTTTGTTTTATATTTTTTTGAAAAACCATCAACCCATTCATGTTGGTGTTCATAAACTCGTCTAATTAGATTATTGGTCATTCCAATATACAAAACTTTGTTAGTATAATTTGTCATTATGTAAACATAAAAATTATACCTTAAAGTTCTGTTATACATAAATCAGATTCCTCCGCTTCTCCCTCACCGCTAGCGGTGAGGGATTCGGTCGGAATGACAAAAGAAAAAAATGGTCGTCAATTGTCGTTACTCTTTTTATTTTATCTTATTTATTTAAAAAAGAAAAGCCGAAATCTAAAAGATAATTTCGGCTATAATTGTGATGTATTAAATTCCGCTACTTCAATAATACCATTTTCTTGATTTTTAAAGCGATCAAATATTCTACCAAATGCGTTAATTATTGCCTGCTCACAAGCGCCTGGCTCATAAATTAGAACAGGAATATTTGCCAAACTATGATTTCTATGCACAAAATTAGTAGCACTGTAAAACGAACTTTTAATTTGTAAAGGAATTTTAATAATTCTTTTTCTTGGTACCAGAATACCAAACCGATTTTCATTGTGATACCTGACTGATACACAAGCGATCAAATCAATTCCTCTTTTATCTTGAAGAGAATATTTTTCACTTATTTCTACCTCTACTACTCCTTTTAGTTTTCTAAGTGCGTTGGCAACAGCTTGTTCGCTTTTGTTTCCGCGTTCAGATGTTGTTTGTTTAATTAAAAGATTTATTCTGCGTTTTTTAGAAATTATATTCACTTTTTTCTCACCTCCTCATCAATTTGAATTTTGTAATTTTGTTTTTTGGATTATATCAAATGGCTTTAAGATGTCAACAGGAGAAAAGAAATTAAGAAACAAAGAGATTAAGAAACTAATGGGGAGTAAACGCTTTTATTGTTAGATATTTTAGCATTTTTTAGAGAAAACAAAAAGCTTGACAAAAATTAAAAAATTTGATAGGATGAAAGTAGAAAATTTTAAACACATTTATAAACATTCCGACCTATCTGCCTCGTCGGCAGACAAGAAGGTCGGAGTTACATAATATTGCAAAATTCACAAAAATTTTAGTTAAAAAATAGGAGGTAATATGAAAACGATGGCGAAAATTTTTTTGATCGCGATGGTAATTTTTGCAATGGTGTGGATATTGTCTGGGTGTGGCAGCATGTTTGCGCTTACAAATGCGCAGGCATATTCTATTAAAAAATATGCCGATGACCCAGAAAAATTTGGTTATAAGTGCCCCTGGGACAATACTGACAGGAGACATACCTATAATACAAATCATACCTCCACAAAGCGGGTTGTCGTGGAGGCAAAAAAAGATTCTGTAAACACTAAAAAATCAAAAACGCCTTCTTATGCTCCTGGGTGGGAGCAGGATTATTATAATGGATTTAAATAAACGGGGTGGGGTGTTTCCCGATTAAATCGGGGATGACAATTGAAAAATTTTTTAAAACAAAAACGGCAGGCGCAAAAATGCAAATGCCGTTTTATTATTTTTTGGAAGTCACTTTCTTTTTGTCATCCCGACCGAAGCCGAACGAAGTGAGACGGAGCGGAGGGATCTATTTCATTCTTTATCCAAACAACTCCTTGGATAAGTCTTGCCAATTTTTATTCTCTTTTTCTATCAAAGTTATTTTCTTTTCTCTGCGCCAGTTTTTTAATTGTTTTTCTCTTTC
>Ga0172375_10011279_pt1 | contig 11403 bp, 8 predicted proteins | sample LakKiv1m_FD_114537 | JGI IMG/M metagenome (GOLD analysis project Ga0172375, IMG submission 114537) | Freshwater microbial communities from Kabuno Bay, South-Kivu, Congo - kab_092012_11.1m | ecosystem: Environmental > Aquatic > Freshwater > Lake | place: Democratic Republic of the Congo... | reverse complement strand
TAAAAAAGGAGAGATAGAAGAGAGAAAAAAACTAAGGAGATTTCCTGAAAAGCGGAGAGAAAGTAAACGCGAGTAAAGTTGGAGACAGAGACACCATAAAGGAGAACTGTTATAAGCGACAGACGGTTGTTCTTGGTAATTATTTTAGATAAACGATAAATTAAATAAAGATTGAGAGTAAATATGAATAAAACAAATAAGTGATACGGTAAATGATTTAAGCCGAATATTTTTTGGAAAGTAAAAAAGAAAACCTGGGTTGAAAGAGGACGATAAAAAGCGGCTGACTGTGGATTGGGGGTAAAAGAAAAGAAGTTAACAAATTCCGGCCAGGAACTAATTTGAGAGATTTTTAAATGAAACCAGTCGTCAGCAGAAAAAAATAAATTTAACGAAGGGGTGTAAATGAGAGCGATTATTAAAATAATGAATAATAACATTAGATATTGGCTATTATTTTTTTGATAAAATTAACCGTTTTTTGGGGCAGAATCTGATAAATGGCAAAAATTAATAATAATAAGTAAAGCCAAATAGTAATTCTTTCAGCTATCATATCTTGTTTAAAAATGGTAAAGATCGAGGCGGAAAAAAGTAAAATTAAAAATAACGGTAATAATATTTTTTTTGTTGGTGGGTATTGTATTAAATATATTATTCCAATAATTATAATGCTTAATAATAAATAGTCGCTGTTGCGATTAAGTAAAAACACATCAGCGATAAAAATAGGTAAAAAAATTAAGCCTAATAATCGACAGTTATTTTTTAATTTTAATGCTAATAAATAATAAAAGAGAGGAAATAAACACACACAAGAATAAAAACGAAATATTTCATCGCCCAATAAATTTAGTGGTTTAACAATAAAAAGTGGTTGGTGATACTCATTATCATCGGTTCCCATTCCATTTTTTAGCAAATTGGCCGGTTTTTTGGTCAAAAAATAGGTAAATTTTTTTAAATTACCCATAAATTCCTGTTTAGTGAAGACATGTCGAGAAACAAAAACCGGGTATTTTTCATCAATAGCCACAAAGTTTTCGATTTCCCCTTCCTTTTTTTTACCAAGCTGAGATTCAATTTCAAAGATATAGGTTTTGTTATTGGAATCGCTGATTAGAGGAAAACCAAAAGGAAAAAGCTCTTTGGGTTGGAATTGGTCTGTTTTATAATCTGCTTGATAAGACCAACCAGTAGCTCCTTTTTCTTTAAAGCGAAAGGTAAGCCAATCATCGTTAATTCGGTAAAAAGTATCAAAGCGGACAGCAACAATGCCTAAATTAGGATACTTAGAGATAAATTCACCGATGACTTTTTCTCCTTTTAAAAGAATCTTGTCATTTTTATCAGGAAAAGAAAGGTTACCTATATTGAAACGACCTTCTAGGACTAATAGACCTTTTTCGGGTATTTTTAAAAAATTTATTAAAAATATTAGCCAAGGGACCAGCAGTAAAAAGGCTATTATTGTTCTGAAAATTGGCTTGTTCTTTTTATTTCGTTTTTGAACCATTTATTTGATTTCGCAATAACAATGTTAGGCTCGCAATAATAGTTATCAAGGTAATGATAACACCGAAATAAAATAATCTTTGCGGGTAATATTCAACAATTAAGGTATAGTCTGATTGATTATCTGTATCTGTAGGAATAATTTGCCAAGCATTGGCGTAACCATTTACTTCGAAGTGCTCTCCGACTTCTTTTTTGCTTATTGTTTCGAAGATTTCCGGATAAAAAAGTATATTTTTATGACTCCCTTCTTTTATCTGTCCCCCAAAATACTCAGCAATTATGGGTTTAAAAATATTATTAGGCTGATTATTGTTGTCCAAATAAAGTTTCCAACCACGGTGAAATGATTCAGAAAAAACTAGAGTATACGAGGTAGAAGCATTTTCAACTTTGATTTTATATTTAGTGGGGTTAATTTTAACAAAGGCAATTTTAGGGATTGAAGTCTGGGTAGTGATTTTGTCCTTAAGATTATCGGCAAGAATGGCCGTCCGAATGTTAAAATTGTTAGAAGATACTAGATTAATTAAGTTTTCAATAATATCTTTATCGGTAAACAAATAATCTTTGGGGATGTAAAACCTGGGGAGAAAATTATCTCCGATGTCAAAAACAGTAATAGCCCCATTTACTTCTTTTGTTAAATTGAATTTCTCTGCTAAAATTTTTTCGATTTCTTCTAGGCTCTCTTCTTCTTTAAAGCCAAACCAGGGATTATTGTCGTAATTGAGGATAATTTTTTTAAGATTAAAAAATGATAAAAGACATAAATAATTATCTTGAGATATCTCGGTAAAAAGCGGGTCGAATGTTTTATCAAATGTGCCATTATATGGAGCAATAAAAGGTTTGTTGGTATTGGTCAAAATCGGATCGTTACCAGTATAATATTTGTCCTCTTTGATATGAAGAGCTATTTGATAATTTAAACTGCCTGGTAAACTTAATATGCGATATATTTCTGGGTCTTTGTTAAGTTTTTGTCTAAGCCAAGAATATTCCGGTTTGTCTGTAAATCTCTTAGTGTGAATAAGATCGGGGTTAATTTTAGCTTCCGGAATAAAATTACTAGTAATAAAAGGGATGCTACAGTAACCAACATAAATTAATAAAAGCCAGGTAGTTAACTTGGAACTTTTATTTTTTAAAGAGAGGATAATAAATAAAGTAAGAAGAAAAACTAGTAATACCCCCCATTTCTCAGTAGCAGACTTAAAAATAGAAAACAAAGGAAGATGGAGAACTAAAAATTTATATAAATCACCAAACGGAGGGTAAGTGCCTTTAACAAGAAGAACAATGATTAAAATAAATATTGTTAGAACTCTGATATAGATTTTGGTTGAGTGGCGAAACAAAAAATAAATAAATATAAAAATCGGTATTGATAAAATAATTGGAACATACCAATAGCTATAGTGAAGTGCGAAAAAATTGTATTCTGCTTTAACGGGATATTGTAACAAACCGGTGAGAGTAAGGGCACGCCAGATTAAGGGGATAAAATCTCCTGATCCCCTGAGCCAACCAAGGACAAAGCCTTTGGTATAGTTCGCCTGAGCATCAAAAAAAATATAAAACCAATTAATTATCCACCAAAAATTAAAAAGAAAAAAAGATCCAAAAATGATCCCGTATTTAGTAATTAATTTTTTAAAAGATTGTGTTTTATCTTTAATTAGCCAGGCAATCACCAAGGAGGTTATTATTGCGATCTGATTAACAGCCATCGTCGGTGGATTAGCATTGGTAAAGGCAAAAATAATAGAGTGAATTCCAAAAACAAAAAATAGTTTAAGTGGTTTTTGATAGAAAGAATAAATAATAAGAAAATTTGCCGGTAATACATAAAGTATTAACATGTTCCATTGATTAATTGATTCTAGAAAAATGCTACTAAAAGGATTAAAAATGTAGAATAAAGAAATTAGCCAAACAAGATGTGTTTTTAATTTTAATTTTACAGAAAGGCCATAGATAGCGATAAACGGTAGAATATAGAGAGTGTAAATAATGACAAAATTTATTAATCTCTCGTTATTAACAAATATCTTTTGTACCCCAACTAAATGAAATAAATAATTTACCGTAGTAGCAAAAATTCCTGTACCTGAATTTTGCCAAGTAAAACCATAATTCACAAAAAGTAGTTTTAGGTCGGTATAATAACTTCCTTCACCTCCTAGTATCATTGACCCCTGTCGGTAAAATCCTCGATATAAAATAATTGCCCAGCCTAAAATAGTAAACACTAAAGGGGACAATTTAGAGTAATTATGTTTAAAAAAACACATCAGAACTCTAGTTGTGCAATAGTAGATGCAACTTTTCTAAGCGTATTAGGTAAACCATTTTTTTGAATATTTTCGATTAATAATCTGATCTTGTGGTGTTTTAACTGGTGTTTTAAAAAAATCTGGCCACACTCTCGATATACTTTTTCAATTGTTTCTTTAGAATAATTAGGTAAATTTACAACAGCTGTTCCACCGTTGTATTCATCCCAGTTGTTACTAATTAAATAGTTATTTTCTTTTGCCCAAATATAATAAGGAGTTCCTGGTAGGGGAGTGCAGATTGATCTTTGAAAATCATAAAGTAGGTTTTCAGCTAAAAGATTTTTTATCAGTTTTAACGTTTTACGGTCTTCCTGTTCAGTTGATCCTGGTGCACCAAAAGTAAAAGTACCATACATTTTAATATTAATTTTTTTAGCGATTTTTAATACTTGTTTTAGTTTTTTTATATTAATATTTTTCTTGAGAGCTATTTTGGCTGTTTTACTACTAGCTGTTTCAATCCCAATTCTTAATTTATAATAACCAGCTTTTTTTAAAGAGACTAGCATTTCTTCATCTAAACTACCGTATCCACACATAGCATTGTAGTGCAGTTTATCCAAATTATTATCAATAATAGCTTGGCAAAGTTTAAGAGTAAATTGTTTATTGATAACATGATCTTCTTCGTCAAAAAAAATACCTTCCATTTCTGGATATTTTTTCTTTAAGTATTTTATTTCAATAATGATATTACTTACCTCTCTTGGTCTCCAATTAGGATGTTTATAATAAAGATTGCCACAAACACAAAATTGGCAGGAAAAAGGACAGCCGCGAGAAGCAAAAAATTCAATTTCTCGATAATCGCAACCACCAATATGGTCATAGTTGATTCTCTTAATATCATCATCTTCGGGAAAAGGTAAATTTTTTACATTTAATGGGGGTCGCATTAGATTAGGGTAAAGGCCAAGAATTTCTTTTTTGTTTTTTCCAGAAATAATATCGAGAACTGTTTCCTCATATTCGCCCAGACAAACATAGTCAGCACCGTCTTTAATTACTTCTTTGGGAAAAGCAGTTGGGTGTTGACCACAAAAAATTATTCTTGTATTAAATTTGTTTTTAATATTTTTGGCAATTTCTAAATCGTATCTGTAAACCGGAGAAGCTGTCTCCATTATCAACCAGTCTGGTTTGTATTTGGATATTAATTTAATATACTCAGTGGGTTTTAGTCCTAGCAAATTGCCATCTAGCATCTTGATTTTATGTTTTGTCTCTTTTTTAAGTATTGAAGAAAGATAAGCCAATCCATAGGGATAAAAGGTGAATTCTCGCGTTTTTCCCATTTTTGCTGTCCAGCGACTAGGAAAATGAATAAAATAATTTCCGTTTAGGTCTTTGCCAACAGAATTAGCAATAACTATATTCATTTTTTCTTTCCGTAAAAAAAGAAATATTCCCCGGTAAATAAATGATTGTCGCAAAGCAGTTTGTCAATACGTTCTATCGAAGGTAATAAGGGGGTAAATAAATCATAGCTCAAAAAAAGATATAAGGCGATAGAAACAGGAAACGATAATTTGGTTTTTATTTCTTTTGAATGAAAGTAAAATGATAAAATATTAAGCATTTCCTTACCTAATAAATCTTCATATTCAACAACTTGATGTTTGTGTTTATTAAAAGTAAAAAAATCAGCAATTTTTCTTAAATGTTTTAAGGTTGGATTACTCAAATGATCAAATGTAACAAAACTACCTTTTGGTCTTAACCATTTCGTCGTTTTAGAAATAATTGTTTTAAGGTTTGGGAAATGGTGAAGAGTATCCCAGGCAACTATAACATCGAATGAGTTAATGGGAAAATCAATTTCATTAATATCTACCGCTATATATTTTACTTTACCGAAATTTTTCTTGTAAGGGTTTTGCTTCAAAAAAAATTTGGCAATATCGATTCTGTCTTGACTAACATCTATCCCCGTAACGTCCATGCCTAAACGAGCTAACTCTAATGACAACCACCCAGAACCACAACCAATATCTAAAACTTTTATGCCTGACTGGTGGGCCAATCTTATTATTTTATCTTTTTCTTGTCCTCGAATAATTTCATCTTTTACGGGATCTTCTCGCCAAAAAAGATTTTTTCCTTTGATAAATGCACGACGACGATCGGTCCACCAAGGTATGCCTTTGGCTAAAGTTTGTTTTTCAATTCTTTTCCATTCTAAAAGCTCTACTCTTAACATTCGTTGGTAACTTGATTTAGAAAATTTAATCTCTTTCATACCCTAAGTGCTTTTGATGTAACTCCCGTTTTGGTTCCGATTAGACTCATAATTAATCTGATTCCATGATAAGAGAGGTGACTAACATAGATAAAATCTTCTAAAGAATTAATTTTCCGAAAAATTCTTATTGGATTTAAAAAACTTAAAACTCTCGCTTTAAGAAACTTAGTATAAGCTAAGTTTTGAATTTTAAATAATTCACCCTCTTTAAAATATTTGGTTTTACAAGCAACAGATTCGGAAAATAATTCCTTTTTGTTTTTAGGTAACCAACCTTCTTTTTCGAATATATCATATATTGGGGTTCCAGGACGTGGGCCAAGACGAAAAAATAGGGCAAAATCAACATCAGATTTAATAGCAAAATTTATTGTTTTTTCAATTTGTTTCTTAGTTTCATAAGGAAAACCAATGATATTGGTTGCAACTGTCCATAGACCAATTTTATTAGCATATTTCGTCAATTCTTTGGCTTGTTTTAAACTATATGGTTTGCCTATCCAACGACGCATTTGCGAGTCACCAGATTCGATACCAAAAGTAATTCGATAACATCCAGATTGTTTCATTTTTTTAATAAGTTTTTTGTTTAAAGTCCAATGAGCGATACCATTGGGGGTTGTCCATTTAATATCTATTTTTCTCTTAATTATTTCATCGCAAATGCCCTCCAATCTGTCACCATCAATAGAAACACTGTCATCTTGAATTCTAACTTCTCTGATATCATATTTTTTTATCAAAATTTGTATTTCGTTGACAACGTTTTTGGGACTTCTTGCTCGCCAAGTTCTTCCCCAGATAGCTTGAACAGAGCAATAGACACAGTTGCCCGGACAACCCCTGGAGGTAATAATTGAGGTAGACGGTTGACACATTGACAACGAATCCTTAAGTTGACTATAAAGAGACATTGGCAAAAGATGTCGTGCGGGATAAGGTAGATCGTCTAAATTTTTGATTAATGATGGCGCAGGATTCTGAATAATTTGTTTTTTTTGTCGATAAGTTAAACCAGCTACTTGAGATAACGGTTCTTTTTTTTGCAAGGCAGAGAGTAAGTTTAAAAACGATATTTCACCTTCACCCTTAATGGCATAATCAACTGCTTTGTTTTTTAAAGTTTCAATCGGATCAATACTGACGTGGGCACCACCAAAAACAATGACGATATTTCTATTGACACTTTTAGTAATTTTTGCAACTTGTTCAGCATCAGATACAAAAGCGGTAAACATAACACTTACCCCAACTACGTTAGGTTGAAAATCGGCGATTTTTCTTTTTATTTTTTCGTCAGTCAAACCAAATCTAGTTAATTTACCTATTGATGTTGATTTTCCTCTTCCCTCGGCAAGAGCATCAAGAATTTTAACCTCATGACCATTTTTTTCTAAATAGGCGGCTAGATACGCTAATCCTAGTGGTGGGTGTGGATCAATATTGCCAGATCCGTAAATAGTTACTGGGGGATAAATTAATAAAATTTTCATTTTTTTTGATGTTGAAAATAATATTTTAACCCCAAAATTCGATAGTGCAAAAGTAAAAGTTGGAATAATAAACCAATTTTAATTTTGTTTTCAATCATAATAGCTATTCTTTCTATTATTTTAAAAACTGGGTAAACAAAAAAAATATTGTCTAAAATAATTGCCATTCTAGAATATTTGGCTAATGGGGGAAGTTGTCTTTTAGGCAGTTTGTTTCGGAGCATAAGACTAAAATAGCCGTTACTAATCATCTTATTTTTTATTGATTTAATATCGGTTGGGTGGTAATGAAAACCAACAGCTTCTGAATTATAACGGAGCCTTAATTTATTTTTGTAAAGCCGGTAACCAAATTCAACATCTTCCCAGGCTGCAGTTGAGAAAGTTTCGTCAAATAAACCACCTTCTATCAAAAATTTTCTTTTAAGGGATATGTTACATGTCCAGAATTTCCGCCAACCAGCATTTTTACCTTTAATTGAATTAAAATTGAAATAAGGACCGCCATTTTCCAACCAATACATGAATGGGGTTATTTCCAATTCCGGATACCAAGTGACTAGGCCCAAGAGGGCGTAATTATCCTGGGAATGGTTCTGGTGAAACTCTAAATGTTCATTAATCATTTGCGGAGACGGGATGGTATCGTCATTAATAATTAAAACAATTTTGCCTTTTGCTTTATTAATTCCTAAATTTCTTGCTGCTGCTGGTCCTTTATTAGTTTGGGATAAAATTTTCAAAGAGTATCTTGGTCGAAAATATTTTTTAAGATGATTTATGGTGTTATCGGTAGAACCATCGTCAACGACAATGACCTCAAATCTTTTTAAACCATCTATTTGGTTATTAAATGCATTAAGAGTTTTTTCTAAAATTTCTTTTCGGTTAAAGGTAGGAATGATTACTGATATTTCCATCATTTACTTAGATTGAAATAAACTAACAAATCGCCGCGCTTGAGGATTTTGGCAATTATTTGCCAAAAAGATAAGATCGTTTGTCCCAAGATTAATTTTGACGGTATCGCCTCGACTACTTTTTTCTTTTTAGCGGTAATGGTCACTTGTTTGATGGTAATCGGGGGGCGGAAAATATTTACTGTCTGGTTGTTAATATTAGAAGATAGGTTAATTAATTTTTTAATTAATGTTTTAATTTCGACTGGATAGATTTTTCTGTGTCCAAGACAATGGTACAAAATAGAACTTTTCCAGTTATTTTTTTTAATTATGTCGATAACCCCATAGCTAACTCCAGAATTGTTATCAAGACTATCGACATTGCCAACCCGAACAATAGTGTATTTGATATTTTTATTTCTACAAAATTCTTTTACTATTTTTTCTCCTTCTACTTTTGATTTAGCATAATCAGATTTTTTGGTTAAGACATCAACAGAACTAGTAAAAATAAAACCTGTTTGTTTTTTTGACTGCTGACAAACACCGAGGAGATTTTTGAGACCGATGATATTAGTGTGATATAGCAACTTATCGTGTTCGAATATATTTAGAGCAGCCGCTAAATGAAAAACTATCTCTACATCTTTGACGGCTTGTTCAAGAATTTTTTGATTGTCAAGATCTCCATAAAATATTTTTAAACGTGAGTTTTTAAGAAACTTGATCTGTCTTTTTCTAATCAGAGCGTTAACGAAATACCCTTCTGCCAACAAAGTTTTGGTTAACACAGAACCAAGATATCCGTTGGCACCGGTAATTAATACTTTTTTCATTTTTATAAGATTGCCCATATTTTGAAGATAATCGTTTCAAAGACAAGACCAATTTTACCAAGAGCTCCTCGCTGAAGAAAAAGCATTTCAGCAATTATTGCTTTTTGGGCTATTTTGATTTCCCAAGATTTCAGGTTGTTTGTTTTCATGATCGTATTACTACCTGAATATTTGTCCCATTTTTTTGTTTTTATCCATTTATTTTTAATTGCATCAGCAAACAATTGGGTTCCCGGATAGGGGGTTACCATTGTCACCCCAAGAGAGTCTGGTTTTAGCCGTTTAATTAACTGAAAAGTTAAAAGCAAGGAATGACGATTTTCTTCAGGTAAACCAATAATTAACAGGAAGTGGAGTTTTAGACCAATTTTTTTAGCGTATCCTTTAATTTTCCCCAGTTGTTGAAGATTTACCCCTGGTTTGCCTTGTTTTTTCAAAGTGACAGGATCACCAGTTTCGACTCCTAAATTTATTCCTCGACAACCGGCTTTTTTCATTATTTCCATCAATTTTTCGTCTAAACAATTTACCCGAGTTTCGCACCACCAGGAAAATTTAAGCTTGTTTTTAAGAATTTCTTGGCAAATAGAAATAGTTCGTTGACGATCCAGGGTAAAGGTAGCATCACGAAAAAGAATATTTTTGATTTTATGTTTTTTAAGGCAATCTTTTATTTCAGTAAGAACACGCCTGGAACTCATGGCTCGCCATCTTCGACCTTGAACCAATGGGTATGGACAATAATAAGCACATTCGAACGGACAGCCTCGGGTGGTTTGCATTACAGTACAATTTTTTCCAAGTAGAGGGTATGTATATCGTTTATTGGATAATAAATCTCTTGCTGGTAAGGGTAATAAGTCAAGTTGGTGGATTGGTTCGATGAGTTTCACTACTAATTTATTTTTTTCTAATCTGAAAGTACCAAGCTTACTTTTACCTGAAAGAATTTTGTCTATTGCTAGTTCAATTTCACCGATTAAACCGTAATCAGCTTGGCTACTTTTCAATATTTTTTTAAGAATTGGGGGATGAGTAATCGATGTCTTAATAATTATTTTGGCTAAACTTTTCTGTTTTAAGGATTTAGCAAAGGTAATATCGTTGTCGATTGAGGCTAAGGAAGCTACAACAACAACAATGTCAGCCTCAGTTTTGATGATTTTATCAATCGTGTCTTCGCTGGACAATTCTTCAATGGTGGGGTCAAAAATGTCAACTTGATGTTTTTTTTGTCTAAGCGTTGAAGCAAGATAAGCTAGTTCGAGAGGGGGAAGAATAACTGTATTGCTGGCATAGATACCTAATCCGCCAGCCATATCTCGAGTAATTTTATTATTGTTTTTTTGAGGAGTATTTATTAAGATGATTTTCATAAATCTCGCGCTAAACGTTTTGTTCTTAAAAATAAAGGGTTGGCAAATTTACTAAAAAACCTAGACATCAAAAGGGTGGTTATCTCTTTTGGCCCAAGACGAATTAAAACTCTAAAAAATATTTTAGGTCTTAAATAAAATTTCCAAGTAGCTTCTTTTTGTAATCCTTCAATCATTTTGGGCGTTAGTTCTTTGTCCGTCACGATGGCTGTGGAACCATCGTGCTTGTCCCAATCAATGCGATTAAAATTTTTGCCTTTATTCCAACCCATGAAAGCTGGTGAGCCGGGATAAGGAGTAAAAATATTAAACCAAACTCGATCAAAAGGATTTTTCAAGGCAAAATTAATTGTTTCCTTGGCGGTTTTCTTTGTCTCGCCTGGCAATCCTAAAATAAAAAATCCATAAGACTTAATGCCTACTTTTTTAAGTTTTTGTAATACTTTTGGAATAATCTGAAGATCAAGTTGTTTATTTATTGTTTTTATCATTTCTTGATTTCCTGATTCAATCCCTAATCCAACCGAATAACAACCAGCTTTTTTCATTTTTCTTAAAAGTGGCAAAGTAAGCCTATCGATGCGTACCCCGTTAGGACATTGCCATGGTAGATTAATTTTTTCCTTAATTAGGGTATTACACATCTCTTCTGCTCTTTTGATATCCATCGTAAAATTATCGTCGCAGAAGTGAATTT
>Ga0172375_10011278_pt1 | contig 11403 bp, 11 predicted proteins | sample LakKiv1m_FD_114537 | JGI IMG/M metagenome (GOLD analysis project Ga0172375, IMG submission 114537) | Freshwater microbial communities from Kabuno Bay, South-Kivu, Congo - kab_092012_11.1m | ecosystem: Environmental > Aquatic > Freshwater > Lake | place: Democratic Republic of the Congo... | reverse complement strand
ATTTTATATTAGTCAAGAGGTTAATGGAACAAAAGTCCTTGTTAATAATCCAGTATTATCTTGGATTAACCCTCCTAAAGCAGAAACATCTTCTGATTATAATATCTACTTAGGCTCAATAATCTTTTCATTTATACTTTCTATATTTGTTTTTTTATTTTTAATAAAATTTAAATTTGAACATCTAATGAAAATTTGGTTTTATTTTGTGGTTACTATTTCATTATTTATCTCTTTAGTTGCAATTTTTCCAAAAGAAAGAATAGTCTGGTTTTTTTTAATTCCCTTAGCTTTATTCCTTTCCTATCTTAAAACTTTTAAGGGAAATGTAATAATACATAATCTTACTGAATTATTTATCTATCCAGGAATTGCATGCATCTTTGTTTCTTTCCTTAATTTTTTTGGAGCTATTATCTTATTAATTTTAATTTCGATTTATGATATCTGGGCTGTTTGGCATTCAGGTATAATGCAAAAGATGGCAAAATTTCAGATGAATAAAGTAAAAGTTTTTGGTGGATTTTTTATTCCTTATTTATCTAAAAGCCAATTTGAGAAAATAAAAAGACTAAAGAAAAAACAAGGGAAGAACAAAAAACAAATAAAGATAAAAACAGGAGTAGCAATTTTAGGAGGGGGGGATATTGTTTTTCCTATTATTACTTCAGGAGTCATTTTCTTAACAAAAGAAATTAGAATATTCAAGGGAATTCCTCCTTTTGTAGGGGGTTTTGTTCCTGCTTTATTTGTTATTTTTGGAGCAACATTAGGGTTGTCTTTACTCTTACTTTTTTCTGAAAAAAAGAAATTTTATCCTGCAATGCCTTTTATTACAACAGGAATATTTTTAGGAATTATTTTTTCTTACCTTTTAAACCTTTTAATTCTTTGATAAATTCAAAATCTTTTAATTCTTTTATCTTAGAAGAGTATCGATTCATTTCATAAATATTTTTTTCTATTTCTTCTTTTGTTGTGGGCTCAATTCTAATATTTAACATGGGAATAGCATATCCTCTAAAATCTTCTTTTAAAAAATATTCTAAACCCCCTTTTGCGGGTTTAAAAGATTGAAATGGGTTTAGAAATAATATACTTTCTTCTATTCTTTTTAAATATCCTGAAATTCTATCCTGATTATGGTAAATAAAAACCCAACTTTCTAGGTATTCTTCTAAAGGGTTTGTCATATTTTCCTTATTTATTCTAATATATCTAATTATATTAAACTTCCTATACTGACTAAAAACTGGTAAATAATAATAATTGTTGTTACTATAAAAATGTAACATTTCAAAAGATTTATAAACACTCTTAAATATAGTTTTTAATGGCAAAAAGAAAAATATCAAAAAAATTAGAAGATTTATCTAATGAATCAGTTCTATTAGAAACTGATTTATCTAACAAACTTTCTATCTTAAAAAATAGGGATCCAGTTATAAACCCTAGGACTCATACTCCTAAATCATTAAAAGAAATTGTTGCAAAAAAAATAGTTTTTAATCATTATTTTAAGATGATAAAAGAAGCAGACACAATATTAACCTCTTTAATAAAGAAATATAGCACTAATTCTTTAAGTCTTTTATCTGCTTATATGACAAATAAAGAAAAAGAAGGATTAAGCTCTTTATTCTTTAATCTTTATGATTGTGAAGATAAAATACCAATTGACTTAAAACCTTCTTATAATGGAATTTGTGAAGAATATGCTAAAGTAATTTTAGGAGGTGGAGATTAAATGATATTACAACAAGAATTAATAAATAAGATAAAAGATTATTTTAACTTAAATGTTTATGAAACCAAGGTTTGGCTAGCTTTATTAACTAAAGGAATAGCGTCAGTAGGAGAAATTGCTTCTATATCTAAGGTTCCTAGAAGCAGGGTTTATGATGTTCTTGAAAGCTTAGAGAAGAAAGGGTTTACAATAATAAGAATGGGCAAGCCTGTAAAATACTTAGGAATTAAGCCAGAATTAATTTTAGAAAGAATTAAGATGGATGTAAAGCAGGAAGCTGATGAAAAAATACAAACCTTAGCTAAGGTTAAAGAAACAGAAGAGTTTAATCAATTGAATAATTTGTATAAAAATGGAATAAATCCCATAAAAAAGGAAGAAATTTCTTCATCAATAACAGGAAAATCAAACATCTCTAATTTTATAAAAGATATAATAAGAAATGCAGAAAAAGAAGTAATAATTTGTTTAGATGCTGAAGAAGTTAAAAGTAAATTCAAATTATTTTATGAGACAATTTCAATATTAAAAGATATGAAAATTAAAATTAAAATGGTTCTTTATGGTGATTCAAATTTAATAAAAGAATTAGAAAAAAGATTTGAAATAAAGATAAAATCAACAAATATTAAAGCTAAATTTTTTATAGTAGACAAAAATCAGATACTTTTCTATATAACAGATGATAAAGGTAATAAAAATCAAGAGGATATTGCAGTCTGGTTAAATTCAGATTTTTTTGTAGATTCTTTTGCAAGTTTGTTTGATAAAACATTAGGTGGGAACTAATGTTCTTAGAAAATTCTCTAAATATAAATAATTCTGATCTAATAAAAAATAATTTTGAAAAACAATTAGAATATTTAACAGAAAATATTTTAAGATATATTCACAATTTTAATTTTAATCAAGAGTCTTCTCAAACTCTCCTTGATTCTTTTAATCAATCTATTAAAAACGCAAAAAAATTATATGAAACTGGAAAAATATCTATTAAAGAGATTAATGAACTAGACTCTTTAATTAGTTCAATACCCTTTAATATGATCGCAACTGAAAGTAAAAAAAATTTTATTATTTCTTATAGTGATTTTAAACAGTATATTATATGTAAATCCATTCAAGAAAAATATTCGGGGAGATAAATAAAGATGACTAATCCAGAATTCTTAATCTCTTATTCTACTCTTCCAAATACAAGTTTATGCTCTATTGTAAGAGACGAAAAAATGAACCCTGCTGGAGGCATAGAAAGATTTGTTCATTCTCATCTTCCTTTTGTTGAAGAGGCTATTATTGCAGATACAGGTTCTATAGATGGAACAAGAGAGATTCTTGAAGAAATGGAGAATATTTATTCTCATTTAAAAGTCATTGACTTACCCTTTGAAGGATATTCTAAAACAAGAAATAAAGCTTTATCTTATATCAAGACAAAATATACCTTAATATTAGATGCAGATGAGTTGATAACTCATGAAACTCCAAATAATGATTGGTTAAAAATAAAAAATTTTATGAATTCAAAAAAGAAAAATGCTTATAGGTTATTATTTGATGTTGTTTCTCCAATATCTATAAAAAAACAAACAATAAGTGGGAACACTTTAAGACTTTTTGAGACTGATTTATTTAAGGATAACTTCAAAAGAATTTTATGGGAATATCTATCTCTCCATCAAGATGTTAATATAGCCTATATTAAAGATGTTTCGATAAAACATTTTATACCTATTAAAGAAGGTGTTTTATTAAAAGATAGATTTCTTTATCAAATAGATGTTAATGGAAAGCCATTGCAAGATCAAGAGGTTATTTTAAACAATTGGAAAACAATTTCACCTTCAATGAGGGAAGGCTTTGTTAGCTGGAAAAAATATAATCCAAAAAGAGATGATTATAATTAATCAGATTAATCATTTAAAATTTCTACATTTATTATTCCCATATCTAAAACTTTTTGAGAGTTTATAGATTTCCATTCTTTTAAAAATTCATTTAATTTTTTATTAAAATCTTCTTTTGCATAAATTCTTTTCTTTTTAACAAAAATTTCTTTATGTTTCTTTTTAAAAAGATTAGAATTTTCTTTATCATCTATAAATGGCCCTATAAATTCTATATACTTTTTTGATTTAGCCAAAATAAACCCCTCCCCTTTTTTATTTCCTAAATATCTAAATTCATTATCTTTTATTTCATAAAACTTTCTTATTTCTTTGACAAGATAATTAAAAAATTTTAATAATTTAGTTCCCGCTATATCCCCCTCTTGTCTGTCTGTTTCTAATTCTAATCGAATAAATTCTAATTTTCCTTTTTTAGCTTTTTCTCTTAGTTTATTTAAGTCTTTTTTCTGTTCTTCAAAATACTTTAAACTTGGATTTTTTAAAAATTCATTGCAAGATTTTTTAAATTTTTTAAAAGTTTCTTGAGAAAGCGCAGCAAGTGCATTTCTTTCTTTATAAGTAGGGTCTATTAAAATTATCGGAGATTGCATCTTAGAACTATTCATATTAATTGAAACATCTATCTTATTTTTATACAATTTTTCAATGTCTATTATTTTTTTATCTTCTATCTTGGTCATTTCTTTTATAAATTTTGAAAAGCTTTTATAATAATAAATCAATAATTCTAAAGCATATCCTGAAAATCCATTAATATAACTTTCAGCTCCGTAACAATTTTGTGCATGACAAAACGCCTTTGCTATCTTAATTTCATCTAAAATTTTTTGTTCTTTTATTTTCTTTTTTATATACAAAACATGAAAATAGGATAAATCTGTAATATTTTCTGCATCTTCTGATTTTCTTACTTTTATTACAGGAATTAGTTCTATGAAAAAAAGTTTAGACACATTTATCTTAAAGTAATCTCTGGAGCCATGAATTCTTATATAATCTATTTTAACTTTGTTTAATACATTTTCTGTTAAATTAGAAATATCTTTAGTTTTATAGAATTGATCAAATCTTAAGAAGACATCAACATCATAAATTCCTTTTTTTATTAAAGTTTTTTTAGCATAACTTCCTCCAATAAAAAAATCTGCTTTTATGTTCTGTTTTTTTATCTCTCTTTCTGTTTTTTGTAAAATATCATTTAAATAAACACTTATTTCCTTTATCTCCTCTTTGGAAGGATTTATTTTTTTTAAAACCTCTTTTAGAACTAACTTTCCCATATTATTTTTCTGGATTTTTTATTTCTTTTATATCACTTAGACTTTTATTTAATGTTGATGCTAAATCAATTATATACTTTCCTTCTTCTACTTTGTAAACAAGAGGCCTTTTTTTATTAAATAAATTGACTAAATCTATTTCAAATTTACCTGCTCCTAAGACTCTTACTGATTCTATATCTAAAACAACAGGCATATCTTCTTCTGTTATTCCTGCTATTTCCCTTATATCTTTTTCAACTTGGTTCTTTTCTTCTTCTGGGATTATGATAGGATTTTGTTTTATTTTTTCTAGTTGTTCTTCTCTTATATAAAAAAAGAAATGACTTCCACAAGTGCATCCTTCTAATAATTCTTTACTTCCTGCAGGATAAATCTTACCGCAGTGAACACATTGATGAGCCATATCTTATAGAAACCGATTTAGTTTTTAATTGTTTTTATTACAATTAACTAGACTAATAATTTTTTTGTGTTAATTATCTATTAAGAAATAGTTCAATTTTTTTAGGATCTTTTTTTATTTCTTTAACTATTGTTGCTGGTCCGATTATAGTTATTGAAGTTAAATCACCTCCAATAAGAACATTTGCAATGTTCTTTGTTATCTTAGAAAAGAAAGTCTCTTCTTCATCCCCTGAAATTACTGCAAGTTCTATTCCTTTAAATCCAGTAGTATAGTCTATCATTGCCATAGTATCTTCTATAAGCCTTGTTTCTTCTTGAGGTAATAGTCTTCCTTGTAATATTAAAATATTATTCCCTAAAACTATTCCTAATATCTTTTTTATCCTTGATGTGCTATCTAAATTTTTTATTTCAGAATAAGGCATAAATTGAATTGCAAAACCTTTAATATTTCCTATATTTTTTTTATTTCCTCTTTTTTCCATTTTTTATTTTTTAGATTTTTTAGACAATTTAAATAATGATTCATAAAATTCTTCTAGATTATTACCAAACTTTGCACTTATTCCAACAACTTCATACTCTGGAAATGCTGCTTCTATCTTTTTGATATCTGCTTTTTTTATATCAATCTTATTTGCAACAACTAATACCGGAATCTTTCTTGCAACTAAATTTCCTATTATTGTTATATTAACTTGATTATAAGGATTTTCTGTTGAATCTAATACTACAACAACAATATCCATATCATCTAACCATTTTATACTTTCAATAACCCCCTGAGTTGCTTCTTTAGCTCTTTCTTTAGCATCTTTCTTAGACATTTTATATTTTAAGAACTCTTCATAATCAATTTTTGTAGCAATTCCTGGTGTATCAATCATTTTAAAAGTCATTTTTTTACCTTTATAATCAATTTCTACTTTTTCCTTGAACTGAACTTTCCTTGTTTCATGAGGAATTTTGCTTACTGTTCCTAACTCTTCTCCTGTAAAATCTTTGCAAATTCGATTTACTAAACTTGTTTTACCTGCGTTTGGAGGTCCATAAAAACCGAGTTTAATCTCTTTTTTATTATTAAAAATATTGTTGATTATTCTTCTAAAAAAATTTGTAAGAATTTTTATCTCCATATTATAATTTCTCAGTTTTAGTTTATAAATATTTCACCTCTAAAAATATCATTTTATTGTGAGAGGGGCATTCCTGTATTTTTGTTTGCGTGCTTTCTAGAAGCATATCTTATTTGCTCTCTTGTCCATCCAACTTTGCTTAATTCCATTACAATTTCCCCTTTTCTTTTACCTCTTTTTCTTTCAGCTTCTATGAACAAGACTAAGTTATACAATTGATTTTGATCTTTAAACAAATGTTTTTCATACTTTTTCTTATACCAATTTGCTAAGATTATCCAGGTTATTATTCCAATTAATACTACAATAGCTGAAATTATAATTATTAACTTTGTATTATCTTTTACTTCTATTGGAGTTGGGGTAGTTTCAACATCTAAATCAGAAAGTGCAGGGGATATAATAACAGGGATATTTAAGGAGTCTACATTTTGGGTTGTTGCAAAACTAATTGTTTTTGTTTCAGGAGGAAGATTGATAGTTATATAACCATTACCTTTATCTGTATAAGAGATATTTCCATCAAAAACTAAATTATCATACTTTTTTAAGATTAAAGTAGATTCTAATGTATTCTCATTCTGATTTTCTATTCTTAAAGTATAAAACTTCTCAAGAAGATAATCACTACTTTCAACCATCTTGTTTATCTCTTTGAATATTACAAAAACCTTTTTGTTATTTAATTGCCAGTTGTATATAGCATCTTGATATCCTTCAAGGTTTGAAGAATTGTAATTTTCATCAATTAAAGAAGGGTCTATCTGATTTTTTTGAGGATATATCTGCATTTGAGATTGGGATTGATATTTTATATATATAGAATTAGGAAGATTTACCATTGAAAGATTATTTAAATATAAAGAATACTCACTATTTGTTATATTTGAGGAGTTTGTTCTATTTTTAATTATAGAAATTATATTTTTATCTTCATTTATCTTCAAGATTTTATACACTTCTGACTTTTCAAAATTTGTTAAAGCTAATGAACTCGAATTTAATTGAGAAACTAATCTATTTAATAATTCTTCTTTATCTGATAAAATTAGAGGGAGTGCACTTGATGCTGAAACTACTTGTATATTAAAAGATTTTGAATATTGTTTATTATTAATATCGTTAGCTTTTACAGAAAGTGTATAATTTCCAAGAGAAGCATAATTATGATTTGTTTTAGGGAGTGTTGTTTGTATCTCTAAAGTATTATCTCCAAAATTCCATGAATAAGAAGTTATATTTTTTGTTTCATTAACTTTTAATTCAAAAGTATTTGAATAATTAGTAGGAACGATCATGGGGTAAATCCAAAATAATGCATCATTACTAATCAAAATACTTATAACTTTTGAGAAAATCTGTCTAGTATCAAAATACATTTTTAATGTATAATTTTTTGATATCCCTGAGATTGGAGCATTAAATCCAATATCATTTAAATAAATCTTTTGATAAGACTTAGTTGTTAAATTTGCATGTATAACATTTAAATCATAGAGCTTATCTGTGCTACTTACAACTCCTGCTTTAAAACCTAAATTTAATGAATTGAGGATTAATTGTTGATTTCCGTTAGTTATAAATTTAATAGGGATTATGCATCCTGCTGAACAATTATTCTTGTAATTATTTTCTATATACTCTTGAATTGCTGATTCTATACTGGTGAGATCTGGATTTACTTGGTTTATTGAAGTAGAATTTAAAATAAAACTGCCTATTGTTCCATATTTTTGAGGTTTTGCATAAATTTCAAAGTCTAAATTCCCTTGAGCTTCATTAGAAATTATAGAAACACCACAAGGATTATTTGACTCATATTTAATTTTATACTTAGTTGCATTAGTATCTTTTGGACTAACACAGATATAATAGTTTTCATCTTTTATAGTAGTATAAGAAACATTACAAAATATTTCATTTTCTCCAGAAGTTGTTGCTAAACAAGAAGCAGCTCTTGTATTATCTTCATTTAAGATAGTTAAGTTAAAAGAAGCTTTACCTGTTCCATTTACTATTGCTCCTAAAATCAAACCAGGATGATCATCTAAACTTATTTTTTCACAATAAGCATTTAATACATTATCAAATATTGCATAATCTGTAGTTTTATCACTCTCAAAGCATCCATAATTTTTATCTCCATATTCTCCAACTGCTCCAACATTTGATTGCCAATCTATAACTCCATTATTTAATGCATCAATTTTTAATGGAGACAAAACTGATTTTTGATTATTGGAAGTTACATTTAAAGAGAAAGAAGATATCTCAGTTAATAATGAATTTGGGGAAGTTGTTATAACTAAAGCAAAAGAAGTGTTTATTGGGTTATCTGTCAAATCTAAACTCTTTGATATAGAGGGATTTGAAAATTTATAGAAATCTTTGCAATCAGAAGGTAAACACGAATAATTAACTTGAGAATTAACCGATTTTTTTAGTAAATCTATTAAGCTTATTGTTTTATTAATAAAAATATCTCCTGAAATAATGTTCATTTTTATTAAAGAATTAGTTGATTCGTTAACAATACTCATATTTAACCATCCATAGAGTGTTTCATTAGAAGAATAAATTGTAGAAATAGAATAACTTTGATTAGCACTTGCATTTCCTAATGTAACAGAACAAGATATTAAAGAAGTGAAAATAAATAAATTTAATACAATTACAAAACTAATTAAAACTATTTTTTCTTTCACCATCTTTATATAAATAGGAGAAGTATATTTATAAATTTTCTCTTAACTATAAATTTATTTTATTAAAACTCTTTACTTTCTCTTTTTTGTCCTTAACTTTTTACTATTTTTTTTAACCTTTGCCTTGTTATGTTTTACTGATTTATTCTTTTTCTTATAAAAGTAGTATATAATAACAAGAGTAGCTAAGGTTAAAATTGCTGCTAAAGGTCCATAAAATGGTAAGGCCGATTCTGTTGGACAAAGAACATTCTTTAAGGTTCCACTTGGATTAGTACAACTATCTGTTACATTAATAGTCATCCATCCAACTGGTTCTGTATCACAGTTTTTTATAATTGTTGATGCAACTACGCATCCTGTTTCAATAGGATTATTATTCCAACATCTACCATTTATACATGATAAATCTATTCCACAAGTATCTTTTCCTCCTAAAGCGCAATCAGAAGAAGTACAACCTTCTCCAAATTCACATATTCCATCACCGTCTGATAAAGGAGGATATCCACAAGTATCTTTTAAAACACACTCTTGTCCACTATTATCAGATTTATTACATAGAGTATATCCTTTATTACATCCTGTTGTAGGTCCTGGAGTATCTAAAGTTGTATAAGTTCCTGAACAAGAATTTGAGGTAGAATCCCAATAACAATAACAAGAAGTTGTTCCTCCACAAGTTATTCCCATAGTTCCTAATGTATAATCTGCAACACCACAAGTATCCCCATCACAACTTGTTTGATCAGGATATTCATTACATATTTGAACACCAGGACTTTCACAAACAGTTCCTTTTGTTATTTCTAGTTCATTATTTGAAGAAACCATTATTGTAGGTTTTACTTTTATTGAAGCATCAAATCCAAATTCAGGGTTTCCTTCTAATAATCCATCATAAATATATTGAGTTTTCCATTCTCCATAAGCAACTGCATCACTACCAAATGTAACTGATAAAGGCTGTAAAATTCCTGCAAGTTGTTTTGTTGCACCATCTTTTTCATAAACACTGAAATTAACTTCTAATCCTTTACATCCATAAGGATCATCACCATATACTTGTAATCTTACTCTATTTCCCTCTTGTGTTTTTATTACACTCCAATTAGCACTATTTAAATAACACATCTTAGGAGCATTTGAATGACAACATATCTTTGTAGAATATTCTGAAAAATTACCCAAGTGTGCATTTGTTGTTGAAGATAAAGATAATATGCCTAAATTATAATCTGGATTAGTACAACTATCTGAATAATTATAACATTTGAAATCTTCATAACAAACAGGAACAATATAATTTGTATTTGATGGAATTTCTCCATGAGCATTTGTTGTTGAAGATAAACCTATAAGTTTATTTGTTATTGTGCTTCCATCAGATTCACATTTAACCTTTCCTCCTCCTCTTGCACAACATAATACATAAGGATAACTTCCTGATGTTGAATTTTCAGCATGAGCATTTGTATAACTTGTTAAACCCATCACAATATAACCTACTTTATCTGTGCAACTTCCTCTTAACATAACTTCACACTCTCCATTTGTTAATGAACTAATAAATGATAAAGAAAATATTAAAGATGAAACTAAAAATAAAGAAATAAATATTAATTTCAACTCTTTTTTCATTCTAATTTTAAGGAAACCTATTTTATAAATATTACTATCTTTTTGAATTAAAATTTTAATCCTAAAATTTTTGAATATTCTTCCATCTTATTATATCTTCCATTATATACTATATGTGCTTTTTTTAAATCAGCAGAACCAGCATCTCTTCTATTTCCCATAACAGAATATGGATTTACAATAGAATTTCCTTCACCAGAAGGAGATAAAGTAGCATGATTTGATTCATGCATACCAACTCTTTTTAATAATTCCATATCTAAAGCCATTCTTGTTGCATTTAATCTTATCACAGCTCCATTTAATATTCCCAATTCAGAATCATTATTTAAATATCGAACACCTGTTAAACCCTGACATGGATAACCGCTAATATCAGTAAGATTATATACAGGAACAAAAATAATCCAATTTGGTTTTGAAGTTATATATCCATTATAATAATTATAATGAAAATTTGTTGTGCTTGCATTATCTACCTGTAATTTTTCATCTAAAGAAATTTTATTATCAAAAAATGCTTCTACACCATCACTTGCTTTTACTCTTTCTGCAATAGCATCTTGCATCATTGTT
>Ga0172375_10011277_pt1 | contig 11403 bp, 1 predicted proteins | sample LakKiv1m_FD_114537 | JGI IMG/M metagenome (GOLD analysis project Ga0172375, IMG submission 114537) | Freshwater microbial communities from Kabuno Bay, South-Kivu, Congo - kab_092012_11.1m | ecosystem: Environmental > Aquatic > Freshwater > Lake | place: Democratic Republic of the Congo... | reverse complement strand
TTTTTAAACTTAATCTGCTGGTTTGTAAAATACGTCCTCATTTTTTCAAAAAATGAGGACGTATTGTTTTTATTATGGCAGCCCACTTATAGCCTCCTTCTTTATAAGTTTTTGCGGATCTTTCTAAATCTTCTTTTGCTGTTTCAATTTCTTTTGGAGCAAGTGCTATGCCCCGTGAAAATGGGGTTTTAATAAAGGAAATCAATTCTTTGACTCTCCGGTTTGAAGGGTGGGCTTTGGCGTCGTCCAAATATCAATGTCCAATCTGATTGTATCAATGTCCAATCTGTAAAATAAAGCTAATTTAATTATTGTCCAATCTGAATTTTTAAGTAGTCCCACTGTTCTATTTTCTTCAAAGATAGGGTTATAATTAGTGCCAACCTGAGCGAAGCGAAGGATCTTTCATTGAGTAAACCTCCGCTACAGATTGAGCCGCTGGGTTAATTATTTTATCGTGTTTTTCTGTCATTCTAAGCCAGTTATGGAGAAGAATTACACAGCCTAATTTACCTCTTTACTTGAAATTGAAAGCGGTATCATTTTTTATATAAAATACCCTTGACAAATATATATAAATATAATATACTTTGCGTGTTGATTGACAGAAGTAAAAGAAACATTTAATTGGCCTTTTTTATTTCAAAACTAATTAAAAAGTTTTAAAAAGAATTTAAAGCCAAAATGAAAAACAGCCAGAAAAAAAATCAGAATATCCTGGGGAAAGGGGAAGGGAGTATTCCCTTTTTTTGTATAATAGGTAATCGGCAGAATAAAATTGCCAAGATTGCCGCTGTTTTGTTTTGCGCCCTATTTTTACTACAATCCAATTCTTATGCGCTTGAGAATTCCGCATTTAAATATAAAAGCAATCCTGTTTTAACTGATTTCGCAAAAGGGCCTTCTGCCGGAAATGTTACTTTAAAAATTGGCGGCGTGGTTCTGAATTTAGTTGTAAGCCAATTTGTTCTACCGGAAATATTATCGGGTGGCCCGGATGCAATTACAAAAGAAGCCGTTAGAAATAGTATTATGAAAGACCAGATTATCGGTTTAGCCGCTGAAATAGGAGCAGATACTGCTGTTTTCAATGGGGCTGACCCAGCGCAGACGCAGAGATGGGCTGGTTTAGCAGCTGGCCTGGTTTCAGGTTTTACAAAGATAGCTTCCGCCCCTATTGATATTTCAAATAATGCAGCTGTTTGGGCTTTAGCTAAGGAAGCCGTGAAATGGGAGGCTCCCGCGGCTGTGTCTTCTTGGGTGGAGATAGATAAGCATAATCCTGGAGCAGGGATGGTTATTAGCCCGGTTGTTGGAATTTTAGCTAATACCTCAATGGAGAAGTTAGCAAAAAGTATTAGCGATGTTCGTTTTACCGCGGATGGCAAGCCGTTAAGTCAAAGTCAGGTTGACACATTAATAAAAGGCAATCAAGCTTTAGAAAAGTTACAAGATGCTATAAAATCTGGAAAGATAAAAGCTCAAGAAATAGTGAATTTTGAAACCGGGCCGATAAAAGACGCTTATGTTGCTGTTTTGGATTCACAAGAGGTAGTAAAAAATTATGGTGATTTTGCGTATGGGCAAAACAACATAGCTATTGCTGACCAAAATATCCTCTCAGGCGCCTGGCAGACTATTAGTAATGTAAGCCCGGGGCAAATAGTGGCCCCGATAGTATCTACAGGCGTTGCCACGATGTTGTATAAATATTATAATTTTCAAGAAGGTATTCCTCAGGATAAGGCGGCTGTAAGGGCAATAAGTTCATTCGCAGGAAGCGTTATCGGAGGGTCAATCAATCAGACGAAAAGATCCAGCGATGCCGTATTATCCAAAGCCCAGAAGCTTGATCCTAAAACTGGCGCCCGGTTTGATGTTGTTTCTCGGGATTGGAGAAAGCCGGATTATAGTTTTGGGGAGAGTGTAGCTCGTAACGCAATAATCCAAGGCGTAAACTACGGGCTGGATTTAGTAAATATAAAAGCCAAGGGCGTGGATGGCGCAACTGACACAGGTTATGTCGCTAATAATCTTATTGACGGGACAACAAAATTTGCGGTAGCGAATTTAGTTTCCTCGGGGATAGACACAGTTTTCTTAACTAATGAAGATGTCCTTCAAAAATATAACGGGATGATCAAAGATGATGGAGAATTAATTGGAAAGACAAATACTCCAACGCAGGTTCTTAGCGCTCCTAATTATGGAGAAATTTTGGTCGCTAACCTAAAAGATGGCTTAAAGGATGTCGCGCTTAATTTTATTCCTTTGTCCGGGCCAAGCTATGGGCCTAATGCCGCTTACGAATCTATTGGTTTTGTGAATGATGTGATGGCCAGGTATGTGCATAATATGGATTCTTTATTAGCGCCGGCATATAGTTTGGGTGGCTCAATGGCAAGAACCGGCGGCGATAAATTCTCTGCTTCCGTTGGCAATGCATTGTTTTCCAGGGATAAAATGGTTTATACTAAAGTAAATTTAACTAATGAAGTGAGGAATTCATTAAATCTAAAAAATTATTCTTTAGGGCTTGGCTTAAAAGATCCTGCCGCGCAGCCAATAGGCTTTGGCGCCGGCCAAGTAGCGCTGGTTATGATTGACCAGGAAAGAGAGATTGAGAATATAAATAAAGGTTCCAGGGCAGATGATATGACTCATCGGTTGTCTGTGAGGGAATTAGGCCGGCCAGAGGCGTTTATTTTTGATCTTAAGTATTCCACGGTTACTGATAATATGCAGATAAGGCCAGCCAAAAAAGATGATGATATTAGAAGAACAGTGCAAAATAATGCGTTGAATAAAGTTCAAATTGCAGATAATTCTCTTATTGATTATGGTAATTTAAGAAAGTTAATAGCAGATACACCAGAGAACCCAGCAAAGAAAAATAGGTTAGGGTTTGAGAATCCGCTTGATGAGAAGATTGTGAGGAAGGAAATAGAGAAAACAATAAAATTAGTTCAGGAAAGTAGAGCCCAGCAGGAAGCGGAATTAGATGCATGGATGCAGGAAGGGAGAGCCCGGCGGAAAGCGACATTAGAGGAAAGGATTAGAGAAGAATATGTTTATAGGCAACAACAGGAATTTGGTAATTTAATAGTGAGGGGTGGGGACGAAGGAAATAAAGACAAGATTTCTTATACCGCAAAGACGCCTTATCTATCTGCCATTACTTGTATAGATCAATTCGGCAGGTCAGTGTTTTCCATAGCTTTTAATAATATCAACCAAGATAAATTAGCATCAGGCCTTGGATTTTACGTGCGCAACAACGATAATCCGGGAGATAAGGAGAAGACCGCTTATATAGGTTCAGATTTTGAACATGATATCGTAGGGCCTCTAAATGAGGGGTCTCTATTTATACCAAGCCAGGCAGCCAGGATGACTAAGTTTTATTCTGTTGCAGGCGGCAATACAACACTAACAGATACGATCCAGATTTTAAAGACTCCCAATGTTGATGAAGGCCGTAAATTAGTATTTACTTTTTATAATGAAGGCGGCAGGCCGGCTAGATATCTGGAATACAATGGCGTTATTGGCGGCCAAGACGGCGTAAACTTGGACTTGGTAAATATCTCAACTAATAGTATTCTAATAGATAAAAATGTAAAAACAAAGCTTTTGTTGACGCCTGAAAAGATAACTGGAATCCCGGAATTCGCTAGGAAGAAACTAAGCCTAATTCCTCGCGAATATCTTAATAAAGCGATACAATTCCTTAAGGACAGGTTTGGGAAAGAATATTCCAAAGCATTGAAAGACAATGCGGCAGTGATTAAAAATAATATAGAATCTTATCGTCCGACAGACAATTTAGGAAGATTTGAATCGGTGGAATTTGGCGAATTTACCTATGATTTTGCTGTTAACAAAGTAGGCAGATTGCCAACGCAGATCTTTATGGTTGCTTATAGGAAATTGCCAGGCGGCGCTTTGGATAGTAGTTTGAAGGAGAGCCCGCGAGGCAATTTATGGGCAATATCAACCAATACATTTAAATATGATAACAAAGAATTAAAAGGCTTAAAATTATTAGGCGATAAATCATTAAATTTGACTGGCGCAGATAATTATTCAGCAGAATATGATTATAATACTATTTTACATTCAAGCAATCCGGAGTTAAGCCCGATTATGCTTAATGATTCATCTTTGAGGAGGGTGTTTGTTTCGGACATTTTTCCTCAACTAAATAAATAAAATGAAAAACGCCAAAGAAACATTACAACCAGAGCAAGGCAGTATTCAAAGGCCCAAGCCTGAATTTAAATCTAATTTCAAGGGTTGGATCAGGGCGGTAGCCTTTGTCCTGGTGGCGGTGTTTTTGCCGGAGCAGGTGGCCCAGGCTGCGGAGTATGACTGGCGGATAATCTGGAATAAGCCGGCAATGTTTAACTCCGGCTTAAGCAAGGACCTGCGCCGGCTGGATGTGCCTATAGCGGTAAGGGACATTTTAAAGGATGTTTCCGGCAAGAATATTAACTCCATCAAAATTTCTCCCGAAGTTACCGTGGATTTTGCCAAATCCATTAATATCTCCCAAGAGAGGATTGAGCAGATCTTTAACTGGTTAAGCGGTAAACCCTGCGGCTCCAAGGCGTTATTTGATTTCTTAAGCTTTGCCGGCAAAAAGGTTATGGAGCAGGATATTGCGGTTATGGCCTTGACTATTGATATTTTAAACGAGGTAGTCAAGCCCGTAGGCAATCCCAAAGTCATCAAAAACTCACTTTTTGCCCTTTCCAAAACATCTGATTTCTTCGGCATAAAGCTTTATCCGGTCAAGATTGAGCAGGGGCTTTCAACTATTCCCGTTCCGTTTATCGCGCATTTAAAAGGCGATCACTATATTTTGGTTACTAAAATTACCGAAGAAAATGTCTATTTTAGCAACGAGCATAAAGAGCAGTTTTTGTCCAAACTGAAATTCTTAGACCGTTTTAGCGGTTATGCCCTGGTTACCGGCATTAAGGATACGGCCCTGCTTACTGACGCGCAGGCAAAATCAGTGATGGGCGCCGGCGATAATTATAGCCACGATTGGAATTTTAATTCCGATCCGGATGATCCTTTTGGAGCTTTTGGTTCGGCACGGCAAATAATTATACCCAGGGGAGGCGATATGGGCCGCTTTTTGGGAGGAAGCGGCTATAATTTTAATAATTATAGTGAATCTATCCAACCGTGGACAATTACTAGCCAGGATCTGAAAATTTATATAAGCCCAAATAATCCTATATATTGTAACGTGCAAGTAGGTGATGGGCCTAGAAAAGCAAGCGCGCAATTTCCAGTTTCATTAATCGTCCCGGATGATGATCTTTTATCTGGGAGGGGCGGCACCAATCAAAAAGGATATGCCACTAATGGTAATTTTGAAATTGATTTTGGTAAAGGTTATTATTTTGAAGGCCAGTCAAGGCACAGCGACGCTATGTTTCTTGGCCCCAATGTTTCTCCGATAGTCAATGGCGAAACGTTGACAATTAGAAATACCAATTCTTCCATTCAGCCTAAACCATTTGTAAATCAAGGTTTGGCTGAACAGAGAGGCCAGGCCAGGGGCGAAAGCCCGATAGTAAAAGGAGTACCCGCGTGGGATCGTTCCAATGATGAGCCTTCTACATATCATTTAACTAATGGGCCTTCCTTTAATGCTCAGGACACAGTTTTATTTTCTATGGCAAATGCCAATGAGTCATTCCGTTTTAACCTTGGCGGCGCTTATGTGGCATTAGGGGATACGATAAGAGGCGGGGCAAATGATAGGTTAACCGGCATCGGCGCGACTGCTTCTGCCCGGGAAACAGTATATAGCGCTGTCAATAAAATTCCAGCTAATCAGGGGTATGAGTTTACCGCTGACAATCAAGGAGCTCTCTTCTTTAAGCCTACATATAAAGGGTTAGATGGATATGGGAGAATCACTACTCCTATAAGCATAAAAGACATAAGTGGAAGTTTCTCCACACAAACCCTTCAGATTAAAGAAGCTAATTTGAATACAAGTATGGAGCTTAACCAGCCTTTTGCCCAGCCCATTTATACTAATGAAATAAATAATATTAACGGTACATTTAATTATAAAGGGGAAACCAGGTTAACCGAAAAAAATACTAGCTTTACCAACAATCCAAATTTTATGCCGCAGCAGCTTTCAGACTTAGGTTCATCATCATCCCTGGCTATGTTATATACTACGGAAGGCACGGGTAAAGTTATACATACCGGAGCGTTAGCTGAAGTTAAGCAATTGCCCTCATCCCCTGATTCTAATGGAAAAATCTTCAAGAATGGAGTAAGTATAAGTGCCACTAGTTTAGGAAGATACGAAACTACAAATTGGGATTTAGTGGAAAGTACCGGAACCCATAAATTTTATATTGATTTAAATAAGAAATCAGACGCAGTAGATTTTCATACCGGCCAATACGAATTAGGCGCAGAATGGACATTACCTAAAGTAACAGTAACTGGCGGCGGCAATGAGAGTATTAATGCTCCTGGAGCAATAATGCTTAATGGCCGCTCATATTTTGCAGTAGATAATATTACCAAGGATAACCTCCCTTTTCAACAGACTGGTATGGCTTTGTTTGGCGCGGATAAACTCCCGGCTCAAGGTGATTTTTCTTATATTAACAAACAACAATTAGATGGATCTTTTAATGATAAAAGTGGCATAACAAACTATCTCAAAGGCACATTAGAAAACGTAGTCAGTTATAGGCCTAATTTAGTCCCTGAACATAGGTTTGACCTGCCTTCTCACGTCAGCGGCACATTAACTCAAAATCTCAAGAATGTTTCTGGGAAGTCTGAGTTTAATTCCGCCTCCTCTATTCCTTCTGGTGCGTCTAAACAAATAGTTTTAAATGTAACCGGCAATGTTTTGGTTCCGGAATTTATTTTAAAAAATAATTCTAAAGGCGATGTTATTAAGGAAACTGCTGGAACAACTTTTACAGAGTCAGAACTGAAACTTGAAGGTAGAATTTTAGGGAATGACGATACCCGGGTAAATATAGCATCCGGAAAAACGGGTATTATATTGTTACCTGGCGCAGTAGAAGTAAATGGGCAGAAATATCTTAGTAATATAGATAATAATGGCGGCTTGGCTATCGGCGGCTTAGATATAAACAGTATTCCTTTGGCCGGAAAATGGACAGGCGTGGCTAAGGCCAAGGTTAATGCTAATGGTGAAGTTATTGTTGATGATACTAAGGCTAAGGTTAATGCTAATGGTGAAGTTATTGTTGATGATAACAAGCAGCTTTTGGCATATTCTACTATTACTGATGTTTATGGCAACCGCACTGTTTCATCCTTAGGGATTAATCCCCAGTCAGATAAAGATTATCTTTCTTTAAGCCAGGGTAATGCCTTTAATCTTCAGCAGACGATTTTTAATAATGAGAAAATCGTTTCCGAGGTTAATATTAAGGGCGGGACAAATGATATTAAGGTAAATAATCTTTGGAATTATTTAGTGCAGGATGATACCGGAAAATTTGACCTGCCTAAAGATTTAACGGTTAAATTTGGCGAGGGCATTGATTTTAAGGTTAACCAAAGGATTAATGGCGGAGATTGGTCAGCTAAAAAAGTAATTGAACAAAGCACCAAAGGCCAGGTAGGCCTGCATTATGGAATAGAAGATTTAGCGATTAATCCTTCCGGGTTATTGCCGCCGGAGCCAGGGCAAGAATCAGGTTCAAGGCGGAATTTAGGATATACAAGATCAATTGATATTATAGGCCAGAAAAACGGAATTCTTGTAACTAAAGGCATTGTCCCGGCTATTTTACAATATAACGGCCAGGATTTAATCTATAAATCGTTAGCTGAATCAGCAGGAATGACCTGGGCTAATTTGAAGCTTGTGGATCAAGATCCTGCTGAAAAGGGTGCGAATATTGTTAAAAAGGATTGGGGCAATGAGGGTAAAGCTATTCTTTTTGCCAGCAAAACGGAAAAAGGCATAGTTACAGATATATATATAGGAGGGGAAGGCAAAAATAATAGCATCACTTTTAATGCCAATACTATTACCAATAGCAGGTATTTAATTGAGCAGAAAAAAGAATCAGGGGATTGGTTTATGCATCAAGATGATAATGGCAAGATATGGACCCGCGCTAAATTAATTCCTCAAGTTTTACGTGAAAATAAAGAAGGTAAATTAATTGCCTTAGAGGGAAGAGTTAATTTTGATAAATCCCTTAATTATACTGTTGAGCAAAGTGTAGACAATAAATCCTATGGCTCAAAACAGGTTGTCTATCAGGATACTAGATTAGAATTAAAGGGCAGTAATCCTCAAAAAGATATTTTGCACTATGGTATTGCCAATGCATCTCTTGCACAGCCAGAAGTAAGCCCTGCGCAATCCTTACAGTATAATATGAGTAATGAAGGGTTATATAGGGATCCTGGTGTGGCAAATTGGGGAGCTAGCCCGGCTCAGATGAGAGCTTTATTAGATAAAAATCCGCTCTCATCCGGATCCTATGAATTAGGTTATAAATATGTTTCTAATATTTTTACTCTTAATGGAATTTCTACGGGGTCATTGATGCCGGTATTAATGGGCCTGGATAAGGATAATAATTTCATTTTTAATGTTATAAATCAGGCAAATAACTTAAATTTACAAGCTATTGATTGGAATAAGTGGGCCAGGGGTCAACGATTCCAGAATTTTAAGGAGCGTTCAAATTATAACTATATCAGTTATTATGCCTGGACATATTTAGTTGGTTTTGGTAAGAGGCCGGAAGAATTTAATAGTTTAACAGAGCTTAATATGGCTCAAGCAGAAGCAACGGTTTTATGGGCTTCTTTAGGGCTTGGAGGTGTTAGCCCTTCTTTAGCTTCACGTTTCGGCTTAAGAGTAACTCCGGGTGTTGCTCCCTGGATCTCCACAGCTTTTATATCCGGACTAATATGGACTGGGGTTAATGTGGCTGCGGCTAATTGGCAGAATGGCAGGGCATTGTCACCGGTAGAAGATTTCCAGATATTAAGAAGCTCTATGGCCCAGGCCATAGTATTTAACGGCGCTTTGCAGGCATCAAAATCCCTCTTACAGCTTAAAACAGTAAAAAATCTTACAACCTCGTTTGGAAGTTTAAGCAAAAATAATCCCTGGCCTTCTGCCATTATAGGCAATGGATTATTAGGCGGTACTTTATCTGTAGGCAGTCAGTATCTTTCCGCTCAAATAGAAAATAAGAATTATTCGCTATCTAAAGCGGCGCAGGATTTTGGCATAGGTTTTGTTGTGGGCTCAATTATTGGTTTAGCCGGCCGCGCCAAACCCTTTACTGCTCTTAATCAAAAGGCTTTAGGCAATACTACTGCCAGCCACTTAGGGAGAATAGGTTTAAGCGCGGCTAAAGGCGGATTTATGAATTTTGTCTCCGGCTCCGCTATTTATTTATTAAGGGGTGATGAAGTTTCTTTTGGCCGGAGAAGTTTATATAATTTTGGCGTGGGCGCTTTAGGCGCAGGTTTATTAAATAAGGATTTTGCCGGGAATTGGCTGGCTTCTTCTAAGGAGGCACTGAGTAATCCTACTTTCTTTAAAAATTTACCTATGGCCACGCTTAAAGGCGCGGGTAATTTCGCCATTATAATGCCAGTTTTTGGCGCTATAGATGTATATACGAATTATCTTTCTAAGGGTCTAATTCTCGGAAAATGGGATTTTAACGCATCAGCCCGGAGATTTTTTGAGGATCCGGCGCATCCGGGTAAGCTTTTGTCCCCTATAAATGCGGTAATTTCCAAGATGTTTTCCGGAGCCCAGATGGGTTTATGGATCGGCCCGGCAATGCAGGCCTTCCAGATGCCTTATACCAGCCTTACCGGCGCCGGGACCAGAAGCTATTTTTCCCAATCCGTTCAAAGATTTGCTCAAGGCGGGCATTCCCTCTTCAGCCTGTTTACTTCATTATTTACTCCTGAATCTGTTATAGGGAGATTTGCCGAAAGGAACTTTGCCAGGAACCTTTATGCTCGCGCTATTGTTAATGAGGATATAAGTAAAGTATTGGGAGATAAGTTAGGCAATATTATTTTTGACAAAGCTGGAATAGCCTCTGCGAAAGAAACGGCGAGCGCTTTAGCTGAAAAAGGAAGTTTTAGCTTAACCGACAGCCTTGTCAGGTCAATAGGAAGAGGCTTGATTTTTAGCGCGGATTCTATGGGATTTATTTCTGCTAACCTGGCTTTTGCCAAGGATATAAGCTATCTAGTGCTGCGCACATCTGTCCTGCCGATGAATGATGATGCTAAGGCGCAGAAATGGAGCGATAATATAGCTTTTGCCAGTTTGTTCTTTATGCCTAGGCAAATTGGCCGGACAAGCAGTACATTGCTTGATGCCCAAGGTAGACGGGAAAAATCTCAGCCTGTGCGGTTATATAACGCTCAAGGCGAGGAGGTTGGCAGTAGAGCAAATTCTCAACCTGTGCAATTACTTGATGCTCAAGGTAATGAAATCGGCAGTAAGGCAAATTCTCAATCCGTAGATATTGGCAGCAGCAGAGATTCTGTTTCTTTAGGTGGATCTAAGAAATTAATCGTTGTTCCCACAGGCCTTACTCCAGATTGGGCGAGAGAAGCTAAATCTAAGGTAAGACAGATAAGTGAAGGAGAAGCAAGACAGCTCGTTGAGAATATTGATGACAGAGCTTTAGGCAGCTTAATTACAGCAAGAGAAGGTGATCAGGTATTTTACAAAAAAGGTATATTGCAAGGAATAGTATCGTTTGAGGTTACCCGTGATATTCAGGATATGGCCTGGGAACGTACTGTGAATCAGGAAGTTGAAATAATTAAAACAAAATTAATAAAAACCTATAGAAGCCTTAACTCTCCAAATAGCGGCCAACTGGATTTAATAGAAAAATTATCTATACTGGCTGCTTTGTCGCGGAATAATAATTATAAAGTATTGGGAGTTTCTGCTCCGCCATCGGCTGGTAAAAGTACATCAGCAATGACTGCCCTAATAGATCAAATAGATCGAGGTATGTTTGGCGCTGATGCAAAACGTCTGATTATTTTTGAGCAGGGCCCGGCGCATGCCAGCCAGGTGTTTGATAATTTGGCCGATAAAACTAAAGGCCGGATTGCCAGGTTTGATAGGACAGAATTTTTGCAAAAAGGTATGCAGTCTTTAGAGGGTAAGGATGTAATTGTTATGACTGAAGAAGATTTAAAATACCTTTACGCGTTAGAGAAATCTCCCGGCCAGCATAACCGCCAGTTGTTGGATAGCCTTTGTGAAGGTTCGGTCCTGGTTAATACTGATTTTCTGGATAATCCGTCTTTACAGCTTAGCGATGGATTTACCAAGCTTCCGAAAACCGAATTTAATTC
>Ga0172375_10011276_pt1 | contig 11404 bp, 8 predicted proteins | sample LakKiv1m_FD_114537 | JGI IMG/M metagenome (GOLD analysis project Ga0172375, IMG submission 114537) | Freshwater microbial communities from Kabuno Bay, South-Kivu, Congo - kab_092012_11.1m | ecosystem: Environmental > Aquatic > Freshwater > Lake | place: Democratic Republic of the Congo... | reverse complement strand
TTGCGGACGCTGCGCACGTTGCCGGCGCCGTAATCGAGCAGGGTAATCATTTCACGTTCCTGACCATGATCTCTTCCGACCAATCGTTATGTTCAAACTGCGCGTGGTCTGGCTTGGCCGGCTTCTCTTCGAAGAGGCGCTGTTCCAGCCACTTGAGCACCTGGTTGAATTCGGCCGCCACTTGGGCCACGGCCTGGCCGCGATGGCTCACCCGGTTTTTTTCCGCCAGGTCGAGCTCGGCAAAGGTCTTTTTAAGCGGCGGGTAGAAGAAGACCGGGTCGTAGCCAAAGCCATCGTTGCCGCGCGGGGCGGTGAGGATTTCACCCTCGCAGCGGCCCTCGAAGGTAAGCGCGGGACCGCTCGGCACGGCAAGGGAAATCACGCACTCAAAAGCGGCCTTGCGGTTCTCCTTGCCTTCCATCTCCGCAAGCAGTTTGGCGATGTTGTCGGCGTCCGAGGCCTTGTCGCCGGCGTAACGGGCGGAATAGACCCCAGGTGCGCCGTCCAGCGCCTCCACCGTGAGGCCGGAGTCATCGGCCATCGCCGGCAGCCCCAACACCTTGGCGGTAAAACTCGCCTTCTTGTAGGCATTGTCGTCAAAGGTGGCGCCGTCCTCCACCGCCTCGGGGATCGGCCCGAAGTCGGCGAGGCTCTTGATCTCCACCGGAAAATCCTTGAGCATCTTGGCGAATTCCTTCACCTTGCCCTGATTGCTGGTGGCAAGCACGATGATCTGTGGCATTGCAAAGTATCTCCCTGTTCTTGGAGGAAAAGACCGCGATTGAAGGCCCACTTTTAAACGGAAGCCGCGGCAAAGTCAAGCCGCGAATGGGCCTAGGAAAACCAGAGGTGGCAGATGAAAAGCGCCCCGATCAGACCGGCCAGTTCGCCGCCGAGGGCAGCGGGCAGGGCATGGCGGGGGCGGAATACCCCGATGCTGCCGAAATAGACGGCCAACACGTAGAAGGTGGTCTCGGTGGAGCCCTGGATGACGCCGACCAGGGCGGCGAGGAAACTGTCCGGCGCCTGGCGGGTGAGCTCACTCATGAAGCCGAAGGCGCCGGAGCCGGAAAGCGGCCTGAGCAGCGCCATGGCCAAGGCCTCGGCTGGCAGGCCGACCCTTTCGGTGAGTGGCGAGAGCGCCGCCACCATGATCTCCATGGCGCCGCTGGCCCGGAACATGCCGATGGCGACGAAGATGGCTACCATGAAGGGGACGATGCGCATGGCGGTGGTGAAGCCCTCCTTGGCGCCGTCAGTCACCGCCTCGTAGACCTTGACCCCGCGCAGATAGCCGAAAATCAACAGCCCGACGATGAGCACTGGGATGAGCCAGGCGGAAACGCTATTCACGGTGGCAACGGAAAAGAAGGGGGTGGCCGGGGCGTTCCACCACAGGAAGAGTACCCCGCCCACAAAAAGGCCAAGTAGCACGCCGATGAAGATGCGGCCCGCCGGGCCGGGCAGGGAGAGGTCGGCGGCCTCCGCAGCAGCGGTTCCTGCGTCAGCCTCGGCGGCAGCTGACGCCACGCTCTGGTCCGGGGTGGCCAGAAATTTGGCCAGGAAAATGGCAACCACGGTGGAGCAGGTGGTGGCGAAGATCGACGGCAGCACAATGGCGGCCGGATTGGCAGCCCCGGCCGCGGCCCGCACCGTGATGACGCCCAGGGGCAGCAGGGTGACGCTGGAGGTATTGATGGCCAGGAAGAGGCACATGGCGTTGGTGGCCGTGCCCTTTTCGGCGGAAAGTTTGTCGAGCTCCTGCATGGCCTTGATGCCCATGGGGGTGGCGGCGTTGCCCAGGCCGAGGACGTTGGCGGCGAGATTCATGATCATGGCGCTCATGGCCGGGTGCTCGGCCGGGACGTCGGGAAAGAGACGGGTCATCAGCGGTTTCAGGCCCCGGGCGACGAGGCGCATCATGCCGCCTGCCTCGGCCACCTTCATGATCCCCAGCCAGAGCGCCATGGGGCCGATAAGGCCGATGGCCAGCACCACCGCGTCCTTGGCCGATTCGAACGAGGCCTTGGTCACCGCCTCCATGGTGCCGGTGTAGGCGGCGGTCACCGTGGCGATACCGATCAGGCCGAGCCAGATGATGTTGATGATCGAGGGCTTCTGTTTCATGGCGGAGAGCTTACCCAATTACCCCGGCAAAAAGCCAGCGGAATCGCACCGGCACAGGTGAACAAGAGCGCCAGCCCCAGCCTCGCTGGCCGCCCGCCGGCCTTGGCCAAGCCAAAAAAACCCCGTGCCCGTTTGAAAAATCGTATATAATCAAAAAACTAGAACCTTACCGATACCGCAGGAGATTCCGTCCCGCCCCATGCAGCCACTGGCGCCTCCCATGTTGCCTTCTCGCACCGTCGCCCAGTTCGCGGGCTGCTGTTGCCTTGCCCTCGGCCTGCTGATCCTCTCCGTTCTGCCTGCCACGGCGCATGCCGCCCAGTTTGGCGAATACGAAATCAAGGCGGGCTTCCTCTACAACTTCCTTAATTTCGTGAGCTGGAACGCGGAGATGGAGCGCAACCCCTCCCAGATAGTGCTGATGGTCTTCGATACCGGCGCCGCGGGCAAGGCTATCGCCGACACCCTGGCCAGCGAAACGGTGCGCGGCAAGCCGCTCAGGGTCATCCTCTCCGCCCAGCCCGCCGACGCGCGTAAGGCCCACCTGGTCTTCGTGCCGACGACCTCCGCCGGCGAACTCGACAAAATCATCCAGGCGGTCCAGGGCCGGCCGGTGCTAACGGTGGGTGAGTCCGACAATTTCATCGCGGCCGGCGGCATGATCAACTTCGTCCGCCAGGGGGCGAAAATCCGCTTCGAGATCAACCCCCGCGCCGTTCAGGGCACCGGCCTCAAGATCAGTTCGCAGCTCCTGAAGCTGGCGATCATCACCTCCGGCCCCCACAGCAACCTCACCAGCACCCCGCTGGCCACGCTCATCTGCCGCCAGCGGAGCGGCCTACCCGCCGACGCTGAGATATAGGTGCGCCATGATGCCAGCGTTCCGCTCCATCCGCCAGAAACTGCTGCTGCTCATCATGCTCGCCTGCGGGCTGGTGGCCGGCTTTGTCAGCCTCATCCTCTTTGCCTACGAATTTTATTCCTTCCGCCACAACCTGGCCGAAAATCTGGCGGTGCTCACGGCGGCGGTGGCGGAAAACGCCACCGCCGCCGTGGTTTTTGGCGACGAGGAAGCGGCCAATACCACCCTCGCCGCCCTCCGGGCCGAAAGCAGCATCATGTACGGGGCGCTCGTCACCGACCAGGGGGTCTTTGCCCGTTTCATCCGGGACGACTCCTTTGACCGCAACTTTGTCCCGCCGCCGATTCCGCTCAATACCCCACGTTTCGCGGCCCACCATGTCGATATCGCCAAGGAGTTGCGCCTTGGCGGCAAGAGCCTGGGCCGCGTCTTCATCCGTTCCGATTTGCACGAAGAAGGGGTCCGGATGCGCCGCTACCTCACGATCCTCGGCGCGGTCCTGCTCTTTTCCTTCTTTGCCACCCTGCTGATCACCCGCCGCCTACAGCGCATCTTCACCGCGCCGATCTTCGCCCTGACCGAGGTCATCGACCAGGTCTCGGCCAGGCAGGATTATTCACTGCGCGCCACGCCGCGGAGCCATGATGAAATCGGCACCCTGACCGAAGGCTTCAACGAGATGCTTGACCAGCTCGCGACGCGGGACCAGGCGCTACGGGAGGCGCACGACAGCCTGGAGGAAAAGGTCCAGCTCCGCACCCAGGAATTGCAGGTGGCCAAGGAGGCGGCCGAGGCGGCGAGCCAGGCCAAGTCGGAGTTCCTCGCCAACATGAGCCATGAAATCCGCACGCCGATGAATGGCGTCATCGGCATGACCCACCTGGCCCTCGAAACCGAACTTTCCGCCGAGCAACGGGAATACCTTGAATTGATCGACCAATCCGCCAACCGCCTCCTCGACGTGATCAACGACATCCTCGACTTCTCCAAGATCGAGGCCCAGAAGCTCGAACTGCGCCAGAACCGCTTTAACCTCTGGCTCGCCCTGGAAAACACCGTGCAGGAGCTGGCGGTCAAGGCACACGAGAAGGAGCTGGAACTGCTCTGCGACATCGCCCCGGAGGTGCCGCGGGCGGTGGTGGGGGATCCGGTACGGCTCCACCAGATCCTCACCAACCTGCTGGGCAACAGCATCAAGTTCACCGAGCGCGGCCATGTGGCGGTCCATGTGGCCCTTGACGCTGAACAGGCCGACTACCTCTCCCTGCTCTTTTCCGTGGGTGACACTGGCGTCGGCATCCCCCAAGACCGCCAAGCCACCATCTTTGAGCCTTTCGACCAGGCCGACACCTCTCTCACCCGTAAATACGGCGGCACCGGTCTCGGCCTTTCCATCACCTCCCGCCTGGTCTCCTTGATGGGCGGCCGCATCTGGGTGGAAAGCGAGGAGGGCAAGGGCTCCGTCTTCCACTTCACCGCCACCTTCGCCAAGGCGACCGGGGCCGAGGAGGCCGGATCCGCCCCCGCCAACCTGGCCGGCAAAAAAGTCTTGGCGGTGGACGACAACCCGATCAACCTCAAAATCATCGAACAGATGCTCGGTGGACTTGGCATGAAGGTGTATTCCTTCGCCGGCGGCCAGCAGGCCTTGGGCGCCATGATGGCGCGCGCCGACCGCGATGAACCACCCTTTGACCTCGCCATAATCGACGTCATGATGCCGGGACTCGATGGCTTCACCCTGGCCCGGCAGATGCGACATCACCCGAGGCTCAAACAAACGCCCATCTGCATCCTCACCTCCGCCGGCCACCGGGATGATGCCGGTATTTGCCAGGAACTCGGTATCGAGGGCTACCTGCTCAAGCCTTTCCGCCACAAGGAACTGCTGCGGGAACTGGGCAAATGCCTTGGTCAGGAACCGGCCACGGGCGAAAAGGCTCTGGTTGCCGCCCCGGCGCCTCCGCGACCGCCCCAGGACATCCGCGTGCTGCTCGCCGAGGACAATCTGGTGAACCAACGCCTGGCCCAAAAACTGCTGGAAAAGGAGGGCTATCAGGTCGCTCTTGCCAACAACGGGCAGGAGGCCGTGAACCTTCACGGCCAGGAACCGTTCGACCTCATCCTCATGGACATCCAGATGCCGGTCATGGACGGTTTCGAGGCCACCGCCGCCATCCGGGCGGCGGAGCAGGGGGGCCGCCGCCATGTGCCGATCATCGCGCTCACCGCTCACGCCATGAAGGGCTACAGCGAACAGTGCCGCGCCGCCGGCATGGATGCCTACATCTCCAAGCCGATCAACATCGAAAAATTCCGACAGACCCTTGCCGAGATCACCCACGCGGAGGCTCCCGACCATGACTGACACCCTACCCATCCCAAGGCCCGCCCGCGCGCGCCGCCTTTGGACTCCCGCCGTCGTCGCCGCCATGGTCCTCTCCACCGCGGCTCCCTGCGCGGCCAAGGTCACCCAGTTCTCCCTGGAACAGCTCATGGAGTTGGAGATCACCTCGGTCTCGAAAAAACCGGAGCCCTTCTTCACCGCGCCGAGCGCCATCTTCGTCATCGGCCAGGAAGATATCCGCCGCTCCGGCGCCACCTCCGTCCAGGAACTGCTCGGCATGGTGCCGGGCATGGAGGTCTCGCGGATCGACAACAACAAATGGGCCATCACCAGCCGTGGCTTCAATGGCCGCTTCTCCAACAAGCTGCTGGTCCTGCTGGACGGCCGCACCATCTATTCGCCCAGTTTTTCCGGCGTCTTCTGGGAGGAGCAGGACATGATGCTCGAAGACCTCGATCGGGTCGAGGTGATCCGCGGCCCTGGCGGCACCCTCTGGGGAGCCAACGCCGTGAACGGGGTGATCAACATCATCTCGAAAAAGGCGGCCGACACCCAGGGCACCCTGGTGAGCGCCGGACTCGGCAGCGAAGAGGGGAGCGCGGCCGTCCGCCACGGCGTGAAACTGGGCGAGAACGCCGGGCTGCGCCTCTACGCCAAGGAGACGAACCGCGACGGCGCCGCCGAATACCCCTCGGCCGCCGACCTCCAAGACGACGCCAACATGGGCAAGACCGGCTTCCGGCTCGATTGGGACAAGGATGCCCAGGATCGCTTCACCCTCCAGGGCGACGCCCACCGGGGCCAGTACACCGAGCGGGCGAACCACATCGATCTCGCCAACCCTGCAAATAACTACCTGACCACCGTCAATGACGGCTCCGACCTGCGGGGCGCCAACCTCATCGGCCGCTGGCACCGCGGCTTAGGGGAAGGTTCCGACATGACCCTGCAGGCCTATTTCGACCACGACCGCCGTTCCGGCGACACCATCACCCAGGCGACCAACACCGCCGACCTTGACTTCCAGCACCATTTTGCCCTGGGCCAGCGCCACGACATCCTCTGGGGTCTGGGCTACCGCCATAACACGACCGGCATCAGCAACCACCAGCCGCTGCAGATCGCCTTCACCCCCGACGCCCGGACCACCGAGCTCTTCAGCGCCTTTCTCCAGGACGAAATCACCCTGATTCCAGAGCGGCTACGCTGCACCGTGGGCGCCAAGTTCGAACACAACGACTACACCGGCTACGAGGTGCAGCCCAACGCCCGCCTCACCTGGACCCCCAGCCCGGAACATACCCTCTGGGCTGCGGTGAGTCGGGCGGTGCGCACGCCTGCCAGCGCCGAAACCGATATCCAGGTCGGGCTGTTTGCGCAACAAATTGGGCCATCCAAATATCTGTTTACAGTGGAAGGCCCTGGCACGCTGGCGGCTGAAACCCTGCTGGCCTATGAAATCGGCTACCGGCTCAAGCCCGAGGAACACCTCTTCTTCGACCTCACCGCCTTTGCCAACCACTACGACCACCTGCTCACCCTGGAGAGTGGCACCCCCCGCAACATGGGTGCCTACTGGGTCATCCCCTCGGTCTTTGCCAACAACATGGATGGCGAAACCTACGGCATCGAGCTGGCCACCACCTGGCAGCCTGTCGCGTGGTGGCAACTGAAGGCGGCTGTGAGCCATCTCGAAATCCAGCTCCACACCAAGCCGGGCAGCACCGACACCACCTCGGAAGGCTACGAGGAAAAAGGCAACCCCCAGAACCAGCTCTCGCTGCGCTCCCTCGTCAACCTGCCGCACAACCTGGAACTGGACGCCTGGCTGCGGTACGTGGACAGCGTGCCGCGGCCGAATGGCTATACCAGCTCCCTGGGGGTTTCGGTGGACAGCTATGTCTCCCTCGACCTGCGGCTCGGCTGGCGGCCCAGCGAGAACCTGGAACTCTCCCTGGTCGGCAAGAACCTGCTGGACCCGGATCATCTGGAATATGTCTCTGAAGACTCGATCCCGGTCGAGATCGAGCGCAGCGTTTACGGCAAGGCGACCTGGAGCTTCTGATCTGGCGACAAAAGGAAGCCCCCAGGTCCGTACGTAATCTTGGACCCAGGGGCTTCGGCGAGGGAGGAGGAACAAACAACGACTATTTCAGGGCGTCGTACACCTTGCCCACCAAATTCGGGCCAGGGGTCAGGGTCTTATCGCCCTGTTCCCAGCGGGCCGGGCAGGCCTCGGCCGGGTGGGCCGCCACATAGACACTGGCCCGCAGCTTGCGCAACAGTTCCTTGGCGCTGCGGCCCACATTGTAAAAATTGACCTCCGAGGCCACCAGCACCCCGACCGGACTGATGATAAAGGTCCCGCGCAGGGCCAGGCCACTCTTTTCGTCATAGACCCCGAAGAGACGCGAGACCTTGCCGGTGGGGTCGGCCGCCATGGGGTACTTGGCCTTTTCCAGGAACTTTTCCTCCCGCTTCCACGCCAGATGGGTATAGACCGTGTCGGTACTGACGGTGATCACCTCGGCGCCCGTCGCCTTGAGATTCTCATATTCGCCAGCCAGGTCGCCAAGCTCGGTGGAGCAGACAAAGGTGAAATCCGCCGGGTAGAAGACCAGCACGGTCCATTTCCCATCGTGGCGCAACTCTTCGAGCGAGACCGTGCCAAAGCCATAATCGGTCGGCTCATAGGTCTCCATCTCAAAATCAGGCACCTGCTGACCCACCTGGATGCCGCCGCTGCAAACATGCTCCTTATCCACCATTGCTGTCTCCTTTTCCTAATAATTTAATTATGTAAACCATCTTTTAATAAAGATTATCATGTGGGGCATGGATAATCAAACCGTTTTCGTCCTGTTTGAAAAAACTTTTATATTCCTTGTAATTTTCGATGGTTATATGGTAGCCTTGGGCGGTTGGCAAGGCAAACAGGCCTATCCTGTGGGATGCCCCCCACACCTTGACACTTCTCCGCGAGAGCACGTACATTTTCTGATATGATGACCGCAGGGCGCAAGATTTTTCTCATCGGCTACCGGGCCACCGGCAAAAGCAGCGTCGGTAGGGCGCTGGCCACCCGCCTGGCGCTGCCCTTTTTCGATATGGACCAGGTGATCGAACAGCGGGCCGGCCGGCCGATCAACGCCCTGGTTGCCGCCGAGGGGTGGGAGGCCTTCCGCCGCCAGGAACAGGCGGTGCTGGCCGAACTCGCCGACCGTAAAGATTCGCTGGTGGTAGCGACCGGCGGCGGGGCCGTGCTGAGGCAGGATCTCTGGCCGCTGCTCCGCGAAGAACATCTGGTGGTATGGCTCACCGCCGAAATTGCCACCATCGGCGCCCGTCTGGCCTCCGATCCGGCGACCGCCAGCCAGCGCCCCTCGCTCACCGGCCAGACGGTGGTGGCGGAAATCGCCCCGGTGCTGGCCGAACGCGAACCGCTCTATCGGCAGAGCGCCAATTGCGTCATCGATACCACAACCACCCCGCTGACAGCGGTGGTGGAGCAAATCGTTGCGGTCTACCGCAACCAAAACGCAGGCTGAAGCAGGATATAAATTATGGCTGGCAACACCTTTGGCAAGGTCTTTCAAATCACCACCTGGGGCGAATCGCACGGCACCGGCATCGGCGCAGTGGTCGACGGCTGCCCGCCGGGTCTTCCCCTGGCCGCCGCCGATATCCAGGCTGAACTGGACCGCCGCCGGCCAGGACAGGGCGGCCCGGCGGCCAGCCCGCGCAAGGAACCGGACCAGGTCGAAATCCTCTCCGGCATCTTCGAGGGACGCACCACCGGCACCCCCATCTGCCTGGCAATCTACAACAAGGATGCGCACAGCAAGTCCTATGACCACCTGCGTGACATCTTCCGCCCCGGCCATGGGGACATTACCTACCTGAAGAAATACGGCCTCCGTGACCATCGCGGCGGCGGCCGGGCCTCGGCCCGGGAGACCGCCGCCCGGGTGGCGGCTGGCGCCATCGCCAAGCTGCTGCTCCACCACCACGGCATCCGCGTCATCGCCTACACCGTGGCCCTGGGCGGGGTTGCAACCGCGAAGCGCGATTTGACCGCCATCGGCCAGAACCACTTGGGCTGTCCGGACAGCGACGCGGCCGAGCGGATGATCGCCCGCATCGAAGAGGTCCGTGCCCAGGGCGACACCCTGGGCGGTATTGTCGAAATCCTCGCCACCGGCTGCCCGGCTGGCTTGGGCGAGCCGGTCTTCGACAAGCTTGATGGCGAACTGGCCGGCGCGCTCATGAGTATCGGCGCGGTGAAAGGGGTGGAGATCGGCGCCGGCTTTACTGCTGCATCCATGCTCGGTTCCGAGAACAACGACCCGCTCACTCCTTACGGCTTTGCCTCCAACAACGCGGGCGGGATACTCGCGGGCATCTCCAACGGCGACGCCATCGTCGCCAGGGTGGCGGTGAAACCGATCCCCTCCATCGCCAAGGAGCAGCAAACCGTGAACCTCGACAACCAGCCGACCAGCATCAAAATCGGCGGCCGTCACGACATCTCGGCAATCCCCCGGATACTCCCGGTCTGCGAGGCCATGGTGGCCCTGACCCTCATTGACCACCTGCTCCGGCAAAAGACCATCGCGTAACCAGCAAGGAAGGGCTTCATGGCTAAGAAGAAGGCCGCTCCCCGCAATATCTGGATGATCGCCCGCGAATACGACGGCCTTGCCGGCGCTGGCGGGGTGAAGGACGTGGTGCGCCAGCTCTCCGAGGCCTTGGTGCGGGCCGGCCACCGGGTAAGCGTCGTGCTGCCGCTTTACGGCTTCATGGATCCACAGGCTCTGGGCTTCGCCTCCTTGGGCCTCGCTTTCGAGGTGGCCATGAACTACGAGGCCGAGGAGCGGCGCGAACTGGTGCGGGTCTTTGGCCGCACCACCAGCGATGGTGGCGAGCTCATCATCTATCTGCTCGATGCCCAGCGCTATCTCGAAAAAAAGAGCGTCTACACCTACACCGCCGAGGATGAGGCGCAAAATCCCTTCCATTCCCAAGGTTCCGGCCATTACGACTACTTCGCCATGAACACCCTGCTGCAGAAGGGGGCTCTCGCCCTGATGCTGCGGCAAGGCGAAAAGCCGGACGTGATCCACTGCCACGACGGCCATGCCGCCACCCTCGCGGCCATGCTCCGGGAGGTAGAGGGCTACCGCCACTTCTTCGCCGCCACCCCGGCGGTGGTCACCGTGCACAACGCCGGCATCGGCTACCACCAGGAGGTGGGCGACCTGCCCTTTGCCGCGGCAATCACCGGGCTGCCCCGCCGGGTGATCGACGACAACGTCCTCGACGCCAGCTTCGACCCCTTGCTGGCGGCCTCGGCCTATGCGCCGCTCAACGCGGTGAGCGAAAACTACGCCCGCGAGCTGCGGGAGACCGAAGCCGACGCGCTGACCGGCATGCTCGGCCACCGGCTGCTGGCCCGCGGGGTGGAGCTTGGCGGCATCACCAACGGCATCAATCCGGCGGACTTCAACCCGGAAAATCCAAAAGCCCTCGGCCTGCCCGCCGCCTTTTCACCGCGCAAACGCGACCTGGCCGGCAAACGGCAATGCCGGGCAGAGCTGGTCAAGCGCCTGCGACAGCACACCTTCGCCTCCCTGCGCCAGACCGGCGAGCTTCCCGACGACCTCGACCAGCCGCTCTTCACCCTCATCGGCCGCCTCACCGCCCAGAAAGGGGTGGACAAGCTCTTGGGGGCGCTGGAAACCCTGCTGCCGCTCGATCAGAACTTCCAGGTGGTGATCCTCGGCACCGGCAGCCGCGACCTCGAAGGGGCGCTGGTGACGCTGGCCAGCCAGGAACGCCATCAGGGCAGGGTCTGCGTGCTCCAGGGCTACGAGGCCAAGGCCGCCAACCTCATCTACGCCTCCGGCGACTTCTTCCTGGTCCCCTCCCAGTACGAACCCTGCGGGCTGACCGACTACATCGCCCAGCTCTTCGGCAACCTGCCGCTGGTCCACCACGTGGGCGGGCTGGTCAAGGTGGAGGACGGGGTCACCGGCTTCGCTTACCGCGAACACAAATCCGCCGCCCTG
>Ga0172375_10011275_pt1 | contig 11404 bp, 15 predicted proteins | sample LakKiv1m_FD_114537 | JGI IMG/M metagenome (GOLD analysis project Ga0172375, IMG submission 114537) | Freshwater microbial communities from Kabuno Bay, South-Kivu, Congo - kab_092012_11.1m | ecosystem: Environmental > Aquatic > Freshwater > Lake | place: Democratic Republic of the Congo... | reverse complement strand
TGCTACTGAGTACAACATAGATTTGAATGATCGATAATCTTACTCAAAAACGTTAAATAACATTCTGGAGGTGAATTCCACAATTCCACCCCGGAGGTGCCCGCTTCCCATTTCTCTACACCATTTGACATGTATATGAAATTTGATACACTCTAATTAGATGATAATACGAGATCAGGCCAAAGTATTTGTTTGGGATCATGGTAATATCTCCAAAAATTGGGATAAACACCATGTTTCCACAACAGAGGCCGAGTATCCATTTTTTGATCCAGATAGAAAAGAGTTTGGCGATCCAGCTCACTCATATCTAGAGACAAGACATATAGTTATAGGAAAAACAAAAACCAATAGAGTCCTCTACGTCGCCTACACTCTTCGTCAAAACAAAATTCGAATAATCTCTGCTCGAGATACTAACAAAAAAGAAAGGAGCTTATATGAAAAAACCGCTTAAAGTCCCCAAATTCAAATCTTATGACGAAGAGTTTGAATTTTGGAGCAATCTTGACCTTTCAGAATATTTTGAGCCCAAAGATGCGGTATCAGTCAGCTTCCCCAACCTCAAACCCACCAGCCAGTCTATCTCTATCCGCCTCCCAGTCATGCTCCTCAACAAAATCAAAGAGAAAGCCAATCTCTCTGGCGTACCCTATCAATCCTATCTCAAGACTCACCTGACCCAAACTTTCCTCGGCGCCTAAAAACAAAGTTACGAACCTTGTTTTCCCTCCAACTTGCACTAACACTATAAGGTAACTGATGGTAAGTCATTTGACAAAAAGTAAGTCAAATAGTATAAAGTAAGTATGGACACAGTTTTAACCCTATCATCCAAAAATCAGCTCACTCTTCCAGTTTCATTAGTCAATTTCTTGGGTCTCACTAAGGGCACCAAACTCTGGACCAAACTAGTTGGTAATACGATCACCATCGAGAAAGTTAATCGACCTTGGAGCGATTTTCAGGGTATTTTGGCTAACAACCCCATATCCAAAAAATATACAGTTGAACAGGTTATCGAAATGGCAAAGATTAAAGAGGCCAAAAGATTAATGAAAAAGCATGGTTAAAAAATTTGTAGATACCAATGTTTTTCTCGAAGTATTCGCTCGAAATAGCACGAAATCAAAATCCTGTCAGGCACTACTTGATCGTAGTGAAAACTTGATTACCTCTACTCTGGTAATTTCAGAAATTGAATGGGTAATGAGGTCTGGCTACAAAGAAAATCGAGCGACTATCTCAAGCTGTCTTCAACAGATTCTTTCGTCAGATATTGATATAGATAACAAAACAGTTCTAATTAACGCCCTCAATTTCTACGCAAGTCACAACGTCGACTGGACAGACTGCCTCAATATGTTTTTGATCAAGGATCAAAAGATTAGTGGGGTGTATTCCTACGACAAAGAGCTCAAAGCATATCCTTGGATAACTCGCCTAGAACCCTAATGAATTCCACCCCAGAGGCACCCGCTTCCCATTTCTCTACACCATTTGACACAGATATCCTTAATATGGTATGGTATGAAAATATTACCTATCAAATATTAAGCTTATGCCACTAAACCCAGCCATAGAAAATAGACTACAAGAAAAACTCAAGCTCCTGCAGCAGTCTCGTCCATTATCTCCGACCATAGTAGCCAAACTCCGCGAGCGATTTATGCTCGAGATGACCTATCATAGTAACGCCATCGAGGGCAATACTCTGACTCTTAGAGAAACTTATCTGGTAATTAGCGAGGGCATTACAATAAAAGGCAAGTCATTAAACGATCACCTAGAAGCCAAAAATCATCACGAAGCACTCGAGTTTATTTATGATCTGGTAGAACACAATTCCCCCCACACTATTTCGGAGCATTTAATCAGAGAACTCCAAAATATTGTTGTCGGTAGTATCGACCGATCAATCGCCGGCACCTATCGCGATGTCGAAGTTGCGATTACCGCTTCCTCCCATCAACCACCCAGAGCAATCGAAGTCCCTGGGAAAATGAATGACTTTATCAAGTGGTATCAGTCACAACAGACTAAGATCAATCCCGTAGAATTAGCTGCCCTTTCCCACCACAGACTAGTCAATATTCATCCTTTTGCCGATGGGAATGGCAGGACCTCTCGCCTTTTAATGAATATAATTCTGATGCAGTCTGGATACCCACTAGTAGTTATCCTCAAGCACGATCGCCGCAAGTATTACGAGGCACTTTCCAATGCAGATAGGGGAGATAATCAACCTTTTATTGATTTTATATCTCGCTCGGTAGAACGCTCACTAGATCTATATTTGGATGCCATTAGCTCTACCGCAAAAAACGAAACACGATCATACCCCTTATCAATCTTAGCAAAGAAATTTAACCTAACCCCAGAACATCTCAATCTTCTCGCACGCAGCGGCAAAATTGTTGCACACAAAAATGGTCGCAACTGGGTCAGTACAATAATGGAAATTCAAAAGTACCTCGATTCACGCCTTCGCCAGAAGCCATAAAAACAAACCTACCGCCAGCAGAAACAAGGTTCCGAACCTTGTTTTCTCTCCAACTAGCATAAAACTATAAGCTATTGACACATTCAAATTACATTGTAAAATGTATGTATGTACAACAGATTGTTAAATATAACTGGTCAATCAAGTATCTTTCTCTTTGGTCCCAGAGGTACAGGCAAGACCAGTTGGGTCAAATCTAGCTATCCAGACGCCATCTACTTTGATCTCTTAGAGGCCTCAACTTATAAAAATTTTTTGGCCAACCCAGGTAGACTTGAAGACTTGATCCCCGACTCATATAGCGGTTTTGTAATTCTTGACGAAGTCCAGCGAGTCCCACAACTACTCAACGAAGTTCATAGGTTGATAGAAGGTAAAAAGATCATGTTTATCCTAACTGGGAGTAGTCCGCGAAAGTTACGACGGGGTGGTCACAATTTGCTCGCCGGTCGAGCACTCCTCAATCATATGTACCCTCTAACTGCCCCCGAAATGGGTTCTGATTTTAATTTAAAACAAGCCCTACAATTTGGGATGCTTCCTCAAGCGCAGGGGGTAGAAGGCAAAAAATATCTATCTAGTTATGTACAGGTCTATCTTGACCAAGAAGTGCAACAAGAAGGGCTAGTGAGGAGATTAGATGACTTTGCCAGGTTTTTAGAAGTTGCGAGCTTATCTCAAGGACAAATACTCAATATCGTAAATGTTGCCAGAGAGGCTATGGTCTCACGCGCCACAGCTATTGGATACTTCAGGATTTTACAAGAGCTATTGATTGGCTACTTCTTACCACCATTTACTAAGCGCGCGAAAAGAAGACTTGTTACTCACCCCAAGTTTTACTATTTCGATACAGGAGTATACCAAACAATAAGACCAATGGGACCATATGACACTCAAAGAGAAGTTGGGGGAGTGGTGCTCGAAACTCTGGTTTTTCAGCAAATCAAAGCTCTCAACGATCTCTTCTCATGGAATTATCAACTCTATTACTTTCGAACCGCAACTGGCGTAGAAGTTGATTTCGTATTATACGGCGAGCGAGGGATTGTTGGGATTGAGGTCAAGTTGAGTGATCATGTGAACGAAACAATGATTAAAAACCTCAAAAATTTTGGCAAAGATTATCCCGAGGCAAAACTATATTTAGTTTATACCGGCAAACAAAAAATGTACTTTGGGAGTGTGACGGCAGTTCCAGTAGAAGAATTTTTGTTAGAGATGGATAAATGGGTTTAATCCCAACAAACCTGCCTGCCTGGAAAACAAAGTTCCGAACCTTGTTTTAACCTAGCTCTTAATCCGATATTTCGCCCCCTTGAGTTCTCCCATCTTCTCGAGAACTTTCGTTGCCACCAATTTCTCTAGAGCTTTACCTGTCCCTCTCCGGCTAATTTTCATTTTACTCAAATAATCACTCATCCCTGCAATTTTCAGATCTCTGGTTATCTCAACAATTTGCTTTTGTGTCTCGGTCAATCCAATAGCTGAATCCGCTGTTGTATTTATCATCACTTCATAAAGAAGTAGCAAAGGCGTGGTTATATACCATTTCATGTACTTAGTAAGTACTTAAATAGTACTCAAATAGTACCTAAAACCCGTGTAGTTTTGTGTTATCCTATACTCTGGTATCAATAATTCGGAGGTTTTGTTATGAAAAGTCACTCTCCCTTTAAACGCGTTCTCCTCAAGCTCGGTGGCGAAAGCCTCCTTGGCGATCGAGAATACGGGATCGACCCCAAAGCCGCGCTCAGCGTGGCAGAGGAGATCAAAAGCGTCCACGAAACCGGTACCCAAGTTATCATTGTCATTGGCGCGGGCAACATTTTCCGCGGTATCGCTGGAGCCACCAACGGGATCGAGCGCTCGACCGCCGACTATATGGGAATGCTAGCAACAGTTATGAACAGTCTTGCCATCCAAGATGCTCTTGAGAAAATTGGTGTTGATACTCGTGTCCAGTCCGGCCTTGAGATGCCCGCCGTTGCCGAGCCCTACATTCGTCGACGCGCCATCCGCCACATGGACAAGGGGAGGGTACTCATTCTCGCTGCCGGGACAGGCGCTCCCTACTTCACCACCGACACCGGGGCCGCCCTCCGCGGTCTTGAGCTTGGCTGTGACGTCATCATGAAAGCTACCAAAGTCGACGGAGTCTATGACAAAGATCCCGTGAAATATCCCGAAGCCAAAAAGTATGCCGAGCTCTCCTTCATGGACGCCCTCAAAGAGCGCCTCGAAATCATGGATACCTCCGCTTTCGCACTCTGCATGGACAATAAGCTCCCGATCATGGTCTTCAACTTTTTCCAAAAAGGAAATGCCAAACGCGCCGTTCTCGGAGAACCCATCGGAACAATTGTCAAGTAAAATGTAGGGGCGGGGTCTTCCCGCCCGATTCTCTTTACCGATTCCCAATAAATCCCAGCGGATTCACATTTTTATCCCCGACCACTATCTCAAAGTGAAGGTGTGGTCCCGTTGTCCATCCCGTCATTCCTACCGTCCCCAAGGATTCTCCTTTCACAACTTTCTGTCCTGGAGTCACTGTTACCTCATCCAAGTGGGCATAGAGCGAAGCCATCGTGCCATTGTGGGCAACCCGGACATAGTGACCGTAACCAACCAGCATCTTCTCGACTTCGATAACGGTTCCCTCGGCAATAGCCAAGACTTTTGTACCGACTGGAGCTCGCAAATCAACTCCAGGGTGCAAACCATGAAATCCTTGTGACATTCCGAGAGTCGATTCGAGAGGGAAAGTAAATGATTTATTAGTCGTAGTTGTTACTTGTATCAGTCGTTCTTTCCAAACCACGTCTTGCCCAGTCTTCTGGTAATCAAAAGCATGGGTAGGGTAGGTGACTAGAGATAGCGCCATCGCAATTCCCGCCATCTGCACCCCGAACAATCTACTGATTATGCTTTTCTCAAATAGTTTTATCCGACACCAATGTTTAGTCATATTTGGGGCTAATTCGCCCCCAGAGCCTTGCATCCTACCAAATCTCGCTCGTTTGTCAATCAATTTCTAGCCTGGAATCCAGAGGAAAACGACAAATATATCAATATATATCAAAATAATACGGATTTACGGATATACGGATATACGGCTATACTAAATACATGAAATCCTTTTCTATCAACGGCTTTGGCCGTATTGGCCGTCTCGCGACTCGCGTTTGGTGGCAACACCACCAAGATGATATTAAGCTCTCCGCCATCAACACTTCTGGATCGATGGAGATCGAGGGCTGGGCACATCTCTTAAAATATGACACCACTTACGGTCTCTTCCCTGGCGAAATTTCGTACGAGAAGTATCAATCTGTCAAAGACACCTCTGACGAAGATCCCCTTATTGGCAACTTAATACTTAATGACAAATACGTAATACCAGTTTTCGCCCAGCGTGATCCTAGCCAAATTCCCTGGGGCAAATATCAAGTAGAGGTTGTCATTGAAAGTACGGGTGCCTTTACCAGTGAGGAGAAAGCCAAACAACATTTAACTGGTGGCGCCAAACAAGTGGTCATCTCTGCTCCTGCCAAAGGTGGGAACGTCCCCACCAGCGTCATCGGTGTCAGCGAAGCCAAGATTGTCGAGTCGGATCGTCACAACACCATCGCTGTTCTTAATAATGCCAGTTGTACCACCAACTGTGTTGCCCCGGTCGCACTGGTCATTCAGGAGCGCCTTGGGATCGCAAAAGCAGCCATGACCACCATCCATAGCTATACCGATGACCAAAACCTCCAGGATGCTTCTCACAAAGATTTACGTCGCGCCAGAGCCGCCGCCCACAACATGGTTCCGACCAGCACCGGTGCCGCCATCGCCACCACCGAGACTATTCCAGAGCTAAAAGGTCTTTTTGATGGTATCGCTATCCGCGTCCCCACTATTACCGGTTCTTTGACCGACTTTACCTTTGTCGTTTCTCGCGATACCACCGTTGAGGAGGTCAATACCTACCTCCGCCAAGCTACTCTTGAGGATCGCTTTCACAAGGTTTTGGCCGTCACCGATGAACCGCTTGTTTCTTCCGACATTATTGGTCGCACCGAAAGTGCCATTGTTGATCTCGAACTCACTCAAGTGATTGGTGGAAATTTAGTTAAAATCTTCGCCTGGTACGATAACGAATGGGGCTATAGTAACCGTCTTGTCGAAACCGTCATCGATATTGCCAATGCTTGAGGCGTAGGCGAGAATCGCACTCGCGCAATAACTGTTTTGCAGACAGTCGTGTTTCTACTTCACCACTACGCCAATTCTTTTCCAATTATAGCAGAGCCCTCCAGTTTCCCAGAGGGCTCTCCTTCTTCACATGTACTACGTACCATGTACGAATTATTTCTTAATACTTATCTTCTTTGGCTTGGCCTCTTCAGCTTTCTTAAAGCTTACTGAGATCACTCCATGTTTCACCTGCGCTTCTGGCTCTTGTGAAAGGTCAATGTTTCCCGGTACAGCGACTCGATATGCGTATGAGCGACTCGATTTGCGATAAAACTTTTTATCCTCCTTCTCCTCACTCTCTTCCGCTCCCGTAATTGTGAGTACCCCTTTTTCAAAGGTGATATCAACTTTGTCCGGGTCCACTCCCGCTACCGCCGCTTTCACCACCACCTCATCTTTGGTTTCATAGACGTCGAGGTTATCTCCTGTGACTGGTGCAAAATCCTCGTCATCCCAGACGTTTGGCCAACGCAGTAGGGCACGGGTCGGATCCCAACGAATAATAGTCATATTATTTCCTCCTCCACTGCTTTTTATATTCTGGCAGTCCCGTGGTCAGACTGCTAATCTAATATAATATAAAATAGGGTAGGGTAGTTGTCAAGTACGTGTTAACATATACCTATGCACAAGATCCTGCTCATTATTATTTCTAGCTTATTTTTGTCTGGCTGTACTGCCAAAAATCTCTTTGTCAAAAAGCCAGCCGGATTGGACGTTACAACCTCTTCTCCCGCAACCGTCTATCTCGGAGACCAAAATCTCGGCGTTACTCCTTATTCCGACAAAAATATTGCTCCTGGCACTTACTCCCTTCGCCTGATTCCCACCGACACCACCCTCTCTCCCTACGAAACTTCCCTCACTCTTGAGTCTGGAGTCTCAATCGCCATCAACCGCACTTTCGGCCCAACCGCCGTTGATAGTTCTGGATACACCCTAAGCTTTATCCCCGACAATTCCGAGAAAGCATATTTGTCCGTCATCTCTGACCCCGATATTAGCAACCTCACAATTGATGGTGTACCAACTGGCTTTACCCCAATCTCCAAATACGAATCAACCCCCGCCTCTCACGAAATTGTTGTCTCAACTCCTGGATTTGCTGAGCAAAAACTCCAAGTTAATCTTATTGCTGGTCATAATCTCTTGGTCAATGTTAAGTTGGCCTCGAGCCTCATTACTCTCACTCCTCCTCCCGTCTCCACCGATTCCGCGCAGATCTCTACCACCACTCCTTCCCCTGCAGGAAAACCGGAAAACCGGATTACTGGAACACCAACTCCCTCATCTCCCTCTATGCCCAAGCCCTTCGTCACTGTTTCTGACTCAGTCGAAGTCAAAAATGCTGGTGGCCTAAATGTCAGAAGTAGCGCCAGTAGCAGTAGCGACAGTTTGGGCAAAGCCAAAATCGGCGAACAGCTCAAATATTTAGGTGAAACAACTAGTGCTGGTTGGCACAAAATCGAGTTCGAGAGCAAAGTGGGTTATGTCTCAGCCAAATACGTCACGCTCACCAAATAATCACACAAAATATAACAAACCCACAACCAAGATCCCCCATATTCCCACCGTCGTCAGGAGTGTCCCATCACTCATTAACACCTTGTGTGGACTCTCCCCCTCGTTCTTTTCATAAATTAACTGCATATATCTCATCACCCCAAAAATTACGATTGGCACTGTTAGCATCAACCACTTCTCGGCAACCAACGTTCTCGGTAGCAACGAAAATAGCTTTAGCACCTTTCCCTCTGCCTGGAAAGCCGGATGCATAAAAGAAAATAGCGCATATGTCAGCCAGGTAGTATTGGCAAACATAGACGTGTAAGCATCAAGTAGCGCCGGTGTGTAATGTACTAGGGACGCCCTCGATCCTGTTTGTTGATTCATCAACGTCATCTCACTTCGTCTCTTCCCTACCGCCAAAAACAGCGATGCCGAGATAACCGTAAGTAAAAACCACACATCCATATGTACGTTAATGACAAAGCTCCCGCCATAGATACGCAGTACAAATCCAGTCGCGATGACGAACACATCAACAATTGGAATCTTTTTCCACCACAAAGAATAAACAACGTTCAGTATCAAATAGGCGAGTACTACCAGGAAAAAGTAGCTCGAACTCAAGCTCGCTCCCGCCAAAGCAACGGCTGTTAGGATCAAAAATAGGAATACGGCGATTGGTAGGGGTATTTTGCCGGATGCAATTGGACGAAGTTTTTTAAATGGATGCAAGCGATCATTCTTCACATCAATAATATCGTTAAAAATATATACTGCCGACGAGGTTAAACAAAAAACAGCAAACGCCCAAACAACTTGACCAAAATATCCAGGTACAAACAAAAATCCCGAGAAAACGATTGGTGCGAAGACCACCACGTTCTTAATCCATTGACTTACTCTGGCTGATTTGAGGACAAGAAATAATTGATCCACAATAACACTCCTCCAATAACAATTGCTATCAAGAAGATTGTATAGATCTTCATTTGGCTATTCAACTGTAGCGCGATAAATCCAAGAATAGCCGTAAATAGCCAATATAGCCCCGCTACCTGTCTCTTGCTCAAACCCATTGCCAACAGTCGGTGGTGCAAATGCTCCGCATCCCCCCATACAGGAGATTTGCCTCTACTTACTCTCCGCACAATCGCATATACCACATCCATCAGTGGGATCCCCAAAACTATCAAAGCCGTCGCCAGTTTTGCTCCCGAAAGCATCGAGATAATTGCCAGCAAATAACCAGCTTGTGCGCCCGCCCCCCAACCCGGCATAATTTTTTGTGGATAAGCATTAAATGCGAGTAAACCTGCAAATCCTCCCGCGACCGCGAATGCCATAAATGCCGCCTGCAGTGCCGTTGGGTCTGGAGCAAATCTCAAGCTCATAATCCCCATGACGACTGCAGCAATTACCACCACTCCCGGTAGCTGACCATCTAGTCCTTTGGCTCCCATATTTACAAAGTTCATACTCCAGGTAATCCAGAGTATCGAAATCAAATAGGCGACCCACATATAACCATCAAATTCGATCGGCGCTCCTCCAAATGGGTTACTCACATAACGGATCATCACTCCCCCCCAAACGACAATTGCCGAAATCGCGATTCCCACCACCAATCTTATGTAGGGTGACAAATCGAAGATATCATCTAAGATCCCGATGACCATCAGGATCATTGCGCCAATTAACACCAACACCATTTCCGAGGTTATTGGCATAAATAAAACTATCGTTAATATGATCGAGAAAAATATTGGTATTCCACCACCTCTGGGCACCGGTGTGGCGTGAATATTTTTCGGGTGATCACTTTTGGTAGATTTATCTACAATCCCAAGCGCCCGATAAATCATGATCGTGATATTCGTTACAGCCAAAGATATGATCAAAGCAAAAATCGCGGGTAACCAAATATATTTCTCAATCATAAGAAGAATGATTGTAACATTCCCCATATTGCAACCATTAGCATCAGGGCTATTATCAAACTACTGATTGCCAGTATTCTCGGTACCAATATCCCATTGCCAGTCCAAGATTTCCCCAATGCCAGGTTAAATGCGACTATCCCCCAAACCAAAAATGGGCCAGTCAATATCCAATGTCTCGCCACCAATCTTTCTTCTCCCCAAGGATTAGTCAAAAGGAGGGGGATTCTTGCTGGTAGTTTGGTTAACACGACCACAGTTATCCCCAACATTATCAATCCCACAATAATGGCACCCAAATAAGAATTACGACTAATCGTATCTTTCCCCAGCTCCTCGGTAACATTGCTGATATTAAACTTCATCTTTCACTTTCTCCAATCCGCCAATATATTCGACTTTCTTCAAATTTAAATACTTCGACATACTCTCTATTTATCATTGTTTCCAGTTCTAAGAACTCGATCTCACTTGGGATTACCACAATTGCCTGGGGTTGATTATTCTCTAAGTTCTCCATTACATAATCATATTTTTTCAAATCTTTCACATGAAAGCTCACTATATATTTTCCCCCTGTTGGCAATCTATTAGTTAGGTTATAAACAGTCGGATCACTCCCCCAGACGAATATCTCATCTTCTCTCGATAATCTCTCGTTCAAATACGTCGCAAGGGCGTAATTGCGTTTCGTATTATCAAATCTATCTCTATATTCTTCCCAGGTAATTTTTTTGGTAAATACTTGCCAAAAGTTTTTATATACACTGATAGTTTCATAACCCCAAAACTTGACCTGCCACTGTACAGCAATTCCCAGTCCAGCGATGATTCCAATCACTATCCACTCTGCAATTCTTTTTGCCAAAAATATTGTGGGTAATAAGAGCGCAAATGCTGGCACCACTTCTTGCAAGTAATGTGGGTATGGTCGGTATGATAATAATGCTCCGAACAATGCCCACCCCGTCCATAGAGTACTGAGTACCACCCGTTTGTCCATCCTTTTTCGAAGAAGATAAATAAGTAATGTATAACCAAGTAGTATCGTTCCTCTGACTACCAATCCACTTCGAAATGGATTAAACGTATAACTACTCGTACTCCAGGAGGACACATATCCCAAATTCATCGTCAGCACCGTTCCCAAATAATCAACTCCGTCTCCCTTTAAGAAATAATAAACAAACGTCAAAGCCAGGGGAGTGAC
>Ga0172375_10011273_pt1 | contig 11405 bp, 14 predicted proteins | sample LakKiv1m_FD_114537 | JGI IMG/M metagenome (GOLD analysis project Ga0172375, IMG submission 114537) | Freshwater microbial communities from Kabuno Bay, South-Kivu, Congo - kab_092012_11.1m | ecosystem: Environmental > Aquatic > Freshwater > Lake | place: Democratic Republic of the Congo... | reverse complement strand
CAACTAATCTTGAGTCAAGCCCGCCTGAAAAAAGCACGATTGCTTTTGTTTTTTTCTTCATTAATTTTGAAAGAAAAAGAGATTTAAAAACATGCATGATTGATTTTTAATAAGTGCTTCACATGTATCTTAAACTCATATCGCTAATAATTTGAAGAAAACTTAGCTCATTATTCTTTTTCTTAAAATCTCACGAAGCGCATTCAATACTGCCCTTATTTAATTGTTCCAGCTATAGTGTCTTCATGCAAATCAAAATTAAATGATGAAAGAAAATCCATCATAACCATCTTATCAGTATTATTTTGCTTTAACATTCCTAAAACCGCCTCTGTAAAACAGCAAGGGCACAATGCAGCCTTCTTGCTGCTGCAGACGCTGCATAATAAATTTCCTGCTGCTTCCTTATCCATCTGACTTGCATATCTTTTTATTTTAGGGGCCATTTGCTTCTTCAAATTAGGGTAAAATCCAAGCCATTCCTGCATCCTGCCAGCAAGGCAAGAGTGGCATACTTTAAGGCTTTCTTTTTTTGATTGCCCGGTTTTTTCTCTTTCAAAGCCGGTTAAGAAGTTTTTTGTCATAGAAACAAAGAATTCTGTAACCCGTTTTTAACAGCGGATTAGTAGAATTTTTTAGTAGAAACTTTAGTATAAGCTCTGCTAAATCTAATGCATCCAAGATTCCATCCGTGATTTAGCCCTTTTTTGCTCATACAAAAATAAAATGGATAAAGAGTTTAAATACTTTGCGGATTTTAAATATTTTATTTTGCCTTCGGAAATTTTTATATTTTATCATTAATAGAATAAATAAAAGTTAAAATAATGATAAGCGTGTTCAGGCGAGCCTGCGAGCGTTGGTATTTAGTAATTACTGATAATCCTCGTATCCTAGAAGATATTTAATTATTAGAAATTATCTCTTTTATGATCTTTTCTGCAGCCAGAATGCTTTCTTCTGCAGGAACATTTCCATCATAGCTTATTAGAAGATTTTTCTTTTTATAGTGCTCAATTAGCGGAGATGTCTGATTAAGATAAACCTCAAATCGCTTTGAAACTATTTCAGGCTTGTCATCATCTCTCTGAATTAACTTTTCTCCGTCGATATCGCAAACTCCTTCTTTTTTTGGAACCATGCCCTTCATTTTCGGATTGTATATTTTCTTGCATTTCTGGCAGCTTAAACGAGATGCTAATCTTGCGACAACTTTATCTTTAGAGCTCTCAATGTAAACTGCCGCGGAAAGATTAAGCTTTAATTTTGAAAGGATAGTTTCAAGAATTTTTGTTTGTGCTATTGTTCTTGGATAGCCGTCAAGAATTACCCCTTTGAAATTTTTATTAGATATTAAAAATTCAAGCTTTTTTTCAAGCATGCTACTTATCTCAGCATCAGAAACATAATTTCCACCATTTATTGTTTCTGCAAGCTTTTTTCCAAAACTGCTTCCAGAAGAAATTTCATCTCTTACAAGGTCTCCTGTGCTAAGATGAAAAAGATGAAATTTCTTAGCGACTGCCTGGGCGACAGTGCCTTTTCCGGTTCCAGGAGGGCCCATCAAAATTATTAGTTTATAACTCCTTTTTTCTTCAGTCATATTTTAAAATCAGCTTTGCAATTTATAAATCTTAACTAAAACTATTCCAAAAATTCTATTCCAAGCTCTGATGTCATTGCAGCCTGCCTTTTTGCTTCAGGGGTTGTGCCTGAAGAAACTCCAACAATCTGGCTTGATTTTACCCCTGTAACGATTAGCATAACCCTGATAGAATGCTGCAAATCCTCAGATATCTGCGCGCCCCATATCATTTTAGCCTCAGGAGATAACTTTTCTCCGACGGTAGAAACAATAATTTTAGCTTCATCCAAAGTTAAATCAGGTCCGCCAACTATATTTATCAAAGCTCCTGAAGCATTAGAAATATCAACATCAAGAAGAGGGTTTGTTATAGCTTTATCTACAGCATCTACAGCCCTGTGCTGAGAATCAGACTCGCCCATCCCTATTAATGAAACCCCTCCGTTGAGCATAACTGCCTTAACATCGGCAAAATCAAGATTTACAAGGCCAGATTTTGTAACAAGCTCTGTAATTCCCTTTACAGCATTTGTAAGAATTTCGTCTGCAACTTTGAATGCTGTTTGAAGCGGAAGCTCTGGGGCTAATTCAAGAAGTTTATCATTAGGAATAACAATAAGAGTGTCTACTGAAGACTCAAGCCGCTCAAGGCCATACATTGCGTTTTCTATTCTTTTTTTGCCCTCCATGCTGAAGGGGAGAGTTACAACTCCTACAACAAGAGAACCTTGTTTTTTCGCGAGCTCTGCAATAACTGGAGCGGCGCCTGTTCCTGTCCCTCCGCCAAGACCGCAGGTTATAAAAATCATGTCAGTGGAAGAAAGTTTTTTCTTAATTTCAGAATCAGATTCATGCGCGGATTCTTCCCCAACTCTTGGATTGCTTCCTGCCCCAAGGCCCTGCGTAAGCTCTTTCCCAATTAAAATTTTAAAATCAGCATTTGTATACAATAAATCCTGCGCGTCTGTATTTACCGCTATCATCTCGCAGCCTTTTATGCCAATCTCCTTCATTCTTGAAAGGGTGTTTCCGCCTCCGCCGCCAACTCCAAAAACTTTTACTTTTGCAAGCTGTTTTTTAAGAAGCTCTTCTAATTCTCGGTCTATTTGCGCAAGCTCAGGATTGGAAGCGAATAAATTCTCTCTGGCCTGCCTGTCTCCTTCTTTTTCTGGTAAAATTGCCATATTAAAAAGTAGAAAGTCAGGTTTAAAAGGATTATTGAGATAAAGTATAAGAATAATATAGTTTTCCGTCGGCGATTTATTCCTTGGATTCTTCTTCTTTTTTCTTGCCTTCAGATTTTTTCTCCGCGAAAATTTCCAGTTCGACTCCGAGCATTTCCTTGAATTTGTCCTTGAAAACATCAAGAAGCTGCGCAAGCTTTACGTCCTTGAACACAAGCTTCTTTGATTTCTCATTTTGAACAACCTCAAATTCAAACTCCTGGCCAAAAAGATATTTCTGCAAAGCAGATGCTTTTTCTTTTAAGTCTGAAAGAATTTTTTTAATTATGAAATCATATTCAATCTCTTTTCCCGCAAGAGGATTATTGAAATCTACCATAACTCTGCCGCCAGAAACGCTAACAATTTTTACAAGATTATTGTCGAGCGCAAGAGTCATGCCGGGCTGAGGATATACTTTCTGCGCTAAGAACATTTTAATTGGAATAAGCCTTACAAGATTTGGATATCTCTTGCCGAATGCTTTTTCGAACCCTATTTTAACAGAATATTTTTTATTGAGCTCTTTTCCTTCCAGAGACTCATCGAACCCCTTTACAACCATGCCCTCGCCTATGCATACAACAAGAGGTTTTGTAGAGCTTACATTAGGGTTTATTTTTTTTGCCTCTGCAAGAATATTAGAGTCAAATACCTCGTTGTTAGTTAGATTTCTGCCTACAAACTCTATTTCAACAAAATCTTTCTTCTTTGCAGTCTCATTTGCCATAAAATGAGATAATTAAGGTGTTTAAAAAGATTATTGTAGGCAACTCAAGCAGGAAGACAGAAAAGCTTTATAAATGCAAATTTTCTCGGTATGTTATGGTATTCAAACTTATAACAGCACATGAAGTAAAGGCAGGAACAACAATTATGGTTGAAGGGCATGCCTGCATAGCAAAAAGCAACGATATTTCTAAAACAGGAAAGCACGGAGCTTCAAAATGCAGAATTGAATGCATAGGCATACTTGACGATAAAAAAAGAATTGTGGCTGTTCCTGGCTCAGAAAGATTTGATGTTCCGCTTATAGAAAAGAAAAAAGCTCAGGTTCTTTCAATAGCGCCAGACAATACAATGGCTAATGTTATGGACCTTGAAAGCTTTGAAACAATGGATTTGCCTGTAGCAGAAGAGGCAAGAAACACATTTAATCCAGAAGACCAAGTCGAATATATGATAGTTGACGAAAAAATAAAAGTGATAAAAAGGAGATTATAATAACATGGCAAAATTAGCAGCAGCTCAAGCAAGAATTTTTAAGAATATATTTGTATGCAAAATCTGCAAAAGCAAGATAAGAACAGAGCCTGGAAGAGTTATCGCTGGCAAAGTTCAATGCAGAAAATGCAAAAGCCACAAACTTAGACCTGTTAGAAAGAAATAAAATCTTGATTTTCTTATTTCATCGATAATTCTAAATCTTCAACATATTGCGAAGCACAAATAAATCATCTACCGCCTAATTTAAATAGCCCTAATTCTACCCGTATTAAGGTGAAAAAATGAGTTTTATTATTTATGATTTATCATTCCTTGTTATCTTTGCGCTAGCAATGATTATTTTTCTTGTGGTAAACAGGCGCAAAGTAAAATTTGAGAATATATTTATGATTCTTTACAGAACAAGCGTCGGCATGAAAATGATAGATGCTCTTGCCACAAAGCACAAAAAAACTCTTAAGTGGCTCAGCTGGATTATTGTATCATTTGGATATATACTGATGGGATTCTCGATTTATCTTATATATAACCTCATAATTATTTTTTTGAAGCCAGGCATGATAGACGTAATAAGAATTCCTCCGCTTGCTCCACTTATTCCTTATCTTCCAGCAATATTCAAGGTAACTTGGCTGCCGCCATTTTATGCTTCTTATTGGATAATTATTCTTATTCTTGTCGCAATTTTTCATGAAGGAGCTCATGGAGTTCTTGCAAGATATAATAAAGTGAAAATAAAATCTACAGGTTTTGGATTTTTTTGGCCTCTTTTATCCCCGTTGTTTTTTGTTGAACAGGATGATAAGAACATGGAAAAAAGAAAAATATTTGCTCAGCTCAGCATTATAGCTGCCGGAGTTTTTGCAAACTTAGTTCTTGCAATTTTATTTTTCTTTTTGATGGCTGGTTTTTTCAGCGCAGCTTATGCACCTTCAGGAGTTATTTTTAATGATTATTCCTATGGAGCCATTAGCGCTTCTGCAATTCTTTCGGGAATTCCAATAAATCAGACTCTTGCTGTTGACGGAACAAATTTCACAAAAATGAAAATCAATGGCTCAGATTATTTTATTGCTGATGAGTTTTTCAAGCTTAAAGAGAATATAAGCAAAGAGGCTGCTATAAAAGGATATTATGATTTGCCTGCAATTAAAGCAAAACTTTTTGGAGCTATTACAAAAGTAGGAACTTATGATATCTCAAATAAAGAGGATATTCCTGAGGTTCTTGCAAATTTCAAGCCCGGGGATGAAGTGGTTATAAAGACAGTCGCAGAAAGCAACGGCTATAAAAATATATCAGAGTATACTCTAAATCTTGGGGCAGATTATGCAAACAACTCCCGAGCAGTTATAGGAATTACAGCTTCCAGGATGCAAGTTTCAGGATTCAAAGGAATAATCTATAGAATAAGCAATATTTTCAAAGACCCAAATACTTATTACTCTCCAAAAAGCCTTGACAATCTCACAAAGTTTATCTATTATCTTCTCCAGTGGCTATTCCTGATAAATCTCAGCATTGCGCTTGCAAATATGATTCCTGCTGGAATTTTTGACGGGGGAAGATTCTTTTATCTTACAATATTGATGATAACTAGAAAAAAGAAGCTTGCTGAGAAACTTTTCAAGATTTCCACGATGCTTTTCATAGGAATTTTGATTTTCCTTACACTTATCTGGGCAAAATGGTTCATCATGCTATTTTTTAAATAAAGATATCATCATCATAATATGATCTCACCAAAAGAAATTTTTAGAAGACAAGGATACAGATTTGCAGGAAATCATACTGCTGTTAAAATATGCATTCAGTGTCAAAAATAGTAATATTTAAATAGTTATTTATTCTATTGAATACATGAAGAGAGCTAAATTTGATGATTTAAAAAAGCAGATGGATTTTTTTGCTGAAGTTAAAAAGAAACTTGGCTTTGGTGATGTAACTTTAGCAAAAAGATTGGGCATAAAATCTCGCTGTACTTTGGATAACTATATTTTTGCTAAAAGGGCACCGCCAATAGAAATAATAAAAAAATTGGAGAAAATTTCTGGATTAAGGGCAATAAGTTATCAAGAAGTCGAAGGTAAAGTTTATAGAAAGAAAAGGGAATTTATGCCCTTGCCATTTGAAATAGCAGATGAAACTTTAAAAAAATTATTTAAAGAAAACTTTAATTTTCTAATAGATTTAATAAAATCAAATCTGACTATAGAAGATATTTTGAATAAGATGCGTTCTAAAGGTTATCATTTCGATACTAGCAAAATTAGTCGCTGTGTGGGATCTTATAGAATAAATCTACTATCAAAAATTAAAGAAGATGTGCCTATTTTAAAAGAAGATGTAATCGTTCCAGGATTTATAAGAAAGGAAGCTAGAACTCTTGCAATATACTTTAGCTTTTCTCCATTTAAAAGAAAGTTAGAAACAAATAAGATCAAGGTAGGGCTAGAAATCTCTCATGATCAAAAAAGAATCAGAATTCTTCCTTTAGAATTTGGGAGAAATATAATAAGAAATGGCAACTCTTTAAAGATATTATTAACTGAAAAGTCGGGTTTGAAAATAGGCAGGGGTATAGATGTCATTTTCGATCCAACTAAATTTGGATGGCATATTTTAGACTCTTTGTATGATCATGATGCAAAAATATTGGCAGATGAAGCAATGAAAAGAGATTTTGTTTTAGATAACTATAGAAGTACCCCTGCAAATCATCGGGGGGATCTATCTTTATACAAAAAAGGTAAGCATATCCTAATTGAAATAACTCAAGGTTCTGATTATAAAATTGCTTACCATAAGGTTTGTCAGTGCTTTATCCAAAGATTTTGCTTTCCAAAATCCAAGTTATTTATTGTTTCTAAAAAAAAGATAATAAGCAAAGAAGCTGCAAGGGCCCTAAATAATATTGATGCTAGCATTTTATATGTCGATTTTAATGAGGGATGGGAAAAAACAATAATAGACCGAATTGATGAATTAATAAAATGATATCGCAGAAAAATCTTGAGCTTTTGAAAAGGCAGAAATATCGCGTTGCTGGAAGGCATTCTGTTGTTCAAATTTGTAAATGGAATAAAAATGCCATTACTGGGAAAGGTGAATGCTATAAATACAAATTCTACGGAATTCCTAGCTGGAGATGCTGTGAAATGTCTCCTGCTGCGGTTTGGTGCGATAACCAATGCTTACATTGTTGGCGAACAATGGAGGCTACTCAAGGAAACAAAATCGATAGCAAAATTATCGATGAACCTAAGCTCATCATCGAAGAATGTATTAAAAATAGAAAAAAGCTTCTTACAGGTTTTGGTGGACATAATAAGAAAAATAAAAAAAGATTTGAAGAAGCTCAAGAGCCAACGCACTTCGCTATTTCTCTTATTGGCGAACCTACACTTTATCCAAAAATCGGCGAGCTTGTTGAAGAAGTAAGAAAACTTGGAAAGACTAGTTTTATTGTAACAAATGGGTTACATCCAGAAGTTTTAAAAAGACTTGAAAAGAAAAAACAATTGCCTACTCAACTTTATCTTTCATTAAACTCTTCGAATAAAGAAGAATATGAAAAATGGCATAAATCTACTCACAAAGATGCTTGGAGAAGATACAATAAGACTCTTGAGCTTCTGAAGGAGCTTACAAAAAAAGGCGAGCGAACAGTGCTAAGAATGACTCTTGTAAGAAATATGAACATGGATGAAGAGCATGTGGCAGAATTTGCGGAAATTATAAAAAAATCAAGCCCGCTTTTTGTGGAAGTAAAAAGTTATATGCCTCTTGGTTCTGCAAGAGCCAGAATGGGCTATGAAACTATGCCTTATATTGAAGAAATTCAAGCTTTTGCAAAGAAACTTGCAAAAGCTTCGGGCTATATTGCATTAGATAAACACATTCCTTCTAAAATTGTTCTTCTCGGAAAAAAAGGAAGCAGGAAAAGGATGAAGATAAAGAAAAGCGAAATCTGATTTTCACAAGGTTTATTAACAAAAATCCAGAAAAAAGAAATATAAGCATATACTTCAGCTTCATAACATTTATATACTCATATGAATTAATATTCATATGATTAAAAGCAATACTTATCATATTTTTTTCAGCAATCTCTCTAACCCGCTAAGAATCAAAATTATTTCGAGCCTGAAAAATAAAAGCAGGTCAGTAGGGGAGCTTGTCAAAGAAACAAAAACCGAGCAGAGCAAACTAAGCCACGCCCTCGCAAGCCTTAGAGAATGCAATCTTGTCAGCTTTCGGCAAAAAGGAAAAGAAAGAATATACTCGCTAAACCGAAAAACAATGCTTCCGATATTAAAGCTTATTGACAAGCATGCAAAAGAAAACTGCGGAGGAAAATGCAAATTCTGCATTTTTGGAAAATAAAAATAAAATGATTAAAAAAATATATTTAGACAATGCAGCAACAACCAAAGTAGATGCTAAAGTTCTCGAAGCTATGCTTCCATATTTCTCTGAAAAATATGGAAATGCGAGCTCTTCTCACTTGATGGGAAGAGAAACAAGAGAAGCAATTGAAAAAGCCAGAGAGATTATTGCTAAAAGCATAAATGCAAAGCCAAGCGAGATATATTTCACATCAGGGGGAACAGAAAGCAATAATTGGGCTGTAAAAGAGCTATATTTTACGAATCAGCATATGAAAAAGCACATTATAACTACAAAAATAGAACATCCAAGCATAACTGAACCCTGCAAATTGCTTGAGAAAATGGGGGCGAAAATTACATATCTTGATGTTGAATCTGAAGGCTTTATTGACTTGAAAGAGCTTGAAAGCGCAATAGATGATGAAACAATACTTGTTTCTGTAATTCAAGGAAATAATGAAATCGGAACACTTCAAGATATTGAAAAAATTGGCAAGATATGCAGAAGCAAAGGAGTCTTGTTTCATATTGATGCTTGCCAGTCTTATACTAAAACAAAAATTGATGTAAAAAAGCAGAATATAGACTTGATGACACTTAATGCCCACAAAATCCATGGGCCAAAAGGAATTGGCGCGCTTTTTGTCAGAGAAGGAATAAAGCTTGCGCCATTTTTGCAAGGCGGAGGCCATGAAAAAGGAATGAGAAGCGGAACTGAGAATGTTGCCGGAATTGTCGGCTTTGGAGAAGCAGTAAGAATATCTTCTGAAAAAGATGTGAAAAATATCGAAAAACTTAGAGATTATGCTATTGAGGAGATACTCAAAATAGGAACTACAAAACTAAATGGCCCTAAATCAAAAAATCGATTATGCAATAATATCAATATCTCATTCTCAAATATTGAAGGAGAGGCTATTCAGGGTTTGCTCGAACAGGAAGGAATATATGTTTCAACAGGCTCTGCCTGCGCAAGCCACAAACTTGAAAAAAGCCCTGTGCTTAGAGCTATTGGGCTAAATGATTTTGAAATAAACAGCTCGATAAGAGTATCGCTAAGCAAATATAACACTAAAGAAGAGATTGATTATTTTATTAAATCAATAAAAAAAGTTGTGGAAAAACTCAGAAAAATGAGCCCTTTCGCAAATTAAATTCAGGAGGAAATAAATAATGCCAAAAAGAAAAGATGCCTATGAAAAATTTTCAGGCGACTTCAAAACAGAAGACGAGTTTGAAGAAGAGCTTGAAGAAGAAGGATTAAGTGCTGAAAAAATAGAGCATGAGCACTTTGAAGAAGACGAACCTGCAATATAACTATGAAAGCTAAGAAAAGAAAAATCACCAAGAGCAAGAAAAAGGCAAAAATTCAGGGAGTAAATGAAAACACGACTTTCGCAGAGCTTCTTGAAAAATATCCTAAAACAGCAGAAATACTTATGAATCAAGGAATGCACTGCATAGGGTGCGGTATGGCAGGATTTGAGACAATAGAGCAGGGCGCAATGATGCACGGCTTAAATCCTAAAAAACTTGTTGAAGAAATAAATAAAAAAATTGCAAAGAAAAAACAAACAAAATGAAAAACGAAACACAAAATTTGAACTATACTAAAGAAGTAATGAATAGATTTTTGAAACCAAAATTTATGGGTGAAATAAAAAATCCTGATGCTGTTGGAAAGGTCGGAAATGCTCAATGCGGAGATATTATGCATGTTTATCTTAAAATTGATAAAGATAAAAAAACAGGAACTAAAAAAATAAAGGATATAAAATTCAAAACAATGGGCTGTGTTTCGGCAATAGCCAGCTCTGATGCTGTCTGCGAGGTTGCAAAGGGAAAAACACTCGAGCAAGCGAGCAAGATAACAAAAAAGGATATAGTAAAAAAACTTGGAAGCCTTCCCCCTATAAAATATCATTGTTCTATTCTTGGAGAAGAAGCCTTGCTTTCAGCAATAAAAGATTATAAGGAGAAACAAGAAGATGAAGAATAAACACGTAGGTTGGTTGATTGTAGGAATATCAGTTTTCATATTCATAATTATAGGGATTTTTAATTTTGGAGTTAATAACATAATCGGCGCTACTTGTTCTCATGGACTGAGCTGCGGAATGTATACAACCTTAAGGATTCAAACGTGGATAAGCGTTGCGATAGCTTTTGTTGTTTTAGGAATAGGAATTTTTCTTATTTTTGTAAAAGAGCCTGAAAAAATCATCTTCAAAAAAATAAAGGAAAAGAAAAAAGAGTTAGATTTATCACAATTAGATAAAAAAGAAAAAGAAGCTGTAAAAATGATAGAAGCTGAAAACGGCGCAATGTTTCAGTCAACTTTGATGGAAAAACTTGAAATAGGAAAGGTGGGAATGACAAGAATGCTTGATAAATTAGAAGCTAAACAAATAATTGAAAGAAAAAGAAGAGGAATGAATAATATCGTTGTCTTAAGGAAATGATATTGTACTTCGCATAATTTTGAATTAAATAACAGTAAAAGAATGAGTTGCCCTGTTGCAGTTAAATGGTTTGTGAATTTTCGATTGAGTTTAGTTTGTAAGCGAACTTGTGTAGCTTACTTTAGAAGGTTTTTGATAATAAATCTGCTGAAACTGGTTTCTCCAAAGTGGATATAATAGGCTTTTTCTTAACATAATTAATTAAAACATGGAGGTTAATATGAACAAAACTGTATTAATAATCGCAAGCGTTCTGCTTCTTGCAGGAATAATTGCTGCGGCAGTATTCAATTTTGGAGGAGTAAGTTCTAAAGAAACTTCTGCTTCAAGCTGCAGTGGAAGCTGCAGTAAAACTAGCACCTGCGACTCTGGCTCTTGTCAAGCTTCTGTAACGGGAACTTGCGGATGCGGAAAAACTTCTGCTTCAGAATGCCCTTGTGGATGTAATGGAAGCTGTGGTGGAACCTGCGGAAACCCGGATTGCACCTGCAAAAAATAAAGCTTTAATTTTTTATTT
>Ga0172375_10011272_pt1 | contig 11405 bp, 10 predicted proteins | sample LakKiv1m_FD_114537 | JGI IMG/M metagenome (GOLD analysis project Ga0172375, IMG submission 114537) | Freshwater microbial communities from Kabuno Bay, South-Kivu, Congo - kab_092012_11.1m | ecosystem: Environmental > Aquatic > Freshwater > Lake | place: Democratic Republic of the Congo... | reverse complement strand
CAGTCGGCCATCCGCGCGATGACGGTAGAATGCGCCAAGGTCGGCGGCATCAACCTCGCGCAGGGCATCTGCGACACGCCGGTGCCCGAAGCCGTAGCCGGCGCAGTGGCCGGAGCCGTCGCGGAAGGGTTCAACACCTACGCGCGCTGCGAAGGCGTCGAAGAACTGCGCCGCATTCTCGCGAAGAAGATGCACGATGGCGGCGTCGACTACGATCCGGAAAACGAAATCGTCGTCACGATCGGGGCCACCGGCGCATTCCAGATCGCTGCGACCGCGCTGCTCGAGCCCGGCGACGAGGTGATAGTCTTCGAACCGTTCTACGGCTACCACGTCAGCACACTGACCACTCTCGGCCTGGTAGCGCGCTTCGTGCCGCTGGCGCCCTCGGTGTCGGGTGAGTGGAGCGTCGACACCGATGCACTCGGGCGCGCGATCGGGCCTCGCACGCGGGCCATCGTAGTCAACACGCCGTCCAACCCGTGCGGCAAAGTATTCTCGCGCAGCGAACTCGCCGCCATCGGCGCGCTCGCCTGCGAGCACGACCTGTGGATCTTCACCGACGAGGTCTACCAACACTTCGTCTACGACGGCCTCGATCACGTGAGCCCGGCGGCTCTCGACGGGCTGCGCCAGCGCACGGTGACGATGTCGTCGTTATCCAAGACCTTGTCGATCACCGGATGGAGGCTCGGCTGGATGGCAGCCGACGCGCGCTGGGCACGCGCCTTCGCCCAGATCAACGACCTCGTCTACGTCTGCGCGCCGACGCCGCTGCAGGTGGCCGCGGCGCGAGGGCTCGCTCAACTGGGGGCCGACTACTACACGCGCCTGGCGCGTGAGCACCAGCGCAAGCGCGATCGCCTGTGTGCCGCGCTGGTTCGAGCCGGGCTGCCACCCCACGTGCCGCAAGGCGCCTACTACGTCCTTGCCGACGCCTCGCGACTCCCAGGAACAACGGCGATGCAGCGCGCGATGCACCTGCTCCACACCACCGGTCTGGCGACGGTGCCGGGCAGCGCGTTCCATACCGGCGACCGCGGCCACGACCTGCTGCGCTTCTGCTTCGGCAAGACCGACGCCGACATCGACGAAGCCTGCCGGCGTCTGCAACGCCTCGCGTAGCAGCCTGTTGAAAACGGCCCCCGAGCGCGGAGCTGGTGATGCGCGAGGATCACACCTGTCTGTTGGGTCTCGCCCCTCGCCAGCTCGGCGCTCGCGCCTCCGCTCGCAGCATTTCGCACGCGCCTTGCATCTGGACCAGATACAGGCTGATGGACGGTTTTTCCACAGAGGGTTAGCGGGGCCACGCGCGCGGCGGCACAAGGCCTTGCGCCGAGCACTCGGACCGGCAAGGATCGTAACATGGGATCCGGCGCTGTGCTCGGCGGCAAGGGGATCCTCGAACTGTGCGACAGCACCAAACTCGTGCACGTTCCGCTCGAGTTCGGTTCACAAAACGCTTCGCAAAGAAATGGCCGCCGCGCGGGCGGGCACGGACGAGACGGGAGTCAACAGATGCAAGATCCGACGGTACTGCCATCTCTCGCTGGCGGAATCTTGATCGGTCTGTCGGCTTCGGCGCTGCTGGCAGCCGGCGGCAAGATCGCCGGGATCAGCGGCATCGTAGGCGGGTTGCTGACACCCAAGAGCGCCGACACCGCTTGGCGCGCGGCCTTCGTCGGCGGCCTGCTGACCGGCGGACTCATGCTGGCGTGGTTCGCGCCGGCCGCAGTGGCAGTGACGCTACCGCGATCGACTGCGGCAATTTGCGCCGCCGGTGTGCTGGTGGGATTCGGATCGCGCCTCGGCAACGGCTGCACCAGCGGGCACGGCGTCTGCGGAATCGCGCGCGGCTCGCAACGCTCGCTGGTCGCGACCATCACGTTCATGGCCACCGGAGCCGCGACCGCACTGGTGATCACGCAGTTCTTCGGAGGGCGAGTTTGATGGGCGCAACGTTGCCGGTTGCGGCGTTCCTGTGCGGTCTGGTGTTCGCGCTCGGGCTCGGGCTCGGCGGCATGACGCAGCCATCGAAGGTGGTCGGCTTTCTCGACATCACCGGTGCGTGGGATCCGAGTCTGGCCTTCGTGATGGGCGGCGCGCTGGCAACCCACGCGCTGCTCAGACGCTGGATCGTCGCCCGGCCGGCACCGCTGCTGGCATCATCGTTCGCGCTGCCCACCAAGACCGACGTCGATCGACGGCTGCTGTCGGGCGCGGCGATCTTCGGAGTGGGATGGGGCCTGGCCGGTTTCTGTCCGGGTCCCGCGATAGTCGCCGCCGGCAGCGGAGCATCCACGGCTCTGGTCTTCGTGCCCGCGATGCTCGCCGGCATGCTGGCGCACGAAGCCGTGTCGTGGCTCGAGGCGCGTGGCGCTTCCGGAGCAGGTGCTCAACCGAGGCCGAGCAACACACCGCCCTGATAGACGGTGAAGCTCACCACCCACGCCAGCGCCGTCATGTAAGCGAGCAGGAAACCGGGCCACCGCCAAGTGCCGGTCTCGCGCCGCACGATTGCCAGCGTGCTCATGCACTGGCAGGCCAGCGCGAAGAACACCATCAACGAAAAGCCGACCAAGGGACTGTAGAGCGGGCGGCCGTCGGGACGGCGGTCGGCGCGCAAACGGTCGCGAAGGGCCACGCTGCCCTCGTCGGCGTCGTGACCGACGCCGTAGATCACGCCCATCGTCGACACGAAGACCTCGCGCGCAGCGAAGGCCCCGACGATGCCGACGCCGATCTTCCAGTCGAACCCGAGCGGCGCGATCGCCGGCTCCAGAGCCTTGCCGATGCGTCCGCCAAAGCTCTGTTCGAGCGAAGCCTGCTCCCAGGCCGCGCGCGTCTGCACGTCGGCACCAACCGCGGGCTCGGGCAGCTTTGGAAATGACAGCAGCGCCCACAGCAGCACCGTACACGTCAGGATCATCGTTCCCGCTTCGCTCAAGAACAGCTTTGAGCGCTGCCACATCATCTGCACGACGCTGCTGAACAGCGGCAACCGATACGGAGGTAGTTCGAGGATCAGCGGCACGTTCGGGCCGCGCAGCACTGTGCGCCCGAGCACGCCGGCAGCAGCCAGCGCCACTGCCGTGCTGAAAGCGTACATCGCAACCATCAGCAATCCCTGCACGGGAAAGATGCCGAACGCGCGAGAAGGCGGGAACATCGCACCGATGATCAGCGTGTAGACCGGAAGACGCGCCGAACAGGTCATCAGCGGAATCACCATCATCGTCAGCAGACGATCGCGGCGGCGCTCCATCGTACGCGTGGCCATGATCGCCGGGATCGCGCACGCGAAGCCCGACAGCATCGGGACGAACGCGCGGCCGTGCAGGCCCAGCAACTTCATGACCCGGTCCATCAGATACGCCACCCGCGCGAGATAACCCGAGTCTTCCAGCAGTCCGAGCAGGAAGAAAAGCAGCAGGATCTGCGGCAGGAAGACCAGCACGTTGCCGACACCGTCGACAACCCCCTGAACCAGAAGATCCGTGAGAACTCCGGCTGGAAGCACTGCGGTGAGCCAGTTGCTGACGAAGCCGAAGAGTTTCTCGATCACTCCGATCGCGGGATCGGCCCACGCGAACAGCGACTCGAAGACTACGAACATGACCACCAGGAAAGTCGCGAAACCGGTAACCGGGTGCAGCAGCACGCGATCGATGCGCTCGGTGACAACGGTCGGCCGCTGCGGCACGAACAGCTCGGGCAAGTGTGCGTCGAGGAAGCGATAGCGCGCACCGATGATTTCACCGTCGAGATCGCGTCGGCGCGCACCCTTCCTGACTTCAGCGACGCGCATTCGCAGCGACTTCGGAATATCGACGAGTTCGTCGTCTTCGTGGATGCTGGTCAGCGCCCACAGCGCCAGCGCCGCTGCGCGCGCGTCGTCGGCCTTCCCTGCCAGCCACTGCTGGGGCAGCGCTTCGGCCACGCGACGCGCATCGGCGAGCAACTCGGCCGCGTACTCGATGCGCGGACGCGCCAGCGTCGGCGCCGTCAGCGCCGCGGCAACCACGCGCTCGAGTTCTTCGATGCCCGCGCCGAGGCGCGCGTTGGTCGCTACGCACGGCACGCCGAGAAGCAGACCGAGAGAGCGCGGGTCGGGAGCCTCGTCACCGGCCTCGTCGATCATGTTCAGCGCCAGCACAGCCGGAACGCCGAGCTCGAGGATCTGCACGACCAGGTAGAGATTGCGCACCAGTTGCGTGGCATCGACGACCACCAGCACCAGGTCGGGACGCGGGTTGCCCTTCCAGCCGAGGATCGCGTCGATGGCGATCTCTTCCTCGGCCGACCGCGCCGACAGCGAGTAACAACCCGGGACGTCGAAGACCTCGACCTCGACCGCACTGCTCCCGCTACGCAAACGCGCGCGGCCCGATCTGCGGTCGACGGTAACCCCCGGGTAGTTGCCGACCCGCGCGCGCTGCCCGGTCAACCGGTTGAAGAGCGTGGTCTTACCGGTATTCGGGTTGCCGACCACCGCGACCATCGGACGGCCCGATCGGGCGCGCTCAGCGGGCAGCTCGCCGTGGCAGGCGGCCTTGGCGCCGCCATCGGTCACGACCCGCAGCCGCCGCAGCCGATCCCTCCGGTCGCGCGTGGATCCTCGGAAAACACCGTCAATTCGGCTGCTTCCTTGCGACGGATCGAGAGCCGGCAACCGCGCACGAGAAGCTGGATCGGGTCGCCGAGGGGCGCGATCCGCGAAACCTCGACCGCGGTGCCGGGCACCAGCCCCAGTTCCATCAAGCGGCGGCGAAAAGCCGGAGCTCCCCCGACCGCCACGATCTTGGCCCGGCTTCGCAATGGAAGATCTAAGAGGGTGGTAACCATGTCGTCGTGACCAAGCATCGTCGGTCGGGCATATGGCCTTTCTTGACCACGGCGGTCAACTTGGTCTACGGCAGGGTGGACGTGCTGTCAACGAAGACTCTATTCGGCGGCGGGTCCGGGGCGGTGACTGAGACGGGGAGCCCTACTCCGGCACGGCGCGCAACGGCAATACCATGCGGCGCGTCCTCGCACCGAGCGTCTGGAAATCCTGCTTCGCGTACCATCGGACAAGCCGATCGTTCTTCGGATCGACGGCCAAGAACATCCCGCCCACCACCCTTGCCTCGCGTTTCGCGATCTGCGCGGCGCGCATCACCAACGCCTCACCAACGCCTCGACCCTGGAGACGGGTGGCCACGCCGAGTCGCCCGAGGAGGAAGCCGCCGATTGCCGGGTAGGGCGCCGCGTCTATCCGCAAACGCTGGAGCAGAGCGGGGTCTACCCGAATCGTCAGTGGAGAAAGGGTGAAGTAAGCCAGAACCGCATCCGCGGGATCCGGAGCGACATAGACTTGGTTGAGCCCAAGGGACTGCTCCGCCGCCGCCAAGTCGTGAAGAAAACGGTCGATATCCGCATCGCCACACGCAAAAGCGCCGACCTCATGGGTCGGCGCGAGCGGCACGACGGCCGAGAACGGCACCAGTGGTGCTCCAGGCATCAGCGGCCGCGGCTCGTCGCGAGTTCGCCGAACAGCGCACGCGCCCGCTCGGAGACCGAGTTGGCACGCGCCGACGGCGCCTCGTCACTTGCAAGGATCTTCAAGAGCGCGACTTGTTCATCGACCGTCAGTGCCCATTCCGCGCTCGCCGCCAAGTCCCGTGTGACGCGTTCAGCGACTGCCTCTGTGATGTACTCGGTGATGCTCCGTCCCGACAACGCGACGACCCGAGCGAGGTGCTCTTTGAGAAGCGCCGGAAGGCGAAACTCCTGACGTTCGTCAGCGGGCAGACCTCGATAGACCGCGACGGCCCTTGAAATGACGGCTTCTCCCATGCCGTACGTCGTACGGGTTGACGACCTGTCTGTCAACCGCGATCCCGCATCATTCGATGCCGCCGACGGAGCATACCGGTCACATAGGTGACGGATTGTAACGACCGCATCGGTAACCCTCTAGGAGCGTTACCCGGAACGCAGCGGCTGACGGATTGACCCGCATCGCCGAAGGTGTTTTCGCCAGAGCGCATGAGCGATGGTGGGAATTGCTTATCGTCTTGTTCGGCTCGGCTCACCGGGACGGCCAGCGGGATTCCGCCGGCGAAAAAGCGTCCGTTCCCTGGGGCTGTACCGCGGGATATGAAGGCAACTCTTCTGTTACCCCACTCCCGGGAACGCTCACCCCGGCAAAGGTCCGCCCATGTTCACCTGGATCCCCATTCACCAAGAAGCCATCGCCAAACTCCTCGACCTCCACGAGCCAGGCATCGAGCCCATCGAAACCCTGCGCGCCATGGAAGCCGCCGGACTCAAGGTCATCGGGATTGACGACGCTGAGAGCGGCGGAACCGTCCCGCTCGAAGACATCGACCCGTTCACCTTCTTCGCCAACTTCAACCGCGGCATCACCGACGACCGCCGTCGCGAGAACTGGGCCTTCGTGAAGAAACGATGGAACCTTGGTTCCGCCGTGCCACAGGACTTCACCGGCATTCCCACACTGCACAACATGGCCTCACGCCTCTTTCCGAACCGAGCCGAGCGACAGCCGGATCACATTCCCCTCCTCTGGAAACTTGCAGGGCAAGCCGCACGCGGCGGCATTGGGGATCTGGACCCTGCCCTCTTCGACCGCTGCCTCACCCTCCCGAAGGTCTCGACGAGCAATCTCACGATCGGCCTGCTGTGGATCAACCCGACGCGCTTCCTGTCTGCGGATCACAAGAGCACGCACCTTGGAGAGACGCGAGAAATCCCACCACCAACGAGAGACTACTTGGGATACCGTCGCTGGCTGGAGGCGATGACCGCGGCCTTCGGTACCGACTACCCTGCCATCTCCTACCAAGCACACCTTCTCGCCAGCGGCCAGGGCAGCACAGGCAACGGGATGCCCGAGGAAGAAATGGAACGCCTCTGGGAGCGCTTCCACGAAAGGATCGACGGATTTGCCGACTTCACGAATGCTGGGAAGGCCTTCATTGAGCACGAGACTGCATACAAGCGTGAGCTTCTCCAGAGGTTCGCGCGCGACGTCGGCCGAGAGAAGCTGCGAGAAATGATCAACCGCGGCGCGGGCGTCGATGCCTCGAAGGCAATTCAGCGGACGCTGAACTCAAACATCGTCGACTTCCGTGCGTGGGATCCGACCCTCGGGACCACAGACGCGACCCGCGCGGCAGCGCTCGCGCCGTACCTCCTCGCGACGGAGAAGCCCTATGCGGGCCCGGAGTCGACGGCTCCGATCTTCGAGACGGCCGGGCGACTCGGACTCAAGCCCGCGTGGGACGCCGTAACTATGCTGCTGTGGGTGCTGCGCCCGGACGATTACTTTCCGGTGAAAATCAGACACTTTCGCGCCCTCGCGCGAGAGATCGGGCGTCCTCTTTCCCAGGGACCGGTGAGCGCCGAGAGGCTCGACGAGGTGATCGGGTTCGGACGGCTCTTCCGAGAAGCGCTTGCCGAAAAGAAGCCTGCGGATTGGGTCGACGTCCAGTCCTTCCTGTGGGTCGTCTGTCCGACCTCATACGATCCCAACGGAGAGACCGACCCGCCTGAACCACCGGAGGAGACGCCGAACGACCGACGGCCCCGTTGGTGGTGCCTGGCCGCCGGCGAGCGCGGCGAGTTCTTCGACCAGTTCGTAGAGGAGGGCGTGGCGGCCATCGGAGCCCGCGGCGCCGGTGATCTGAGGGCCTTCACGTCCAAGGCCGAGTTGCGTGCAGAGATTCAGAGGCTCAGCCACAACGACCACGACAACAAGAACGAGGTCAAAGCCTGCTGGCAATTCGTGCACGAGATGCGCCCCGGCGACGTCGTCATCGCGAAAACCGGGCAGCGCGTTCTGCTCGGCAAAGGCGAGGTTGTCGGGGACTACGAGTTCGACCCGACGCGCGCGAACTACAAGCACCTCCGCAAAGTGCACTGGTCAACTCGCGGGAGATGGGATCTGCCAGAAGATGTGCGGATGGCGACAAAGACGCTTACAGACATCAGCAGGTTTCCTGGGCTCATCCGCGCTATCGCAGCGCTCGTCGCCGGCGATGACGCTTCAGCAGCCGGCCGCAATTACTGGTGGCTGAACGCCAATCCCAAGGTCTGGGACTTCGACAACTTGAAGGTTGGTGACCGCGAGACGTACACTTCTCACAACGAGAGGAACAACAAGCGGCAGCGATACCGGTGCTTCCAAGAGGCCAAGCCGGGCGACCTGGTCGTTGGTTACGTTACGAGTCCCCAGCGCGAAGTCGTTGCGATCTGCAAGATCACCAAGAGCCTGCACTTGGGGGACCACGGTGAGCAGATCGAGTTCGAGAAAGAGGAACACCTACAGCAGCCGATCCCCTACGCGACGCTGGAGGCCATCCCGGGACTCGCCGAGAGTGAGCCGATCCGCAACAATCAGGGTAGCCTTTTCCGCCTGACCGAGGACGAGTTCGAAATCATTCGCGCGCTGGTCGACGAGTCCCTCGTCGACACTGCGGATTTACCTCAGCCTTACACGAAGGAAGACGCCATGCGTAGCCTCTTCCTCACGCCGGAACGCTTCGACTCGATGTTAATCGCCCTGCGCGAGAAGAAGAACGTGATTCTCCAAGGCGCCCCCGGGGTCGGAAAGACGTTCATCGCGAAGCGCCTCGCTTTCGCCTTGATGGGGCAGAAGGACGAATCACGGCTGACAACCATCCAGTTCCACCAGTCCTACGCTTATGAGGACTTCATCCAAGGATTCCGGCCCACACCGAAAGGCAACTTCGAGCTGAGGTACGGTATCTTCCACGAGTTCTGCCACCGGGCGCAGCGCGACCCGGACCCCACTCGGCCGTGGGTGTTCGTGATCGACGAGATCAACCGCGGCAACCTGAGCAAGATCTTCGGCGAGCTGATGATGCTGCTCGAAGTCGACAAGCGAGGGCGCGACCACAAGATGCCCCTCGCTTACTCTCGCAATACCGACGAGCGCTTCTACATCCCCGAGAACGTCTACGTGCTCGGAATGATGAATACGGCCGACCGCTCGCTCGCAATGGTGGACTACGCGCTGAGGAGACGTTTCCGCTTCGTCAACCTGGAGCCGGAATTCGAGAGTGCCGCGTTTCGCAGGCAGCTCCTGGACACAGGTGCATCCGACCGCCTCGTCTCGAAGATCGTCAGCCGCATGACAGATCTGAACAAGTTGATCGGCGAGGATCTGAAGAACCTCGGCCCTGGCTTCCGCCTCGGACACAGCTACTTCTGTTCCCGTCCTGGCCTCACGCCTGACGACGAATGGTACCGGCGCGTGATCGAGTCGGAGATCGTTCCCATGCTGGAGGAATACTGGTTCGACCAGCCGAAGAAGGTCGCCGACGCGCGGTCCATGCTCCTCGCCTGAGCGAGCCGTGAACATCCCGATCGAGAACATCTACTACCTCCTCTGCTACGCATGGGACTGCCTGGAGGAGAAGGACGTCGTAAACGTTCGCGCGCTCGATTCGACGAACCTGGCCGACCTTTTCGCTCGAGTGCTGACCAACGGGATCCGCCACCTGTTGAGGCGCGGGCTCGACCGCGGGTACCTCTCCTACGAGGAATGGACGAGCCGGCCTCGAGGCCGCATCCAAGTGCAGGAGTTAGTCGCCCGGGCGGGCAGCCATACCGGGCGCCTGCCCTGCAACTACGACGAACTGAGCTACGACGTCCTCCACAACCGCATCCTGAAAGCCACGATGCGAAGACTGCTGCGTACCCGAATACTCGCACCTGAGACGGCTGAGCCGTTGGCCCGCATTCTGAAGTTGTTCAGCGACGTCGCGAACATCGAGCTATCGACCCAGACGTTCGGCCAGGTGCAGCTTCACCGCAACAACCGCTTCTACGATTTCTTACTGAAGGTCTGCGAGCTGATCCACTCGGAAACCTTCGTCAGCGAAGAAACTGGGGCGAGCAGTTTTCTCGACTTCGTCCGCGACGAGAAGCAAATGGCCGGCCTCTACGAGGACTTCATTCGCAACTTCTATCGACATGAAATCGAGGATCTGCGAACGGCCCGAGAAGACATCCGCTGGAAGTGGACGCCGAAGGACACCGCGGCAGCAGACCTGCTGCCAAAGATGCAGACCGACGTCAGTCTGTCGTCCCCCCGCGGCAAGATGATCATCGAGTGCAAGTACACACCGGACGCGACCAAGCGACACTACGATGCCGAGAAGCTACGGGCTGCTCATCTCTACCAGGTCAATGCGTACATGCAGAACCTCGTCGGCCCGGGATCCGACGCATGCAGGATGATGCTCCTCTACCCGACCGTCGATTCCGCGATCTCGGCGGACTACGCCCACGAAGGCAACACGATCAGCATCCGCACGATAAATCTGAACCAGCCGTGGCAGGGGATCGACCGCGACCTGAGGGAGTTGGTGGCGGAGATCAGCACTTCCGCGATGAACGAGGCGCAGCGAACAAACGAAGCGATTAGCCCCGGTTGAACCCTACCCGGTTCAGCTTCAGCCGCCTCGCGCGCGCTGCTTGCTTGGCCGCCTCCAACTCCACCGCGATCTCCGGTCCCCTGCCGACGAAAAATTCCCGTTCTGCTCGGTGGTCTGCCCGGCACACTACGACATTTGATCCATAGGCGTGACCGCGAAGGAAAAAGGTGTCTCTATCCTGCTGCTTTCAACAACACCTCATTGATCACGGTTTGGTAACCCACTTTCCTTCGTCTCGCTTCCGCTCGCGCCCACGACAAAACGTCGGGGTGAAGTCGAATGGAAATCGGCTGGTACTTCTCTTCGCCTTTCGGCGGGCGGCCACGTCTTGGTCGTCTCACTCCGAGTTTCGATTCAATGGCCTTGCGCGCAGTCTCCGTCTCGGTGGCCGTCACACGGCGCGCCGTCTCAAATGGGAACTCTCTTGGCTTCTTCATAGCGCACTCGCTCCTTGCGACTAGCGGGTCGCACACTGATCAGTCGGTGGACGTTCCCCGGGTGCCGTATCGTGAAAACGACGACCAACACCCGCGCATCAGATTCGCCTATCAACCAGCGGCGTTCCTCGTTCGCCGTGGAATGGCTTTGGTCCTCGGCAATCAGTGCAAACGGATCATCGAAGGCGGTGATTCCTTCCTCAAAGCTGATCCCATGCTTACGGAGATTGGAGACTGCCTTCCCGTCGTCCCAATCGAACCGCATTAGCAGTATATACCGAAACTGCCATTTCTCGTCCAACGCCCGCTCGGTTCAAAGCAATGGCGCGAGCGCCTCAAAGACGAGAATGCGGATCGAGCTGGCACCCCATTCGGCGGCAGCGCCGTGAGCCAGCAGCGGAGCTCTCGATTCCGAAGGCTCTCTCGGCCCCGCACGAGTAGGGAATCTCTGGAACTCTCTACGAAGTTCCCGCGTGGCCGGCCGGCTGCCGAGGCAAAT
>Ga0172375_10011271_pt1 | contig 11405 bp, 7 predicted proteins | sample LakKiv1m_FD_114537 | JGI IMG/M metagenome (GOLD analysis project Ga0172375, IMG submission 114537) | Freshwater microbial communities from Kabuno Bay, South-Kivu, Congo - kab_092012_11.1m | ecosystem: Environmental > Aquatic > Freshwater > Lake | place: Democratic Republic of the Congo... | reverse complement strand
TACCCCGTGGGTCACTGTATGGCGACCCACGGGGTCGGATAGGCCTTACCTTGTCCCGCTGCGTCGGCGGGCTTTGCCCGCCGACGCAGCGGGACAAGGTTCAGACTCATGCGAGTTTTTTGTTGATTTTTTTGTAAAGATAACAGATAATTATTCGCATAAAGATGCCTACAAAAAAGGAGAGCAATGCCCAAGATAAAAGATATAAACAAGGTTTTAATAATAGGCTCTGGCCCTATCATTATAGGCCAGGCGTGCGAATTTGATTATTCCGGGACCCAGGCGTGTAAGGCGCTAAGAAGAGCCGGGTATAAGATTATTCTGGTAAATTCCAACCCGGCGACTATCATGACCGATCCTGGTATGGCAGACCATACTTATATAGAGCCATTAACAGTAGATTCTCTTACAGCTATAATTGAAAAAGAGAGGCCTGATGCGCTTCTGCCGAATTTAGGCGGCCAGACAGGCCTGAATATGTCGAGTGAACTTTCAAAAAGAGGCGTTTTAAAGAAATACGGGGTCAGGATAATAGGCGTGCAGGCAGACGCTATTGAAAGAGGCGAAGACAGGATAATATTTAAAGAAACTATGAGTAAGCTTGGTATACCAATGCCAGAGAGTTCTCCTGCTTATACTGTGGAAGAGGCGCTTAATATTGCGCATGAGATGAAATACCCTGTTATTGTAAGGCCTGCTTACACAATGGGCGGGACAGGCGGAGGGGCTGTCTATAACGACGCAGAGCTTGAGGTTGTGGCTTCAAGAGGCATTTCAGCCAGCCTTATCGGGCAGATATTGATAGAAGAGTCTGTGATAGGATGGGAGGAGCTGGAACTCGAGGTCGTGAGGGACGCGAAGTCAAACAAGATTACGGTATGTTTCATTGAAAATATAGACCCGATGGGTGTCCATACAGGTGATTCTTTCTGCGCGGCGCCTATGCTTACTGTAAAACCAGAACTCCAGAAAAAACTGCAGGACTATTCTTACAGAATAGTGGACGCGATAGGTGTTATAGGCGGGACCAATATCCAGTTTGCCCATAATCCAGAAGACGGCAGGGTTGTGGTGATAGAAATCAATCCCAGGACCTCGCGTTCTTCGGCCCTCGCATCCAAAGCCACAGGGTTTCCAATAGCGTATGTCTCTTCCAAACTTGCCGGAGGGGATGACCTGAAAGATATTTCATACTGGCGAGACGGGACATTGGATAAATACACGCCTTCAGGCGAATATGTTGTAATAAAATTTGCGCGCTGGGCCTTTGAAAAATTCAAAAATGTCCAGGATCATCTGGGCACCCAGATGAAATCAGTTGGCGAGGCAATGGCTATAGGAAAGACCTACAAAGAGGCATTTCAGAAAGCCATAAGAAGCCTTGAGACAGGGAGATATGGCCTGGGTTTCGCTAAAAATTTCAATAAATTATCTTTGGATGAGCTAAAAGGTTTATTGGCGTATCCCACGTCAGAAAGGCAATTTATTATGTATGAGGCGCTAAGAAAAGGCATGACTGTAGACGAGCTTTATGAAAAGACCAGGATACACAGATATTTTATAAAAGAGATGAAAGAGCTTGTGGATTTAGAAGAAGAGGTCTTGAGATATAAAGGCAAAAAACTGCCAGATAACCTTTTAATCAAATCAAAGGAATACGGATTTTCTGATAGATACCTGGGCCAGATACTCGGACTTAAAGAAGATGAGATTAGAGACAGGCGTATTAAACTTGGGAAGGTAGAGGCATGGGAAGCAGTGCCTGTGAGCGGGGCAGACGCGGCGTACTATTTTTCAACCTATAACGCGAAAGACTCTGTCAGGGTCAGCGATAAGAAAAAAATAATGATATTGGGCGGCGGGCCGAACAGGATCGGCCAGGGCATAGAGTTTGACTATTGCTGCTGCCACGCGTCATACGCCTTGAAGGCAATGGGGTGTGAAAGCATTATGGTGAACTGCAATCCAGAGACTGTTTCAACCGACTATGATACGTCTGACAAGCTATACTTTGAGCCTTTGACAGTTGAGGATGTTTTGAGTATATATAATAAGGAAAAACCAATTGGCGCGATAGTCCAGTTTGGAGGCCAGACGCCGCTTAATATCGCAAAGGCCCTGGAAGACGCAGGGGTAAAGATACTTGGGACATCAACTGACAGTATTGACCTGGCAGAAGACAGGGAGAGATTTGCGAGGGTAATGAAAAAGCTCGGGATACTACAGACAGAAAGCGGGATGGCAAGGACATTTGACGAGGCGCTTAAGATAGCCAAACAGATTGGCTATCCCCTTATGGTCAGGCCGTCATATGTTTTAGGCGGCAGGGCAATGGAATGTGTGTATGACGAAGAAATGCTGAAAGATTATTTGAATAAGGCTGTTGAGATCTCGCCTGACAGGCCGATTTTAATAGATAAGTTCCTTGAGGACGCGATGGAGACAGAGGCGGACGCTATTTCTGACGGCGAAGAAGTTTTTATCCCATCAATTATGGAGCATATTGAAGAGGCTGGCATACACTCAGGCGATTCAGCCTGTGTCTTGCCGCCAAGGACAATCCCGAAAAAACACATAGAGACAATCGAAGAATATACAAAAAAGATCGCGATGGAATTAAAGGTAGTGGGGCTTATGAACATACAATACGCGATCGCTAATGACAAGGTCTATGTCTTAGAGGCGAATCCCCGCGCCTCCAGGACCGTCCCGCTTGTTTCAAAGGTTACAGGCATTTCAATGGCCAGGATAGCCACTGAAATCATGCTTGGCAAAAAGATAAAAGACATGAATTTAAAACAAAAAAAATATAGCCATCTTGGCGTAAAAGAGGCTGTGTTTCCTTTTAACATGTTTCATGAGGCAGATCCTGTTTTAGGGCCTGAGATGCGCTCTACGGGAGAGGTGCTCGGGATGGCGGATTCTTTTGGCCTGGCGTATTACAAAGCCCAGGAAGCGGCAGGACAAAAGCTTCCTGTAAAAGGGACGGCGCTTGTGACAATAAGCGATAAAGACAAGAGGAAAAATACAGTAGAGGCTGTCAGGAGGCTAAAAGACCTTGGGTTTAAGGTTATTGCGACAAGCGGTACAAAAAAATATCTTGAGAAAAACAGCTTAGAAGTGGAGCTCATAAATAAGATGCAGGAAGGCAGGCCGAATATTGTGGACGCGATACATAATAAAGAGATAAACTTAATTATCAATACCCCTATAGGGAAGACAGCGGCATACGATGATTCCTATATAAGAAAAGCTGCTATAAAATATAAAATCCCATATCTCACCACAATAGCGGCCGCGCTTGCCGCAAGCGATGGCATTAAGGCGTTCCTGGAGAATAAGGGGAGTGTAAAATCTCTGCAGGAGTATCATAAAGAAATAGCGTGACCGTAAAAATACACCCCAGAGGTGGAGGCGGTTAGATGGTTAAAGGCGTGTGTTTTGATAACAATAAATATCTCGAAGAGCAGACAAAAGAGATCCTGGAAAGGGTCAAAAGATTTGGTAATAAGCTTTATCTTGAATTCGGGGGCAAGATCTGTTTTGACTATCATGCCGCAAGGGTTTTGCCTGGTTATGACCCAAATGTGAAGATGAGGCTTCTCGAGAAACTCAAAGACCACGCGGAGATAGTTATAAGCGTATATGCAAAGGATATAGAGCAGGGACGGATGAGAGGGGATTTTGGCATTACTTATGACCTCGCTACCTTGAAGCTTATCGATGATCTCAAGGCGTGGCATCTGAACGTGACTTCTGTTGTGCTGACGAGATTTGAGAATGAGCCGTCTGCGGTGAAATTTCAGAGAAAACTTGAGCGGCTTGGCATAAAGGTTTACAGGCATTACAGGATAGAAGGCTATCCTTTTGATGTTGAAAAGATAGTCTCGCCTGAAGGATATGGCAAGAATGATTATATTGAAACAAAAAAACCCGTTGTAATAGTTACTGCGCCTGGCCCAGGGAGCGGAAAACTTTCAGTGTGCCTGTCTCAGTTTTACCATGACCATAAACGCGGCATAAATTCAGGTTATGCGAAATTTGAGACATTTCCCATATGGAATCTCCCGTTAAAACATCTTGTAAACATCGCTTACGAGGCGGCTACAGTAGATCTGGCAGATTTTAATCTGATAGACCCGCATCATCTGGAGACATATAACAAGGTATCTGTTAATTATAACCGCGACGTAGAGGCATTCCCTATTTTAAAGAATATAATAATGAAAATAACAGGCTCCAAAGATAGCTATTATAATTCCCCAACGGATATGGGCGTAAACAAGGCTGGTTTTGGTATTATAGATGATGAAGGGACGAAATATGCGGCAAGGCAGGAGATTATAAGAAGATTTTTCAGGCATAATTTAGAGTTTGCGACAGGGAGCGGCACAAAAGAGGAGCTTGACAGGGCAAAGGCTATTATGGAATCCTCTGGCGCAAAGCCTGAAGACAGGCCTGTTGTCCTGCCTGCCAGGCAGGCCGCGGAAGAATGCAGGGAAAAGGGCAAAGGTAATAAAGGTTATTTTTGTGGAGCAGCAATTGAGCTAAAAGATGGCAGGATTATTACAGGCAAAAACTCTTCCCTTATGCACGCAGCCTCCAGCGCGGTTATAAACGCGATAAAATATCTTGGCGAGATTAACGATGCTTCGTATATCCTTAAGCCGGAGATCATGAATGATTTATCGCGCTTAAAAAAAGAGATATTGGCCCTGTCTTCTGAAAGCCTTAATCTGGATGAGATACTTGTGGCGCTTTCAATAAGCGCGCATACAGATAATAATGCGAAAAAGGCGCTTTCAAGGCTTAAGGAGCTGAGAAACTGCGAGCTTCATAGCACACATTTGCCTACGCCCGGGGATGAATCAGGTTTGAGGAAGCTTGGCATAAATTTTACTACAGACGCTATACCGTCTTCGAGTTTGTTTTTTAACATTTAATGACCTCTGTCCAGCTGCGTCGGCGGGCTTTGCCCGCCGACGCAGCGGGACAGGTTAGGTTAGAAAGGAGAATATGAGCGGGGTATTCGGGGTTGTGTCAGAAAAAAACTGCGTAAACGACTTATTTTACGGGATTGATTACCAGTCTCATCTCGGGACCCAGTATGGCGGCATAGCTGTGTTATGTGGGAAGAGGATCTACAGGCAGATACACGATATATCGCAGAGCCAGTTTAAGTCAAAGTTTTTTGAGGATTATAGAAAGGCGGAAGGTAGATGCGGGATAGGTGTTATAAGCGATTCAGATGCCCAGCCTATGTTCCTAAATACAAAATTCGGCTCATTTGCTATATGTATGACAGGGCTTATTGAAAACACCAGAGAATTAGTAGCGGAGCTTCACAAAAAGGACTGCTCATTCAGCGAGACAGAAGATGGTTATCCGAATGTTGTAGAGGTAATTGCAAAGCTTGTCAGTATGGGGGATGATATTGTAAGCGGCATAGAATATATGTTTACCAAGATTATAGGGTCTTGCAGCCTGTTAATAATCTGTAAGGATGGTATCTATGCCGCGAGAGACAGATTTGGGTATACACCTTTAGTTATTGCCAAGCGCGAAGAGGATTTCGCGATTGCCTCGGAATCCAGCTCTTTCCCAAATACAGGATTCCAGGTATATAAATATTTATTGCCGGGTGAGATAGTTTTAATAAACGAGAATGGGCTTAAAGATGTTAGGCCCGGCCATAAGACTGCTAACCAGATATGCTCATTTTTGTGGGTATATACGGGTTTTCCAGCTTCAAGTTATGAAGGCATAAATGTTGAGGTGGTCAGAGAGAGGTGCGGCGCATATCTGGCGAGACACGATAAAGATATAGAAGTGGATGTGGTTACGGGAGTGCCTGATTCAGGGATTGCCCACGCAATAGGTTACGCAATGGAGTCAGGCAAACCTTACAGGAGGCCTCTTGTAAAATATACAGCCGGTTACGGCAGGAGTTATACCCCTCCGATTCAGGAGATAAGGGACCGCATAGCCAAGATGAAACTTATCCCGATTAAAGACGTGATTGAAGGCAAGAGGATAGTTGTCTGCGAGGACTCTATTGTGCGCGGCACACAGCTTAAAAACTTTACTGTCCAGAAACTCTGGGATAATGGCGCAAAAGAGATACATGTAAGGCCCGCGTGCCCGCCTCTCATGTATCCATGCAAATTTTGCCTCTCAACGAGGTCTATACACGAGCTGTCAGCGAGGAAAGCTATAAAAGATATAGAGGGCCATGATGCGGAAGATGTGTCAGAGTATATAAATCATACTACTAAAAAATACCAGAGGATGGTAGAATGGATCAGAAAGGATATAGGCGTGACAACTCTGCGTTATCAAACCCTTGGAGATATGATAAAGGCGATTGGCGTCCAGCGCGAGAAACTCTGCACCTACTGCTGGAATGGCGAATGCCTTGCAAAAGGAAATCTTCTATGATGAAAATAAATAATATTATTTTATTTATTGTAGGGTTAATCGTTATTTTTAGCTCCCAGGAGCTCTATGCGGAAGGCTTTGCGAGGGCAAGGTATGACGCGGCTGTCAGGCATATGAAAAACAATCAGCCTGATTTCGCGTTGATGGAGTTCCGAAACGTCGCAAGGGATTTCCCCAAAAGCCCTCTCGCGAAAAGGTCAATGTTCGCAATAGCCGAGTATTACTACGACAATAAGATATATTATGACGCCATAAAGGATTTCACAGGATATATAAAAAACTACCCTGGCTCAAAGGAGGATGTCTTTGCAAGGGCGTATCTGTTAAAGATAATGAGAGAGATTGAAAATCCTACATGGGAAGAAAAGACCGCTTTCGAAGATATTAAAAAAGAACTTTTTTCCAAGCCCCTTTTCCTCCTTTTTAAAGAATACAGGGAGACCTCATACAGGAGCGCTTCGCTGAATAGATTTAAGATCAGGTATTATATAGATAATATCGAGGTCTATAGAAATGGCCAGCTATTCATCAAGATTACCCAGTAAGCCTTTAATTATCTTATTTATCATATCCCTGGTAATAGCCTCTTTTAATATACCTGTTATTTTCACAAGGCAGTTCCTGAAACTAAAAAATACCATAGAGCAAGAATCAGAAGAGATCTTAAACAAAGATGTTGTCATAAGCGATATAGGGTTTTTGCCTTATGGCAGGATAATATTAAATGGCATAAAAATAAAAGATAAGAAGAGCCATGTCTCTTGCGTAGAAATAGAAAGATTAGACGCAAGATTTAATATATTCCAGCTTTTGATGAATAAGAGTGCGCTTAAAAAAAACAAAGATATAAGGTTTAAAGGCTCGGCTGTATTTAAAAAGCCTGGTTTTATTGGGCAGGTAAATTATAAGCTGGACGCTATAGTGGCCCCTGATGTTATATCGATAGGCGATATGGAGCTTGATTCCGACAGTTTTGATATAGATATAAAAGGCAATATTAATAATTACCTGAAAAACCCTTCCGCAGATTTTAATATCACATCAAAGGAGATAAAGGCGCCATGCGCAGGCATGATAAGCAATCTCTCTTGCGCTATTAAGGTAACGAGGAATGAGTTGGTTATTAATCACCTGGATTTCTTTGTAAATAATTTTCCTGTGGGCGTAAGGTGCAGGATATCTGATTTTAAGTCCCCTGTGATCGAGTTTAACCTTGCCTCATATCCTGGTTATGACGCATACAGCAGAAGGCTAAGGCCTTTGAACTTTAACCTTAATTTTTTAGGCGCTGGGCGTAAGAATTCTGTGAAAGGCAAAATGATATTTGAAATGCAGAAATCAGCGCCAGCTAACCCTGAAAAAACCTTTTATGCCAGGGCAGTGATAAATGACTTAACATGCGCCTTTTCAAAGAAGACATTGTCTATGCTGGCTAAGGATATTGTATGCGAGACAGACGCATTGGATAGAAAGATTAACTTAAAGGCGTCTGATCTGCAGGCATTGCTATACGCGGGCAAGAAAAGAATTTATTTGAGCCGCCTGAATTTATCAATGTATGATGGAGTTATGAAGGCGGGCGGCTATCTGGATTTTCATGAAGGATTTCCGAAACTGCTGTTAGATTTTAAAATTTATAAACTTGATATAGCGGAGCTTATAGAGGCGCAGGATCTAAGATATGATTTAAAAGGCAGCATGGATTTCAGAGGGGTTTTTAATAACAAGATCAATCCGTGTTTATCCGGGAGGGTTGATGTCTCGGACGGGTATTTGAAAAACATAAGGCTGTTAGGCATGGTTTCGGACTTTTTGAACGTGCCATCTCTTAGAAACACTTATTTTAAAAGCCTTTCTTCCCTGGTCGAATTTTCCTGGGCAGATAGGAGCCTCTTGTTTAATAAATTCACTGTCGATGGAGAAGGTATGTTTTTGAACGGAGACATAAAACTCAAGACTACTAAAAAGGTAAATGGCAGTTTATCTGTCAGGCTGTCTACAAGGCTCCTTAAAGAGTCTTTTAAATTAAGGCTTTTGTTCTTTGTTGTGGGTGAGAGGTTTCCGTACCAGGATTTTGAGTTTGAGATAGGGGGATTTATAAATTCCCCGCAGCTGAAGTGGCTCTCCACAAGGTTTAAAGAAAATGTCATGAAGCATCTCACCGAAAGCGGCAAAGCTGCTCTTGAGAAGTCCATAGAACAGGCTATGGGCGAGCTTATTAAATGATCCTTTCTGAGACGCCTCAGGACTCGGCCTAAAGGTAACAGTGTTATCCATCTATTTTAATATTACAAATTGTAGAGTCAGGCAAATTGACTGAATCAGGCATATCTGTTATTATAAAGTTCTAATGAAAAAGGCATACGATGTTATAGTTGTTGGCGCGGGACACGCAGGGATAGAGGCCTGCCTGGCTGCGGCGAGGATGGGCTCAAGGACACTGCTTATCGCTATGGATTTAGATAAGATAGGGTATATGTCCTGTAATCCTGCCATAGGCGGTATTGGCAAAGGCCAGCTTGTTAAAGAGATTGATGCCCTGGGAGGGGAAATGGGAAAGGCCGCTGATAGTTGCGGCATACAATTTCGTATTTTAAATAGAAGCAAAGGCCATGCAGTATGGTCTTCCCGGGCTCAAATAGACAGGGAGCTGTATTTAAAATACATGCAGAACATTGTCAAAAAAACTAGAAATCTGGATTTATTAGCAGCTACAGTATCAGGGATAGTTGTTAAAAACAGCTCGGCAAACAGAGTGAATCTTACAAACGGGGCTTCTATAAAATCTAAAACAGTAATCCTTGCTCCCGGGACTTTTTTAAACGGGCTTATACATATAGGGCTTACGCATATGCCTGGCGGCAGGTTAGGTGACGCGCCTTCTCTGGGCCTTTCAGAAAATTTAAAATCTCTCGGATTCAGCATATCAAGGCTTAAGACAGGGACTACTGCGAGGTTAGACGGAAGGACAATCGCATTTTCTAAATTAAAAAAACAATTAGGCGATAAACATATTATGCCTTTTTCATTCTCAACTGAAAGGATAGACAGGGCCCAGGCCCCATGTTATATCACATATACAAATAAGAAAACGCATGACATCATACGCGATAATCTGGACCGTTCTCCGCTATATACGGGAAAGATCCAGTCTACAGGGGTCAGATACTGCCCATCTATCGAGGATAAAATAAAAAGATTTAGCGACAGAGACAGCCATCAGATATTTATAGAGCCAGAAGGCATGAAAACAAACCAGTATTACCCTAACGGCATATCTACAAGCCTTCCGCTGGATGTTCAGTTAAAAATGGTGAGAAGCATTAAAGGCCTTGAGAGGGCAGAGATACTTGCGCCCGGATATGGCATTGAATACGATTTTATTGAGCCTACCCAGCTTAAGCCAACGCTCGAGACAAAGCTAATCAATAATTTATATCACGCTGGGCAGATAAATGGCACTACCGGCTATGAAGAGGCAGCGGCGCAAGGTTTTATCGCAGGAGTAAACGCAAGTTTGAAGGTGAAAGGGAAAGAGCCTTTTATATTAGACCGTTCAGAAAGTTACATAGGCGTTCTGATAGATGATCTTGTCACAAAAGGCACAAACGAACCTTACAGGATGTTTACGTCTCGCGCGGAATACAGGCTTTTGCTAAGGGAGGACAATGCTGATCAGCGCCTTATGGGAGCAGGTTATAAAAAGCTGGGCCTTATAAAAAGAGGGCAGTACAAAAAGATGCTTTTAAAGGAACGTAATATCGGCAAGGCGCTGGAGACATTAAAAAGCATAAAGATTTACCCGAATGCCAGAACAAACAGCAGGTTAAAAAAGCTGAATATAGCGCCTATCAGCAATGTAGTCAGTATGTTTGATTTTTTAAAAAGGCCCGGCATAGATTTTAATATACTGGAAAAAATAGACAAAGGTGGTAAAATACCTCTTTCTGAAAGGGAGGCGCAAGGGGTAGAGATAGAGGTAAAGTATAAAGGCTTTATAGACAGGCAGTTGAAAGAGATAGAGAATTTTAAAAAGATAGAACATATAAAAATACCGGAAGGTTTCGGGTTCAAGGAAGTCCCTGGCCTTTCAAAGGAGATAGTTGAGAAGCTTTCCGGGATAAGGCCTTTGAATTTAGGCCAGGCATCCAGGATCTCTGGGGTGACGCCTGTAGCAATATCCATTCTAATGATTTATCTTAGAAAGATAACCTGACAGGTTGCCTAAAGGCAACCTGTCAGGTTGGGGTGGTTACTATGCAGCTAAAAGATGAATTGAGACAATTTGCTAAGGATTTAGGCATATCGCTTTTTGGGGTGGCCTGTGTCAAACCCATCAAAAAAGAATTTCTTTTTTCTGATGAAACTTTGCGGGATTTGGATTATACTATATGCTTAGGTTTGAGGCTTTCTGATGGTATATTAGAGGACATAACTGATTTTCCCACCAAGATATACTACCATCACTATAGACAGGCAAACGCTATATTGGATCAAATAGCTTTCAAGGTCTCAAACTTAATACAGGAAAAAGGGTATAAGGCGCTGCCGGTGCCTGCGTCCCAGATAGTTGACTGGGAAAAACAAACAGCCCATCTATCCCATAAAAAGATAGGTGAGATGGCAGGTATTGGTTTTATAGGAAGAAACAACCTTTTAGTTAACCCTGTTCTGGGGTCCAGGTTCAGGCTTGGGACTATCTTGACTAATGCGCCTTTAGAACCTGATGATAAAATAAAAGCCGGTTGTGGAGAATGCAGGGCTTGCATAAACATTTGCCCTGCAGGCGCGATAAAGGAAAAGAAAGAAGATTTTGACCACATAAGGTGTTTTGAGAAATTAAAGGAATTTAGAGACAAAAGGCTTGTGGACCAATTTATCTGTGGGGTTTGCGTTAAAGCTTGCCGGGGTAAAATAAAAATCTATACCTAACTTTACAAATGGTGCATGGCACGAATTGTAAAGTT
>Ga0172375_10011268_pt1 | contig 11408 bp, 10 predicted proteins | sample LakKiv1m_FD_114537 | JGI IMG/M metagenome (GOLD analysis project Ga0172375, IMG submission 114537) | Freshwater microbial communities from Kabuno Bay, South-Kivu, Congo - kab_092012_11.1m | ecosystem: Environmental > Aquatic > Freshwater > Lake | place: Democratic Republic of the Congo... | reverse complement strand
GAGGTGGAATCCAGGGAGACTGTAAAGAGGAGGTATTCGATCACCAAAGCGCATAGTTATGCAGCGACGTGTTATGCACTTTTGCCATTTACGAGACAACGAAAAAAACAAACCATGTTCCCGGCGGGGCGGTAAATGATACAAATAGAAACTCTGTTTAAGAACGAATCACCAAATGAAACACTTAAGAGAACATATCAGGTCAATCACGAAGAAGTGTATATTTCCTTCAAGAAGGGAATGGTTCTATCAGGCGAATATTATCTGATTGAGAGAATCGGTGAGAATATCAGGCTCATTCCAGCACAGCCATATTTGATCAGGAGCCACCCCGAAGACCCGCGCCATCGAAAGGTCAGAACTTATACTGGCAGATCTCCATGCATTTCATTACCGCAAGACTTTGCGAAGCCAGACCAGCTTTTCAGGGTGGTCAAATCCACATCAACAGGCATCATCTGGTTACTGAGGATAGAATCCTTCTCATATGCTGATGAGACTTCAATTCCATCAGAGATTTGACAAGTTGTCTGGTAACGTCCGGTATAAAGTAGTGGTGATCGATGCTGTTGCGAAGGCAAACCTGACAACAGGTTTGCTCTCTAAAAAGCCATCAGCTGAAATGAGATTAAAAGCGGTTTTTTAGGGCCAACGAACATTATCCGAAGTAATATGCTCAACTGACTCTGAAGGGCTGTACCTCGTACCGTCGCATATAAGTCTGGCCGTAGTCGAGACCGAGCTCCTGGGCAAGATCCGCAGGGAAACAGTGCTTAAAAAAGCCTTGACCAGTGATATTCTGAAAATCTTACTGGATGCACTCCGTCACTTTGGTTGTTCTCTGTCAATATATTAGCCGCTGCAGATGAAGTCTTGATACCCATACAGACCGAGTTTTATGCTATGGATGGTGTGGCGTGCTTGGTGCTTGTGTGTTTGTTGATGCCGTATAACGTATACGATAAGCTTATATTCATGCGCATATAAACATGGAAAATGTTAGATTATTCATAGACAGATTATCAAAGAGAAGAAGGTGGAATGAAATGAAAAAACAATGCGAAATAAAAAGATTGTTTCAGATTTAATGTAAACCTGATTCGACTTATTTAAGAGATGAATGTTTATGCCTGAGTTGAAATTTTATACTAACCTTCCCCATATAAATGAATCTATTGATGGGACAATAGATTGGATTTGAGATTATGGCAATAGTTTTACGAATTATGTGCTGGAATATCAGCCACGGGAGATGGGGAAATAATGTTGCTAACAGTGCACTTCCCCGTATAGCGGAGCAAATCCGCAGGAAATCTTCAGATATTGTTCTCCTCAATGAAATCCGAGTCGACAAAAAACCTCCTTTTGGCAGCGGAGTCAATCAGTTCAGGGCACTCTGTGATATGACTGGACTAGCTTACTATGACTATGGCGCCACTACTACTCTAGACAATCTTTTCGATCTAAAGGGGTGGTTATGCACTGGAATCCTTTCCCGCTACCCAATTCTTTCGAAAAGGATGATCCCGGTGATGCGTGACGGCAATCCAACTACTTATGGAACTTGTGAGGTTACCGTCAACATAGACGGTTTGATACATCACATCTTCGCTACGCGCTTCGATGCCTCTCATCCTATAGACCGAGAGGCTGGTATCCGCCAGACGGTTGCGTTGATTCAAGCCATCGATGTGCGCCGACCCGTGATTTTCGGTGGCGATTTCAATACAGGGACAGGCCAGGCGGACTTCGATAATTTTTTTGACTCTGGACTCAGAGAGGCGTTTGCCGAGCGTCCAGATCCAGAATTTGGTAACCTCGATCAAATTGACTACGTTTTCTATCGAGGTCCATATCAAGTGACTCAGATGGAGCAGCGTTGCTTCATAGAAATACCCAATCCCCCAGGCGAGCGAGGATGTACATTAGATGCCGCGTCCGACCACCCTTCAGTCTTCGTCGAGCTTATGACTCCTCCAGCCGATTTTATGGCATTGTATTGCTGTATGATCAGACTAAAGCACCTTCGATCTGTTGGTGTCTTGCACTCCCACCCCCATAACTATGGGCACCCCGGTAGCTCAGGTCAGCAACAGGTCACTGCATACGGCGGAGCAGACGACAATGATTTTTGGCTCCTGAAGGGGCCTCACGGCTCACCAAATTTGTATCGTATGGGTCAGCCCATTATTCACGGTGATTTTATTCGCCTGGAACATATGACAACGAAACGCAACCTTCATAGCCACGCTGATATCCCTTCACCGGTCACCGGGCAGCAAGAAGTAACTTGTTTTGGGGAGAACGGTATCGGAGACGAAAATGACAACTGGCAGGTGGAGGTCGAAGGGGGTGGATCGTGGACATTCGGTAAACATGTCAGGCTCATTCATGCGCCCACAGGCCACTCACTCCACTCCCATGCTGGATTCTCGCATCCGCAATGGACTATGGGACAGCAGGAAGTAACTTGCTACTCTGGCAGCGACGAGAACGATTGGTGGTATCTGGGAGAGGTTAGGCAAGTTAATGCGGCAGAATTCGTTAGTCAGAGTGTCCCATCTGTTATTGCACCCGGGGCCACGCAAGATGTTTCTCTCGTTTTCAGGAACACTGGAACTACAACATGGGATTCGAGCAAGGCATATTATCTGGGCTCACAGGCCCCACAAGATAATCTAAAGTGGGGACGAAACCGCTCGAATTCTCTTACAGTGGCAGTACCTCCAGGCGCAGAGTATACTTTCATTTTTCCGATTACTGCCCCATCGATCCCTGGTGATGTGGGTTTTCAATGGCAAATGGTTCAAGAAGGGGTGACATGGTTTGGAAACAAGAGCGAACCCGTGAATATTCCTGTGAGACTTCCCCACGAGCCAGCAATATGCAATAGTCTCCGAGGTGAGATCGCTGATATCGAGCAACAAATACTTTCCCTTGAAGAAGGAATGAACGGTGATCAGAGACATGATGCTCAAATTAGACGAAAAATTGTGAAACTGAGAACAAAAGCGGCTGTATTGCGGCAGCAAGCCCGAGAAAATTTATGTGCGATACCATAAAAAACCATTAGGCTAATTTGTAAAAGGTGTAAACTACTCAGGGCTGGAAGTCGGCAACCTGGCTTGCTATTTTTCTATTGGCAGGCACTAGAAAAAATGAGAATTAAAAAACATAGGAGAAAACATGATTTCAGAAGAACGGAAAAAGGGTTTGGACACATATTGGAGACTGTTCGGTGAAGAAAAAAAGGAATTTAATGAATTAGATACCTTCACAATAGACCACCTGTTTGCAAAAATCTGGAGCCGGGAGGATTTTCTTTCGTTGACCGACCGCAGCAAGATCACCATTTCGATCTTGGCAGCTTTGGGCAAAGATAGCGAGCTTAAGAGGCACTTAGATGGTGCCAAAAACCTGGGTATATCACGGGATGAAATAGTTGAGATTATGATTCATGTTGCACATTATGCTGGCTGGCCAGCCGGACATCATGCGCTAGATATGCTTCATAAGTGGGAAACAGGAGAAGGGAATTATATCGCCTGATCAGAAATCAATAATATAGATGGTTATGAATAAAATCTACAATAGGTTAATATTTCGGATTGTTGGACCCTTATAATCATTAAAATGACACTGTTTGGAAGAACTGAAAATAGGAGGATGTAATAATGCAAAAAAGCATAAAATATTTGATAAACAATCATCAAGAAAAGAAAATTGCACAATCGCATGAAATTCAGAAAATCACCAAATTACTTCCAAGATTCAGATTAAATCCCGCAACGCATTGGAGGAGTTAATTATGGGAGAAATTATGAGATGGCGATCGACGCGTGGAGCGCAACGCCGCATTCCAAGACCAGAAAGCATGGCCGTGCTTCCTGAACTCACTCATGGTGAAAGATCCAAAATGGTCAAGAGCTTTACTCAAAAAACTCCTGATGAAGCAAAGTTCACCCCACCTTTTCCAGACCTCTTGAATTCATCAATTCTTTATCAGAACGTTGCGAACCCTGTTCTTGCGGGTTTAGTCTCCCTGGATGAATGGCTTGCTGCTTCTGAGAATAGGCCGGACGTCACTGCACTCAATGCTAAGGTTATAACGCTATTAAGACAGTATCTACCTGACTCTCAACCTTGGAAAGATTGTAATAATAGTATTGCTTCGTTCTATTACCAGATTCTCTTCTCGAAAGCCAGAAACCCATTCATATCAATAACCTACACTGATATGCTTGCAAAAGCAACACGCTATCTGCTAGTCATGGCGCTTGTCGATACACTCCAGCAGAATCCTAGCCCGATTCAGACACCTGATCAAGTCTATGCAGCACTTCGATGGCGAACCCCCATCCTACCAGATTGGGTCGTCCAACAATTACTTGCCATTCGAAGTGGTTCCGTGGTCATGCGGAGATTGGGTTTCTCCGACTTGTACATCACACGAGAAGAATGGGATCACTATGAGCCCGCAGAGATTGCTTCCATCGAGAACATTATGAAAGGCGAACTAAAGAGCCGGGTGCATGTACTCGTGAACCAAACAAAAGTGACCACAACCACAGAAGAAGTGACCTCGTCACTTTCAGAACAGGATAGTACAACCACAGATCTGAGCCAATTACAGAAACAATCTTCGTCTGATATTGCAATCGCAGCTCATATCGATGGTCAAGTCGATACTTCAGGACAATATGGCCCAACGCATGTTAATACGCATATCGGAGGGTCGTTCGATTATTCGAACGATACGGCCACATCAAATGCCAACACACAATCACACGAAAGTATATCCCGTGCGGTCAGTAAGATCGAGCAGACCACACGAAAAGTAAGGACAGAAAGCACTCTTACACGCTCTACCGATAAAGAAGAGCATAAATTCGACAATACTCAGAACAATGCCCAACCGGTTGTCGGAATCTACAGATGGGTAGATCAGATCCAAAATATCGAACTCGACAGGTACCCACATCGTCTCCTTGCAGAGTTCGAAATCCCTGAACCGGGTGCGTATTCTCGCTGGCTGCTTCGCAAGAATGAAAATCATAATGTGGTGAATAAGCTCCCTATTCCATTGACATTGAACGGAAACCCTGTCAGTTCAACTAACCTGCCACTCCAATCGAAGGATATAGACGATGGTAACTATTCTTCATTGGCAGCCAGATATATGGCATCTGGCATTAGTCCCCCTCCGGGCCCACAAGCAGTTGCGGTAAACATGGGGTATCCAAAATCCGGAGATACCAATCCGACAAACCAAGACAATAGGTACCAATCCGATAAAGTTACTATTCCGAGCGGGTACCAAGCAACAAAATGGAGTGCGACCTTGATGTGGAGGACTGCAGGGGACACTCAACAATTTCCAGACCTCTTTTCTGAAATAGATGTATCGGTGGGGGATGGAGGACCCGTTTTATGTGGTTGGTATGGTAGAGGAAATAATGCAGTTATTATCCAAAATGGGCCGGCAACAAGCGTCGTAACAACAAACAGGCTCGTATATGATCATGGCTGGGCTAAAATAGAAAACTGCCCTGTAGGGCATATTTCACAAGAAACCATCCCTGTCGCCGTGCAGATGTTTAACAACGCCGGTTTTGAAGTCAACGTCGTTGTGTATTGCGAACCTTTGGATATAACGAAGAATCAGTGGAAGATCGATACTTACGACTTAATCGTCGCCGCCTACAATGCACTTTTGGATGCCTATAATAATGAAAAGGCTGGAATGGCAGTTCTCCAGATGAGCAATATTGACGCCAATTCTCCAGCCCAAAATACTAAGACCATTAAGCAGGAACTAAAACGCCAGGTCATCGAGATGTTAACAGGGACACAGTTCAGTGGACTGAATTCTATCAGGTGGGATGAGAATTGGGTAAATGCCCCGACAACTGATCTGGTGAATGCTGCAAGGATTGCGCCAATGATTCAGTTTTTGGAGCAGGCGTTTGAATGGGAGACTATGTCTTACATCTTCTACCCATATTATTGGGCAGATGCCAGTCGGTGGCCGGATCTTGAAGTCATCGAAGCCAATGATAGCAACTTCGCGGATTTCTTACGCTCAGGATCTGCTCGATTGGTGCTGGCGGCACGACCGGGTTTTGAAGACCAGGTCAACTTTTACACGAGATTTGGCATTCCTTGGGGTGGAGGACCGATGCCTGCTCCGGGGGACCCAGATTACCTGTCCATCGCCGATGAAATTAAAGCGATGCAAAAGAGGCCTCTGGATGTTACAGTAGTGGACACATGGCAGGTGCGGTTACCTACGACACTTATCTGGTTACAGGATTCTGATGATCTCCCCAATAATCCGAGCCCAACCATTGATACCAATCCCAACATCGTGAGCCTGTCCACCACTTCAGGGGCAGTCGGAACAACGGTAACTATCACAGGAAGGAATTTCCGTGACATCAAAGGAAATAGCACTGTATCGTTCAATGGAACTGCCGCGACAACAACAAGGTGGAGTGCAACTTTGATCGATGTAACCGTGCCGGCAAATGCAACAACAGGTGATGTTGTTATTACAATAAAAGGCGTTGAGAGTAACGGAGTGAATTTTACGGTGGTTTGAAGATGACGAAATTGGGTATCGACCGTTGGGATGTGCATCTGCCAAAGATTTCAATTTTGTTAGATAATGGTGCTGCATTCCCAATGACAAACCCGAAAATTGGTTCAATATATCCTTAAACTATGTCAGAAGGTAATAAAAACAGCCCACTGTTTAAAGCTGCTCTGGAAGGCTCAGCGCAAGCATTGCTTTCTAAAGCTGGTTTTGAAAACAAAAATAAAGAGCTTGATATGCTGAGTAAATCTGTTCCTCATGCGTTGGAGATGCTTTTGGAACCGATTTTAGATAATGGAAGCAGAGGTGAGGAAACAGCTATGCATTTATTATCGATGCTGATGAAAACTCCGGAAACGCCAAATTCACATTTGCAACGGTACTCGAAATCTGAATCATTAGAAGCTATCCCACAATTTTCGCTGATTTTATTAGAGTTACTTAAGGCGTTTTTCAATCCAGACGATGCCCATGATAAAAAGGCGATTGAAGAGTTAAATATTATATTTAAAGAACTCAATGTTGAAATTCTTGGAATCCAAAAGTTCAGTTTATCATTGAAAAATCCAATTCCTGACCCTATTCAAAAGAAAATTGAGGAACAAATAAAAAAACGGTTTGGGAGAATGCGGGATATTTTAAAGCGACTGAATACATTGCTAGGTCGTATAAAAGCAGAACGTTTGAAAACAGCTCTAATGATGTTAGAAAATGAATTTGAGGATCCGAAACAATTTTTCGAGCGCTTAGCTATTGGTTTTGTGTTTAGCGGAGCAGGTTTGATTGCAGATCCGGTGGTGGAGATATTTGGTAAAAGCAGAAAGGAGATGCCGTCGAACAAAAAATTAGGTAATGAAGTCCACGAAATATTGCAAGAGCGTTATCGTGGCAGATTATCAACACCTACATCAATTATAACGGCTCCGGTTAACAAAAAATATATTAAAGATTATATTCTCCAGGATAATCAGGTTTATTGGTCCCAAAAAAATTCCGAAGAGCTATCCAGATTAGCATGGAAAGAGAGCGATGGTACATTAATTGCCTTGGTGTTCGCAAGATATGATGAATATTTTTTTCGAAAATTTGTTGGGGAGGGATTTATTCATAAAAATATCTATTCAATGTATAGAGAGGATACATTGGATTTGCTCAAATCTGTTGTTTATGAAATAAAACCTGTTCGATCAGCATTTTTTGGGGTGATACAGGAATTACAGTATCGACATTCATTCAATATGGCCCACGCGGCAATGATGGATCTTTTTGAAAGTATCGGTAATAAAAAATTCCTTTTAAAATTGTTGCCGAAAATCAAATATTTTTCCTCCTCCAACCCTTATGTATTTTCTGGCGATGGTATGCTATGGAGCGGTTATTTAACACCATTCTCAGTAGAGGATAAGAATGGTCGTTATGTTGCAGTGCCTTTTTCGGTGACGTTACTTCCCGGATTGTTGTTGTATATACTTTTGAAAAGTCCGGCATTGGAGCGTTTGATATTGTTAGCGCCTCCTCTTGCAGAAAAATTCCGTGATCGTATTGAAAATGAAGCTAACAAACTCGCAAAGGCGGTACAAACGGTTTATTACGGTTTGCTGGCTACTCTTGCTGCAGGTGTATTTGTAATTCTGTTTGTCGCATTAGGGGAATTTCTTATTCCGCTGATTGGCATTGAAGGTGTATTGATTGGTGGTGCTGAGGTATTGCGTCGCCTGATTTCATTGGTGCCAATGCCCGCATTAACACACCTTGGCCTGGCGCCCTCCCCTGGTACTCGCGGAGCGTCAGCGATTAACCAGACAAATTATGCACAGGCTGTTGTTGATAGTCTGCATGAAGTGGCAACAAAATTAGATCTGTTAGTGGAAGTACAACCACAATTTGTTGGAGATAAGTTATTCATTAAATTTAAGGAAACAAATCGCAATGATAGACCAGAGTCAACTGAACGAGATGAAACTATTTATGTTGATTTGACATTTTCCAATATCGTAATTTCAAGTTTTCCTGTCAAGGGAATTTCGCTGTTGGAGTACTTGTTAAATTTATCCAATGCAATTGCATCCTATGCACTGATACAATCAATTTTCGATTCGGATATGAAATCTGCATCGCAAGTTTAGTCGTAGAGGTGAAAGAAACATTGTTTCAATTACTTAATGTCTTGAAAAAGGGTATAGCGATCACCACCCATCCACAAACGCCGGATGAAACCTCCTATAGCTCTCATGCATCTGCTCAAAGTCCTCGCCAACCTTTTCGTAATGCTTTTCTTTAACGTGTATGGTATGCCCCGCAGCCACCGCCGATAACTTCCGGGACCCACCTGTATTATCGTGATGCCTCACGCCTGCCTCCCTGAGGGCCATGCAGGTAACAAGATGCTTGGGATGGATCTCTCATGTTCTGGTATTGTAATATTTACGTCTTTTTGTATTCCAAGCAGCTTTGCATAGTGGTTTATCCTGTCCTTGAACCAGGCCATTGAAAGCTTAATCCCATCAGCATTTACGAAGATATGGCCTTTCTTGCGTTTGCTAACAACCGTTTTCAGCATGGCCTGGGCTTTGAGACGGCGGATCTTCCTATGTTTGTCGCCCAATACAAGTGTGGTCATCTGCTTTGCCCTGACTTCTGTAACTAACCTACGCATGTATGCAGGTATATATATATGGTTGATACCTGATTTCGCACCATAGGTGCTGAAATCAGGGTGATTCAGGCAATAAAACTGGTTTATTAGCTCTGGCGGGAACCAGAAGGAGAAAGCAAAATGGATTTTGAGAGAGTTTGTCGCAAAGAAAATCAAGAGAAGGAAAAACATGGTGAATCAGATGTTTATTGATGCGGTCGAGGCAAAAAGGGGGATCCAGGTGCCTGTGGGTAACGTGGTTCACACCGCCGAGTTCGCATTCAGGGTAGCGGGAGTCGATGGGGAATGGGATGAAGCTCAGAGACGCGCCACCGGCCTTGCAGAACAGGCGGTTGAAGATTTCCTTGATACAATCGATACTGATAAGAGTATCACATTGCCAGGCAATGCCAAGTTCGATGGAAACCAGACGGCTCCGTGCAAGAAACCGGAATTACGAATGGTTGAATTGATCTTTGATGCAACAAACAGTAAACAGCGCAGCGACAGGATCCTGCGAGCAACAACCGAAGAGATGTCGTTCGAACCCAGCCAGGATGGTGATGGCTGGATATGTACATCCCATAATGGAAGAAAGTTCGAGGTAGATGTGGATAAAGGCGCTGGCCTGGGTAGATGCAATTGTGAGGATTTCATAAACCGCGGGATAAGCTCGAAGATGCCGTGTAAACACGTCTATGCGCTGGTAATGAGCGGAGAGAGATTCTGGGAATGTCCAAAGAGTCAGGATACACGAGTGTAGAGTACGGCGATTAAACGTTTATATTACAATAGTAATACTTATCATATTCAAGATGAGTTAAGTAGCATATGGACAACATCGACTTTGCTAATATTCCCTGCACCTTGGGCGCCCTGGAATATTTGAGAAAGTCGGATATCAGCTTAAATGACCTGTGCACACAAGCAGCCTTTGAAAGCATTAGATCAACAGGAAAAGAGCGGGTGCTTGAGGCTTTTAAGGACGGCGCCCTGAAGTACCGAAGATTCAATAAACTGGCTGCAGAGAAGGAGCTGTTGGCCTATCCGATTGCCAGGATAATCGTTTCATCCATCAATAATAACTATCTTACAAAGAGATATTCGCTCGCTGTTGCCAAGTCCTCATACGAACATATCAAAGAGCTCAAGAATGCTGTATTATTAAAAGAACTGGCGGCAGATTTTGGCATTAGTATCAGATTCGATGATATGATGAATGTCTCCATGCATTTCACAGATTACATCCGGTGCGCGCATGTCTTGCATGACCCAAAGTGGAAATTGCTAAACCGGACCGTCAAGGGTGGCACGTTGATGATATCGCGAGATGATTTGGCTCGCCTGATGGAAGAAGGTGTGAGGCAGAAGGTGGAATCCGGTTTGCCTCATGAAGTGCCAAAGGATATTCAGATGGCTCTGGAACCGTACATAGCCGAAGTGTGGGAGTTAATCAATACCCGCATGAATAAGCAGGGATTCGGCAGGGAAGGTTTCAGCGAATTGATCCCTGACTGTTTCCCGCCGTGCATAAGCATCGCAATAGCAGATGTCCAGGCAAATGTGAACTTATCCCATACGATGCGCTTTGCTATGACTTCGTTCCTGCTAAATATCGGGATGGCGCCCGATAAGGTAACAGATATTTTCAAAGCATCACCGGATTTCAAGGAGCAAGCCACCAGGTATCAGATAAGCCATATCAACGGCGCATCTGGAACAACCTACACATGTCCTGCATGCGCGACCATGGAAACAAACGGCAACTGCCCGGGAAAGGCGCTGTGCAAGAAGGTGGAAAACCCGCTGGTCTATTACAGGAGAAAGGTGTGGATGGAGAACAAGAAGCATGTTGCACAAAGGCGCATGTCGCAGGTTCCTGAACTCAATGGAAATAATGTGTAAAGTATGCCAGGCATTTCCGACTATTACATGAAAGCACCTTTGTATGAGCCGCCGGATTTTGTGAACAGAGAGTTCGGGTTCAGGAAGACCGGGGAAAAGATGGTGAGGCACAAGGCATTCTCTTCAGTGCAGAAACTCAGGACTTTTCTCATCGAGACAGCGCCTGACCATGTATATTTCTCTTCATCAAAGTATTCAGACCCTGCCGCATATCCCATGGAAGATAAGAAGAAAGGCTGGCTTGGATCCGACCTTGTCTTTGACATCGACTAT
>Ga0172375_10011267_pt1 | contig 11410 bp, 10 predicted proteins | sample LakKiv1m_FD_114537 | JGI IMG/M metagenome (GOLD analysis project Ga0172375, IMG submission 114537) | Freshwater microbial communities from Kabuno Bay, South-Kivu, Congo - kab_092012_11.1m | ecosystem: Environmental > Aquatic > Freshwater > Lake | place: Democratic Republic of the Congo... | reverse complement strand
GGAATTCCCTTGTTATTGCAACCTACGAATAACTCTTTCATAGACACCCCTTATACCAAATATACAGGGCTAATTTGCCGAGTTCCCTTAACTGACGTTTCCCGTTACGCCTTGGTCTTTTCAACCAGGGGCACAATTCCTAGATATCGGTACGAACACTCAAAATTTTTTATGCCACCCTTTTCATGGACACCTAACCTCAAGAAAACCTTTCGGCTCGTAACAACTTTTAAGCACTTCTCGTCATTATAACACTCCATGCTTCTATGTTGCTTAAATGCTCAGACAAGAGCATATTCTTTAGTTAGATATGTGAGATGGCATACTATTGTTGCCAAAAGCATATTTGAATGGTACAGGAATATGAACCTGTTTCCCTTTCGTTACAATCGGATTACGACTGAACTTAGGATCGACTAACCCTTAGCTGATGATCAGCGCTAAGGAACCCTGGCCCTTTCGGCGGAAAGGATTCTCACCTTTCATTATTACTACTACCGCGAGGATCCATATTCCATAGAGGTCCATAGGATCTTACGACCCTACTTCTATCCTCTACGGACACCTGTCTACAAATAACAGCTATTGCTGTTTTATGAGGTATCGGCAGTTGGCTTTAGCCCCGTATATTTTCGGCGCTCTTTATCTAGAAGGGTGAGCTGTTACGCACTCTTTAAAGGATGGCTGCTTCTAAGCCTACGTTCCCTTTGTATACGATAAAGAACCTCCTTTGATACACTTAGCCAACATTTAAGGGCCTTAACCACATTCTGGGTTGTTCCCCTTTTGGAGCAGAAGCTTACCCCCCACCCCCGACTTACAGACTTCTACGACGTTTAGCGATTCGGAGTTTAACAAGAGTGCCGGGAATTTCTTCCCATTACACTCTGATCAGTGCTCTACCCACTAAACTATCTCAGTCCATGCTAGTCTAAGGACTATTTCGACAGGAGCCTGCTATCACCAGGTTCGAATAGTTTATCTCTGCTACTCTCAAGTCACCCGAACCAACAGTAGAGAACCGGATGCGGACTTCCATCCCTTTGGAAAAGGACTTCATCCTGCTAAAGAGTAGGTCACCTGGTTTCAGGTCTAAATCCAGTGACTAAAGGCCGATTAGGACCTATTTCCCTCATTACTTGCGGAAATTCGGTTTCCCTACGCATCCAGGGTTTGAACCCTTTATGCTTGCCACTGAAAGTAATTCCCTCGCCCGTGCTTCGTGACGGACGACACGACTACGAAATTCAACTTCACGGATGTCGTTGCCAACACCAATTTAGGCTGAATCAATCTTAATAGCCGTGCCCACATGTCGCCATTTGGTTTCAGGTGCTTTTTACTCCCTGCCAAGGGTGCTTTTCAACTTTCCCTCACGGTACTTGTTCACTATCGGTCTCGAGTTATGTTTAGAATTAGGGATTATTGATCCCTGTATTTCTACGCCAATATCAAAGCGCAGTACTCGCTACTCAAAAAATCACCTTTATTTACTATGCTACGAGGCTATCACTCTCTCTGGCATATCTTTCCAGATATCTTCACTTCGTAAAATCAAGGTGTAAATTGGTAGACACTCCACATGTCCCTTACATTGCTATAAGGGATTCGGATTGTTCTCTGCCTAGTTCGTTCGCCACTACTACAGGCATCGCTATTGCTTTCTTTTCCTCCCAGTACTAAGATGCTTCAGTTCCCAGGGTACTACTTCCTTTCGGAATAATTCGGATATCTTAGGTTCAATGAATGCATGCTTCTCGCCTAAGCTTTTCGCAGCTTGCCGCGTCCTTCTTCTGTTCTCGAGCCGAGTCATCCACCAAATGGCTTATTAGATCATTTTCTTAAAATTTTTGAAATCAAATTCTTGTAAACAAGAACTTGCCCAAGGTTTTAGACCAAGCTATATTAATTATCAAATCTACATTCCTCAACGCAATAAATATATTGCTCAGAAACTAATGAGAAAAACCTCACTAATTCATCATTGTTTTTAGTATCTTTCAATACTATCATCCGCAAATTACTTTGCGTATGGACTCATCGGGAATTGAACCCGAAACCTCTCGCTTGCAAAGCGAGCGCTCTACCAATTGAGCCATGAGCCCAAGATTGGGGCAGATTAACAATAAATCTCAATAAACATATATTTCCAATGACGTAGTAACAATATCATCTTTTGATTTTGTTTTTGTTTGACTTTTTGAATGTAAAAAGAGGGCTCCGTAGAGCCCTCTAAACCACATTATGTGATTTTATTGAAGGAGGTGATCCGTCCGCAGGTTCACCTACGGACACCTTGTTACAACTTAGCCCTCCTCGCGAAATTAAGAATCGACTTAATCCTAAAACTAAGCCTCATCCCAACCTCACTCGGATGGCTTGATGGGCGGTGTGTGTAAGAAGCAGGGACGTATTCACCGCGCGATAATGACACGCGATTACTGGGGATTTCAACTTCATGAGGGCGAGTTACAGCCCTCAATCTGAACTGGGATCTAGTTTGACAGATTACCTTCCCCTTTCGGGTTCGAAACTCATTGTCTAGACCATTGTATGCCGCGTGTTGCCCAGGAAATTCGGCTCATACAGACCTATCGTCGACCACCCCTTCCTCTGATTTGCATCAGCAGTCTCACTATAGTGCCTTACTCCGAAAAATAAGTTGCAAATAGTGACGTGGGTCTCGCCCGTTACCTAAGTTAATAGGACACTTCACAGCACGAGCTGGCGATGGCCATACAGGACCTCTCAGCGCATCAGGTAACCCCTTCAGAGTGACCATCATCTTGCTGTCTTCCCTGGTAAGTTTATCAGGCGTTGCATCCAATTAAACCGCAACATCCACCCCTTGTAGTGCTTCCCCGCCAAATCCTTTAAGTTTCATCTTTGCAGACATACTCCTCAGGCGGCTGACTTAACGGTTTCCCTGCGACACAGCGAAAACTCGTAGTTATCGCCACATCTAGTCAGCATCGTTTACGGCTGGGACTAACCGGGTATCTAATCCGGGTCGCTCCCCCAGCTTTCATCTCTCACCGTCAGGTTAGTTCTCGTTTGACGCCTTCGCTACTGGTAGTCCTTCTTGGATTATCCCATTTCACCGGTACCCAAGAAATACTTCAAACGTCTCCCTTCCTCTAGTCAAATAGTATCTTCTGCAGCCAACCAGTTAGGCTGGTTGATTTAACAAAAGACTTGTTCAACCGGCTACAGATTCTTTAAGCCCAATAATCGCGAGCACCACTTGTGGAGTACGTATTACCGCGGCGGCTGGCACGTATCTTACCCACCACTTATTCCTGGAGCTATTTACACTCCATAAAAGCTAGCTAGGCTAGCACTGGGAATTACCCTATCGCGCTTGCGCACAGTGTAAAGGTTTCGCGCCTGCTGCACCCCGTAGGGCTAGGAGCCTTTTCTCAGTCTCCTTCTCCGGGCTCTCTCTTACAAGACCCGTACAGATCGTAGGCTTGGTGGGCAGTTACCCCGCCAACAACCTAATCTGCCGCAGACTCATCCTAAAGCGACTGCACCAAGATGATGGCCGTCCTTTTGAAAAACAAACATTCCAGTTTCGTTATTCTATAGTGCATTACCCTCAGTTTCCCGAGTTTAACACTTCTTTAGGGTAGATTGTCCACGTGTTACTGAGCCGTCTGCCGAGATCGTTCATGCTTAAATCTCAGACTTGCATGGCTTAGTCTAATTCCCATAGCAGTACTCTCCAGCGGGATCAGCTGGAACCTATCTTTTTCTTTTGTTAAAGAAAAACCTAAGTTTGCTAAAAGAAAACCCGTACCGTAAAGGTACAATATCTTCGCATACCTAGTGATTAATTATAATCTGCAATGATTTTGGCTTAAATTTTAAGTAGGATTTGGTTTCACATATATGTATTACTTACACATTTACTGTTAACCTGCATCATGCCAAAAAAATCTTGGGCACTCATTATTTTGACAAAAGTATTACATGCATCTGATTTTGTAAAAAAATACAAATCGTCATTTTGCAAACTTTTATCTAAATTTTTGTTTTAATTTTTAGATTTAAATAATGCGACAAATTATTGATTAAATAATCTGTAATATTATATGGCTAAGGAAAGGTTTATAAAGTGATCTCTTAACCATAACCCTTTTTGAGGGAAATAGTTATATATAAATTCCAAACTATATACCTTTAAATAGTTTCCATTTCTATATCTTTATTAATTTTTGTAAGGTTTGTGTAAATATGACAACAAGTGTAATTGAAAAAGATAATCCTACTTTTGTATCCAAAATTAAATTAATTGACAAGTTTATAATACTATTAATATTTGTATTTATTATATTATTTGTATACTTTTTTTCAAAAACAGAAAACCTGATTATTTTGGGAATAGTTCTATTTATTTTATTTATTTATATGACTATATTAGTATTAACCATTTACTGGAAATATCCTCATAAAAATGAGCGAGCTCTTTTTCCTAAGCGAGTACCAACTGTTGCTGTAGTAACTTATGCATTCAATAATTTCAAAGGTGTAGAAAAAACAGTTGAAAGGCTTTGTGAATTAGAATATCCTATCCCATATAATGTTTATGTTATCAATGATGGCACAATGGGTTATTTGAAAAAATACAAACAGGTTAAATTTATTACTTTAGATAAAAAATATTTCACAAAAGGTCAAAACATAAAAGCAACAGTTATGAATTTAGGATTTAAACAATTAAAAGAAGAAAATATTTTATGTACAGATGGAGATTCAATACCAAATAAAGATTGTTTAATGAGCTTAACCGGAATATTAACTAAAGATACTGGCGCAGTAATTGGGTTTGTTAAACCATCAAATACAAAAAATCTTTTAGAAAAATTGCAAATGTTTGAATACAACATGTATTTTGCTCTTTTAAATTATGGCTTTTCTTTAATGAATTCTCTTTTTGTTGTTTGCGGGCCATTAAACTTAATTAACAGAAAAAAGTTTGAAGAAGTAGGCGGTTTTGATGTTAATAATATTACTGAAGATGCAGATATTGCATTTGCTTTCAGAAAATCAAATTATAAAATAAAACATTCTTTAGATGCGGTTGCAGAAACAGATGTTCCTAGCACAGTAAAGGGTTTTTTAAGGCAAAGAATAAGATGGTATAGAGGCGGATTTTACACTTGGTTAAAATACAAAAAGATGTTCTTCAGAAAAGAATCGGGAATATTTGGGATGTTTTTATTTCCTTATGTTACATTTTTAAATATAATTGGAATGGCATTTTTAGCACAGGTTATTTGGAATGGCGGAAAAATGTTATTTACATATACAATCCCTTATTTATATGAATTTATCAAATTTGGAGGCTTGTCAAAATTATTAACCTATTTGCAGAATTTTAGTTTTAGTGATATAAACTTATATATTTATTTACCTCCAACAACAACTTTAGTATTTTTTACTTTTTGTGCAGCATTACTATTAGGAATTGTTGCATATTCATTTGCTAATTTCAAGGTTAAAATTAAAGATGCATTTGCATATATCTTATTTATTTTGATTTATCCGGGGTTATTTACAATAATTTATTTATATTCGTTGATATTAGAATTTATTAGTTACAAATATAGGTGGTAGAATGGAAAATGCTTTCAGCAAAAATATTTTTTTAAGTACTTTTTTTATTGTAATTATAGTATGTATAATTGCATTCTCTATAATGTTGGTTTATGAAAACTATCAAAAAAGCAATATCTTTGATGATTATCTGCAGTTAGAACAGCAAATTGTTTTAGACGATGTTTACTCACAATACATGTCAAACATTAAGGATACTAATATTTACTGTTCTGTTTTACAAAGTCAAATAGCAAGTCAATTTAAAATAAGTGAAGAATTATTAAATAAATTGAAATCTTCAAACAAAACAGGAATAGTAACTAGTGACAACAAAGTAAAGTATACTTATATTCTTACTAATATTAAATTATGGTTGCATTACCAAGATCTGAAAGAAAAATGTAATATTGACAAGCCAATTGTTGTGTATTTTTATCCTGAAACAACAAATTTATCTGGAATAAAAGCAGCAACATTAGATGCTAAAACTCAAGCATTTGAATATGATTTAAAAAACTTGCAATCAAAAACTGATTTAGGAGTATTAGCTTTGCCATATCAAACAAGCATTCCTATATTAGCACAAATAATACAAGATTATAATATTAATGATGCTCCAAGCATAATATATGAAAACAAAACATATTATGATTTGAATGCATTAAATAATGCAAAGTAGATTAGGTTATCTTTATAAATCTAATCTACAATATTATATATAAATCTAATTTATACTATTTATGTATTTGAAGGGTGAATTTAATGACAAATAAGAAACCAGTAGGTAAAAGAGCAAACACAAGACATTTATTTAAAGGAACAAAATTATCAGTTGAAACTTTATTAAAAGATTATAAAGTTGGAGATAAAGTAGTAATTAAACCAAATGGAAGATATCATTCAGGATTACCATTCAGAAGATTTGCTGGTTTAGTTGGAACAATTATTGAAAAAAGAGGGAGAGCATTTTTAGTACAATTAGTAAAAGAAAAAAAACAAATAGTCGTAGGTAAAGCACATATAAAATCAATTTCTAATGTTGCTAAAAAATAGGTGAATATATGATTGCAAAAAAAATTACTAGTCAAAAAGCAATTACAAATTCAGAAGCAAATGATTATTTACAAGATATAGAGTCTGAATTTACAAAAAAGGAAAAAGAATTACCTTTTGAAATACAACAAACAAAAGAATACTTATCAAAAGTTACAAAACACGGAAAGAAAAATGAAAAAGAAATTGCAAATAAATTAGCAGATTTGAATTTGCCAGAAACTGCAGTTATAGAATTATTAAACTCTATGCCAAAAAATGATGAAATAATAAAAACAATATTGTATAAGAAATTAGAGTTTAATGATAATTTAGTAAAGCAGATTAAAGAAATTTTATCTTAATGTTACGAGAGGAATATGGCTACGTAATATATAAAATTGAGCATAAAAGTAGCATATTTGTTTTAGGCAATCAGAAATTTACTCCTTTGGAACTAATGCTAAAAAATGACAAAAATGCAGAACTTTCTGAGAAAGTTTATTTTGGAGATTGTAGAAGAGATAAAATAGAAAATGTTAATAGATGGATATCTGAAAATGAATTTTTACAAGCTAGTAGAAATATAGTTTTAGATGCAATCCAAAAAATAATCTTAGATAATAAAAGCTATTATTTATCTATAATAAATGAAAATGTTTTGAAAGAGGAATACCATACATATTTAATGCGAGCATTGTGTGTAGGTCCAAAAACATTACAAAAAATTATTAATGCAAGAAAAATAAATCAATTTGAATCATTTAATGATTTAGAAAGTAGAGCTAATACCAAAGTGGTATTAAAAAATATTTGTGAGAAAGTATATGATGAAATATCTGGTAAAGACAGATTTAGAATATTTTCAAACAAAGCAAAACACATAGATTAAAACACTAAAAGTGATTTTATGAATATCTCCCCCATTAATTATAGTATTAATACTAATTCTAAAAAACCTAATATGAATATCAATCTAATTTGTTGTGAAGAACAAATTCTTTTTGGATTAATGCGTTTAAATGATTTAGATTATCATATACGTGATAACAACAAAAGATTAATTGATTTTATTTATGGTAGACATGTTCATGAACGAATTAAAGATTTCAATGCAGAACTGATTTCTGGCAAGAGATCACAGGCAAGATTTGATTTTGAAAAGAACTTCAAAGAACACAAAGAAGAAATCTGCAAATTCTACAATGTTGCAAATAATCTAAGCGATAATCAAATTAAAAGTACAGTATTGGAAAAGATTAATTTAAGCTTTTTGAGATGATTGAATGAGTAAAATAGTTGTTCTAGATAAAGAAATAAGATATCAAAAGAGAAATGAAGATTATTATATTTGTATTACAGATATCGCTAGAAAAAAAAATCCTATTGAACCAAAGGACGTAGTTAAAAATTGGATGCGAAATAAAAATACCGTTGCATTTCTGGGATTATGGGAGAAATTGAATAATCCTAACTTCAAAGGGGTCGAATTCGACACCTTTCTACAAGAAGCTGGATTTAATGCCTTTGTATTACCGCCTCAAAAATGGATAGAAAAAACAAATGCTATTGGATTAGTTTCAAAATCAGGAAACAATGGCGGTACATTTGCTCACAAAGATATTGCTTTTGAATTTGCATCTTGGATATCTGTTGAATTTAAACTATATTTGATAAAAGAATTCCAAAGATTAAAAACAAGTGAGAAAGAACAATTAGGATGGGATATTAGACGAAATCTAGCAAAAATAAATTATGTAGTTCATACTGACGCAATAAAAGAAAATTTAATTCCTACAGAAATAACAAAAAAACAAGCTGAAATTATTTATGCTTCGGAAGCAGATGTTTTAAATATGGCTTTATTTGGTATTACTGCAAAAGATTGGAGAGATCAAAATAAAGACAAAAAAGGAAATATTAGAGATTATGCAGATATTTCTCAATTAGTTTGTCTATCTAATTTAGAAAATCTTAATGCTTTATTTATTAAGGAAAAACTATCTCAATCAGAAAGATTATTAAAGTTGAATAAGATTGCAATAGATCAAATGAAATTATTTGTTGAAAACAAAAGAATAAATAACTTAGAAATTAAAGAGCAAAAGTGATTTTATGTCTGAAGAATATATTAATGCTCAAACAAAAGTGGAAAACATTAAAGTAAGACGAAAGATCTACAAAGAAGTGTTTGATGATAGAACTGAGAAGGCTTTGCAAGCAATAGAAAGACGAGGTAATATAGATTATATTATTGGCCCAATATCAAAAGGTAAAGAAGCAAATTTATTTGTGGGTAAAAAAGGAAAAGATTTTGTTTGTGTAAAAATATATAGAATTGAAACAACAAATTTTCATCATAGACGAGATTATATTGATGATGAAGAGTTATCTAAGATTGCAAAAAACCCAATTAAAAGAATTTATGCTTGGGCAGAAAGAGAATTATTTAATATGAAATATTGTAATGAGAATAAAATAACTGTTCCAAAAGCAATTGATCAACAAAACAATGTTTTGGTTATGCAATTAATTGGAGATAAAGATAAACCTTGGCCCACTTTAAAATATGATACTACTGTAAAAGATCATATTGATGAGATTTACAAACAATATGTTGAAAATCTTCATAAATTGATTTACAAAGCAAAATTGGTGCATGCTGATTTATCAGAATACAATATGATATTTTACAAGAAAAAACTTTATTTTATTGATCTGGGACAAGCATTCGGAACAAAAGCACCAAATGCAAAAGTGTTTTTGGAACGAGATCTGAAAACTATTGTAAAATTCTTTGATCATAATGGATTGAAAGTAACATTAGAGAAACTTAAAGAAGATATTAAAAAGGGGAATTATATTGTATAGAGGGATATTATGAATTCATTATTATTAAAAGTGCCTAAACAAAGAATCGGTGCAGTTATTGGTAAACAAGGACAAACAAGAAAAGAATTAGAAGAAATGTGTGATTGTAAAATACATGTTGATAGTGCAAATGGTGATGTTGAAATAAATTCAGAGAATGGTAATGCAGTAACTCTTTACAAATTAGAAACTGTAATAAAAGCTATTGGTCGAGGATTTGCACCAGATCATGCAAAACTTCTTTTAGATGATAACACAACATTGAATATAATTAATTTAAAAGATCTAGGAATACATACTGACAAGACATTGGAAACACGAAGAGGAAGAGTTATTGGTTCTCAAGGTATGATTAGAAAATTCTTAGAAGATACTTTAGATTGTTATGTATCAGTACAAGGTAAAACAATAGGTATTATTGGCGAAGTTGCAAATATAAGAATTGCTCATGAAGCAATTATGCGTTTGTTAAAAGGAGCAAATATTGAAAGTGTAAAAAAGTTTATTGATAGTTCAAGAAAGAATATAGATCATGTATCTAATACTGAAAGTAACTATATTGACTATGATTTAGATGAGAATGATAAAGAGAAGGATATTCTGGATGATTAATTATGGAAAAACTTGAATGCATAAGCCCAATTGATGGTCGTTATAGAAGATCTACTGAACCACTAGCTGAATTCTTCTCAGAATCAGCATTAAGCAAATACAGAACAATAGTTGAAATTGATTACTTTATTTTTTTATCAAAACAGAACTTAGGTTTAAGACAATTAACTCAAGAAGAAACAAATGAATTAAAAGCATTAGAAAAATTATCTTTAGAAGATTGTCAGATAATAAAAGATATCGAAGTCAAAGGCTATAAAAACATCAAAGCAACAAACCATGATGTTAAAGCAATTGAATATTATTTAAAAGATAAATTAGAAACTTCTAGCTTGAAAAATGAATTAGAATGGATACACTTTGCTTTAACATCTGAAGATATAAACAATATTTCTTATGCATTAATGATTTCAGAAGCAACAAATAAAGTTATTTTGCCAACATTAAATGAATTGTATACTGAGCTAAATACAAGAGCAATAAAATATTCTGATATTGTTATTTTAGCAAGAACTCATGGCAACCAGCTAGCCCAACAACATTTGGCAAAGAGTTCAAAGTCTTTGCTAACAGAATAGAAAATCAATTATCCCAGTTGAAAGCTCATAGGCTTTCAATTAAGTTAAATGGAGCAACAGGTAATTATAATGCACAAATAAGTGCATATCCTGATTTTGATTGGTTATCTTTTTCAAAAAGATTTACTGAACAATTAAACAAATCTTTTGCTTTGGATCTAAAACCAAACTTAATTACAACACAAATTGAGTGCCATGATTCTTTTATTGAACACTTTGATATATTAAGAAGAATTAATACAATACTAATTGATTTTAGCCAGGACATTTGGCGTTACATAAGCGATGATTGGATTAAACAAAAACCAGTTGAAGGTGAAGTTGGCTCATCAACTATGCCTCACAAAGTAAATCCAATAGACTTTGAGAATGCTGAGGGAAATTTAGGTTTGGCAAATAGTTTATTTACATTTTTTGCAAATAAATTGCCTATTTCAAGATTACAAAGAGATTTATCTGATTCAACTGTTTTAAGGAATGTAGGTTCAAGTTTTGCATACTCTTTAATAGCATATAAATCATTACAAAAAGGATTATCAAAAATAGAAGTGAACGAAACAAAAGTTCAGGAAGTTTTAGCTAACCACCCAGAGGTAATATCTGAAGCAATTCAAACAATCCTAAGAAGAGAGGGAATTGCAACACCTTATGAATTATTAAAAGAACTAACTAGAGGCAAGAAAATTACCCAAAACGATTTAGATACTTTTGTAAAT
>Ga0172375_10011266_pt1 | contig 11410 bp, 12 predicted proteins | sample LakKiv1m_FD_114537 | JGI IMG/M metagenome (GOLD analysis project Ga0172375, IMG submission 114537) | Freshwater microbial communities from Kabuno Bay, South-Kivu, Congo - kab_092012_11.1m | ecosystem: Environmental > Aquatic > Freshwater > Lake | place: Democratic Republic of the Congo... | reverse complement strand
GTTGCGCTGCTCTCAACAAAATGACGCACCTGGGCATGCCGCAAGCCTACAAGGTTGCCTAGCCAATCGAGGCTGATGGACGGATTGCGCCTTCTTCTCGATTTATGCACCAAAGCCATTCGGAAGTGTCAAAGATACCGCGCTCGCGGCTGTATCCTGTTCGCTGGCCGTGCTGAGTCACCCTGAAGCCGGTTTGCACACCGCGGGCATCTGCGCCCTGTTATGGATCGCTTATGGACGCAGCCGATCCGCGGCAATACGCGCCTTTGTTGTCGCACTGGGAACCCTGGCATTGACCTCGCCCTGGTGGGCGCTGGCTCTTTCGCATCATGGGTTTGCCCCCTATCTTTCGGCTTTTCATACCGGGATGTATCATCAATCGCCGTTGCGGTTGCTCGTGAGCGGGATATTCGACCGCCAGAGTTTTGTACCCGTGTTGGTTGTGCTGCGCCTGGCTGGGATTGCATGGTCTGTGTGGAAGCGGAGATATTTCCTGCTCCTTTGGATGATGCTCCCATATTTTGTGGAGCCGCGTTTTTCACCGGCTGTGGCGCAATTTCCGTTCGCCATCCTTGCCGCCCTCGGTCTTGCGGACGCGTTACCCGCTGTGACCGGACTGTTTCAACGCAACAAGCCAGCCCCGACCGCCGCAGGATCATTTACAGAAATTCCATGGATGAACCTGGTGATCCTTGGCATCCTTTTCTACCTCTTCGTCGAGTGCGGGCTCTATTCATACAAACTGGTTAACACCACGCTGACTTCCGAATCTGTTCAGGCGATGACGTGGGTCAGGGAAAACCTGCCCGGTGAGAGCCGGTTCCTGGTGCTGACGGGAAATGCGTATGTGATGGCCGACCCGTCACAGGAGTGGTTCCCCGCGTTGACCGAACGTCACAGCCAGACCACTTTGCAGGGTCTCGAATGGCTTCTGGCGGAAGGATTTCTTCCCCGTCACGATGCGCTGGTTGAATTGCAGACTTGCCCCGGGATTGCCTGCGTGGAGGATTGGTCGGTCCGAAACGACCTGGGGTATTCACATCTTTTCGTCGAGCAGGGCGATATATCCGAAGACATGCTTGTATCCATTCGGGGGAATGCAGAGTACCGGCTTGTGTTCGAGAATCAAAAAGTGGATATCTTTCAATACAACGAAAAGCCGGGCGACTAGCCCGGCTTTTCGTCATTTGATGATGGGGTTATTTCACCACACCCAGCAGCCTGGGGAACCAGTACCATAGAATGTCGGCGGCTGGTTTTCCATGCACGGAGGCGGATTTATCCTGCAACGCGGCGGGCGGATAATACCCGCGGCTGACGATGCCGCTGACCCATGTCCGTGAATTGACGGCTGTGAAAATGGCCTCATACACATCGGCCTGTGCCTGCAGGTTGAGATTGATCATGCCAATGTCCGGGTTTGGCCTGTTCAGGGCAGACCAATCCAGGCAGCCATTTTTACCGTCCGGCAGGCAGCCACTGGCCGTGCCTGTTGCCGAAGGGTAGGCGAGCGCGAGGACGATGGGTTTATTGATCAAGGATGGCAGGGGCGAGACTTCATTGTCCAATAATTTGCCAGCCTCGACGGCAAGGTCCGACTTGGTGGCGCTCGAGTTGGCGGTCAGGGATGCAGACCAGAGCAGGTAAACCCCGTCCACATCCTTCAGGAAGGAGAGAGGCGTTTGCAGGTTGGATTTGGTGTAAGGCAGCGCCCAATATATTTTCCCGGTGAAATGCTGGCGGACTTCGGAAATGATCGCCTTCCATTGCGCCTCCACGTCTGCGGGCATGTTGGAGGGGGAACCGTTGGGCAGGGCGCCGCCGGGCACTGCGGGTGTCACGCCGTCTCCGCCGAGGATTAAGATCTGCGTGCCAGTTTGTGCGGCGAGGTCGGCATAGTTGACTGCAAAAGCGCGGTAACGGTTGAACCACATCTGCCACCAGGCTGCATCCCGCGGCGCCACAGACCAAAAGTCCGAGGCGGAGCCGGTAAAGTGCGGGGTGGGGAAGAGCGCCACGTTCAATCCCAGCGCGTTGGCCTGGCTGATCATGATGGCCGAGTCTATCCAAAGCGGATCTTTTCCCGGTACCGGGGCAAAGGTGAGCGGCGCAATGTTGGTGTATGTCCAACTCGGGGTCAGGATGACGTGGCTCGAGCCGAGCGCCTGTGTATTTGCCAGGGCCTGCGGCGCGTAGTATGACCAGTTCGGGTGGAAACTCGATTGGAATTCAACGCCGGTGATAAATCCTGCGGCGCGCGGTGAGATGCTTGCGCCGACCAGCGTGGAAGGTTCCGGGTTCTCGAACCAGGCCCAGGATGTAACCGTCTCCCTGATATCCTGGCTGATCAAACTGGTGGTGGCTTCACGTCCATGCGCGCCGTTGCCCATCGTGGCGCTGTCGTCTGCGCTCCCGCATTGTCCGTTGCGGCAATAACGGTAGCCGAACGAACCAAGCATGTTGAGCGGGCTGTATAGTTTATAAGCCCAGGTGTTGTTGCCGAGCGGCCACATGGGGATGGGCTCCGTCCAGCCGTATGGGTTGAATTGAATGTAGATAATGTCGCCCGGAGGCGTGACGGACGGGACGGATACCTCGAACAGAATGGGTCCTGAAGACGTATCGGTCTGCCAGGTTTCAATTGCATTTTCAAGGGTGATGTCCTGCGCGGGGACTATGAAATCGCGCAGGACAAATTCGCCGGTGATCTTGTGTTCGGCGTTCCAGAAACCATCACCCAATGTATATTTGTATTGCACATGCGCGCCAACCGGCAGGCTGACTGTTGTGGAGTAACGGCCGTCGGGCAGTAAATTCATGATGGGCATTCGGTCTGCGTTTGTGCTTAATCCGCCCTGCAAATCCGCGAAGGTATTTCCCAGTTGAAGGAGATTGCCTGCCACGCGTACCGGCGCACCGGGCACTGTGTTGACAGGCACTGCGGTGATGAATGTTACATTGACCAGCGGCGAGGGCCTGACGCGCGCGTCCACCGTTGTCGTCTGGTTTGCTCCGACTGACGCGCCCTGTTGAAAGGGCTGATATCTTCCGTCGAGGCTGTAAACTGCAAGATTGTGCGTGCCGGCTGGAAGCCCGGCGAGATCGAAACGTCCGGCGGAATCCGTCAAATAGTGAACTCCCCCGGCGGTCACAAGCAGGTTGGGCAGGGGTGCGCCGGTGTCTGCATTCAATACGTGTCCCTGGATGATGCCAGTCTGCCTCGAGTAGGATTTATCGGTCCAGTCGGCGATGATATCCACCACCTCAGCTTGGCCAACGACGTTGTACAGCCGGTAACGGACGATGGCCCCGAAACTTGTATCCTCCTGTGCCTGGGATGACGACCTGCGAACGTAACGGTATTTCACAACCGCGCTGAGCGGCAGGGGCAGGACCGCAGTGTATGTGAGCACATCGCGCGGCGACATCGGATAATAGGTGGCATTCAGTGAAAGCCCTGTCACCTCATCCAGGATTGCCAGGATCAGCGTTTCACCGGCGGCAAGCGGCTCGGGCAGGCTTGCCACAAATGTTGTTTGCGCCATGGCCTGCGGGGTGGGGGATGGCGGGATGGCGGCCGGGGTCTGCGTGGCCGAATTGGGCAGGGTTGGAATTTCGAAAAGGGATAGGGTGCACGCCTGCCCGCTTAACGCGAGGACAAGCGCGACCAGCGCGATTCGATGCGATAATGATGACTTCCTGTTCATTCTCTCTCCTCACAAAAGACAGCGCATCACGGCGATGTTTGCGGCTGCCTCCGTTAAACCGACTCACTCCCGGCTTTGGCGGCCCTCTTTCGCCCGGCGGCGGCGATATAACTCAGGCCGATACTGATAAAGTACAGCAGGATCATGGGAGCCATCACCAAACCCATGTTGACCGGGTCAATGGTGGGCGTGACGGCTGCGGCGATGACAGCAATGATGACAACAGCAATCCTCCATTGCTGTGCCAGCAACGACGGCTGCACCAATCCCATGGCGGACAGGATGTAGATCACGAGCGGGAATTCGAAGAAGATCCCGATCCAGAACATCAGGCCTGTGATGAAGCCAAAGTATTCGCGCGCCGCCCAGAACTGGGAGATGTTCGTGAAACTTCCCAGAAAGGGGATGGCAGCCGGGAGCAGAACATAGAAGGTAAACGCCATTCCAAGGAGGAAGAGCAGGCTTGCAAACGGAATTCCTGCCAGTCCGAACTTGCGTTCACGCGGCCTGAGCCCGGGAGCCGCGAAAAGCCACAATTCGAAGGCAATGTATGGAAATGCAATCGCGATGCCCGCCGCCATGGACACCCGCATGAACACGCCAATTTCCTCGGTCACCTGGATGGCCTGCAATTTTTCCAGGCCGCCGACCGGGGCGGCAAGATATTCCATCAGCCTCTGCGCATACCCAAACATGACAACGACCGCCAGCGCCAGCGCGATCACCGAGCGCAGGATATGCATTCGCAAGACTTCGATGTGATCCCATATCGACGCGCGGATTTTGTCGTCTGTCACGATGTCCGAGACGACATCCGGGAACGAACGTTCAGCCGGCTCGAAGTTCAAAAACCTGTTGAAACGCGCGATGGCTCGAAATGGGAAGGCGATGATGTTGAAAATGAGGCGGAATGGAGAAGTGATGACCCGCCATGCCTGGTTGAAAAAATTACGCATTCGCATCCTGGTCGTCTTTTTGAGGGGTGGGTGTCTCGATGATGACAGGCGGTGTTTCGCTTGCGGCAGGGGCTTCCTTCGGCGGGATTTGTCGAATCGGCCGGTAGGATGCAGATGCAGGCGGGGTTGGGCGTCCGCCGATGGATTTGCGGATCTCCTCGTCCGTCTTCGCTATTTCCATGTTGGCTTCACGCATCAGTTTGGTGGGCAGTTTCCTGATCTCCTGCGACGTTTTTTGGAGCGCCTTCCAGCCGTCTGATGTAATGAATTGATTCAACCACCTGCCGACCGTTTTGCCCGCCTTTTGCATGTCCTTTGGGCCAAGCACAATGATGGCAATGATCAAGATAAAAACGAATTCGGACATGCCGATGCCAAGGATTTCCATTCTCTATGCCTTTTGAAGAATTTGGGCGATCTCGTGATGGTGTTCCGCCAGCGTGCCCAGCACGCCATTGACGAAGCGCGGCGCGGAGTCGGAACCGAAGAGTTTTGCCAGTTCGACCGCTTCATTGATCGCGACTTTCATCGGTGTTTCGCCGGACACGGCGAATTCCCAGAGGGAGATACGCAGGATGTTGCGGTCGATCGCGGCGATCTGGTCGAGCGGCCAGTCGGGGGCGTATTTGGAGATCAGCTGGTCGAGGTCGTGCCGGAGGGGAAGAACACCGAAAACAATCTGCCGCGCAAACTCGGCAAGATCATCCGAAAGCGGCATATCCTCCAGCCGTTCCTTGAGAACATCGGCCGGGGGGTGTTCTGCCATGTCAATTTCGTAAAGTACTTGCAGGGCAAGGGAGCGCGCCCTGGTGCGGGGTTTCATGCTTTCAGGCCTCGTCGTCCTCGTAATCGATATCTTCGATGTGGATGTTCACGTGGCCCACATCCATGCCAACCATTTCCTGGATGGCGCGCGTAACCTGCTGCTGGATGTTTCGGCTGACTTCGCGGATGTTGACATCCTGCTTCAGCGAGAGATATAAATCCGCAAAAACGGTGTTCTCCTCCGTCTCGATGCGGACCCCGTCGCCTGCGCCTCGTTTAAAGAGACGATTCACGCCTCCAGTGACCGGCGCCAGCCTGCTCACGCCGGGCACGCTCAATGCAGACAGCCGCGCGATCGTAACCAGTACATCGGGTGAGACGGTGGTTTTCCCTTTTGATTCGTAATCTGACATTATTTCTCCTTGCTTACATCATTGCCATTCCGCCATCCACGCCCAGGACCTGGCCGGTGATGTAGGCGGCCTCGTCGGACGCGAGGAAGGCGGCGGCATAGGCAATTTCCTCGGGGCGGCCCTTGCGCGCCAGCGGGACCAGTTTCAACATAACATCGAGGGTCTCGGGCGCCATCGCGTCGAGTATCCCTGTATCTACAAACCCGGGCGCAATCGCATTGACCGTGATGCTGCGGGCGGCCACTTCGCGCGCCAGCGCCTTGGTGAAGGCAATCTGCCCGCCCTTGGATGCGGAGTAATTCGTCTGGCCGGGGTTGCCCATTTGACCGGCAACCGAGGCAATGTTGATGATGCGCCCGCTGCGCTTCCTCAACATATATTTGACGGCGGCCTTCGAACAATTGAACGTGCTTTTCAGGTTGGCGTTGATTACCGCGTCCCAGTCTGCTTCGGGCATCATCATGATGAGCATGTCGCGGGTGATGCCTGCGTTGTTGACGAGGATGCCCAGGTCGCCGAACGCGTCCACGCTGAATTTGACCAGCGCCTCGGCCTGCTTGAAATCGGACACGTCTGCCTGCGCGGCGACAGCCTTCCCGCCCGCCTCCTTGATCTTTTGCACGACTGCCTCGGCGGCCTGAGGGGACTTATTATAATTGACAATCACAGCCGCTCCGCGCGCCGCAAATTCCAGCGAGATGGCGCGGCCGATGCCGCGCGACCCCCCGGTCACCAGCGCGACTTTGTTCTCCAATGATAAAGTCATTTTCTATTCCTCACTTTGGATTATACACCGTCAACCAGCGGGATATTGCGTGCATGGTTATAACGTCTTAACCCAAAAGCGAGCAAAACGCCTCCACCCAGGGCGAACACGGCCGCGAACAGGAAGGCATCCTGCCAGAAGCGGATGGGGAAGAGGCGGATGAGGGTGTCCGAGAAATGGAACAACCAGGAATCCCCTTCGAAGAAGAGACTGTGGAAGAATGTGAAGAACTGCCAGAATACGTCCGGGTTGACGGTAATTCCCATTATGACGGTCAACCCGAGCGTGACCGCGAGGCCGACCATCCACCAGCCGCCGCGCCGCAGTCCGTTTAGGAATTGGGGCATCCATTTGCCGCGCCATGCGAAAGCGGCGAGGAGCGCCAGAAGCGCAAGGGTCACGTACCATGTTAAGAGCGCGCCGCTGACGATGTTTTTCACATCCTGCATGTGGCTCAACTCGCGCTCGTTGTAAAGCGGGCCCCCGTTTGGGAATTTCAAATTGCCGAGGTATGAAATATCGGCGCGGTTGACGAGATATTCCACGGCGAAGGGCGCGTAATGCAGGCGGTCTTCCTTTGTGAAACCGTATTCATCCGCCGGGAAGTACGGCATGTTGTATTCGACGGTGTAATACAACGGTGTGAGCAGGATGCGCAATGCAATGCCAATCAGCGCGAGAGGGGTGAGGAGGGAGACAAGGTAGGAGAGGATGGATGATTTCATGAGGAATGATAAATGTTGAATGAAGAAGCGTCCCGAAGGTTTTGCTGAAAGAATCCGGTCATTTTCGCCAACCTTCGGGACGGTTTCTTTCAATGAGGAGGGACGCTACTGCAACACTTCCAGGCCGCCCCCCAGCACGAAGCGGACGACCATGTCGTTGACGATCCATTCGATGGGGGCGCGGTCGTCGGTGAAGACGCTGGTGGTCTTGTAGCCGGGTTTCAAGTTGGCTAGGGTTACCGCCATCGTGTTTATGAGAAGCGGATGAATGCCCGGCTCCTGCGAGAGCGCGACGAAGTTGGCGGTGAAGTCTTCGCGTTTTGTAGGCTGCCTGGTGGCATAGATCATCGTGTTCAGCGAGCCGGGGATATCCATGACATGCACAGACGGGAAGAGGGTTGCCATGGTGGTGGCGAGGCCGTCAATCAGGCGGCGGTCGCCGGGGACGGAACCCACGTTGAGGGTCAGGACCCCGTCCTCGGTCAGGTGGGAGGCGCAGATGGCGAAGAATTCCTGCGTGGTCATGTGCGGAGGAATGTACGGCGGGCGGTAGGCATCCACCGCGATGATGTCGTAGAGTTTGCCGCTCTGTTCCAGGTTCCAGCGTCCGTCGCCGATGTAGACGGTTAAGTTCGCTTCGTCCATGTGGAAGTACGCGCGCCCGACCTCCACGATCTTCGGGTCGAGTTCGAAGCCGTCGATCGCAATGCCGCTGTAGACCGCGGTGGCCTGACGCGCGGCAGTGCCTGCGGCGAGTCCCACGATGGCCATGCTCTTGACATCCTGCGGCCTGCGGCCTGCGTAGAAATACGGCCCCACGATGAATTGTTCCCACGGGCCGCCGTAGATGAGCGTGTCGGGATGATAAATGGAATGGAAGCCCTGCCCGTCGTTCAGGCGCAGGATCGTATACCCGTTGATCTCGGCCACCTGAATGTAGTTGTATTCAGATTCGGTTTCGTACACCTGCCCGGTATTACTCTTCAACACCTGGTTGGCCGAAAGCGCGGCGACGACGGCAAGCACGACGGGCATCCACATGAACTTGAACATCTCGCGCGGACCGGCGTATTTGCCCAGCCCTGCCAGCGCAACGAAGAGCAGGAACAGACTGAAGACGAGGAACGTCAGGCGCGTGCCGATGGTGGGGATGGTGACAAGCGTCGGCAGGAAGGTTCCGATAAACGAGCCGAGGGTCGAGATGGCGTAAATCTGCCCGGAGACCTGCCCGGCTTTCGATGTGTCGTCCACCGAGAGGCGAATGGCGAATGGGGAGATGGTTCCCAGCAGGGTGATGGGGACACTGAACAGGACGAGGACGGCGACGAAGGACCCGGCCATGATGCCGACGTTCAAGCCTTCGAAGGCGCCCGCGGCGGACCTGAGGACGGGTCCTGCCATGTATGGCACAATCCCCAGCGTGAACGCGCCCCATGCCAGTGCGCGATACATGGCGCCCGGGGTGGGGTTTTTGTCCGCCCATTTGCCGCCGAGGAAGTAGCCAAGCGTGAGATAGATGAGGATCAACCCGATGATGCTGGCCCAGACCAGGTTGCTCGTGCCGAACACGTTGCCGATCAGGCGCGAGGCGGCCAGTTCGGCGGCAAGCGTGGTCATGCCGGAGACGAAGACGGTGAAGAGCAGGTATTTTTTCATGAAGGTTCCCGGGTTAAGGATGGGGGTGATTATACCGCCTTGCGGATGACTGTTATTTTTCGGCGCCTCCCCAAATAAAATTAGGACTTTCGCTTGTCATTCTGGAGCGGAGCGAAGAATCTCCAAGTTCGAGGGTAGTGACCCTTCCCATTCCCCTTCGCTGTTGCTCAGGGTCAGGGTGACACAAAAAAGCGAGATTGGGCGAAAGTCCTGTTTCTATATCTTTGATGTATGGACCTGAAAAAAGTGGCTATTTACTTTCCCTATGGCCAGCCATAGATGATTAGATTGCTGTTTGTGATACTTATCACTTGTTACAACTTACGGGGAGAGTTAATCTATATATGAATTAAGCAACCCGTGAGGTACATCATGCAACCAGGCCTTCCTTCTGAAATTCAGCTATTAGCCGAACACCAGGCAGGGCATTGCCGCGTCATGGGCAACCCGCAGCGGATATTAATTCTATGGCTGCTTGCGGAAAAAGAGCGCACCGTCACCGAAATTGCCCTGGCGATTGGCGCTTCCCTGCAGAGCACATCGCACCATCTTCGCATACTGGAATTCAGCAACATGGTGAAAACCCGCCGTGAGCATCACAATATTTTCTATCATTTGATCGATAACGAGGCAGTGAGAAACTGCCCTGTAGTGGCAAACAGCCCGAAAATCGAATTGACGGAAGTCCCTCTCGTCTAATCACAAATTGATTCACAAAGGAGAATCTTATGACTACTGCTGAACTCAACGACATCCAGGCCGCCAAAGTTGTCGACGCGCGCGCCATGTCCTGCCCCGGTCCCCTGCTCGAAGCGAAAAAAGGCATCGCCACTGTCAAGGTCGGCGAAGTGCTCGAAATCTGGTCGGGCGACGCCAATACCAAAAACGACATGCCGCGCTGGTGTGAAAAAGTCGGCCATCAGTTTCTGGGCATGCTGGCAGGCGAGGGCTACGAACGGCTCTTCATCCGCCGCGCAAAATAATTACGCAGACCCTAAAGGTTTCCAAAACCTTTAGGGTCTTCAATGATTGGATTCAATCATGGCAGAAACTATAAAACCCCAAGAACCGAAAATCCTGATCCTGGCAACCCTGGCGGGCGGATACGCGGGCGCGGACTCGACGGGGCAATCCCACGTGGACTACCCCGCCAACACCTACATCCTGCCCGTCATGTGTCCCGTCATGTTCCCGCCCGAGTTTTTTGTGCGCGCCTTCGAGCATGGCATTGACGGCATCATCATCATGTACAGCGGCACCGACAGCCCGTACAAGGTCGAAGCGGAAGGCACCGCCAAACTCATCAACAACGCCTATGGACTGATGAAGCAACGCGGCATTGACATCCGCCGCCTGCGACTGGCCGCCATCTGCACTGTCTGCGTCAAACCCTTCATCAAAGAAGTCACTCAGATGTCTGAATTGCTGAAAGGGATCGGTTTCGTGAAACACGAAATCCACGCCCGCGCCGTAGCCGCGCAAGGAGCGACCGCATGAACAATCTCAAAGTGGACGCGCTTGTCATCGGCGGCGGGATCGCAGGGATGCAAGCCGCGCTCGATCTTGGCGACCAGGGTTTCCATGTCGCGCTCGTCGAACGCGAACCCAGCATCGGCGGCAAGATGATCACGCTAAGCAAGGTCTTCCCCACGCTGGATTGCTGTTCCTGCATCACCACCCCCAAGATGTCGGCGGTGGCGCATCATCCCAATATCCAACTCTTCACCTATTGCGACGTGCAATCCATCCAGGAAAGCGGATCGGGTTTCGGCGTCGCCGTTTTGCAAAAGCCGCGCTACGTGGACGTCAGCAAATGCACGGGCTGTCGCCAGTGCGAATACGAATGTCCCATCACCGTACCCAGTTCCTTTGACCGCGGCCTCGGCGCATACCGCGCCATCCGCGTGCCTTTCTCCACGGCGGTCCCGCAAAAGGCCGTGCTCGACATTGACAACTGCCTGTTGTGCGGCAAGTGCGAAAAAATCTGTCCCGTTGAAGCCGTGGACTTCAACCAACAGCCCGAAACTTTTTCCATTGAAGCAACTGCCATCCTGCTTGCGACGGGTTTTGAGTTAACCCAACTCGGCGCAAAGAAGGAATATGGTGGTGGCAAACTCGTCAACGTGATCGACCCGCTGATGATGGAACGCTTCCTCGCACCCACTGGCCCCTACGGCCGCGTCCTGCGCCCAGGTGACGGCATGGAACCGACCACCATCGCCTACGTCCAATGCGCGGGTTCGCGCGACCAGACGCAAGGCATCGAATATTGCTCGCGTGTCTGCTGCATGTACGCCATCAAACAGGCCATGCTCATCAGCGGCGCGCTGCCCCTTGCCGAGATCACCATCTATTACATGGACATCCGCACCTTCGGCAAAGGCTACGAACAGTTCTACCAGAACGCCAAAGCCATGGGCGT